>Ga0194130_10000256_pt1 | contig 106652 bp, 97 predicted proteins | sample TA2KigsurfametaG_FD_160084 | JGI IMG/M metagenome (GOLD analysis project Ga0194130, IMG submission 160084) | Freshwater microbial communities from Lake Tanganyika, Tanzania - TA2015050 Kigoma 12 surface | ecosystem: Environmental > Aquatic > Freshwater > Lake | place: Tanzania: Lake Tanganyika... | reverse complement strand
TCCCATAAAACGACCGTATTTTTTCAACTCGGCCCAGTGATTTTTCAAACAATGGAGCGCCGCTTAAACCACCGTTTTCGACGGCATACCTGGATTTCAGATTATCAGGTCGACCCAAGGTCGTATTGGTGGCAATTATACCATCAATCTTTGCCTTGCCTAAGGCTTCCAAAACAGGAATAAAATCTAAATCGGTTAGATCGGGGGCAATTTTAACAAAAATGGGCCTTCGTAGGGGCAAGTCGTTTCTATACCCAATCAGTGCGCTAAGTAGGGTTTTGACTCGTTCAGGATGCTGTAAATCACGCAGTCCAGGAGTATTGGGAGAACTAATGTTAAGGGTAAAATAATCCGCATAGGGAAACAACCTGTCCATTCCAAGGCAATAATCGGCTTCAGCCAAGTTATTTTGGGTGGTCTTGTTTTTCCCTAAATTGGCGCCCAAAATGAACCCCGCAGGTTTTCGCTTTTTGAACCGCGATGCCAAATGGTCTATTCCCTTATTGTTAAATCCCATTCGATTAACAATGGCCTCATCTTCAACAAGCCTAAACATTCTGGGTTTTGGATTGCCCGATTGTGCCTTGGGGGTAACCGTTCCAATTTCGGCAAAACCAAAACCAAAATGGGCCCAATCGTCCAGCAAAATTCCATTCTTATCCATTCCCCCTGCCAACCCAATCCGATTTGGAAAATTCAATCCGGCCAATTCTATTTGGCCATCGGAAAAAAGAGGTTTATTGGAAAGAAGCCCCAATTTTGAGGCAAGCCCAAGAGAATTAAGTGTTAGGTTGTGCGCCTTTTCTGGTTCTAATTTAAACAGCAGTTTTTTAGCAATAGAAAACACGGCAATTATTTCTTTGGCAGAAATACATACCTAAGTCCAGCAGTCATTACCAAACCTGATTCGGCAGAGCCTGAAATAAAAATAGGCACTTGAAAAGCCAAACTACACCGAAGTTGATTTATGATTTCAACTTCGTTTCCAACCATCGGCTGCATAAAAAATCCCTCTCGATTGGCAAAGGCACCACCTACATCCAATCGGGCAAAAGGCCGCATGATTCCGACTGGGAAATCATATCCGACCTGAGCCGCCAAACTTGCCGAAAGTTGCGATACCAGTCGGCTTCCATTGGGTACCTGCCGTAATTCCTCGTTGGAGAAAAAACCCGCATTTCCTCCCAAGGTTAAACCCGATTTAAATCGAAACTGATAATCAACGGTTGTTGAAAAGAAAGGTGAGCCGCCATATTGCAGAGAGGGACCTGCACCCGCATTTACACCAATAGAATGTTGAGCATTCAAAGCAGAACAAAAAAAGACTCCCATCAGGGCGTGAAATGAAAAAACAATAATTCGGGCGTTTCTCATGGCTTCGAATGGAATAAAAATTAAGACCTTTGCAACTTGAACAAAGATAATTAAACTAAGTAAATGAATATTCATTGTATTCTTCTTAGGCATGGACAAAGTGCCTGGAACAAGGACAACCGATTTACAGGATGGCAGGATGTGCCTTTAAGCCCGCTAGGGATTGAGGAGGCAAAAATGGCAGGCCAAATTTTGAAAGAAAATGGAATGCTGCCCGAAATTGCCTTTACCTCGTACCTCCAACGGGCCATTAAAACATTATGGTTGGCCTTAGAAGAATGTGGGCAAATGCACATTCCAGTTTATAAAACCTGGAGATTAAATGAAAAGCATTACGGGGCATTGCAAGGTTTAAACAAGGCCGAGACAGCCTCAAAATATGGAGAAGAGCAGGTCTTATTATGGAGAAGGGGCTATTCCGTTCGTCCACCAGAGTTGGAAATAAACGATCCCCGACACCCCGCAAACCAAACCAAATATGCTGGCATAGAGGCATCCGAATTGCCGGGTACAGAATCTTTGGCCGATACCCTAACCCGAATGCTCCCGTTTTGGAATTCAAGCATCGTTCCTAGTTTCAAAGAACATAGCACTGTTTTAATTGCAGCACATGGAAACTCCCTTCGTGGTATTGTGCAACATTTAAAAGGCTTGACAGACGAAGAAATTCTTGCTTTAAATATACCAACAGGAGTTCCTTATCTTTTTGAACTAAATTCAGATGGGCAATACCTGTCGGACAGGTACCTTATTAATGAGGACGATTTAGAACGCAAGTTGGAGGAAGTAAAAAACCAAGGGAAGGCTCATTAATGGCATGAAAACGTGGGCTATTGGAGATGTTCATGCCTGTGGGCACACCTTAAAGGCACTGGTTGATACCTTAGGGCCAACCCCTGGCGACTGCCTAATTTTTCTGGGCGACCTGATTGATCGGGGTAAAACAATGCCTTCGGCCCTGGATTTGATTGACGAGTTAAAGTTAAACGGAGTCCAAATCCGACTTCTTAGAGGAAATCATGAAGACGCATTCATTCAAGCATTTGAAGAAAGTCAAAATCCACCCAAACGAAAACTGTTTCAAAAAAATATCCTTCCAGCCTTCAACGTGTGGAAATCATTTGGAGGAAATGAAGTATTGCGAAGTTTTGGGGCAAATCGAATGTCAGAATTGCCCGAACACTTAATAAAACTAATTTACGGCAGTGAAATGTGGATTGAACTCGACCATTTCATTTTGGTTCATGCTGGTTTTAACTTTAGCCACGAACCCTTTTGGGAAGACACCCAGGCCATGATGTGGATAAGAGAGTTTGATGTAGATTTAAGCAAAACCAAGGGCCGACGAGTTGTTCACGGGCATGTACCAGTGTCGCTTGAATTAATTAAACAAACCCTGGAACAACCTAACTTTGGCTTTATAGACCTTGACAATGGATGTGTTTACAGAGACAGACCAGGAATGGGAAATTTGGTCGCCCTTGACCTGAACGAAACAACATTGATTGTACAACCTAATATTGAACCTTACGCATGAGTTTGTTTATCATTACCGGAGGACCAGGATCTGGAAAAACGAGTTTGATTCAAGGCCTTCAAACAAAAGGATACGTTGTTTTTCCAGAGGCTTCAAGAATGGTTATTTCTGAACAACAAAAACAAGAGAATGGCATTCTGCCCTGGACCGATCTAGAGGGGTTTCAACACCTTGTTTTTGAACAACAAAAAAGAGATTACCATACTGCCAAGTCTCTTGGAAGCGTGGTATTTTTAGATCGAGGCCTTCCAGATGGCCTTGGCTACATGAAATCTGGCGGGTTGTTTATACCTCAGGAACTCAAAACCAACATCAAACAGTTTCCTTACGCCAACACCGTTTTTTTAACCCCTCCGTGGCAAGAAATTTATAAAAATGACTCTGCCCGCTGGGAAGATTTTCAAAAAGCGGAAGACATTTATTTCTCGCTTAAAGAAGTGTATGAGGATTTGGGCTACAACACCCGGCCCCTTCCCTTAGATACAATAGAAAAACGAATTGAATTTGTCTTAAATCAAATTTCAACTCCCCCTTCGGTTCCGTAACTTTGCGGAATGCAACCTGAAGAAATTCTGTTTTCCTATTGGGGCCACCGGCAGTTCCGGCCCCTTCAAAAGGAAATTGTAGAATCTGTATTAGAAGGGAAAGACAGCCTTGCACTTTTGCCAACAGGGGGTGGAAAAAGCATTTGCTTTCAGGTTCCCGGAATAATGCTACCCGGATTATGCCTTGTCATTTCTCCCCTGATTGCCTTGATGGAAGACCAGGTTTTAAATTTAAAACAAAGAGGAATTTCAGCCTATGCCATTCGAAGCGGCCAAACAACAGGAATCATTCGATCAATTTTGGACGAAGCCTCTGACGGTAAGGTGAAATTTCTGTATGTATCGCCAGAGCGCTTAACCTCTGTACTTTTTCAAGCCTACCTTCCGTATTTAAAACCTAGTTTGATAGCTGTAGATGAAGCCCATTGTATTTCACAATGGGGTTATGATTTCAGGCCTCATTATTTAAACATTGCTGGGATTCGCCCCTGGTTTAAGGACGTGCCTGTTTTGGCTCTTACCGCCACGGCCACGCCCGATGTTGTTGAAGACATTCAAGCTAAATTAGGATTTTCAAAGCCAAATGTGTTTCAGAAATCCTTTAAAAGAAGCAACCTAACCTATGGCGTGACCGAAACAGACAATAAGCTTGATCGGCTCTCTATTTTTTTAAAAAAACAGCCTGGTTCGGCCGTTGTATATGTGCGCAACCGAGCAAAATGTGAGCGCATTGCTGAATGGCTCAAAAACCAAGGCTGGGATGCAGATTATTACCACGCAGGAATTCCAAACGCAGAACGAAGCAAAAAACAATCCTATTGGATTCAGCAACCCAATGCGATAATGGTGGCGACCAATGCTTTTGGAATGGGTATTGATAAAAGCAATGTTCGTGCCGTAGCACACCTAGATTTACCAGATACCATAGAAGCCTATTTTCAAGAAGCCGGGAGGGCAGGCCGAGACGAGAACCCTGCCGTAGCCTTGTTGATGGTTTCTGATGATGACCGAGCAACCTTAAAGGAGAATTTGGAGTTTCAATTCCCTAATTTGGAAACCATTGGACGAATCTATGAAGCCCTATTCAAAGAAACGTTCATTACTTTAGGAGAAGGAGCGGGGCATGTGCTTGAAGTGGATATTGAACCCTTGGCTAATGCTTTAAAACTGGCACCACAGCAATTACATTCGGGCTTAGGTTTATTGGAGCGAGGAGGATACATTCAGGTTATTGAATCTGCAGAGGACATTTGCTACCTTAAGCTTAAAAGCGAACCACAGCAGCTGCGCAGTATGGTTGTTTCTAAAAAAGCCATTCAGCTTTGTGAACGATTGATGCGAAAAATTCCGGGTATTGCAGATGAAACCAAAGGCATTAGAATGGAACAGCTAAGAAGATGGACCTATACTGAAACAGACGATGTTTGGAAGGTACTTTTGGGCGAGTTGCAAGAGCGTGGGGCATTGAATTACTTTTTACCTGAACCAAACCGATGTATTTTAAGGTTGCTTTCTGAACGGGTCCCAAAATCCCATATTCGCCTTTCAAATGAGGTTTATGGACTAAGAAGGAAAATTGCTGAAGAAAAAATGAAGGCAGTAGAGCACTACGCTTTTGACAAAAAAAAATGCCGGCTGCTAAAGTTGTTGAGTTATTTTGGAGAAGTAGATACCCTTGCATGTGGACAATGCGACGTGTGCATTTCAAAAGAAAAGGCCAAAAATTTGGAAGAACTGTTTTTTGAGGCCAGAAACGAAAAAATGGAATGGAGGTTAGAAGAAATCCGCGACAGGTTTCCAACAATTAGGAACTTCAACCATCCGATTTTTCGGGAATGGGTGGAGTCTGGCCTAATAAGTGAAATTAAGCCAGGGTTGATTCGATTCAATATTGAAGCAGAGCAGCGCCCCAAGTAAACCCACTTCCAAAAGCCGCCATAGCTATCATTTCTCCCTTTTGAATTCGACCTGAACTAATTGACTCATGCAAGGCAAGAGGAATGGAGGCCGAGGTGGTATTGCCGCGGCAATGGATGTTGGTAATAAGTTTGCTTTGGGGTATGGATAATTCAGAAGCAACATGCTGTGAAATCCGTTGATTGGCTTGATGAGGAATAAACCAATCCCATTCATCCGAAGATATTGAGGTTCTCGATATCAATTCGGTTAAGGCCTCACGAAATCGAGCAGTGGCATGTTTAAAAACAGCGGGGCCATTCATGTAAGGAAGCATCTCCCCTCGTTTCATCATGTCGACCGAAGCTATAGGCGATTGCTGAGTACCGGGGTTCTTCTGGACCAATTCCTCAGCAAAACGGCCATCGGAATGAATTAGGCAGTCAATTAGACCTACCCTATCTTTTGAATCGGAAATTGGCTTTGCTTCAAGACAAACGGCTGCTGCAGCATCTCCAAACAAAACGGATATATTTCGGCCCCGTGTACTCAATTCCATCAAAGCCGATTGGGCCTCACTGCAAACCAGTAAGATTTTTTGGGCCTTGCCCGATTCTATATAGGCTTGCGCCACTGAAAGTCCATAAATAAATCCAGAACATTGGGCTCGAATGTCTAAGCATGGTATATTGGGCAAGTCCAATTCCCGCTGAACCAAAACACCGGACCCAGGAAAGTAATAGTCTGGACTAAGGGTTGAGAAAATCAGTAAATCCGGATCGGAAATCGACCAATTGGCCCTATCCATGGCATCTTGAGCTGCTGAAGCGCCCATGAAAGAACAGGTTTCATGGCTTAAATCGGCAAACCTACGCGACTGAATTCCACTTCGCTCTTGAATCCAGGCATCGGTTGTATCCATCAAGGGTTCAAGGTCTTTATTAAAGACCTCTCTTTTCGGCAAATACGCCCCGGTAGATTTGAGAATAAGGCGCCACATTCATGTTAAATTTAAAAAATCAGGATCTGGATTGGCACAATTGTTTAAGAACCGAAGGTAAAATCAAATTTCTTTCACCGAATGAACCATTCGGATTCCCATTTCTTGTAATTCTTTTAAAACGGGGGCATAACATTCAGCCGCAACAGGTATATGCACTCCAGGACTAGCAATATGGCCCTTTAAAATGGCCTTTGCTGCTATACCTAGCGGAAGCCCTACCGTTTTGGCCATAGCGGTTTTTACCGAATCTTCGCCTTCAACAACCAAATGGGCGCGCAACTCGAAGGTTTTACCCTCAATCGTATAATTCAGTAGGTGATACATAACAATCATATCTTTATCCATGGGCGACAATGTCCATTTTTTTTCCAAAATATGCTGTAGAATTTGAGCAGGCGATGCAGGCCTTGAAAGCCCCACCGGCTCGTTGTTGAATAAATTCAACCATTTTAACTTTCTAAATTCTTCAGAATCCAAGTCCAATCGCAAAGCTTGAGCCAACTTTGTTTCAACGCTATCCGTGGGATGGTAAAACAAAAAGCTGTTAACAAAATCACGGTGGGTCATTGCATCTACCCCTTCCATTTGATAGGAATCATCGGTCATTCCCAACTGAACAAAGACATCCCAGGCACGGCAAAATCCAAGCCTTCGTATGGTACCCCTATACAGTGTTTTGATACCGTTCAGGTTGTACAGATTTAAGTACTTTAAGGAATCCCGATTGCCGTACACCTCGAATTCTCCATATTGTTCAATTTCTATGACCTCGGTTCGGCGAAACACCTTATGATAAGGAATGTACTTGAATTTGCCTTCGTGTAAAAATTTAACTGCTCCTCCCGAAGCTGCCAAAACAACGTTCCGAGGGTTCCAAGTAAACTTGTATTTCCATGGTCCCGATTCGCTTGAAGGTGCCATTAATCCCCCTGTATAGCTTTCAAAAGCGCAGATTTCAGCCCCCATTGACCGCAGGTGATCAATAAACTGCATGGCCGTCATATGGTCAATTCCTGGATCTAGGCCCATTTCGTTTAAAAAAATTAAACCCTTTGACCTAGCCTTGGCATCTAAGGCCAGCATTTCATCAGAAAGATAAGAGGCCGTAATCAAATGCGAATTCGATTCTAAACACAATTGGGCAATGCCTATATGCATATGGGGCGGAAGCAAAGAAATAACAAGGTGGCAGCCCGTTAGCAAGTTCCTAACATCGTCTATCTGATTTACATCTACAACAGCACCCTTAACCCAGGGAAATTTGCTGATTTTATTTTTCAGGCCTTGAACATCAACATCGGCAACGATTAAATTCCAATTTGAACTTAAAACCAGATTGGCTAGGTATTCAATCATTGAAGAAGCTGATTTTCCCGCTCCTAAAATCAAAATTGTTTTCGTTTGCATTTACACCCTAAAACTAAATCGTAATGGCAAAGATATGGAAGGAAATGAGCTTAACGTAGGCTGTGCCCAATTGGTTTTTAACACCTAAAATTTGATGAACAAAGCTACTAAAAACCCATCCTCATTATCTTTGAGCATGAAAAACATGAGTCGAAACGGATTGGCCGGGGCCATTTTGGGCTTGTTCGGTGTTGTACTTGGAGCGCTTGGAGCCCATGCCCTAAAAGGGATTCTAAGCAACGATGCGCTGGAAAGCTACAAAACCGGAGTGTATTATTTGCAATGGCATGCAAGCCTTATTTTGTTTCTGGCCTTTATTTTCAAATCAGAAGTAACCACTCCAAAGTATGTTCGTTGGGGTATTCGTTTCTTCTTTATTGGAATAGGTTTGTTTACCGGATCTATATTGGGTTTGGTCTTTCTTTCTACCTTAGGTTTAAATGCCAGATTTTTGGGGCCGATTACTCCATTGGGGGGATTTAGCCTTATGTTGGGCTGGTTTTGCCTTATACTGCATTTTCTTCAGCGATTAAAATACCGAAATACCGATGTCAACTAAAACTCTTTTTGCTTTGTTCCTATTGACTTTCCTTTCTTGCATTGGAAAAAAAAGTGCCCTTGCCCCCATTCAACCCGAAGAATCGGCACCGGTATTTTGTTCCATTTCGTTTTTTAGCATTGGCTACGGAATAGATGGGCAGGGTTTGAAATCAGTCCAAAATTGGGCTCAACAGAAAAAAGACTCGGTGGTACTTCAACAAACCCCTTGGGGGCGAGAGGGAGAGGTTGATGTCTGCCTTCGAAGTATTCATTATGAAACTGAAATCCAAAGGTGGTTGACGGATTTAAAGGGCATCCTTGCTAGGGCTAAAAACTGCCGTATTTCAAATGAAAAATCGTGCCGAAAGTGAAAAATCATTCTTTTACGGCCGATTAATTGTTACTTTTGAGTCCTTAAAAATCTCTCCTGTCAAACACCCAAATTGATGCAAAACCTCGGACTTCCAAATCACATAAAACCATTGGAAACAAATGGAATTAAAACAGAAGCAGATGTTTTTTGGAACCTTTGCCCCTCTGAACTTATCGAACACACTCTAAAAGCAGGTCAAGGAAAACTAATTGATTGTGGAGCATTGGCAGTTGAAACGGGGGAATTTACTGGCCGTAGTCCAAAAGACCGTTTTATTGTATCCGATGAATTAACCCAACACGAGGTTTGGTGGGGAAACCACAACATTGCCTTTGAAGAAGAGGCCTTTTTAAGGCTTCGCGATAAGATGCAAGACTATTGTGCCACACGAAATTTATACGTTAGGGATGCTTGGGTTGGTTCAGACCAAAGGTGCCGGGTATCGGTTCGCGTAGTGAATGAAACGGCTTGGAGCAATTTGTTTGTTTACAACATGTTTATAGAGCCATCGGCAGATGAAGTTCAGGCATTAAAGCCGGAGTGGTTGGTCTTAAATATACCCAGCTTCAAAGCCCTGCCTGAAATAGATGGTACAAGGCAGCACAACTTCGCCATCGTTTCATTTAAACATAAAACCATTTTAATTGGCGGAACAGGTTATACAGGGGAGATTAAGAAAGGAATGTTTTCGGCTCTGAATTTCATACTGCCCACCCAACACAATGTAATGCCTATGCACTGCAGCGCCAATGTGGGCGACAATGGAGATACGGCCTTGTTTTTTGGGTTATCGGGAACAGGAAAAACAACGCTTTCTGCCGACCCAGAACGCCTGTTGATTGGAGACGATGAACACGGGTGGGCCGATTCTTCTGTTTTCAATTTTGAAGGAGGTTGCTATGCCAAAACGATTGACCTAACAGAAGAAAAAGAACCAGATATTTACCGGGCCATTCGATATGGGGCTCTACTTGAGAATATTGGAATAGATCCTCATTCTAGAAAACCTGATTATACTGATTCCAAACTTACCGAGAATACGCGAGTTTCGTACCCTATTCATTACATAGACCGAATCCAAAATGGATCAATAGGGGCTGAGCCTAAACACATATTTTACCTTACCTGCGATGCTTACGGGATTTTGCCTCCTATTTCAAAATTGACCGCTGGGCAAGCCATGTACCACTTTATTTCTGGATACACTGCCAAGGTAGCTGGAACGGAAGCTGGAATTACCGAACCCCAGACCACCTTTTCTGCTTGTTTCGGGGCCCCCTTTATGCCTTTGCATCCAGCACGGTATGCTGCAATGTTGGGTGAACGAATTAAAAAATCTGGAGCCAAGGTTTGGTTAATCAATACTGGTTGGAGCGGTGGGCCTTATGGAATTGGACAACGCATGAAATTGAATTTAACTAGGGCAATGATTCGGGCAGCCATGAATGGTCAATTGGATTGGGAGGACTACCAGCAACACCCTATTTTTGGGTTGGCGATGCCCTTAACCTGTCCAGGGGTTCCTGCGGAATTGCTAAATCCAGAATCAACCTGGAAAAATAAAGAATCCTATCAAGAAGCCGCCTATGCATTGGCTCAAAAATTCCATGCCAATTTTGAAAAGTTCAGTACGGAAGCATCACCTGAAATTTTAGAGGCAGGTCCAAGGACCCTAGTTAAGTAATAGCATGGGACGGGGTCGAAATGCCATTTTTGCCCTGTTCGTATTTTGGGTTTTAACAATAGCCCTTGCCTGCAACCCAAAATGGGTGGCGGTGCAATCCGATGCTTCCTTTTTATCGCTCAATCAAATTAAAGGAGATTCTTTGGCTGAAGCCCTACTGAAACCCTACTCCGACTCGGTATCAAAAAGCATGGGGCGCGTATTGTGTCATTCTGCCAAAGCCCTTCCCAAAATAAAAGGTTCAGCCGAAACCGCCCTGGGCAATTTAATGAGTGACATTGTATTAGATAGAGCGAGAAAAATTCAGCCCGAAGTTCAGGCATCTTTGCTCAACCTGGGTGGCCTACGGGCATCATTACCAGAAGGCCCTATCGCCTTGGGTAACGTGTATAGTTTAATGCCCTTTGACAATCGAATTGCGCTTGTAAAATTAGGTCCAAAAGAAAAAAAAGAAATGTTTCGCTACATTGGCGAACACCCCGGCACACCCTTTTCTGGATTTGAACTTCGGTGCGAAAATCAAAATTGGATGGGTTTTTTAAAAGGGGAACCCATTCCAGAAAACGATTCCTTCTACGTAGCAACGTCCGATTTTTTAGCCCAAGGAGGCGATAAAATGAATTTCTTTTTAACCAATCCCTTGTTTTTTGATCCCGGTGTTCTACTTAGGGATGCTATCATTTCTTACATGGTAGAATCCCAACAGGCTGGCAAAAACATCCATAGTCAATTGGACAACCGAATAGTTCCCTGTACCGAAAAATGAACCGCAGAACATTTATTAGAACGGCCGGTATTGCAAGCCTAGGAATTGGATCGGCTGGAAAGGCCATTGGCAAGGAGTTTCTTTTTAAAACCAATGCCGCCGAAAATGGGCTTAAACGGCTGGTCATTTTGCATACAAACGATATGCACAGCCATTTGGAACCGTTTTCGGAAACAGATCCCAAATATGCTGGGCAGGGAGGTATGGCCCGAAGGGCATCATTGATAAAACAAATTAGAGCCGAAGGACATTCAACCTTGTTGTTGGATGCAGGTGATGTTTTTCAGGGCACGCCTTATTTCAATTTGTTTAAGGGGGAGCCAGAGTTTAAAATGATGTCGGCGATGGGTTACGATGTCGGAACCCTAGGAAATCATGATTTCGACAATGGAATCGAGGGCTTGGTTGATATGATGCGTTATGCCCAATTTCCCTTCGTAAATGCAAATTACCTCTTATCGGATACTCAACTTGAGGGGAAAGTTAAGCCCTATACCATTATTCAAAAAGAAAGCTTGAAAATTGGGGTTGTAGGAGTAGGTGTTGACCTTCAAGGCCTAGTTAGTCCATCCTTAGTGGGAAAGGTAAGGTATTCCAATCCAATTCCTGTAGCTCAGGAACTGGCAAATCGGTTAAAATTTGATTTCGGCTGCCACTACATTATTTTGTTGTCGCATTTGGGCTATTCCTATAAAGGAAATCAGGTATCTGATCTTGTTTTGGCAGAACAAACCGAGAACATAGATTTAATTGTGGGCGGCCATACCCACACCTTTTTGGAAAAACCAACCTTGATTAAAAACCAGAAAAATCAAGCTGTTTTAGTAAGTCAGGCCGGCTGGGCTGGTTTACTTTTAGGCCGAATTGATGTTTATTTTAGCCCAAAAGGACATGCCAAGGGCTTTGAATCTTCAATGAATGAAATTTCCAAAAAAACAATAGGCATTTAATTTTTTTTTACATTATTTTCTATCAATATTTGCATATAAATTCGGTAAGAACAACTGACAAGGCTAAAACCCCTTCAGTTTGTTTGTCAGTTGTTTGCTCGAATACAATTATTGCTATTAAACGATGTCAGAGAATCTTCAAGAGGTATGGGAAAGCTGTCTAAAAGTGATTAAGGACAATGTAAGTCCTCAAAGCTTTCAGACATGGTTTGCTCCCATTGTTCCTCTAAAATTGGAGAATCAAGTTCTGACCATCCAAGTGCCCTCTCAGTTTTTTTACGAATGGTTGGAAGAGCATTATATTACTCTTTTAAAACATACTGTTCGAAAAACCGTTGGAGCGAATGGACGACTGGAGTATTCCATTATTATGGAAAACAGCTACCATTCTGAACGGCCACATACCATTCAAATACCTACCTCCGAAACTCGGGCTATAAAGAATCCAGCCATTAGTATGCCACTGGAAACCTCGGGTGAACATTCCATTCGAAATCCATTTGTGATTCCGGGGCTCAAAAAAATGCACATTGAGTCAAATCTGAATCCCAACCACAGCTTTGACAACTTTATTGAAGGAGATTGCAACCGCTTGGCAAGGTCGGCTGGTTACGCCGTTGCCAAAAATCCGGGTGGAACTTCCTTTAACCCCTTGCTTATTTATGGTGGAACTGGGCTAGGCAAAACACACCTTTCCCATGCCATAGGAATTGAAATTAAACGAATGTTCCCGAACAAAACCGTGCTCTATGTTCCGGCTGAAAAATTCACCACCCAGTTTATTGACTCGGTAAAAAACAACACGTCGTCCGACTTCGTCAATTTTTACCAATTGATGGATGTTTTGATTCTAGATGATGTACATATTTTGGGCGGAAAGGAAAAAACCCAAGATGTTTTCTTCCATATTTTCAACCATTTGCACCAAAGTGGCAAGCAAATTATCTTAACATCAGACAAAGCTCCCGTTGACCTACAAGGAATGGAGCAACGCTTGCTTTCAAGATTTAAATGGGGATTATCGGCCGATTTGCAAGTCCCAGAATTGGAAACGCGGATTGCCATTTTGCATAAAAAATTGTACAACGACGGAATCGTTCTTCCCGATGATGTAATTGAATACCTTGCCTACTCCATCAACACCAATGTTCGTGAGTTAGAGGGGGCCTTGATTTCATTGATTGCTCAGTCCTCTTTAAACCGGAAAGAAATCAACATCGATTTGGCTCGAAGGATGATTGATAAGTTTGTCCGAAACAATGCCCGTGAAATTTCAATTGAGTTTATTCAAAAGGTTGTTTGCGATTATTTTGAACTGCCCATTGACCTTATGAAATCCAAAAGCCGGAAACGCGAAGTGGTTCAGGCAAGGCAAATTGCGATGTTCTTTTCTAAGCAGTTTACAAAATCCTCTCTTGCCAATATTGGTGCCCAATGCGGAGGAAAAGACCACGCAACTGTTTTACATGCCTGCAAAACGGTGAACAACCTCATTGAAACCGACAAGCAATTCAAGGCCTATGTGGACGAACTGGAAAAGAAAATCAATATTCAGTAAGGCAATCTGATTTATTTCTTCAGGGCTTCCTTCCATTCAATTTTATCAACAAATTTCAACCTACTAACCGTTCATCAAGGCATTTCTAAACCTTGAACAAACCCAGATTAGGTTTCCGAGATTGGGTTTGATTTTCCATCCTTTAGTTTGAACAAGGTGGGCAACAAAATCAAATCGCCCATTAAAGCTACAACCATCACAAAGGCGGTAAGCAAGCCAATCAAACGGGTAGCCATAAAACTAGACAAGGAAAGCACCAAGAAACCCGAACATAAAATAATGGACGTAATAACAATGGGTTTTCCTGAATAAACAAAGGCATTCGGTATGGCTTCAGACATAGGAAGCCCCTTTTTGCGTTCCACCCGAAGTTGGGCCAAGAAATGAATGGTATCGTCGACGGCAATTCCGAAGGCAATGGTGAACAATACAGCCGTAGAAATTTTCATTGAAATTCCTAAAAAGCCCATCAAACCTGCCAGGGCAAGCAGGGGCAGAATATTGGGCAACAATGAAATGAAAACAATTTTAACCGACCTAAATAGGTAATACACAATTCCCATTATAAAGAGGAAAGAAATCAAGAGCCCTTGGCCTATATTTAGAGCCAAATTGCGGTTGTTTTTATCAATCAATTCGGCTGTACCGGTTAAGGTAACGCGAATGGGGCTATTCCCAATAATTTTTTTCAACGCAGGTTCAATTTGCCTCCTAAGCTCAAAGGCGCGCTTACTTCCGATGTCCTTGAAAAGTCCTTTCATTCTGGCCGAACGTAAATCGGAGCTGAGGTAGGCGTTTAATTTTCCTCCGTTTTCTAAAATCCGAATTTCCCGAACAATTTGCCTTAAACGCGCGGAAGATTTCGGTAATTCATAGGCATCGGGCATACCTCCGCTCAACGCTCTGTTTCCTATTTTGACCATGGCAACGGGCGAAAAAACGAATCCAGTTTGATAGTAGAAGCGCAGGGTGTCTTCCATTTGCTCCATTTTTGCCAAAACCACTGGATCAAACAAATCTAGGCTAGAATCGGTGATTTCAACAGCTACCTCTAAAGGCCGCGTACCCTGAAAACGCTCACCAAAAAAAGCGAAGTCTTGACTAATTTTAGAATCCCTTGCCAAGTCTTCCAGCAATAGGGTGTTCTCCCTGACCTGAAGGGCTCCAATCAAAGTAAAAAGAGTAATCAAGCTACATACTATCCAAATGGCCCTTCTGCGCTGTAAAATAATCTGGATAAGTCTGGCAAAAAAATCCGTCCATTCCACCGATTTTCCTGGCTTAAATCGATGCCCAAATAGAATAAAGAAAGCGGGCAGGTAGGTCAAAGACAAAAGGTACGCGATTCCAACCCCTGCTGCCGTATACAAGCCAAAATCATCGATGGGATCAATGCCTGAACTGGCCAAGGAACCAAAACCAACCATGGTGGTCAAGGTGGTAAACAGGTTGGCTAGGCCAATGTTTTTAATCGTGGTTGAAGTCGCTTCCTCGACAGTACTTCCATTGGCACGTTCTTTCAAAAATTTAGTCAAAGAATGAATGGTAACCGAAAGGCCTACAACAACCAAAATGGTGGGTATTGCACTAGCCATTACATCCATGGACTTGCCGGTTACCTCCATAAAACCCAGGGTAATGGCAACGGCCAATAACACCATAGATAAGGGAGCTGAAATGGCCACCCATGAACGGTACATCAAAAATAAAATGGTAACCATCAGCACAAAAGCGATGCCTAAAAACAAAACGAGTTCGCCCTGAATAAGGTCAATGTAAAAAGCCTGCCCAACACAACGACCTGCAACATGGTATTCATCAAAACCCAAAGATGCAACCAAGGCGTTGACCTGAGCTGATAAAGGTCCGCAAGCCGTATCACCAATGTAGGGAGTATGGTCTAGAATCAAACACACCGACTTTCCGTCCTTTGAAAACATACTGCCATAGTATTCAGGAGTTTGTGTCAAGGCAATTGAATCATCGGCCCTAAATTCTGGATTTTGCCAACGTAGGTACGGCATTTCTACACCAAATCCCATGAGCGGGTCTCGAACCATTGAACGGATGTTTGTGGGTGAAACCACCTTTTCAACAAACCGTATTTTGTGCAAGGAATCGGTTAAAATACTGACCTTTTTAAGAAAAGCTGGGTCGTAAACTGAACCTGTTTTTTGATGAAGTCCAATTAAGATGAAATCGTTATCGGGCCCAAATTTCTTGCGAAACTCTTGAAAAAAAGCTGTTTCTGGGTCTTTCTTTGGAAAAAAGGCTTCAAAGTCGTAGTTGTATTCCACCAACACAGCCCGCCAAATGCTAAACCCCGCCAGCAATATGCTGAGAATTAGAATGATTTTCGCCTTTAGCGGGGTTAATTTCATAGGGTGCAAAGGTGTAAAATATACACCAAAGTTGAAACCCCAAATCAACAAAAACTATTTATGAAAGCCAACCTTAAAGGTTGAGGTTATGGCCTTGTTTTCTGCCCTCATAAAATTTCTGAAATCCGAGACCGAAAAGGCCGTTTGCTTATTCAGGATTTGCTTAAGCAACCATCGTTTTTTGAACAAGGCCAAATCTGCTCCCGTAAAAATAAAATCTTGGGCTAACGATTCGCAGGTCCCTTTGGCAATATCGGGAAAGAAATAATGAATCATTTTTTGCCGAACTTCAGCTGGGGGTATTCCCAGCTCAATTTTATACAAGAATCGGCGTTCAAAAGCAGAGTCCATGGCATAGGGCCGATTGGTTGTGGCCACCAAAATCCCATGGAATTGTTCCAGGTGTTGAAGCAAAATCGTTTGCATGGCGTTTTCGGTAGCCATCAGATTTCCATCAAAAGAATCGCGTTGTTGAAATACGGCATCGGCTTCATTAAAAACCAAAATGGGAGCATGGGCTTGTTCCTTAAGCATTTGTCGGTATTCGGTAAAAACCGAGTCCAAATTCTTTTCGCTTTGGCCGTACCATTTATCGCGTTGTTGAGCAACATCAAAAAAAACAAGGTCGCGTTTCGTTTCACGGGCCCACTGTTTAATGGTTTCGGTTTTCCCGGTTCCCGGTGGACCGTACAGCAGAACGGTAAGACCGGGCGCCTCGCCTGCCTGAACCATTTGCTTGTTAAACCGAGCAAAGGCCGATTTGCGCGTTAAGCGCTTAAGGTCATTCAACGTTTCCTCGGCATGAGGGTTTAAAAAAAGGCATTTTGGGGTCAATTCAGCATGTTGGATTTTTTGAACGGGACTTTGCACGGGCTCTGAAAAATCGTGAATCCTTGTGTACCTCTTTTCTATTGGTTTAGGATTCGATGCCGTAAAACGAAGTAAAAAATCGGAGTCGGTGCTGCTTTCTATGCAGACCAGACCTGCCTTTATTAAAGCATGAGATTCACTAAAAACCGAGTGGCGAAAGGCCGTAATATCTATGGGATGCTTGCAAAACAAGCGCGCTATCAACTTTAACGGATAGGAATGGCACTCCACATGATCGAGTAAAGCAAAAAACAAGGCCAAGGCATGTTCGGATTTATCCACCTTTGACTCCAGGATTCGAGAAAACGGGGCGGCTGTAGCCTGGCTTAAAAAACCATGGCTAAATTGCTCCCAATCTTCCAGCGTCATCAATTGATTGCGAAAACAAACAGATTTGACATAGGCCTGAAGGACTTCCCTTTTGCATGGGTTTTCTGGCGCAAAGGGCAGGGCATCTTTTCGATTGAATTTAAGGGCTGCTTCGGCCGAGGCAGACAGGCAAATAACATCGGGGCGCTCCAAGGAATTCGCTGGAAACAACTGCAAAAATCCCTTTTCCAATAAGCCCTCCATACCAAAACAAAGATCATTGGGGAGCATGCTTAGATCGGCCTCCTCTGCAAACCGATTTAAATACAAATCGCCACGGCGCTGCCGAATACCACAATAGGCTGAAAGCACTTGAGCCTCTGACAAGGTAATTTGACAGAATTCGGCCAAATTTACCATAGCCTCCTCTACATTCTCAATAGAGGCATCGGGCAAAACGGACGTAGAAACAGGCTGGGGATTGTCCCAACGTTGCAACCAATTTATGGACATAGGAGAAAAATTTTTACGAAGTTCCGAAACAGCAATGCAGACAATTTGCACAGTTGAATTGCCAAACTTTTTTGCACCTTTAAGGCATGGAGAAACTCAACAGCAAAACCGAACGCATACGTTGCATTTGTGATTTTCTTGACCGGGGCGGAGGCTCCTTAGTAGAGATGCAAAACGCTGTAAACCAAAACCTTGAAGACAAGGGGCTTGCAACCATAGAGGTACGGAGCCTCAGGTACTCATTAAGGCAACTCAAAGACGGCGACTTTGAACAGAGCCTTAGTCATTTGCCAGAATCAGAGCGCAAAAATTTATTCAACTGGGAATACCATAGAGGGACGTACCGCTGGGCAGAAAGCAGTTTAAAGCCAGAGTTTGGAGACTTGGAAGAAGAAGAGCGAAGTACCCTACCCTTTTTGATGGGCATTCTAAAAAGGTACGAAACCTTGCCCGCCGTTCGGCGTATTTTGGGGCAATTGGTTGAACATTACCGGTTGAATGAAGACGATTTAGAGGGAGCATCGGCTGTATTTCACAGTGCACCCACTCTGTATGTTCAAGGCCACGGGAAGGCCTCAGAGAAAAATGTGGTGGAACTGGCAATACAACTTTTAGGGCATATTCGAAAAGAAGAGGTCATTGAATTCAATTACAGCTCAGTGGCTTTTGTGAAATCTGACCTAAACACACTGAATTACCATACAGTAATGCCCCTTCAAATTCGATTGTACGACAATTTGTATTACCTCAGTGCGGTTCCCCTGAACGAAAACCACCTGCTTACATTTAGAATTGACCAAATTCATGGATTAAGGGTGGATATCGGCAGCGATGAAAACGAAAATCCGATCCATTTCGACCGAAAAAAAGTGGAGAAAAAAATGGGGCTGCGCAGCCATTTCAAGCATGTTCTTGGGGTATGGAACCATGCAGCAGAAGACCAGGTGCACGATATACGGGTAGAGTTTTTTGGTTGGGCCGCCTCCTATGCAAAGCGTTTGCAGTTTCACCCAACTCAAACCTTAATACATACCAATGTTAGCAACAACAGCTTGGTTTTCTCATTCAAATTGAAACTAAAACCCGAAGAATTTCCAAACCAACCTGCCGAGGAGCGTTCGCCAGAATTGTCGTTTTTTTTAGGCCGGTTTCGAAGGTTTGCCAGGGTACTTAGCTTTGAAGCCCTGAGGGGTTAAATTCCACTTTCTGGCAAAAAACCAGCGTAGGCCTGCGCCCCCGATGGCAGCGGCAGCGACCGAAGTCGGTGCCATGGCTTGCCGCCCCGCGGAGGCGACCTTGGGAGCCCACGCAGGGGCCAGCAAGCCACAGCACCGGCAAGGGCGCTACAGCGAACAGCGGGAATAGGCGCCCAAAAAAATCCCTGAAAGCACAACACATTTCCCTACTTTTACGTTATGATTTCGATGAAGCGAATTACTCTGGCCCTGATTGGGCTGCTGATGCCTGTGCTGAGCCTGCCGCTGTGTGCGCAAATAAACAATCCTTCCGAAAAACTCGACGGCCTTCTGTTTTTCTTGGAAAATTATTACCTAGAAAAAATTGACCGCGAAACGCTGATTGAAGCGGCTTTGGAAGGGCTGCTCAACGAACTTGACCCCCATTCCTACTACTTACCACCCCGCGAACTCAAAGCGTCTGAAGAAGCATTAAGCGGAAATTTTGAAGGCATTGGAGTGCAATTTAACATTCACAACGACACCATTATGGTGGTAAGCCCCATCAGTGGCGGCCCCTCAGAACGCCTAGGAATTCGCAGCGGAGACCGAATTATTTTCATTGAAGACACCCTGGTGGCCGGGAAAAAAATAACCAACAACGATGTGTTTCGTTGGCTGCGCGGAAAAAAAGGCAGCATTGTGAATGTTAAAATCATGCGTCCCGGACTGAGCGATTTGCTTGATTTTGCCATTGTGCGCGATAAAATTCCTGTGTTCAGCATGGACGCAGCTTTTATGCTAAAACCCGGAGTGGGTTACCTGAAAATAAACCGCTTTGCGGAAACCACAGTAGATGAATTCAAAGAAGGTTGGACCAAATTAAAAGCCCTGGGAGCCAAAGACTTAATCTTAGATTTGCAAGGAAATTCAGGTGGGTATTTGATGGCCGCCACGGGAATTCTTGACCACTTTTTGGCGAAAGGTAAGTTGCAGGTGTACACCCAAGGCCTGCACAGCGATCGACGCGATTTCAAAGCAAGCGGAAATCCGATGCTGTTGAACAACCGACTGGTTGTTCTGGTGGACGAAGGATCGGCCTCGGCAAGTGAAATCGTTGCCGGCGCCGTGCAAGACCACGACCGAGGTTTGGTGGTTGGACGCCGAACCTTCGGCAAAGGCTTGGTACAAAATACCTTTCCCATGCCCGATGGGTCTGCATTCCGACTTACCACCGCCAGGTATTTCACCCCTTCAGGCCGGTTTATTCAAGCTCCCTACAACGAAGGAACCGAAAAATATTACAAGGATTTGGCCAGCCGGTTCGACAAAGGCGAATTGACCGACTCGAGCAAGGCGCAAATTCCCGACAGCCTGGCGTTTAAAACCTCGAAAGGACGAACCGTGTACGGGGGAGCAGGCATTATGCCCGATGTGTTTGTGCCGCTAGACACCTCCTTTTTTTCGGTATGCCTGAACCGAATTACCGCTGCCGGGCTGCCCTACAATGTTGCCTTAGATTATGTGGACGCCCACCGGGCAGAACTGCAAAGCGCATACCCCAGCATGGACGATTTTAATTCTAGATTTGATGCCCAGCCTTTGTGGGAAACCCTATTAACCGAAATTGAAAAACGTAATCTGCCTTGCGAAACGGGCGATGTTAACCGCAGCAAGGTGTTTTTGCAAACCATGCTTAAAGCCTTGGTAGCTCAAAACCTTCATGGCCGAGATGCCTTTTTCAAGGTAATGGCCAGCGAAAACGAGTCCATTCAAAAAGCCCTAGAAATGCTGGAAGGCCCTTGGCCAGAATACCTAAAATAAAGCTATGAACACCTACGAAAAAGGCATGCTGGCCCCCGACAGCTTAACCGGAAAAACCATTGCAATTACAGGAGGAGGCAGCGGATTGGGCTTAAGCATGGCGGCCTATTTTCTAGCCTTGGGCGCACAGGTAAGCATTTGCGGCCGAAAAGAAGAAAAACTGGCCTCGGCAGCCGCGGAACTGCAATCCAGAACTGGAAAAAGCGTATTCTATTTTCCCTGCGATGTGCGGCAATACGATGAGGTGGAAGCCTTTCGCGAAAAAACCATTGAAGCCTTAGGGCCCGTCAATGGATTGGTAAACAATGCCGCGGGAAACTTTTTAAGCCCCACCGAACGGTTAAGCCACCGCGCCTTCGATTCGGTGGTTGACATTGTTCTAAAAGGCAGTTACAACAACAGTTTAAGTTTCGGCAAGTATTGGATTGACCAAAAAATTGCGGGCAACACATTGAACATTGTAACCACCTACGCTTGGACAGGGTCGGCCTACGTGGTTCCATCGGCCTGCGGCAAGGCGGGGGTTTTGGCCCTGACGCGGTCTTTGGGTGTTGAATGGGCCAAATACGGCATTCGAACCAACGCTATTGCTCCAGGCCCCTTCCCTACTCCGGGCGCTTGGGACCGCTTGTTTCCGCAAGAATTTATGCAGCAGGTTGACATACCCTCGAAAATTCCGGTGGGTCGGGCGGGTGTTCACCAAGAGTTGGCCAATTTAGCGGCGTATTTAATGTCGGATTTTTCGGCCTTTATTCAGGGCGAGGTAATTACCATTGATGGTGGCGAATGGCTTAAAAACGGAGGGGAATTTAGTTGGGTCGGCGATTTGATTCCGGCAGAAATGTGGGATATGGTTGAGGCATTGATTCGAAGCAAATCTGGCAAATCGTAATTTGTTAAGGGGGCGGCTGCCGGGCTTTCAGGGCTAATCCGCATCGGGCATTGGGGGCAGAATGCTCAGCAAGTAGCTCCTCGCGTCGCTCTTGCTGCGCGTTCTGCCCTGCCAATGCCCGCTTTGCGGGTTAGCCTCTTCAATCCCTGCCGCAGGGTGGCGTAAAAAGGAAAGCAATAAACGCTGGGTTAAACGGGTCTGCGAATCAACCTCAAGGCATGGGAATAGCGCCCCTCATCTGCCCTAAAAATCCCCTGCTGGTCAATCTTATCGATGCGCACCATTCCAGCTGCATGCAGAACCCGATCGGCAGACAACAAAATGCCTACATGTACTATGCGGCCCTCTTCGTTGTCAAAAAACACCAAATCACCAGGCTTGCTTTCAAACAGCCAAGAAACCAGATGACCAACTTCAGCTTGTTGAGCTGCGTCCCGAGGCAAAATAAAGCCACGAGATTCCCAAAACAACTGAGAAAGACCCGAGCAATCGATTCCCATCGCTGTTTTTCCGCCCCAAAGATAAGGTACGCCCAACCAAGCCTCTGCCCATTCCGGCAAAGAGATAGGTCCTTGGGTTGGTTGATGAACTTTTGACCCCATGCTGGTCCAAACCATTCCAAAATCGCCTGGCGTTTGTTGAATCAAGGCATGTTGAAAATAGCCGGGAACTTCGTTGCTGCCTATTGCAACCAAGCCAGAACTTCGAACCCAGGCCGGATAACGTTCGTCTTTGCGTTGCACAAACCACCATTCACCTTGATTTTCAAGGCAATCAACCCAATCCCCAAACAGGAATTGGGTGCTCATTTCGGCAGAGTGGGCTGGCAAGGAGCGTCCTGGCAGTACAGGAACCTGTACCCGAAAAGAGGAGGTCATATTAACAGCGTTCAATCACAATGGCACTGGCGCCACCTCCGCCGTTGCACAATGAAGCAACTCCGGTTTTCTTGTTTTCTTGATGTAGGGAATGCAGCAAGGTAACCAATATGCGGGCACCTGAAGAACCTAAGGGATGGCCTAAAGAAACGGCACCTCCATACACATTCACCTGTTCGGGTTTCAATCCCAATTTTTTGTTGTTGGCAAGGGCAACCACGGCAAAGGCCTCGTTCAGTTCGTACAAATCTACCGCTTCCGCATCAATTGCTGCATGCTGCAAGGCTTTGGGCACAGCTAAGGCCGGAGCAATGGTAAACCAGCAAGGTTCGGTTGCCGCATCGGCAAATCCTTTAACCTCAGCAAGGGGTGTTAAGCCCAATTCCTTTAGCTGAGCTTCGCCAACCAAAACTAGGGCCGAGGCCCCGTCGTTAAGGGTTGAAGCGTTGGCAGCGGTAATGCTTCCATTTTTATCAAAAACCGGGCGCAGTTCGGGAATTTTATCGAACTGTACATTTTTATATTCTTCGTCTTCAGAAATCACCACATCGCCTTTTCTGCCGGCAATGGTAACGGGGGCGATTTCGGCCGTGAATTTACCAGCGGCCCAAGCGGCCTGAGCACGGCGGTACGATTCAATGGCATAGGCATCTTGGTCTTGCCGGCTAAATTCCATTTCTCTTGCACAAAGTTCCCCTGCATTGCCCATGTGGTAGTCGTTGTACACATCCCACAATCCATCTTTAATCATGCCATCGGTCAATTGTCCGTGGCCCAACTTTTGGCCAAAGCGGTTGGAAGAAACATAGTAGGGAACCTGCGACATGTTTTCCATGCCACCAGCCACCACAACCTTAGCATGACCAAGCATAATGGATTGTGCCGCTAGCATAATGGATTTCATTCCTGAGGCGCAGACCTTATTCACGGTAGTACACGGTACGGTATTGGGCAAACCGGCCTTTAGTGCAGCCTGCCGGGCGGGGGCCTGACCAAGCCCAGCAGAAAGTACGTTACCCATGAATACCTCGTCCACCTGATTGGCAGAAACACCTGCCCGTTCAAGAGCGGCCCGAATGGCTACTGAACCCAATTCGGTGGCTGAAACACCAGATAATGCGCCGCCAAAACTGCCCATAGGGGTACGAACGGCCGAAACAATGTACACTTTATTCATAGGTAAATACTTTGCAGCGAAGATAGAAAATCTAGGCGTGTTGAAAAGCATTCGAAGGCATTAAACCTGACCTAGCACCTCAATTTAATTCTCGATTAATCGGGCTTTGAAAAAGCCGAAATCCAAAATTCAGCGGAACTCGTGGCAGGACGCTCCAGCCATTCTTCCATGGGTCTTGGGTCCCCAACATTGTCTTTAAATAGCAGTTTAAACTGCTCGTAATCCAAAATTTCAGGAAACCAAACCGAAATAAAATTCCGGGTAACAATGTCCACTAGATTTTTAGGAATTTCGATGGGTATTAACCGTTGATTACGAACCTTGGCAGCCAAGGTCATCAATTCGCCGAACGAAATCGGAGTTGGTCCAACCAAATCTAAGCTTTTTACCGGCAATTCCTGAATCTGAATAGCCTGTTCCATGATCTGCACAACATCTTGGGGCATTACCGGCTGAATTTTATGCTGAGGAAAGGAGGCAGGAAGCAATGCACGGTTACCTAAATAGCGGCTAATGTCCAAAAGCAATACCAGTTTTTGAACCAACAAATTGTTGGGCAGGCAGAGCAGCGATGGGCGCAAAACCAAAGCGTCGTCTTGCTTTAGCACAATAGCTTCGCCCTTGGCCTTGCTGTTTAAAAAGGCAGAGCCAGAATCGGAATCTGAACCCAATACCGAGACGTGAAGAATACGCGGATTGCCTATCTCATGCCGATTCTCAATAAGGGTGCGGAGCAGTTCGGTATGAACCTCAAAAAATGCCTCGTTTTTGCTTTCTCGAATAATGCCGGCCACATTGACAAAAACATCAACCTTTCCTAGGGTTTTCCAATCGCTATGAATAGGATCAAAGCAAACATACCCCTTTCCTGATTTCCTTGATAGAGCAAGTACTTCGCAATCTGCCCGTTTCAATAGGCTTTGATGCAGCAGCGAACCGAGCTGTCCTCGAGCTCCAAGAATGGCTATGCGTTTCACAATTTCAACTGACTTGGCTTATTAAAGCCGCGCCAAATCAATTCACCATTATAGGCATCATCAACATGGTAATCTCTTCAATATCATGCTGGTATTCGCTGGGGGCTAAAATTCCAGGACGACTTGGTGTGCTCATTTTCAAGGTTACGCTTTCTTGATCCATGTTGCTGAGCATTTCTATTAAAAAACGGCTATTGAAACCAATTTCCATGTCTTCGCCAGAATACTGGCAATGCAATTCTTCTTTGGCCGAATTGGAAAAATCCAAATCTTCAGCAATAATTTCAAGCTGGTTGCCTGCCAATTTTACGCGCACCAAATAGGTGGCTTTATTTGAAAAAATAGAAACCCTTTTTAAACCATTAAGCAGGGCATGCCGATCAATGGTTAATACATTGGGGTTTTCTTTAGGAATAACAGCCTCGTAGGCAGGATATTTACCTTCAATTAATCGGCTGAAAACAACATAATGTCCGAAGGAAAAGCGTACGTTCTTTTCGCTGTATTCAATGGACAAAGGCTCTTCCGATCCCCCCAGAATATTCTTCAGCAAATTCAAAGGCCGCTTATTTAAAATCAGTTCAAAGCTTGAATCGCATTGAATATCAAAGCGTTTATAAAGCACCAATTTATGGGCGTCGGTAGCTACAAAGTTGGCCGATTCAGGAGAGGCTTGAAGTAAAACACCCGACATAACCGGACGCAGCTCATCGTTCCCGGCGGCAAAAATCGTTTTTGCTACCGCATTGTTAAAGGTGAGGGCTTCAACCGAAAAGGAACCCTTGCTATGAAACTCAGGCAAGGAAGGAAATTCGGAAGCATCGTGCCCTGCCGTTTTGTACTTTCCGCTATCGGAATGAATGTTTATGCCTTGGGTGTTTGGATCTACCGTAATGGATAGGGGCACATCTGCAAATGTTTTTAGTATATCCACCAAAAACCGAGCAGGGATAGCAACCTGTCCTTCCGATTTAACGCTGACCTCAGGTATTTCGGCAATTACTGTAGTCTCTAAATCAGAGGCGGTTACTTTTAATCCACCGTTCCCCGTTGACTGAAACAAAAAATCCTGCAAAATGGGAACAGAATTGTTTCCACCTTGAATAACCCCCATTAGGGTTTGAATATGACCTAGAAGGGTTTTACTTGAAACGACAAACTGCATGATTCTCTAATTTGATAAACAAATATACGGCAAAGTAACCGAATTAAGGTTTTACAGGCGGGCCACCCTGAAAATATTCAATAGGAACCGTAACGGGGTCGAAGGTAAAAAACTGGCACAAGGTAACTTCGCCGTTTTTCAGAATTCCATACATCCTATCAACATCAATATCAATCGGATCCCCAAGCATATTCAATGTTCCTTTGGGAAGGGGAATGGCGCATAACTTCACCGAACTTTCCTTTCCATTCCGGTCTTTCAAGATAATGGTGTGCAAGGCATATTTTCGCTGCACCGAATCCATACGAGCGGTATTCACATCCACCCAATTCTCAAAGCCCATAACCTTAAAGTTTTGCAAAAAAACCTTGATCAGACTGGTATCGGCCTTTGGTGAAGCAGTTCCCGTCTGAAGTTGAACCAAAGAAAACCTTGAGGGCGAAAGCACATCAATTCGGAATGAACTTTCAGGCCGTTGATGATGTACAACTTGAACCGAGGCTATATCGCGGATGTGGTGATTAAAAATCTGTTTTGTTTTCCATTCCAATACACTTGGATTAAAGTGGTTGGTCAAATACCCCCTAAACCCAGGAACATAAACAATCACTGGCACCTCTGAACCTTGCAGCATCATATAGGTACCCAGGTGATTCTGAGTAGGGCCTCCTACAAAAAACGTACGAATGGGTTCCTTGTCGTTTCCAAACACCTCTACCCTAATTCCGTAAACCGATAACTTTTTAAAAACTTCTTGTTGGCCGTTTTTAGGTATAAACTCCTTTACTTCCATGCGCCTTAGCGTCGATAAGGTTACCTCCACCAGGTCGCGACGGGCAGGCAAATTTAGACCTTCAATGGTCCATTCATTTGGGTTCCGTATCAGGGTAACCTTGCTTCCCCCATTGTTGCTAATCTGAATTTTTTGAATCGAGGCAGTGTCCTCAATTTTAAATTGGGTATAATCAGCATCCATGGCCGAATCCTTTCCACCGCAGGCCATAAAGAAAACAACAACCAAAGGAAAGATTAAATAGTTCATGCGTATTTGCGTTTTTGAATCCATCGAACTCCAAACCACAGAAAAAGCAGGTAAGCCAAGGGAATTAGAATCTGAGCGCTTTGCCAGAAACTACCATTGGCTTCTACCTTTATTGGGTCCAAGTTCCGAATTTGAAAGCGCTTATTTCGAATAGAAATAAACCAAGCATCGTTGGCCAAATAATGAACAGCGTTCATTAAAAAGTTCTTATTGCCCTCAAAAAAGTAGCCACTTGCCGGATCTTCGCCCAATCGGAACGGGCGGTTTTGCCTAGAATTAAATCGGTTTTTAACAATATCACCATCGCCAACAACAATCATTTTTGAAGGCTGCCCTTTTTCTAAGAAGGGATAATCTGCCGTTGGCAACAAACGGCCTTTGAAGGCGCTTTCAAATGAGCCCTCCAGTAGAACAGCCATAGGCTGATTGGGCTTGTTAAACCTTTCTGGGCTTGCCTTTTCAGCTACAGCTTGAATTCCAACTCGGGCAGGCGTCATTAAACTTCTTGAAACAGGTCCACTGCTCAATAAAATGGTCTTTTGAATTCCAGAAAGCTTAACCGTATCTAAGCTAGAAGGGAATTCAAAACGTATTGGTCCCACTCGGCTGGTAAGTAAATGCCGATCATCGGGCAGCACCACAGGATAAAAAAACCAAGGCAATAATTCCTCTTTAGGTTGGTCGCCAACCATACCAGTTACAACTGGAATAGGGGCACACGATGCATCTTGAATTAAATTATAATTGATGCGAACACCATACTTAAAAAGCAAATCATTCAAACCCAAATCCTTTGGCAATGCTATGGTATATCCCTTCGGACTTGACTTCAAACTATCTAGGTCAACCGCCACCTGGTCTAGCAGCCACAACACCCGGCCGCCTCGCATCAAATATTGGTCAATTACGAATTTCTCTGCTTCTCCAAAAGTAGAATCTGGCTTTGCCAACACCAAACAGGCATACGACTTATTAAGCGTATTTAATTGATTGTTTAACACTAAGCCTTCTACTGTATAGTATTCTTTCAAGGACATTAAAAAGTCGGCGATCAAGCCTTGGGGCAATTCCCTATGACCAAAGGAGAACGCAATTTTTGGCCGACGTTCAAAGGTGTGCAGTTTATACATTGCCGAGGCAAATCCGAACTCAAGCCGCTCGATGGACGTATTTAAGGCCTGATCTGCCAATGATGGATCCAAACCAGCCAATTCCTCTAATAATTCAACCTTGGCTTCGTGGCCCTTGTAACTTATGGTAGCCGCGGGAATAATTGACCGCTCTTGCCTACCCGCCTCGTCGGCAAAGGTTAAGGAAAAGGGTTGTATTCCCTTTTCAACCAATTCCTGCTGCATTAGGGCCTGCTCCTCAGGATCTTTTCCAGAAAAAGGGTCCACAAAACGGTACTGAAGGTTGTTCCCTGCCTGGTATCGAAATTCCTCAAGCAATTCACGAGTGGCCGTTTGAAGACGCTTAAATACTGGCGGAAATTTCCCTTCCAAATACACCGTTACAATCGCCGGCTCCTCCATATTCCTAAGCATGGAAATGGTACTGTCCGATAAACTATATCGCCCCTCTGCCGTAAAATCCCAACGAAAAAACAAACGCCCCGAAATGGCATTTATGCCAGCCAGAATACCCAGTGCGGCAATCAACCAAGCAATATCTTTTCTCTTTCTGTTCATGGATTAAGACCAATTTCGCTTTTGAATCCAAGTTTTGGCCGCCAATAAAAACACTACCGTCAGGCTAATAAAATACACCAGGTCTCGGGAATCAATCACTCCCCTGCTTATGGAATCGTAATGATAACCAAGACCCAATTGAAGTAGATAATACTCATTCCCTTGCATTAGGCCAAGCCCAACCAATTGAGGAATCCCTTCGGTAAGAATCAATCCAAAACCAAGCCCCAAAAGCAACGCAATCATTTGATTTGAGGTCAGCGAACTGGCAAAAATCCCTGCGGCCAAATAAACCGAAGCCAAAAGAAACAATCCAATATATGAGGTAAAAATCCCTGCCCAATCCAAAGCCTCTACAGAACTTAATTGAACCAAGGCCACCAAATATCCTAGGGTAGGCACTAAACTCAAAAAAACCAAAACCTGACCGGCACAAAATTTGGCAAATATCACCTCCATGGTTCGCACCGGCTTGGTTAAAAGCAATTCAAGGGTTCCCAATGCGTGTTCCTCCGATAGACTCCTCATGGTAAGCGCCGGTATCAAAAGCAAAAACAAATAGGGTGCGTCTTCAAAAAAACGCTTCATGTCAGCAAAACCAAAACTTACAAGGTTGTCATTAGGAAACAACCACAGATATACTGCATTTACCAATAGGAATACCCCCATTATGGCATACCCCGTAATGCTGGCAAAAAAAAGGGAAATCTCTTTTAAAAAAATCGCCTTCACGCTCTCAGTCCTAAAAAGTTTGAGTACAAAGTTAGCCGAATTTAGCGCTCGCCAAAATAAGGCCAAAATACCATGCCGCTAACCTTGCTAATTGGGACTAAGGGCCCACATTTGGGAACCTAGCATGAAAGGGAAACCATTCAATCTGCAAAAAACGTACTTTTGAAAAAATCTCTACACGCATGACCCGATTGTTTTGGGCTCTTTTGAGCCTGTATTTTTTCCCTCTTGCAGCACAACAACCTACAACATTTTCATGCCCAAGGCTAGGGGTTAGTTCCATGCCCGAAGGCTTGGAAACAGAATGGATGAGTGATTTGGTAAGCCGCGAAGCACCCAACTTTCTATCCAAGCCCGACAAGCGGTTTATGTACGAACAAAAGGATAAAAGCGCTAAACTTTTCCCAAGAAAATCAAAAGTTGCCTCTGCCGAAAAAAGCCTGGTTCCCCAACCCATTTTGGGAACCGCATTCCAAGGAAACGTCTTTAGCAGCAGCGTGCCCATGGACAATTCAATGGCATTCAATGAAGACTCCCTGTTGGTTTCTGCCATCAATACTACCATTCGTGTGTACAGTAGAAACACCGGAATTCTGCGCTCATCTTTGACCCTTCGATACTTTACCGATGCTGTAGGTTTAATTGGAACCGCAAACTACCGATATGACCCCAAAGTTATCTTCGACCCCCTAGCCCAACGCTTTATGGCCGTTATTTTAAACGGAAGCGTCGCTGCCACCTCTAAAATTATTCTTGCCTTCTCGCAAACCTCAGATCCCCGCGGCGACTGGAACATGTACACCCTTCCCGGTAATCCTTTTAATGACTCTACCTGGTTTGATTTCCCTTGCATTAGTTTCACCGAAAATGAGGTTTTTATTACTGGCAATCAAATTCGGGAAGGAGTTAGTTGGCAAATGGGCTTTCGGCAATCCGTCATCTGGCAAATTCGAAAACAAGAAGGCTACAACGGCGATTCTCTTCACAGCCAGGTTTGGTCAGGAATTGAATACGGCGGACGGCCCCTTAGAAACCTTCATGCCGTAACCCGTTGCTCCGATTTCACCAGTAACCCAGAACAGTATTTTTTGTCAAACCGAAATTTCGATGTTCAAAACGATTCCCTCTTTCTGCTGAAAATCAGCGACACCATTGGAACCGGAACCCTTTCTATTCAACACATTCAACTTCCCCTTGCATATGGAGTTCCTCCCGAGGCAAGGCAGCCAGACACAGCAAAAACCTTAGCCACAAACGACGCCCGGGTTTTAGCCGCAAATCTTGACAGAGGCCGTATTCAATTTGTTGGAAATACCCTTGATACCTCAACCGGTTCCTGCGGCATTTACCTAGGTCAAGTTGCTCAACTTAACCAAGCTAACCCCCTTGTTGAACATGCCAGAATCATTGGATTTGATACCCTAGATTTGGGATACCCAAACCTGGTTACCATTGGTTATGCTCCCGACAACAGCCCAAGGGCAATTGTGGCCTTTAACCACAGTGGCCCCTCTACCTTCCCCGGAATTTCTGCGCTCACCTTTGATCAAGGGCAGGTTTCTGACCTGATTCGTGTTAAAACTGGGCTTCAAAGCCTAAATGTTATCGAGGGACCAAGCGAAAGATGGGGAGATTATTTCGGAGCCCAACAGTATTTCCCAGAATACGGCAAAATTTGGATTGCTGGAACGTTTGGAGCCGCTGACAAACGCCATTCAACTTGGATTGCCGAACTCATCAGCCCTTTTGGTTCTTCGCCTGCAGCGGTTCAACCCATCAACCCAAACAACCCCTCATCCTTTCTTTTTCCAAACCCCTCTTTCCAACGCAGCTTTTTCCGGTTTAATCTCACCCAACCCGGTCCAGTTAAACTTGATTTGTTCGACCTTAACGGCAAATCCCTTGGAACTGTTTACCAGGGAATGGGCCTTAAAGGAGAACAAGAAATAGGTTTTGAAATCGGACATTTACCCCCCGCCAGTTACTTGGTAGTTCTAACCTCGCCGCTAGGAAAAACAACAAAAACCATCGTTAAACAATAGGGCGTGAACGGCTGGATTATTCTTTTACTTTTTCTAGCTTACCTTTCTTTTTTAGCCTTGGTAGGCTACCTGACTGGTAAAAATACCGACGAAGCAGGTTTTCATAAGGGCGGAAAAAAAACGGCTTGGTACATCATTGCCCTCGGTATGGTGGCCGATAGCCTTAGCGGGGTGACCTTTATTAGCATCCCTGGAAATGTCCACGGGCAAGGTTTCTCTTACATGCAAATTGTTTTAGGTTATTTTCTAGGATATCAAATTATTGCAGCTGTCCTTATCCCCTTGTATTTCAAACTCAACTTAACCAGTATTTACGAATATCTACAGCTTCGTTTTGGAATCATTGGGCAAAAAACCGGATCCGCCTTTTTTCTTATCTCCCGAATCATCGGTGCCTCTGGCAGGCTTTTTCTGGCTGTAAGTATTTTTCAGTTTTTTTTCCTTGATTCCCTTGGCGTCCCCCTTGAAATTACGGTGGTTGCCATCATGGCTCTCATGTACCTCTACACCTATAAGGGGGGAATTAAAACCCTGTTGTGGACCGATGCCATTCAAGCCTTTGTCATGTTGGCCGCTCTTGGCCTTACCCTTTATTCCATCCATGAATCCCTTAATCTTTCTTTGCTGGAATGGAAAAGAATCGCAACCAAATCTTGGTGGATTTCCAACCCTCAAGATCCACATTTTTGGGGAAAAGACATCTTGGCAGGGGCCTTTATAGCCCTAAGCATGACAGGATTAGACCAAACAATGATGCAAAAAAGCCTTGCTTGCAAACAGGTTAAAGACGCTCGAAAAAACATGATTTGGTTTGGTTTCGCTATTGTTTTTGTCAATTTTGCCTTCTTGCTTCTCGGCGCAGGCCTTTCGCATTTTCTCTTCGCAAAAGGGCTTATTGGAATGGAGTTAAAAGCCGACCATATTTTCCCATACCTGGCTTTTCATGAACTCGGAACCTTGGCCATGATTGCCTTTTCGCTCGGGTTAATTGCGGCATCCTTGAGCAGTGCCGATTCCGTTTTAACTACCCTTACCACCGCCTTTTGCATGGATTTTCTTAATTTTTCAAACCCTGAATCCCTGCCAAAAAATCCCGCTCGCATTCGCCAAAATGTGCATCTTGGCTTTGCCCTGACTCTCTGGCTTTGCATTCTAGCTTTCGACGCCTTGACCAACGACAGCCTTATTTATGTTATTCTAACCCTGGCTGGTTACACCTATGGTCCCTTGCTCGGTTTATTCAGTTTCGGACTTATCTTACCTAAACTCAAACCAATTCCTTGGACCATTCCCCTTGTTTCAATTATTTCAGTAGGTCTTACCGCACTCTTTAATTATGTGTTGGCCCCAAACTGGGGCTATTCCCCTGGATTTGAACTTTTACCTCTCAACGGATGCATTACCTTTGTTGGACTATGGATTTCATCTTTATTTCGCCCCTTAAACGCTTAATCGTTTTTGTATTGGTTTGCCTACCAGGTTTAGGTAGCTGCCAAGCCATCGCCGATGGATTGATTTATTCCCTCCCAAAATCGGAATTCACTTTGCTTGGAACGGTACGCACAACCCAATACACTCCAGGCCCTTTAGCAACTTACGCAAAAAAATACTTGGGAATTCAGGCCAAAGAGATGCCCGAAACAATCCATCAAATTACACAAAGCAAGCTTATTTTAAATTTGTTGCCCGACACAGCATGCCTTTATTTGGTTCCCAACGCTGTGCTGCAGCAAAACCGATTCAACTTTGGTAGGGGATCAATGCTGCTTTCTGTCAATTCGCCCAACCCAGCCCCTCAACACAATCAAGGTTTATTCAGTAGGTCTGCAAGCAGCACTGGAAATACTGATTTGCCTGTGCTGCCAATGTTATGCCTAACCCAAGAAACCGACACCATTTATCGCCGAGAACTCTTGGCAGATTCCGTTGTGGTTGAACACTGGGAAATTCAAACCCTAATTCAACAGCAAACCACCGAGGAAATTGCCAAAAGTACGGCGCAAAAACTGGTTCAATTGGAGCAAGAACGGCAACAGTTGCTGCGATTCAATGAAGATGTTCAGTATTCTGGACCCGCCCTTCGGGTCATGCTTCAGAGGCTAGATTCCTTAGAAACATATTACCATGAATTGTTCCAAGGCCGACAAACTCACCGTATGACTGCTTTTTCCTTTCCTCTTACCCTTTCTAATTCTGAGCTGGCTGATTTGCAACTTAAAGGACACACAACCAAAGTCATCGCTGGTTTTTCTGCTGACGCAGGCTTCACTTCCGATACCTCCCAAGCATTGCCTCTCGTGCTCAGCATCCAAGGCTTGGGATTGCCGCAAGCCATGCGCCGGTTTATTCCCGAAAAAGCTGCCAAATCATCCGAAGGTTTGCTGCTTCGCATTCCTGAGCGTTGCACTATGCAAATTTCGCTTGGGAATACTTTGCTGATTCGCGAATATCAGCCCCTATTTCAGTTGGGTACTTTGGTGCGCATTCCGCTTCCTAAATCAGGTATTTTAGAATATTCAATTTGGCCCGAATTGGGCAATCCTGATTCGGTTGAATGGTGAATTGTGGGCGGGTTCCGGGCTTTCACAGGTAGTCCGCACCCATGCATGCTGGCTACAGCGGCTTTGCGCGGGCTCCTAAAGTCGCCTGCGCAGCTCGCGTAGCCATACTTGCATGGTTTTGCGGGCTACCTAGCTCAATCCCGCCCGCGGCCACTCATTTCAATACTCCTTTCAAAAAAAATGCTCCCGAAGGAGCATATATTAGTTAAATCCGCGGATTAGTAATCGCGGCGGGGACGAGGACGATCTCCGCGACCGCCATCTCGGCCTTCTGGGCGGGGACCACGTTCTTCCGGAGCAACCCAACCTTCTGGCTTTGGCAAAAGCGCACGGCGCGACAAACGTAATTTTCCAGTTGCTTGATCTACCTCCAACAACTGAACATCTATCGTGTCTCCCTCATTCAAAACCTGAGCAATATCTGGAGTTTTTTCCCAGGCATACTCAGAAATATGAAGCAAACCTTCTTTTTTAGGTAAAATTTCTACAAAGGCTCCAAATGTAGTAATCTTCTTTACCACACCTGTAAAACGATCGCCTGGTTCTGGCACACTTGTCATTAAACGAATGCGCTCCTGAGCCATTTTAATACCAACAGGATCTGACCCAGCAATTTCAATCACTCCCTTATTGTCAACATCCTCTAAGCTAATCACTGTATTGGTCGTCTTCTGCAATTCCTGAATATGCTTACCTCCAGGCCCGATAACCGCACCAATGAATTCCCCTGGAATAATCATGGTTACAATTTGTGGTACAAAAGGTTTGAATTCCGCACGAGGCTTTGGCTGAACCGAATCCATAACATCTAAAATATGAATTCGGCCCCGCTTTGCCTGCTCTAAAGCCTCTTTCAATACTTCAAATGACAAGCCGTTTACCTTAATGTCCATTTGGCAGGCGGTAATTCCCTGACGGGTCCCAGCCACTTTAAAGTCCATGTCGCCAAGATGATCTTCATCCCCTAAAATATCAGATAAAATAGCATACTTGCCCGTTTCTTCGTCCGATATCAATCCCATGGCAATTCCTGAAACGTGACCTTTCACAGGTATCGCAGCATCATGCATCGCCAATGAACCGGCACAAACGGTAGCCATAGAACTTGAACCATTGGATTCCAAAATATCGCTAACAATACGAACCGCATAATCAAAATCGCTAGGCACAACCTGTTTAAGAGCACGCAAGGCCAGGTTACCGTGGCCAACCTCACGGCGACCTGTGCCACGCATAGGTTTTGCTTCGCCCGTAGAAAACGGAGGGAAATTGTAGTGCAACAAGAAACGGTTTTTTCCCTCAATTACTACCCCATCAATAATCTGCTCATCTAATTTGGTACCTAAGGTTACCGTAGTAAGCGACTGGGTTTCTCCACGTGTAAATACAGCCGAGCCATGAACCATGGGTAGGTAATCGGTTTCTGCCCAAATCGGACGAATTTCATCAAGTTTACGGCCATCTAAACGCTTGCGCTCATTTAATACACAATCGCGAACTGCTTTCTTTTCAACCGAATGAAAATAGGCTTTGATTAAAAATGAATTTTCAGCAGCTTCTTCCGAACTTAACCCAGCCACGAACTCTTCTCTAATAGCCTTGAATTTTTCAGATCGCAATTTCTTATTTGCATTTCCTTCGTTGGCTATATCATAGGCACGTTGATAAGCAAACGCAGAAATCCGAGTTTTTAAATCTAGATTGTGTTTTTCATGAGAATAACTACGCTTGGTTTTACCCAATTTAGATGCCAATTCAACCTGTGCCTTCACCTGAACCCTAATGGCTTTGTGGGCAAATTCTAAGGCTGAAAGCAAAACATCCTCGCCCACCTCCTTCATTTCTCCTTCCACCATGACAATATCGTTGGCGTTTCCTGCCACCATCAAATCTAAATCAGCACGCTCTAAATCCGAACGAAATGGGTTGACCACAAAATGACCATCAATCCGAGCAACCCGAACTTCAGAAATAGGGGCTGTAAATGGAATATCTGAAACAGCGATGGCTGCCGAGGCTGCCAAACCCGCTAAGCAATCAGGTAGCAGTTCTTTATCATGGCTAATCAAATAAACCAAAACCTGAGTTTCAGCATGAAAATCATCAGGAAATGTGGGGCGTAAAGCACGATCAATCAACCTAGATATCAAAATCTCTTGGTCAGAAGGACGAGCTTCGCGCCTAAAAAAGCCACCAGGAAAACGTCCTGCGGCAGCATACATTTCTCGGTAATCTACCGTCAATGGCATAAAATCTACATTTTCGCCTGCCTCTGGGCGTGCCACTGCCGTGGCCAACAACATTGTGTTGCCCATGCGAACCACCACAGAACCATCTGCCTGCTTGGCCAATTTTCCTGTTTCTATGGTCACTAAACGGCCATCTCCCAAATCAATGGTTTGGGTAATTGCTTGAATACTCATAAGATTGTTTTTTGCATCAAATAAAAAAAGGCAACATGGTTGCCTTTGAAGTCACTTATTTCCTTAAGCCTAACTTAGCGACAATCGCACGATAGCGAATGATGTCCGTATTAATAAGGTAATTCAACAGTTTTCTGCGTTTTCCTACCAATGCAATCAGGGAACGCTGGGTGCCGAAATCTTTACGATTCCGTTTTAAGTGCTCTGTTAAATGATTGATGCGATGCGAAAAGAGCGCGATTTGGGCCTCAGCACTTCCTGTATTTGTCTCGGAACCGCCGTGCTCGCTGAAGAATTGCTTTTTTACTTCTGTCGTTAAGTACATTTCTTTCGGTAATTTTAGTCCGCAAAGATAGAAATTATTTCGGTATTGCATCAACCTACCTTCTCTTTTCATTCTAAATTTTCCTTTAGATGATTTCTGAATTCCAATTTCTCTCTTGCCCAACATCTGGTTTTGCTCTAATCAAACCGAGTTTTATACAACCAAGTACGAAAGCCCCTCACCCTGTTAAACCAAAAAACAAATTTGGTTATGTTTTAATTTTTTTTTGCTCATCTGCGCTTTTAGGCTTTGGAATAACAATGTCTTTTATTTACTTTCGGGCGAACTTTAAAATCAAGATAAAAGAACTTAACGCTTAAATCAGAGGAGATGTCAGACACAGCGGAATTAAAATTTGGAGGAGCTTCGTACGAGTTGCCAGTAGTTGAGGGTACCGAAAACGAAAAAGCCATTGACATTGCAAACCTGCGCAGCCAATCAGGGTTGATTACCCTTGATTCCGGATACAAAAATACCGGAGCTACCACCAGCAGCATTACCTATTTAGATGGAGAGGAAGGTATTCTAAGGTACCGAGGCTACCCCATTGAACAGCTTGCCGAAAAATCCAATTTCCTTGAAGTTGCTCATCTTCTCATTTACGGAGAACTGCCTACCAAAGATACCCTTCAGCAATTTTCTCGCAGCATCGCCGAACACAGCATGCTGCATGAAAATATGCGCGGCTTCTTCAGTTCCTTTCCTTTAAATGCACACCCCATGGGTGTAGCGGCCGCGGTAACCACTACCCTATCGACCTTTTACCCCGGTTCCTTAGATCCGCATCGAAGCGAAGATAAAGTCAATTTAACCATCCTCCGTCTTTTAGCTAAATTCCCAACCATCGCAACTTGGGCCTATAAATCTAGCCTTGGTCGTCCTTTTGTATATCCAAGTACAAAACTAGATTATGTTGAGAATTTTTTAAATATGATGTTCGCTGGCCCAACCAACGATTACCATGTTGACGCCGTCGTTACAAATGCCTTAGACAAGCTTCTAATATTGCATGCTGACCATGAGCAAAATTGCTCAACCTCTACCGTTCGCTTGGCAGGTTCCTCTCAGGCCAACCTATATGGTTCTATAGCTGCCGGTATCGTTGCCCTTTGGGGCCCTCTTCATGGCGGTGCCAATCAGGCGGTTATTGAAATGCTTGATAAAATTCAAAACGAGGGCGGAAGTATCGATAAATGGGTAGATAGAGCGAAAGACAAAAACGACCCATTCCGTCTTATGGGATTTGGTCACCGGGTGTACAAAAATTTTGATCCACGTGCCAAAATCATCAAAAAAGCTTGCGATGACCTACTTAATCGCCTGGGAGTTAAAGACCCCGTCCTTGATATAGCTATGAAATTGGAGGAAATAGCCCTGAGCGATGAATACTTTATCGAAAGAAAGCTATACCCCAATGTTGATTTTTACAGCGGAATCATGTACAGGGCAATGGGCATTCCTCAAGATATGTTCACCGTTATGTTTGCCATGGGCCGACTTCCAGGTTGGATTGCTCAATGGAAAGAAATGGTTGCCAACAAAGAACCTATTGGTCGGCCACGTCAAATTTACACTGGGGCACGCATGCGTGATTATGTGAATTTGGCCGAGCGTTGATTGGTTGCACTCCTCGGTATTTATTCTTTCAAGGGTAATTTAGGGCTTTCTTAATCCGATTGGCTTAGGGTTAACAACATTTTATGCTTAATCCTAACCCCCTATCCTTTTTTTACCTGTCAGGCACCCCCTAATCTGATTTCATTTTTCAGGCTTTACGTATCTTGCACCCATGAAAAAAATAATGGTGGCGAATCGAGGCGAAATCGCCTTAAGAATTATGAAAACCTGCAAAAAAATGGGCATCCAAACGGTAGCCGTTTTCAGTGAAGCAGATGCCCATGCCCCCCATGTTCAATTTGCCGACCAAGCGGTGCTGCTTGGACCCGCGCCCAGCAACCAATCTTACCTTAAAGGCGATTTAATCGTTCAAAAAGCATTGGAATTGGGGGTTGATGGAATTCACCCTGGGTATGGCTTTTTATCAGAAAATGCCGAATTTGCAAGGGCAGTAACCCAAGCGGGAATAGTTTTTATTGGCCCAAGCCCTCAAGCAATGGAAATTATGGGGTCTAAACTTGGAGCTAAAGCGGCCGTTAAAAACTTCCAAGTCCCCTTGGTTCCAGGAACTGCCGAAGCAATTTCGGATATTGAAGAAGCCAAATCCATTGCTCATTCCATTGGATTTCCCGTGCTAATAAAAGCATCGGCCGGTGGAGGGGGAAAAGGTATGCGAATTGTCGAAGAAGCCAGTGAATTTGAAGATGCCCTATCGCGTGCCAGGTCCGAAGCCATCAACGCCTTTGGCGATGGTTCTGTTTTTATTGAAAAATACCTTGGCACTGCAAAACACATTGAAATTCAAATTCTTGGCGACCAAAAAGGAAACGTGCTTTACCTTTTTGAACGCGAATGTTCCGTTCAAAGAAGACACCAAAAGGTGGTTGAGGAGGCTCCATCGGCAGTTTTATCGACAGATATCCGTAAAAAAATGGGCGAGGCCGCCGTTCAAGTAGCCAAAGCTTGCTCTTATACTGGAGCGGGTACCGTTGAATTTATTTACAACAATGGCGATTTTTATTTCTTAGAAATGAATACCCGCCTGCAAGTTGAACATCCCGTAACCGAAATGATAACCGGATTAGACTTGGTGGAATGGCAAATTCGCATTGCCCGAGGCGAAGCTCTTTCGATGAATCAGGATGATCTTAGAATTAATGGACATGCCATTGAAGTTCGCGTTTATGCAGAAGACCCCCTCAATCAATTTTTACCTGATGTTGGTAAACTTCGCAGATACCGAGAGCCTCAAGGTAATGGTATTCGAGTAGATAGCGGGGTGTACGAAAACATGGAAATTCCAATCCACTATGACCCCATGCTCTCTAAATTGATTGTCCATGGAAGCAACAGACAGGAAGCCATAGAAAAAACCTTAAAGGCCATTGAAGAATACGAAATTGAGGGAGCATGCACAACCCTAGATTTTTGTCGGTTTGTTTTAAAGCACCCCAACTTTATTGATGCAACCTTTACAACACGTTTCGTTGAAGAACACTTTAAACCAGATATGCTTCGAGAATCAGTCCCGAGTAACATTGAAGCCCTAGCCGCAGCAGTAGCAGCAGAATTAATGCATAGGCAAGCCCACCTAAATGGAGCTCAACTTCAAGAAAACACGCTAAGTTCTTGGCAACTTCGTCAAGGGTTTTGAACCGTTAACCGTTGTATTTTGGGTATTGGCCCTTGGCAGTAACTTTGATGGCAATTTAAACACGAAACTCTGAGCTTTTCATACGCCTGAACTTGTTCCTGTCCTTTACTGCTGCACATCTTTTCCAAATCACTAAGCCATTGGTCTGAATAGGCATTAAAGTGGTTTCGGTCCCTTATAATACCTTCCGTTTCTTTGGCCGTTGAAAGGCGAACAAATTCCTCAGGGCAATCCTGAATATCCAAACCCTTCTCCAAATTCCCTTTAGACTTCTCCATAAAATCCGTCATAGACCTCATTAACAGAGACAATTCACTGTCCCCGTTTGGATTCACGACTGCCTTCTCCCTTATGGGAACTTCGGTATGATTGGATTTAGACTCTGATTGGCATGAAAGGGTAAGGAAAAGGGCAGTGCCACAAAAAACAAAGACCTTCATAAAAAAGCCCTTATTTTACTATAACCTTGTGAATTTCGGACTTTCCATTTGCCTTCGTCCAGACCAATGAATAAATACCCGCAGAAAGTTCTGGCATTTCCTTCAGGTGATTTTCTGAATTCAAAATCCTACTTAATACCACCCTGCCTGCTGAATCAAATAGCCGAACAGATCCAGTCCAAGTAGAATTGAAATTCAACTTTTGGGCCGCAGAGCCTGACACAGGATTTGGATAAACCACCGATTTAAATTCCGATTCGGGAGAAAGGCTCAATTGGTCATTGCAAACCATATCCCATAAAAAATCCCGAACAAACCAAAAAGTAGAATCCATATAAGCCGGACTGGAGTTTTGAGGACTATGACCAGCACCCAACCACAATTGAAAATCGTTTCGAACACCGATATTTTGTGCCCGTTTGTTCAGGGTTAAAGAACCATCTACCTCCATAACTGGAATTCCTGGGTTGGCAATAGCCGTATTGTGGGGAACAGTTCCATCTTGATCTCCATGCAAAGAAACAAAGGGCTGATTGCCTGGTTCAAGCCAAATTGAATCAGCCAAAGCACCACAAATATTAATAACTGCCTGAACTCCAGAAGGATAACCAGGGTTTCCAGAATTACCTTCCAAATCGCCCAAATTGGGACTTACCCCTTGGGGTACCTCTGAGGCCTTATCTAAATATGCATTGTGAAGGCTTAAAATAGCTCCCGCCGAATTGCCGCCCACAACCACTCGGTTTGGATCTATGCCATAGGGATTTCCCATTTCAGACACAGATTTACGTAGGTATCGTATGGCAGCCTTTTGATCTTGAACAGCTCTATACACAGCTTCAACAAACGTTAACTCCACATTCGGACTTAAAAAAATGGTCAGCGGATTTTCAAGTCGATAATTCATAGAGGCGGTTACATAACCCAACTTGGCAAACCGGGAACACAATTCCACGATTGAATTATCTGCCGTCTTTGAGCCCCCAATAAAACTGCCCCCATGTGCCAGCAGTATTACAGGTCTTTGGGTTCTATTATCTCCATCAGGCAAATATATATCCATCAATAAATTTAGGCTCACCCCCTCACTATTAACGGCTTGTCCATATTGAACATTCGACTGAACAGTAAAACTGGGAAACTGCTCTGTTTGATACATTCCATTATCGCATTCAGCAATTTGTGCGAGTAGCGAGGTTTGGAAAAAAAGGCTAAGACCTAAGAGATAAACTGTTTTCATAGATTAAATTTATGTTAAGGTAAAAAAAAATACTATTTCAAAGCCCTAATTGAGGCATTTATCCATGGATCGGTTTGATTAGCAACTTGATAATATCCAACCATGCCCCATAAATTTCGAGCCAGCAACTCTTCTACCCTTTGCAATACAATAGGTTGCGATTTAGGCTGTCCATTCCAAGCCTCCTTTTGGGCCGAATTAAGAGCCTTCAACCATTCAGCTTTGATTTCATTTTCCCATGCCTTTTTTTCTGATATCCAATCTAAGGCTGAAGGATACTTTTTAATCCATTTTGCACGAAATTGTTGAGTCATGTTAAAGATAATTTCCTGAATGTTACCCGTTGAATAGAGGTCCAAAAAGAGTTCAGAAGGTTCAAGTTCTTCTTTTACCAAAATATCAGGCAGAATCCCCCCCCCTCCAAATACAATCCGTCCCGCATCCGTATAATAAGGAGTCGTGTCCCCTTTAATTTCAATAATAACACTTTCGGCATAATAGGCATCTGTTCCCTGCTCATAAGAACGTTGAATACACCGACCCGCAGGGGTAAAATACCTCGCAACGGTTAAAGTTAATGCAGCTCCATTGGCAAGAGGCATGGGCTCTTGAACCAAACCTTTTCCAAATGTCCTTTCTCCAACAATCCAGCCCCTATCGTGGTCTTGAACGGCTCCTGCAACAATTTCTGAGGCACTTGCACTATACCTGTCAACCAAAATACACAATGGCTTGCCCTCAAAATTTCCTTGATTCGTCGAAAAGTACTCCTCCTTTTCACGTTTAAGTCCTTGGGTATAAACGATCAGTTCTTCATTTTTTAAAAATTCATCTGCAATCTCAATGGCAGCACTCAGCAAGCCGCCGGGATTGCCGCGCAGGTCTAAAATCAACCGAGTCATACCCTTTTCTTCTAATTTTAAAATAGCCTCTTCAATTTCTTTTGAGGATGTTTCTGAAAAACGCGACAACTTGATAAATCCCGTTTTTGCATCATACATGTAAGCTGCATCCACCGTATTCAATGGGATTTTATCTCGTTTAATTTTGAAAATTAGTATGGTTGAACTTCCAGGACGTTTGATTCCCACTTTAACGGTCGAGCCAGCCTCTCCGCGCAATTCCTTAACCACATCCTGACTTTCAATTCCAACCCCCGCGATAGATACACCATCTACTTCGACAATTCGATCGCCCGCCATTATTCCTACTTTTTCCGAGGGGCCGCCAGGAAGAACCGCATCCACCATTACGGTGTCTCGAACAATTTCAAACTGAACCCCTATCCCTTCAAATTCTCCTGCAATTTCCTCTTCTAAAGCCGAATTATCAATGGGCGGCAAATACGTAGAATGAGGATCTAACTCGGTTAAAAATGCTTGGTAGGCCTTAGATTTAAGGTCCTCAATATCAACACTATCAACGTAATTTTCCTCAATCAATTGAAGTAAATAATCCAATTCACTGTATCCCGCTCCTTCCGTTTGCAAAGATTTGGAAATCCAATGTGGCTTTGAAAAAATAATCCCAATTAAAATGCCTAGAACAAGGAAAACGGAAAACAATAAGGGCAAAAGGAATTTGCTTGAAGATGAGCGACCTGAATTCATACCCTCAAATATACAACAAACCAAGGGCGGTTAGGGTACATTACTCAACCAATCATCCAACGCGGAATTCAGCAAGGAGGGTTTGGAGATGCTAGCCTTTTCGGGAGAAGAAATATGCTCCCAATCTACAAATCCAGCTGTACGGTAATCAAACCACCCAAATTGACCATGCAAATCTTTAGCTAGGCCTTCTTGTTCTGGTTGACCTGGGGTTGGATCAAGCAATGCTGGTTTGCCCTGCAACCTTAAATCCATTAAAGTACTGTAACCCGCACGACAAAAAACCCAAGTTGCGGCCGATAAAAATGGGGAAAGTTGTGAGGGAGTTGCTAAATCTACGACCTCCCAATTAGAAGGAAATTTGACCTTAGGAGGGGCCGATGTTCCGCGAACGACCCGAAATACTCCATACTTTTCTTCCAACTTTGGGGTCATTTCAATCTCCCAATGACTTCGAAGTGGTTCTGGACCTGAAATAATCCACAGAGGCATTGGGCTTAATTGGGTTTTGTCCTCAACCATCGGCAAAGCCGATAAGTACCCCAGATACCTTTTCGGTAAATGTGTTCGCGACAATTTTCCAGATAACTTCTCTTCGGGGTGATCCGGCAACCACAATTCCTTAAATCGCGACAAATATAAATCGTGCAAAACATTGGCCGGCGCCATCCAGAATGGAATAGGCAAAGTCAATTGATGCGCAATTAAAGCCGAGGGTATGTTTTTTCCCTGAAAGGCTGGTCGATGATCTGATACAATAAAATCAGGAGCTCCATTCTTCCGAATGTACGTTTTCATCCACCTTTGGTCTGCACGCAACCAATGTTGCAAATTAAAAGCCTGTTTCAAAATAGCCAAACTAAAACTTCCACCCGGTTTTTGATAGGTAATTCCTGGGTCGGGCAACTCATGAAAGGTCACATCAGGAAACCGCCTCTTTAGCCATTCCAAACCTACGCCAGAACAGCCAACCTCAACCCTACATCCCTTTTCAATTAATGTTTCTATTACAACAGATGAACGGGTGGCATGACCAAGGCCCCAATTTAATATTCCATACAAAACTCTAGGCTGCTTCATTCTTCAAGATTTAATTTTCAACTTCATCGGGTTGGGATTTTTTCCATTCCCTTAAAATTGCCGTCCAAGATTGGCGAATAAAAACCCGAAAAACAGTATAACCCGGAACGGCAAATATCAGTCCGTAAAATCCAGCAAGTTTTGCTCCTATAAACGTAATTAGGAAGATTTCAAGAGGATGAATGTTTAACCTTGACGAAAAAATAATGGGCTGCAAAAAATACCCATCAATTTGCTGTACTAAAAAGAAAACCAGCATCATTCTCAACATTAAGGGCCACAACTCTTGATAAAACTCAGCATCCAAATGAGCCGAAATACCCAATAAAAGACCCAACAAACTACCTAAAATGGGACCTAAATATGGAATAATGTTGAACAGCGAAGCAATCAAGGCTATGCTAATTGCCAATGTGGGAGATAAACCAACAAGCCATAGGCCAAGCCCTTCTAATAAGAAAACCAACAACCATTGAACAAGTAGTCCATTAAAATATTGAGTTAATAGGCGACGACTTTCCACCCAACTTTGAACAAAAATGGGGCGAACCGATTTGGGCAAAAAACACTGAACAGCAGGCCAAATTATATCCTTGTCTTTCAATAAAAAAAAAGCGATAAAAAAGCCCGAAACAAAAGCCAAAATTAAGCTTGCAACCGCAGAAGCCACAGCACCCAGCATATTTCCCAACCAAATTAAATCAACCCAATCCATTAGTTTTTGCCGAAATTGAAGTGTGATTTCCTGATTGGATGCAGGTATTCCTAGATTTTGATTGACCAATGAATCCAATCCTGATCCACCAATTCCTTGCTCCGAAAGCCATCGAGCTGATACCCCAATTGGCTCTTCCAATGCTGAAACCACCTGATGCGATTCAATCTTTTGCCAATTGCTTAATTGATATCCAATTAAGGGTAATACCAACATCCAAAAAACCGAAAATACCAGCATTAGGATTGCCAACGAAAGAAAAGAGGCCAATGAATTTGGACAGGATTTCCCTCGGAATTTAATTCCCTTAATTCGACCATAAATAGGATGAGCCATTAAGGCCAGAACTACCCCAATAATTAAATACGAACTGACAGCAGGAAAATAAACCCCAAACCCAATAATACCGACGAGCAACATCAGAATTGGCACCCATATTGAAGGGCGACTTATCCAACGAAGTATTAAATCAGATTGCGGCTTGTTTCCCATTCCCTTCTAAACTTAAAATCACCTCACGTAAAACCTTTGGTGGTAAATCATGACCACCGTTAAATGGCCATAATTTCGGCCTAAAATCTAAAAACAATTCAGCAAGGTTATCTGGCATATAAGGATCTGATGTTCCATAAACCAAAATTATTTTCCCCAATTCAGGTTGACCTAAAAGTGGCAAGGTAAAATCAGTGGGGAAAACAGCTCCCCAAAGTACCAACCCTTGAATGTCTTGTGGATTACGATTCATAAAAAAACGCGCTGCGGTTGCAGCGCCTTGAGAAAAACCCAAAATAAAAATGGCCGCATTGGGTGATGAAGAACGGACATAATTTATGACTTTAGACAGATAACCAATGTAGTCTTGAATTTCATCTGCCCGGTCGTGTTTTGTCATCCAAGAAGCTCCGACTTCTCCAAAAGCCCCCTTAACATAGAATTTACTCAAGCCTTCTGGGGCCAAAAAACAACGCTCATCCTCCTGCAGGTCTGAAAATTTCTCAACAAAATCACTGGCAATTTGGGCATAACCATGAAGTACAATCCACACAAAATCAGTGGATTCAGATAAATCGCCCCGAATTTCAACCTGGGCAGTTCGAAGTACAGGAATCGCAATTCTCTTCACTACCTTAAAGGTACTTTTCCTATTAGGTTGTGCCAAAAAAGTAAGAAAAAAAACCGTTTTTTTTCCATTTGTTTACCTTGAGATAACGATGCCCTAACTCTAGGCCTTTTTCAATGATTTGCGCCGTTTAAATTCAGCATACAGCAAGCCCAATTCTCTGCCGGTTTGTCCCTGAACCGAGGTGTTCTCTGTAGCTCTACGCTGAAGATAAGGCAGCAACTCATTTACTGGACCATATGGCACGTATTTAGCTACATTATAACCTGATTGCGCTAAATTAAAGCTAATGTGGTCGCTCATTCCCAATAACTGTGAAAAATAAATGCGTGGATCCGAAGGGCTTAAATCAAATTGTTGCATTCTCTCAACCAATTTGAGGCAACTTTCTTCATTGTGAGTTCCAAGGACTATGGCTCCCAAGTGAATATGCTCCACAACAAAATCAAGCGCAGAATTAAAATCTCGATCGGTATCGGCCTTAGAAATTAGAATTGGGTCAGGGTAACTTTTTTCAACTGAACGCCGCCTTTCCTTTTCCATATAAGCGCCACGAACAAGTTTAACCCCAGGATAGAAACCCTGATTTTCAGCCTTCTGCCATAAATATTTAAGGTATTCCAATCTATCCTTCCTATACAATTGAAGGGTGGTGTAAACAAGCGGTCCATCCGTATTAAATTCAACAAAGGCCTCTTCTGCTAACCTATCAATGGCTGTTTGCAACCAGCTTTCTTCTGCATCAATCATTATAGGCACTCGCTTTCTTGAGGCTTCGGTTAAAATTCTACGGAAACGCTCTTTCAAATTCAACCATTCAGGGTCATTGTCATCGGCGTGAACCGACTGCCTGGTTAGCACATCTTCGGTTGCCAAACCACTGACTTTAAATACAGCAAAGGGCATTGATGAACTTTTTGCCGCGGTGGCTATGCACTCTATTATTTCAAGGGCGGTTCCCTCAAAACCCTGGTCATCTTTTTTACCTTCTACGGAATAATCCAAAATACTTCCAACACCTCTTTCGGCCAACCAGATGATTTTCTCCATCGATGAATCACGGGTTTCTCCTCCCACAAATTGTTGGAAAATAGTCCTTTTAATCAAGCCCTTAATTGGAAAACCTAAACCCAAAAGGAAAGAAGTTAACGTACTTCCCACTTTTACCAAAAACGGGTTGGACAGCAATCGAAACAACAAGACCGCACGGCCAAGTTCCGCATCGCTTTTACCCCGAAAGGCAACCTCAGTACAATCAAATGAAAGCATGGAAATTCATATGCGCAAACCTACATTAAAAATTTCTCACTTAATATGGTATTTTTACCTTTGGCCCATAGAAATTCACCATGTTTCTCACCACAGGAAATTGCCCTATCTATTTTGAAAAAAACGGCTTTGATTACCTGAGGAATTTCCTCAAGGAATTAGCGGCAGACCGTCAGCTGTTTTTGGTCACAGATGAGAATTGTAAAAAACATTGCTGGCCGCTGCTTGAACAGGTTTTTGATAAAAACCAAAAGCCATTGTTGGTGACCCTTCCAGCTGGAGAAAGGTATAAAACGCTTGAAAGCGCAACCTTAATCTGGGATTCATTAATGACCGCCCAAGCAAAGCGAAACAGCTTAATAATTAACCTAGGTGGAGGGGTTATAACCGATATGGGGGGGTTTGCTGCCAGTGTTTTTAAAAGAGGTATACCCTTTATTCATATTCCAACCAGTTTATTAGGTATGGTCGATGCCTCCATTGGAGGCAAAACCGGCATCGACTTTAAAGCGCACAAAAACATGATTGGAACATTCTCATATCCAGAGGCTGTTTTTATATGGGACGGATTTTTGGAAACGCTCGAACAGGGCCACCGAAAATCGGGAATGGCAGAGGCCTATAAGCATGCTCTAATTGACAACAGTGGGTATTGGGATTTCCTGAAGAAAGGAGATTTGAGTTTTGAACGCATCATCTTTAAAAGCCTTGAAATCAAAAAAAAACTGGCCGACAAGGACCCAAAAGAAAAAGGGGAACGAAAAAAATTGAATTTTGGTCATACCGTGGCGCATAGTCTAGAGGCCTATTTCCTAGATAAAGAAGAAGAAATTTTTCATGGCAATGCCGTTGCAGCTGGTATTATTGTTGAATCCTTTTTATCGTGGAAATCCGGATTTTTATCCCTTGAATGCTTAGAAGAGATCACCGGTGTTATTTTCCGAAGATTTGACCCTATTTTGTTCCCCACTAAAGATGTGGAATACCTTTTAAGCTATATGAAGCAAGATAAAAAGAACGACAAATCTGGGCTAAACTTCACATTATTGGATTGTGTCGGTGGCGCAATAATCAACCAAAGACTGGACACATCTTTGGTCGGGGAAGGCCTTACATATTATGCCTCTCTAGTATAATGCGAATCATTCCGGTAGAAATCAATCAGGATCAGTACCCCTCCTTCCAATTACCCCCTTCAAAAAGCGTTTACAACAGGCACCGAGTTCTTTATCACCTGGCAAAGGAAAAAATGCCTTTTCCTACAAAAGGCCTACCCGCTGATTGCACATATTTAGATCTTGCCCTAAACAGTTTCGATGAAGATGTATACCTAGGCCAAGGGGGTACCACGCTTCGATTTTATTTGGCAAGTCGCCTACTTCAAAATTATCAAGTCAAAATTCAAGTTGATGAGCAATTAAAGTCTAGACCCATTCACCCTCTTTTGGATTCGCTTGAGCAATTAGGTTTATGCATTGAAAGAGGTTGGCCGCTTCATATCAAACCGGCAAAAAAAATAGGCAATAAGGTCTTTGTTAATGCCTCTGATAGTTCCCAGTTTGTATCTGCCTTAGCTCTAGTAGGAGCCTTTCTTGAAAATGGATTAGCTATCGATTGGGAAGAAAATCTAGCGTCAAAATCATTTTTTGAATTAACACTGAGAATCCTCTCAGAATGGCAAATCGAATATACAGTTTCAAAGCAAAGTATTCATATCAAATCTGGATTTAAAATCCCTGAACAACCTTCAATTTCAGGAGATTGGGCTTCGGCTTCGTATGTTATCATGGGGGCGGCACTGCGCAAACAGTCGGTTTATTTGAATAATCTTGTCGAAAATACGGGGCAACCCGATGAGGAACTAAAAACTATGTTAGCTCCATTGGGCATTAAACTTAAATCATTGAACCGGGGTATGCTGGCTGAATGCACCGTTGAACAGATGAAATTAATCCAAAAAGATTTTACAAACTGTCCTGATTTAGCACCCACCTTGTGTATTTGGCACCTATTAAAAGGCATTCCGATTTGGTTCACAGGTTTAAACACCCTAAATAAGAAAGAGAGCCAACGACTTAACAAACTGGCAGAACTTTTAAAGGATATGAAATTGGATTTTTCTGTAACCGCCGACAGCCTATTCTGCGAGGTTATGAACCCAACTTTCCCTGAAAAATATGAAGCAAATACAGAAGGAGACCACAGATTAGCAATGGCATTCTCTGACCTCTGCCTTAAAATTCCCGATTTAAAGCTCAGTGAAGTACAATCCGTTGAAAAATCATACCCCCAATTTTGGGAAGAAATGAGAATCTGGAAAATCATTTCAAAATAAAATTTATCCCAAAAGGACATTTTTTTCGCCTTCATTTGGCATATAATCAAGCCATTTATCCCTTATTTTTGCGCAAAACCAATTATTAATCAATGAATTGAGAGGTTAGCCAAATTAACTTCTATGCATTGCGTTAAATTCTCTTTACAATCAATAATGCTTAAAAACTTTAGCTTTGCAATTGTAAAAATCAAAGTTATGCGCGTGAAAATCGGTTTAGAAATAAAGAAATTAAGGAAGTTGCAACGGTTTACACAAGAACAAATAGCCCAAAAACTTGACTTGAGTGTTGCTGGCTATTCTAGGATTGAGAGAGACGAGGTTAATGTTACTTTGGACCGCTTGCAAGAATTGTCGGATATACTAGGAACAACTCCCGAATTTCTATTGGGTTGGGAGTCAGGCAAAGAAACCAAAACTGTTAAAGATTCAAGCCTTGATAAAATTGAGAGGCTTTATCAAGATCAAATCATTCAATTAAAAGAGGAAATTGTGTTTCTTCGAAAACAATTGCAAACAGAAGCCTAATATTGTTCGCTCACCGTTCTTTGTAAATTGATTGTTTTTAAACGAAATCCATCAATTTATTTGAAAAAATGCATTTTTCACTTGACAGGTAAATTCTAATCCCGTAGATTTGCTTTTCACTAGTGAATAAAACCTAACCTAATCGTTCTTGCTTCGTCACTTATTGGGGTGGCGAAGAACACTTCGGGTTCATAAAGCGTGAAGTCTGATAGCGATAAAACGCACCTTATACGTGAATTTTATCGCTCGGGGGTCTCATGGATGCTTCTTAAAAACAGTGATATTTAGTTCATTGGATTTAGGAAGCGGGAACATTGGGAATGAGACGGGGGCGCTGGCTACGCACCCAAATTAAATAACTCGCTTAGTCAAATTGACTGAATGTATTTGAGAATGGACAGTTCCAAGCAATACGTCTTTTTGATAAAATCGAGTTGGTTGTAGAAAAACCGGTTTACGCCCAAGGGAGTCCTTCCTGAAAGTTCAGGTTGCGTCTCTTTTGGGCGTGCCTTCGACCAATCCCTTATCCAATTTTCCAGCTGTAGAATTGAGCGGCATGCAGCCCGGATTGAACGGGCAGACTGCGCCAGCAAACCCCTTAGGCCGTGGGCTGCGGAGGCACGAAGTGACCCCGCAAAGCCGCTGGCCTAAAGGGTTTGCTAAGCTGGATGCAAGTGAAAGCCGGATCAGCTGCCCAAATACCTATCCCCTCAAACCAAATATATCGCTCCCTACTCGTACACAGGTACTCCCCTCTTGAACCGCTAGGGGCCAATCCTGCGACATGCCCATCGATAATAGTGAAATATGCGAAAATTGGGGTATTAATTTGATTTCATGAAAAAGCGAATTCAACCGTTTAAATTCGGCCTCCACAATCCCTTTATCTGATACATTGCTGGCCATGCCCATTAGGCCTTGAATAGAAATATACCCTTGAGCCAAAGGAAAAACCTCGGTTAAAAAAGGGATAACCTCCGAAAAAGGCATTCCGAACTTGGTATCTTCAGAAGAAATTTGAACCTGTATTAGGGCAGATATTTTTATTTCTAAGCGTCTGGCCTCTTTTAGGATTTCATGAAAAAGCCGCACTGAATCGAGACTATGGATTAAATAAACACTTTGAATAAGGGGTTTCACCTTATTCCGTTGCAAATGACCAATTAAATGCCAGCGAATATCTGACGGCAATTTACTCGCCTTTTCAAGAAGTTCTTGGACCTTATTTTCACCAAAATCACGAACTCCTGTTTCATAAAGCTCTAGAATCTTTTCAATGCTGTGATTTTTAGAGACGGCAAGCAATTGAACATGAAGAGGGATTTCGGCCCTAATCCTTCGGTAATTATCAACCGTAGTACTCATTTGTTCAACTGGTCGGTTAAATCGAACATGGTAAATCCACTTAGAAGTTTTGGCTCAAACCATGTTGATTTTGGAGGCATAAGCTGCCCTCGGTTAACAATTGAAAAAAACTGCTGGAATTCAACGGGTGGTAGGACAAAAAGTACTTCGGCCGAGGCTGCTTTTTGACCTTTAATTAAGTCCTGTTCATCCAGATATCCACCTACAAATGCAACATTTTTATCGCTGCTTAAGTCGTGCATATTTAGTAATGGAGCTAAGATGAAATCATTTAGCCAGTCGGCAGAAAGCGTAGTTTGGCCTAAGGGGGTTATAAAGTTGATTTTAAACCATTCATCTTTAAAATGAAAAAGCCAGTAGCATGAATTGGGTTCTGCATACTCGGCAGGTTCAATGGTGCAAAACTGCTTAAGGTGATGGGTTAACTTTTCTAAAAAATCCCTGGGCACCTTTTTTACCATTCTGTGATAGGGTAAAATTTGAGACTCATTGCTAGGAAAACAAGCTGTCAATACGAATTGATCAGCGGCATTTGCATTATGATGCTGCTGAAAACGCTGAATAGCTAACCTGCGGGAGGAACTGATTCGGTGGTGCCCATCTGCAATATACAGATTGGGCAACTCGGCGAAAACCTGTTGTATTTGAACCAAACTTGGAGCATCTTTAACGACCCACAGTTGGTGCCGACCAAAATCGGGTATTGAAACTTCAATATCGGGAGAAAATCTTGTAAGGTCAAGAAGAAGAGCCTGGCTTTGCGGGGTTGAATTGAAGGTCAAAAGGGCGGGCTCAGCATTTAGATTTGTTTGGTCCAAGTAATCAGCAAGCAGTGCTTCTTTGCGAACCAAGGTGGCCTCGTGTTTTTTGATGGACTGGTAATCGGAATCGGTACCAATCGGAACAAGGCCAATAAAACCTGTAAAGCATGATGATTCCCTAATCTGCCGATAAATTAGAAAAACGGGACTTTTTGATTTTTGCAGAATGCCTTGATTCAAAAAAGAATCAAGTTTTTTCCTGCGTGAATCTTGATCTTGGTTTTGAGCCAAGATCACATGAAGGAAGGAAAATGGATTTGACCGTAGAATGGATTCTTTTTGGTCGGCGGAATACCCATCAAAAGGGAGTGTAACAACTTTTGAGGCAATATTGACCTTCGGTAAAATTGCTGAAAAAGGAAGAAATGTAGCCATGCATCAAGCTCGGAAATGGTCAATTACCAAATCCACCAGTTCTTGACCAATGCGGGTTTGAGCTTCGGCGGTACTACCACCGACATGGGGAGAAACGCTTATTTTGGTATGATTAAGCAATTCAGGGAGGGGACTAGGTTCGTTTTCGAATACATCTAGGCAAGCAAATGCCAAACGGCCGGAATCGAGGGCGACCAATAGATCTTTTTCATTTACAATGCCTCCGCGGGCTGTATTTATAAGAATGGCACCGGGTTTCATGTGCGAAAATTCGGCAGCACTTAAAAGTGGGTTTCCGTTTGCTGGCATAGGAACGTGCAAGGTAATGGCATCGCTGGCCTGAAGCAACTCGTCAAGGCTAACCGTTTCAAACTCAAGGGTGAATGTATCGCCGGTTTGAAGAAAATCGACTTCGATTTCTGCGGTTTTGACCCATGGGTCATAAGGTAAAACCTTCATTCCAAGGCCCATAGCCATTTGAGCTACCTCCTGCCCAATACGACCAAATCCGATAATTCCCAAGGTTTTCCCTTTGAGTTCAAAAGCCTGTGCATAGCTTTTTTTAAGCGCTTCAAACTTGCCTTGGCCCTCTACAGGCATAACCCTATTTGAGTGATGTAAAAAGCGGGCTACCGAGAACAGATGGGCAAAAACCAATTCAGCGACAGAACGGGTGGAACTAGCGGGAGTATTGGTTACGGTTCGGCCGAGCGATCGACCATATGCTACATCAATATTATCCATACCTACCCCACCACGGCCGACAAAAGATAAGTTCGGACAAGCGTCGAAAATCTCTTTTCTGACTTTGGTAGCAGAACGGACCAAGAGACCTCGAACTTGGCTAGAATTGATAAAATCTATTAGATTTTCTTGAGGAACCTTTTCAATAATGACATCAAACCCATGTTCTTGAAGTGAAAATAGGGCGCCTTCTTCAAGGCCGTCGTTGGCTAAAATGCGAATCATGAATTATCCGTGTTGTTGTTCAAAATCGCGCATGGCATTCACCAAGGCCTGCACGCTTTCAAGGGGTAAGGCATTGTACATAGAAGCTCGGTAACCACCCACTGAACGATGGCCTTTTAAGCCACTTATACCCCTTTCTTCCAGTAAGGCTTCAAAAGTAGGTTCCAACCGTGTGTCGTTCAACAAAAAAGTGGCGTTCATCCATGACCGAACTGACTTTTCAACGGTGCCCGTAAACAGAGAACTGCTGTCTAGTGCGCTATAAAAGCAATCGCTTTTTTGACGGTTTACCTCTCCAATCCAAGTCAATCCGCCTTTATTTTTAAGCCATTTTAGAGTTAACATACTCACAAAAATGGGGAAAACTGGAGGCGTGTTGAACATGGATTCCTTTTCGATGTGTATTTGGTAATCAAGCATGGTAGGTAAATTTCTGCCTGTTTTACCGAGCATATCTTTTTTCACAATAACCAGGGTCGTTCCTGCCGGGCCCATATTCTTTTGTGCACCAGCGTAAATCATTGAAAACCTTGATGCGTCAATGGGTTTGCTAAAAATATCGGAAGACATATCGCAAACGAGCGGAACAGGTGAATCCGGGATGTTTTGAAACTGGGTACCAAAAATGGTGTTGTTCGAGGTATAATGCAGGTAATCCGCATCAGAAGGAACTGAAAATTCTGGTAAGTAGGCGTAGTTTTTGTCTTTTGAGCTCCCAATAACCTCAACACGACCAACCCGTTTAGCTTCTTTTATAGCATTAGCAGCCCATGTACCTGTATCAAGGTAGGCGGCATAACCTTCCGAACTAAGCAGGTTCAAAGGGGCCATATAAAACTGCAAACTGGCCCCTCCTTGCAAAAACACCACCTCATAATCGTTGCTCAAGTTTAAAAGATCGCGAACAAGGGCAATAGCTTGGTCCATCACATCAACAAATTCTGGCCCTCGATGCGACATTTCAATAAGAGAAAGCCCTGTATCTTGGTAATTTAGTACACCTTGAGCGGCCTCTTGCAACACTTCTGCCGGCAATATTCCTGGGCCGGCACTGAAATTATGAATTTTCATGGCTTTAGTAAGGATTTAAATTGCTACAAAGGAACAAAAAAAGACGGCTTAAAAAACCGCCTTTTCGTAATAAAGAATTACCTTAAAACAGGTGCATTATCATTTACTTCTTAGCAGATTTCAAAAACTCATCAAATTGAGTTTTCGTTCCACCATAGGTGAATAGCGAAGATAAAGTATAGTATTCTTTGATATCGGTTGAGGCTACTTTGGAATATGCATAAATAGCAAAAGCCAACTTGGTTTCATCGTAAGTAAACAGGTTTATGATCTGCTTAACCTGACCAATGTAAAAGCAATAGCTGTCTGCCATTTGCTTTGCCGAGGCCAACCTTTCTTCATCTGATGTATGGCTTTGTATGGTTTGAATTCCTTTGCGCAATTCAGTATCCCACATTCCAACAATGCATTTTTGCTGTGCTGTGGCCATTTCATAACGGGTTTGACCGTTTCCTTCCCACTGAGACGACTGCCAAGTTTCGTGTTCATGGTCGATGTTGGAATTAAGGGTATGTGAGCCTGAAATAGTGGTATTGGTTTGCACTCCATCGACATTCATTTGTATTCCTACGGACCCATTTTGCTCGTTTACATTAAACTGAAACCCGACCGATCCATTGTTTGGATTCGTATTTGAGGGTGTTTGTTGTTGCGCTGGAACCACGGGCTCATCGTGGTAAACGGGTTGAGCCACTGGGGCTACAGGAGCTGTTGTTCCGGCGGGTGCTTCAGACAAATAGCGTACAACCCATTCGTTTTTTTTATTGCGCTTTAGATTGTATGTGATTTCTAAGGTAGGCGAGGCAAGAACTGTTTTAATTATGGAACCCAATTCGGCTTGTTCAAATTTGATGTTCACCTTTACTCCTTCCGTATTTACCCCATCAAAGCGCACGCGGGTATCGGGCTGGTAATTGACGGTTTGCCCATTTACTGTCAGGGTAAAACGTTCTCCGCTTTCGCTAAAAAAAATCAAACTGCCTTGACCCCAAAACAGGGAAGGAATTAGCATTGTAAGGGAAAAAACGAATTTAAGCATTGTCTTTGTTTTAAGTTCAAATTTATTTGAAAAAGGGGGAAGTCAAAACCAGGCTCAGGTTAATTAGTCGTTAAACTGTATATCAAATGGCAAGCGTGCGTTTACTCCTTGCATGTTTTCTACTTTTTTAAGAAGGGCTAGCCATTCAATTCCAAATCCCAAACCTTCCTTTTTAAGCAAGGCCTTGCTATTTTCAGAAAGACCTTCGAAAAAGGCCTCGAAGGGGTCAACAGGTTTAGGATAAACGGCGGTAGTATAATAGGACACCTTGGCCAGTTTGGCTGCCTCTTGAACTGCTTCTTTAAGGCCTCCCAAACCATCGACCAAACCCAATTGTTTTGCTTGTTCACCGGACCAAACACGACCTTGGCCAATCGAATCAACCATATCTACCTTCATGGAACGTCCGTTGGCGACGCGTTGTGTAAATTCACCGTAAATCCGGGTCACCATTTTCTCAAGAACTTCTTTTTCTCTCTCTCTTAAGGGGCGAGAACCCGTAGGAAAATCTCCATTGGCATGCAGGTTAATGGTGTCGGTAGTTACCCCCAATTTTTCATTCAACAAACCTTTTGCGTTGAAAAGCAATCCGAAAACACCTATGGACCCTGTAATGGTGGTAGGATTAGCAAAAACTTTCGAAGCGTGGCACGAAATATAATATCCTCCTGATGCGGCAAGATTTCCCATAGAAACAACCACAGGTTTTTTTGCCTTTAACAGAGCTAGCTCCCGCCACATTAATTCAGAGGCAAGTGCCGAACCTCCTGGAGAATTCACACGTAGAACCACCGCTTTAACATCATCGTTTTCTCTAAGCTCCCGAATGCTTTGGTTTAAAGATGTTGAACCTACCATTCCTTGAGAACTTTTCCCATCAACAATATCGCCCTCGGCTACCAAAATGGCAACCTGATTTTCAGACTCGTTTGAAAGGGCAAGGTTTGCGAGAGCCATTTTTCCATAATCCTCCAAAGATTGAAGCGGAGATTCATCTTCCGACCATTTTTCCCAACCCGCTAATTTTGCCAACCTGTTCATAAACTCGTCGCGGTATTCCAAGGTGTCAGAGAATCGGTATTTTTGAGCATCTAAGGCCGAAGTAATGTGCAACCCATTAATAAGGGAATCAAGGGTGCCCGAAGGAAGTTTGTTCTTCGCTACCAATGAAGACCCCATCGATTTCCACATGCTACCCATAAGGGCCCTCATTTGAATGCGGTTTGATTCACTTGCCTGAGTAAGCAAAAAGGGTTCTACCGCGCTTTTAAATTTATTGCCCGATGGCCTAACGGCATAAGGCTCAACCCCTATCTTATCTAGAACACCTCTAAAAAAGAGAAGTTCAGCTCCCATACCATTGAGTAAAAAATCAGAGTGAGCATTTAGCGAAAGATGGGTAGAAACAGATGCGAAATAGTACGCCTTTTGAGATAATCCTTCCGAATACGTCGCAATAAACTTCCCTTTTGCTTTAAACCGCTCTAAGGCTTGCCTTATTTCAAAAGCATTCCCCATTCCAGTACTCAACCCATCCATGTCTAAAAAAATACCCACCACTTTGTCGTCTGTGCTGGCATAATCAAGCACATTTATGGTTTCCCACAAGGTCAATTTACCCTTGGTACCTGAGCCAAAGTCGATCTCGGCAAAGGGATTTTGGTCGGGTGAGTCGACCACTGGGTAAGAAAAAGTTAAGTGCAAAACTGTTTTTTCCTCTGCCTCGGTTTGCACTTGCTCTGAGCCGCCAAATTCAGACGAAACCACAGCAGCTACACCGGCAATAACAAGTATGGCAAATAAAACTCCCGCAATACTGGCCCCCAAGATGGACCCCAGAAACGAACCCCAAAAATTCTTCATAGATTGATTTATTAAATGCAGCCGAAGGTACTTAAAAGCAAATGAAGTTACTGCACCTAAAAACTAGGATTTAAAGTGTTTTAACGGTTTAACAATCCTAGTAAATCGGGGTAGAAGGTGTTAAGAGTTTTTTACCTTTGCAAAAGGAACTATGGAGGTCATTAACGGAATAGAATCGCTGCCCAAATTCAATAAACCTGTTATAACAACAGGGACCTTTGACGGAATCCATATTGGGCATCAAAAAATTTTGAATAGGACCATAGAAAGGGCAAAGGCCATACATGGGGAATCGGTTTTGGTTACATTTCATCCACATCCTAGGCTGGTTTTATTTCCTGAAGACAACGATTTGAGGTTGTTGAATACCCTGGAGGAGAAAAAAGAACTTTTGAGTGAATTGGGTTTGGATTTTTTGCTGATTATTCCTTTCGATGGGGCCTTTAGTCGAATGAAAGCCAGGGATTATGTTGAGGTCTTTTTAAAGAAATCCCTGAATGCCCACACCTTAATTGTGGGTTATGACCATCATTTTGGTCGAAACCGAGAAGGAGATTTTGGCCTGCTTGAAAGCTTATCGACCGAACTCAGTTTTGATTTAGAAGAGATTCCGGCGCAAGACATAGACCAAATTAAAGTTAGTTCCACCAAAATAAGGCAGGCCTTGCTGCAAGGCGATGTAAAAACGGCCGCCGAATTTTTAACCTACCCCTACTCCATTCATGGCAAGGTAGAATATGGGGATGGCCGAGGATCTGGAATGGGATTTCCAACGGCAAACATCAACTTGAGTGATGAGCGGAAGCTTATTCCTGCAAATGGTGTTTATGCGGCCATGGTTAACGCCTCTCGGGGGCAATTTAAGGCTATGGTTAACATTGGTATTCGCCCTACTTTTGAGTATAATCCGGAAAGAAAGGTCGAAGTTCATCTGTTTGATTTCAAAGCTAATTTGTATGGGGAAAACCTAACCGTTCGCTTTATTGAGAAAATGAGAGACGAGATGCCATTCAGCGGCCCCGAAGCCCTTAAGCAACAATTAAGGAAGGACTCGGATGAAGCCAAAACCATATTAAAATCCTATGCTTAAATTTTTGTCTGGCATATTAATTTGGTTCAACTTGTTTTCGGATGTGTTTTGTCAAACATCCGAATTTCGTGATGAACCACTGTACACGGACCTAAAAATTGCATTGGAACACCCTGAACGGGTAAAAAGGTTGGCCTTAAATCGAAAAAAAATTAAGCGGATTCCCAAGGAAGTTTTTACGTTTCCGAATCTATGGGAGCTTGATTTATCAAAAAATAAAATAGCCTCATTGCCTCCTGAAATTTCAAAACTTAAAAAGCTTAGAATTTTGAATTTAGAGCGAAACAATTTAGAAGCGCTTCCTAAGGAGCTTTGCGATTTACAAAAGCTCGAGGTGTTGAACCTTCGAAAAAACGCATTGTATCAATTGCCAGATTGCCTCACCGATTTGAGCCAACTGAATTATTTCATCGTTTCTTCAAACCCCATTTTCAAACTGCCCAAAAACATAAACGGCATGGTTCAATTGATAGAATTTGATGCGAGATCTACCGATATTCATCCGGATGCTATTAAATCCATGCAACAGGCCCTCCCTGCAAGCCGCATTTTGTGGGATTCAGATTGCAACTGCGGTCCAAATCATTAATGCCTAAGTAGGGCAATGGGTTTGTCATTGGACTCCGTTTTATTATTTTTGCCCTCATCAACTTAAACTATGGTAAAGAAAGCGTCGGTAAATAAAACAAGATTTTCAAAAGAAACCTGGCTGAAGTGGTATAAGGATATGCTCCTATGGCGTCGCTTGGAAGAAAAAGCGGGAATGATGTACACCATGGGCAAAATCAGGGGATTTTGTCATTTATACATAGGTCAAGAGGCCCTAGTGGCAGGTGCATGTTCTGCCATTCGCCCCGACGACAATATGATTACCGCCTACAGAAACCATATTCATCCCTTGGGCAAGGGAATGGAATCCAAATACATGATGGCCGAGTTGTACGGAAAATCTACCGGCTGTTCAAATGGAAATGGAGGTTCTATGCATATGTTTTCGCGGGAACTTCGCTTCTGGGGTGGTCATGGTATTGTTGGCGGGCAAATTCCGGTAGGGGCAGGTTTGGCGTTTGCCGACCAATTCAATGGTTCCGATAGGGTTACCTTATGCTACATGGGCGATGGAGCTGTTCGCCAGGGATCCTTCCACGAAACATTCAATTTAGCTATGCTTTGGAAACTACCTGTTATTTTCATCATTGAAAACAACAAGTATGCTATGGGAACATCGGTAGAACGTACCTCCAACGTTACCGATTTGTATAAATTAGGTTTATCGTACGATATGCCCTCGGAAGCGGTAGATGGCATGTGTGCCGACACCTTCCATGAAGCTATTGAAAGGGCGGCCAAGAGGGCTCGCTCGGGCGAAGGCCCAACCTTAATTGAAGCTTTAACCTATAGGTACAAGGGGCACTCTATGTCTGACCCCCAAAAATACAGAACAAAAGAAGAGGTGGAAGAATACAAGGACAAAGATCCTATTTTGCATGCCCTGTCTGTGCTTCAGTCCAACAATTGGATATCTGATTCTGATTTGGACACGATTGACCAAGAGGTTAAAAAAGAGGTTGATGAGGCTGTTGATTTTGCGGAAAATTCCCCCTATCCTGATCCTTCAGACTTGTACGAATACGTATATTCTGAACCCAATTATCCTTTTATCGAAACCCACTAAAAATTTAACATGGCTGAAATAGTTCGGATGCCCAAATTAAGCGATACCATGACCGACGGTGTGGTAGCAGCATGGCATAAAAAGGTTGGTGAGAAAGTGAAAGCCGGCGATTTGTTGGCCGAAATTGAAACCGATAAAGCCACCATGGAATTTGAAAGCTTCCAAGAAGGTGTTTTACTTTATATCGGAGTTGAAAAAGGTGGAACCGCCCCAGTGGATTCCATCTTGGCAATTTTGGGAAAGGAAGGTGAAGATGTTACTGGGCTGATTGCCAATGGCTCAACGCCGCCCGCAACTGCAACGGAAAATCCTGAGGTTTCAGTAGCTTCTTCCAATAGGGCAGTAGAACCTTCTACCCCTTCAGCTGCGCCTATTGCCAACCAAAGCATAGACATCAACAGCAACGATCGTCTTAAAGCCAGTCCACTGGCAAAAAATATTGCTCGCGATAAAGGAATTGACCTTCGGTCTGTAACGGGTTCTGGGGATGGCGGACGCATTGTTAAGAAAGACTTAGAAAATGCACCTGCTTTGGTTCCTGGTCCTTCATTCTCGGCTGCAGGTTCAACTCATAGCTACGAGGTCCCAGTATCGCAAATGCGGAAGACCATAGCCCGCCGATTGGGCGAAAGCAAATTCACAGCACCTCATTTCTATTTGACTATGGAAATTGACATGGACCAAGCTGTAGCCGCCCGAAACGTTCTGAAAAATTCAATGAATGTTTCGGTTTCGTTCAACGACCTGGTCATTAAAGCGGTTGCATTATCGCTAAGGAAGCATCCCGCCGTAAATTCAGCTTGGTTGGGTGACAAAATCCGTTTTCATGAGTATGTGAATATCGGGGTCGCTGTTGCCGTTCCCGAAGGGTTGGTAGTCCCAGTTTTGCAGCACGCTGACCAACGCTCTCTCTCTGAAATTTCAACCGCTGTTCGTGATTTTGCACAACGTGCAAAGGAAAAGAAATTGCAAGCAGAAGAAATGCAAGGAAATACATTCAGCATTTCAAACCTAGGTATGTTTGGAATCAGCAATTTTACCGCCATCATCAATCCACCTGATTCTGCCATTTTGGCGGTGGGTGCCATTCGCCAAGAAGCCGTTGTTAAAAATGGAAACCTTGCCGTTGGCCACCGTATGTCGGTTACCTTGAGTTGCGACCATCGTTCTGTAGACGGTGCCACTGGTGCTGCCTTCCTACAAACTTTGAAAGCCATGCTGGAAGAACCCCTAATGATGCTCGTGTAATGCTGCGCACTCTGCTCCTTTTTGATGTTTCTGGAGGAGAGTTCATTTTAATTGTACTTGCCATTATATTGCTTTTCGGTTCCAAAGGAATTCCTGAAATTGCTAGGGTTGTAGGCAAAGGAATGCGGGAATTCCGAACCGCCACCGATACCATTAAACGAGAAATCTCTGAATCTGGCCAATCCATGAAGCAAGACCTGACCAATGAGGCGGTTCGGCCTTTTGATCAAGCTTTTTCTGACGAACATTATCTAAGTCCCCCCCCCAGCAGTTCCTACGATGTCGATTTTCAAAGCAGCCCAAACAGCAAGCAGGAAGAAAACACCGACGAACAACCATCGCCAACCGACCTAGAAACACCAAACCCCTGATGTTCAACCTTCATGGTAGTATCTTTTCTTTATTCCAACCTCATTTTTAATACTTTAGTGGTATGAAAAACGCGCGCTATGCCGTAATTGGTCTTGGTCTTTTTGGCACTTCCATTGCCCGAGAATTAAGTCGTCGGGGAGCAGAAGTCCTCGCCATTGACAACGTCGAACACCAGGTTGAAGGAGTAAGTGGTGATGTGGCATTTGGAGTAACCATGGACGCCACCGATTTAAAGGCCCTGAAAGCTCAAAACATCCACGAAATGGACGCCGTTATTGTGGCCATTGGCGAAGGAAAATTTGATACCATGCTGCTCTGTGTGGTTCTACTTTTGGAACTTAAGGTTAAACGAATCATCGCCAGGGCCGAAGGACCACGGCAAAGAATGATTCTTGAAAAAATTGGATGCAAAGAAATTCTATCTCCCGAAGATGAAGTGGCTATGTTGGTCGCCGAGCGACTCATCAATCCCAACATCATTTATTATATGCCCCTTCCCGACAATTATGAAATTGTTGAAATTAAAACCCCACCATCTGTGGCCAACCGCTCTTTGGCCGACATAAACCTGCGGAACCGTTACCAAATCGACTTAATTACCATTAAGCGCGAAGTGGCTCACGTAAATAGAGAGGGTTCTACCATTACCGAAAAACACATTTTGGGTGTGGTTGGTCAAGATACCATTTTACTTGCTACCGACACACTCCTTGTTTTTGGTATTGACCAAGACATTCAGCGCTTTATAGAAATCAATCAATAAAATGAGCTGCCTTGTGCCTATCCGATAGCCAATTTTCATTTAAAAAAACAACCCATTTCTTACCTCCCTTTCGTATGTTTTGCTAATTTCACAGCAAAATGACCCTTATGCTGCGGATTCGACTGGCGCTTGTTTGCTTAACCTCTCTTTTTTCCCTTATCCAAGCCTTTTCTCAAAACCTGTGCTTAACAACCGAAATGGTTCAAAAAGCATTTCAAGCAGACCCTCACCTGCAAATTGAATTCGAGGCCTTTAACCAATGGATTGCTGAACATGAATCTCAATTCATTCCAGGTTCGGAGGCCAATTATGTTATTCCTGTTGTGGTCCATGTTATTCACGATAACGGTATGGAATATATTTCCGATGCTCAAATTGCCGACGCAATCAGCATTTTAAATGAAGATTTCAATAAATTGAACAGCGACGCAAATCAGGTTGTTTCCTCGTTCTTAAGCCGAGTTGGAAATGTGGGTTTTGAATTTCGATTGGCCAAAAAAGACCCCAATGGCAACTGCACCAACGGAATTACTCGAACACAATCGTATTTGACCTACAACGCCGACGATAAAGCCAAAAGTGTTTCTTATTGGCCAAGAAACAAATACTACAACATTTGGGTAGTGAACAGCATCGAAAGTAGTGGTGGTGGAATTATTGGTGGATATGCATACTTGCCCGGTACAGCGCCCTCTGCAGCCACCGATGGTATCATTCTTGATAACCGCTACACCGGTAGCATTGGCACGGCCGATGGATCCAATTTCAACGCGCGGGTAATTACGCATGAAACCGGACACTTTTTTGGCTGCCTGCACCCATGGGGATTTAATGCCTGCGGTTCAGGTTGCGGAGATGATTTGGTTGCCGATGTTCCTGCAACCAGCGGTTCATGCAACAACTGCAATCTTTCGCAAACCACCTGTGGCTCCCTAGATAACGTCGAGAATTTTATGGACTATGCCATGTGCTCAAAAATGTTCACCACCGGCCAGGCTTCACGAATGAACACCGTAATCAACACCAGTTCTGGTCAACGCAATTCCCTGTGGCAAAGCGCCAACCTTATTGCCACCGGTACACAAACTGGTTTTACCCAAAATTGCGCTCCAATTGCCGATTTCCATGCCGAAAAAACAACAGCCTGCACCGGTTCTGCCCTTTTGCTTTCAGATCGAACTACCAACGCTACCCCCACCTCTTGGTCTTGGACCATCACCAATGGAACCCAAACCTTTACCTCTACCGACCAAAATCCCTACATCACATTTACGGCCCCAGGCGATTACAATGTAACCCTAACCGTTGGAGCTGTTGGTGGAACCAACTCCACAACCCGTCAAAAAGTGATCCGTATTTTTGATTCAAATTCCGACGACCAGAACTGGATCTACTTCGATACCTTTAATAACAACCCCTTAAATTATGGTCGCTGGACAGCCACTTCAACACCCGATTCACCCTATGGCTGGGAAACCTCTTCGCAGGTTTTTTACACCTGGCCAAACTCCTTGAAAGTAAACAACAACGGTAGCCCTCTAGGCAAAAAATTCACCCTGATTAGTCCCTCTTACGATTTTTCAGCCCTGAATGGAAGCTTAAGAATGAGTTACCGATTCGCTTACGCTAAAAGAGCTACGGGTAGCGATGACCGCATGTTGATTTCAATTAGCAGCAACTGCGGCCAAACCTGGACACTTAGAAAAACATTAATGGCCAACGATTTGGCCTCAAGCGGAATTACAACCGCCAATTTTATTCCAGCCTCGAAGGCCGACTGGCGCAGCGATTCCCTTACCGGAACCATGCTTCAACCTTGGGCAAATCGAACCAATGTACGCCTGAAATTCGAGTTTATTTCTGGCGGAGGCAACCACTTTTACCTAGACGACATCAACATTTCTGGGCCTCTGAGCATTGAAAATGAACCGAATGCCATTCTGCCCTTTAACCTATTCCCAAACCCGGCTCAGCGAACGGTTACATTGGCTTATTCTTTAGACCAACAAAGCCATTGTTCGATAGCCCTATTCGACTTAAGTGGCCGAGAATTGTTTGCTTGGTCAGACCTTGCCGGGTCCAAAACCTCAGGACAACATGCCCAAGAATTGCAAATTCCTGATCACATTCAGGCAGGCACTTACCTTATTGGTTTAAACCTGAATGGCCAACAGCATCTACAACGCCTCATTCTGAATTAATGGCCCTCGGAAAAATTGAACACCTAGGCATTGCCGTCCACGACCTTCAAGCCTCGGAACACCTTTTCCAAACCCTTATTGGCCAGGCTCCTTACAAGCGAGAACGCGTAGATTCTGAAGGTGTAGAAACTTCCTTTTTTATGGCTGGGAACAACAAAATTGAGTTGCTCGCCGCCACGAACCCAGAAAGCCCCATTCATCGATTTTTAGAAAAAAACGGAGAAGGTATTCACCATGTGGCTTTTCATGTCGACAACCTGCTTCAAGAAATTGAACGCCTAAAATTAGCCGGATTTACCGTGCTAAACGATTCGCCAAAACCAGGGGCCGACGGTAAACTCATCGCTTTTCTTCACCCAAAAGGAACCGGAGGAGTATTGATTGAACTTTGCCAAGACAATCCAAATGCATGAGTCCTAAAAACCTGATTTTTGATTTAGGGGGTGTTTTGTTTGACATCAACTACAATGAACCCGGCAAACGATTCCATGCCCTTGGCATGCAAGGATTGAAAGACCTGTTTTTTAACCCCGACTCCAACAACCCTTTTCATGCCTACGAACGCGGGCAAATTAGCACTGAAGAATTCGCCGAACATTTGCTCCGATTTGCTCCCAAGCAGGTCCAAATGCACCAAATCCAAGAGGCCTGGAACTCCATTTTAACCGATTTGCCCCTGCCACGCATACAAATGCTTGGAAAATTAAAGCAAAAACATCGGCTCTTTTTGTTTTCAAACATCAACGATTGGCATTTGCAAGCCTACCGTCAGCAATTGCCGGTACCTTACACCGAATTTGAAGCGCATTTTGAAGGCGTGTATTACAGCTGCGAAATAGGCCACCGCAAACCCGACCCGCAAGGGTTCCAACTTATTCTAAATCAACACAACCTTCAACCGGAAGAAACCGTTTTTATTGATGATTTGAAGGAAAACGCCCAAGGGGCATCTCGGGTAGGAATTCAAGGCTGGCATTTGGATTTAAGTGCCGGAGCCAACATCGAATCTCTTTTGCTCGAAAAGGGATTGATACTTTAATTCCGTCCAAGGTTCGTCTAAATGGCTGATTACAAAACAAATACTGCCTTGCGCAAAGGGGCACGCAGCATGGCCGAAATTCCATCGGAAATGTTGCAAGCTTTAGAATTCGGAACGCTAGCAACCGCAAACTTGGTCGAATCCCTAGCCCTAAATCAAGCGAACCTAGCTGTTAACCTTCTTGAACAGCTCAATCAAAAACCCAATTTTGATCAACTTATGGCTCTGCAGCAAGCCCAAAATTTGGGCTTTCTACAACGCTGCATGGCCATTGCACAGATTTTAGAGCAGATTCTTGGGCCCCAAGTTCCGAATGAAATGAGGCAGCACACTTCTGACATTGTTCGCTGCTGGGCCCTGCTTTGGACACCTAAAAATCACAAATTGGTCGAGGCCGAACTGCAGCGAATAAGGCCTTTTGCTGACGATGCGCACTTTGCAGTGCGCGAAATGGCATGGCTTGCGCTGCGGCCCCTGGCCGTCGAAAAAACCACAGATCTAATCGAGGCCCTGCTCCCCTGGACCCAAGAAAAGAGCGAGAACCTTCGGCGCTTTTCAAGCGAGGCCACCCGACCTCGAGGCGTTTGGTGCGCACACATTCCCAGCTTGAAGACCAATCCTGAGTTGGCCCAAAAACTGCTCGACAGCCTGTGCAAAGACCCTGCACTCTACGTTCAAAACAGCGTTGGAAATTGGCTGAACGATGCCGGAAAATCGCGTCCCGACTTTGTGATTGCTTGCCGCGATCGCTGGATGCAAAAGTCCAACCCCGCCACAGAATATATTTTAAAGCGAGGCCTGCGCAGTTTCGCTAGCTAATTTTTGATTTTTAGGGCGGCCACGGGCTTTCACCGGCAGTCCGCGGTTGCCGGGAGCTGGCCCAGCGGGCTTACGGTGGCTCCTAAAGTCGCCTCCGCGCCTCGCGGGCCAGTTCCCGCCACCCTTGCGGGCTGCCCTGTTCAATCCCTGCCGCAAGCCACCCAATTTCAAATTCCCTTTGCAATTTCTAATTACCTTTAAGCACTTCAGCCTACCGCATGAACTCCCTTTCTCCAAAAAATTGGCTTGTTCTTCTGTTGTTCCTCTGCGCTTTAGGCTTCTTGGGAATTTACCTTTGGGATTTCAAAGAACAGCAGGCCGAAAAATCGTCAAACCACCATTTAAGCAAAGCACAGGTAAAAAACCTTTGCCCCGGCGACATACTACTGCGAGAGGGGTATGGATTGGTTAGCGCAACCATTGCCAATCGGTTAAAAGGCAAATACCGATTTTCCCATTGTGGTGTTTTAATCGAGACAGATTCCGGATTTCAGGTGGTGCACACCGTATCAAGTTCCCTTTCTAAAATCGACGGTATGCAGCATTGTTCTTTGGCCGAGTTTGTTCAACAAGGCAAACCAGGCAGCCTGGCGGTTACCCGTTTAAAAAAAACAAAAGACAGGCAGATTTTGGTTGAACAAGTGGTTTGGTATTTAAACCAAAAGTTGGCTTTCGACCACCGATTTGATGCCCAAGACAGCAGCACCTTATATTGTTCCGAATTGATTTGGAGGGGGCTGCTTCGTGGCGGTGGCACCGATATAACAAAGCCCCACAGACAAAATGCCTGGGGGCTTTACAGTTTTGATATGTTTTTAAATGCAGCGTTTTTTGAAGTGATTATACCACCAAAAAACCATTCAAATTAATACTCCTCGGCAACGGGCATGGTATCCGAAACGGGCATTTCCTCCTCCATTTCAGCCTCCAATTCATCCATGCCGCCTTCCATTTCTTCCTCTTTGTTCAAGTCTTCTTTCGACATATTAACCAACCATTTGCCATCTTCCTTAACCAAATTCAGGGTTTCGATTTCTTTGCTGCCATCTTCTTGATAGGTTACTACGGCAGTTTCGCCATCCATGGTTTCTCCAAGAATTTTGAAGCTCTTTTTCTTTTTATCCTCTTCGCTTAGCATTGCCACGAATCCTTTTAAAGCGTCAAGCAGTTCGCCGGTCGATTTGGTTCCGTATTGTTTGGCTTCCTCAAATTCAAAAGCGTAGAAATGGGTTAAGAATTTCTCGGCATTTTTGCTTGGCTTGTCGGCAAAAAAACTGCAAGAGGTAAAAAACAGGGTGCTAAGTCCTAAAACAAAGCTGAAAAACAAAGTGCGGTGATTCATAGTTTTGTATTAAATTGATGGGTTTAAAGGTAAAGAAAATCAGGAATCTGCCAAACACATTAAAAGGCATAAACCGGCAGGGTCAATTAAAGTACCTGAACCTCTTCCACGGTTCCTACCCCCAAAATCGTGTTCATTTCTTCTTTGATTTTGGAACGCTCCATGTAAATTTCTTGCTTAAGGGCGGCCGATTGAATGTAAATTTTTAATATTCCCTTTTTAAATTCCACCTTTGAAGTTCGGCTGTCAATAAAAGGCCCTGCATATTGCTTCCATGCCGCGGCAGCTCTATGCGCCGTAAGTCCCTCTTGTAGGCGGTACTTTTTCATTAAGGCCTCAATGGCCCCCTTCAGAGTATGCTCGTTGGTTGATTTCACGGCTTAAAGTTCATGAAATCGAGCGGCAATATCAAGATGCTTTAGCACTTCCGCCACTTTTTGTTCGCCCGTATCGGTAAGCAAGACCTGTTCAACTTCACCTGAACTAGCCCAAGACAAAAGGCGGCGAACCCGCTCAGGGTCCAGTTTATCAAACACATCATCCAGCAACAAAACGGGAGCAATTCCTAATTTCTTGCGTAAAAAAGCGTGTTCTGCCAATTTTAAGGCTACCAAATAGGTTTTTTGTTGGCCTTGTGATCCAAATTTTTTCAGATTATGGCCTTTAAGTTCAAACCCCAAATCATCGCGATGCGGACCTAAGGTCGTAAATTGGGCTTGAAGGTCTTTATTGCGGCTAGCCAACCATTGTTCCTCAAATACATTAGGAAGGGCACCGGCTTCATACCTTAATTCAGGCTGCTCTCTATGTTGGGCTAACTGCTGATAATAACTTTGAAAGACCGGCATAAAAACATCAATAAACTCAATTCTGCAGGCTAAAATGCGCATAGCCAGTGGTACAATCTGTTCGTCCATAACTTGCAAATAGGCTAGGTCTGGCCTATCCGATTTTAAAAAAGCATTGCGTTGCAAAATAGCCCGATTGTACCGTATCAATGAATCCAAATACAGGGAATCGTATTGAGAAATCAGGGCATCTAAAAACCGCCGCCGGCCGTCGCCGCCACCCGATACCAGAGACCCGTCCTGGGGTGCAATAACCACCGTTGGGAACCTACCCATGTGTTCCGAAAGCCGAGGGCTTGTTTTTTGGTTCCACTTCAACACTTTCCCCTTTTGCTTGCTAAAGCTTAAGTACACATGATGCAGTGAATAGGCTTCTTGCAGTTCGGCTTCCAGCATAAAAAAGACAGAAGAATCCTCGGCCAACTCCCAAGGATAGCTGGCCTGATCTGAAGATTGCAAAAAACTTTTTGTCATAGAGAGGTAATGCACCGCATCTAAAACATTCGTTTTTCCGCATCCGTTAGGGCCTACTAAGGCATGTAGCCCCTTTCCAAGAGGCAAAACCAACTCAGCGTGGTTTCGGAATTGGACCAAATGCAGGGATTTTAATAGCATTCCACGAAGGTAAGAATATGCTGAAATTTGAATCTTCTTTACTTAGAGCCCAACATTAAACAAAGCGATATCAACCTCCGCAATCTAGAATTCTCTTCTTTCCGTTCTTTGGGTTGAGAACTGAAATTTAAAAATGCAATTATTCAAGGTCAACAATTTTAGGGTGGCTACCCGAATCTATGTTAACCCTTAAAATTACAGAAGAAAAAAGCCTAAACAATACACATTAAATCGACCCGCTTTTCAACCAAACAAGATAGAAAAATAAATTTAAGTTCATTATTTTATTAATTTTCAAGGACTTATTGCATGTTTTTTTGGGGGGATGGTTTTTTTAAAAAATCGCTTTAACAAACTATAACTTTTTAGTAACTTTGCTAAATACTCAAATCCAATTTTATGAGAAACCCGTTACCTTTTCTTTTAACTATTGGGACAATGGTTTTACTTACGAGCGCCCCAGCCTATTCCCAGGTAGTTTGCAACAACAATTTGGGTTCAATTAGTCCAAATTTGACTTGGCAGTATTTCTCACATACCGCCCGGGGTTATGTCACCTTTCAGGCACAAGCTGGGTGCACCTATCAATTTACCTACTGCAACAGTATTGCTCCTTCTGCCTTTTATTCAAGCGATCCTTATTTGAATATTACAACAGGACCAAGTTCTGGCCACGTTGTGGCGAACGATGATTGGTGCGGATTAGGAAGTTACCTATCATGGACAGCCCCGTCTTCAGGTCTCTTTTACTTGCAGTTAGGAAATTGTTGCTCTTCTGGCTGCGGGTCTATAAGTACTAGAAATTTGGGGTTTCGATCAACCAATTGCGCTGGCGGAACACCTGATCCAACGGGAGCTAGTTCCTCGTTAAGTACAATTTGTTCCAACCAAACCGTAACGCTAACTGCCTCGGGTGCAAATGGAGTTGTTTATTGGTATTCTGGCACCTGCGGAGGGTCGCTTTTGGGAACAGGGACAAGCCTAAACGTAACTCCTACAACCACAACCACCTATTTTGCTCGAAATTTCGCAAATGGCCAATTCAGTCCGGGCTGCGCAAGTACAACCGTTACTGTAAATCCAAACCCTACTGCCCCTACCATTACAGCGAGTGGACCTTTGGCCTTCTGCACTGGCGACAGCGTGCAGTTAACTTCAAGTTATGCAACAGGAAATACCTGGAGTACTGGAGCCACCACTGCCAGTATCGTGGTTAATTCTGCTGGCAATTTTCAAGTCTCGCATACCAATGTAAGTGGCTGTCAATCGGCTTTATCTACCGCCTCAACCACAAGTCTTTTACCCCTACCTCTAGCCCCTGTCATCACCAATTTAAATCCATTGTCTGGCTGTAGTTACGATACAACTTTATTGCAATCAAATTTGCCTAACAATATAACTTGGAGTAACAGTGCTACGGGCCAAACCATTGCAGCAGCAACTCAAGGCATTTATACGGCAAGGGTAACCGATGCGAACGGTTGCAAATCATTGCCCTCTAATGCATTAACCGTAACGGTGAATCCTGCGCCAGTAATTTCGTCCGCCTCAACGCCTACCGTTTGCGAAGGTTTACCAACGCCGTATAATGCCACCGTTCAATTGGGAAACATCAACAACGCAAGCATAAGCAATGTGGTATGGTCTTTTGGCGACAACAACACTGGGAATACCCTAAATAACCCCCATACCTATAGTAGCCCTGGAACCTATTCCGTATCCCTTATTGTAACTAGCAATCATGGCTGCAGCGACACTCTGCTGACTACGGTTTTGGTGAATCCAAAGCCCGTTATTTCAAGCACAAACGGGGCCGCCGTTTGCCACAGCAATGCAACCATTTTCAGCCAGAATTCAAACGTTTCAAATGTCAATGGCGGTAGCTTAACGGGATACGCATGGAACTTTGGAGACGGCAACAGCAGCCTTCAAATGGCCCCTGCCCATACCTACAATCAACCTGGCAGTTATAACGTGCAACTTATTGCCTCAACCAACCAAGGTTGCTCAGATACAGCAACCCTTACGGCATTGGTTCACCCCAATCCTGTTTTGGGTAACATTAACATACCGGCTGCTTGCTCCGGAAACGCTAGCAACCTGAACGTGGGGGTTTCTTTGGCCAACATCAATGGAGCACAAATAAATTCTACGGCTTGGACTACCGGTGATGGTGGAAGCGCCAATGGCTTGCAGGTCTCGCACACCTATCTAAATCCTGGAACCTACAATGCCCAGGTAATAGTGGTAACCAACCATGGTTGTTCCGATACCGCTTTTGGTACCGCCGTTTTGAATCCAGTACCTCAAATCACCAGCACCAACTTCCCTGATGTGTGCTTTGGTTCTCCAACTCTATTCCTACAAAATTCAACCCTTTCGAATGTAAACGGAGCTCAAATTAGCGGTTACTTGTGGACTTTTGGAGACGGCAGCACCAGCCCATCTATGAACCCAACCAAAACCTATGCACAAACAGGTGCGTTCCCGGTGAGCGTTACCATCAACACAAACCAAAACTGCCCTACTGTTTTCTATGATACGGTTTTGGTGAACCCCTACCCTGTTATCAGCAGCGTTAGTGCCGCCGATGTATGTCAAGGCTCAGCAAGCAACTTCGTTCAGTCTAGCTCGGCTCCTCCGGTAAATGGTTCAGTAGTAAATGCCTATCAATGGAATTTCGGTGGCGGTAATACAAGTACTCAGGCCAACCCATCGTTCAGCTACTCGAATGCGGGAACCTATGTAGCCAACCTTACCGTTACAACCAACTATGGCTGCAGCGCATCTTCAAGCGGTCAGGCCATTGTAAATCCAAACCCAGTGATTTCATCAATGAGCATAAGCGACGTTTGCGAAGGCAACAGCAGCGCCTTCTCGGCCTCGGCTTTTGTTTCGCCGGCCAACGGATCGGTTATAAGCGGCAGCAACTGGAATTTAGGCGATGGCAACCAATCGGCTCAAACCAACTTTAACCATACCTATTTGGCAGCCGGTCAGTACACCACCACCTTTACGGTAAGCAGCAACAACGGATGCAGCAGTTCACAAACCTTGGTTACTCAGGTTAACCCCAATCCAAGCATAACTTCGGCCACTGTAAATACCGTTTGCCAAGAAGAATTCAGTGCATTCAATGCCTCGGCCTCGGTATTGAATATAAATGGAGCTGTTATTTCGGGGTATCAGTGGAATTATGGCGATGGAAATACAGGAAGCAGCAATGCGCCCAACCATGTATATTCCAACTGGGGCAGTTACAACTGGACGGTAACGGCCAGCACTAATCACGGTTGCAGCGCCTCATTTAACGGCAGCAGCACCGTTTTACCAAAACCGGTGGCTGCGTTCAACCTACCTGACCATTGCCGAGGCAGCCTGATGCCCATTACCAACAATTCCAGCATTGGAACAGGCAGCATAGTTTCAACCCAATGGAATACCAGCAATGGAATGAGCAGCACCATGCTGGTTCCTAGCCTGTTCTTTACCACAGCCGGCAACTATTCGGTTACCTTAATGCTAACCAGCGACCAAGGCTGTAAGGATACATTAACCCAAAACGTGGTGGTAACTGAAATGATCAACTCGAACTTCAGCCCAACTTTGTTAACAACCAATACGGTTCATTTCTTGCCCGATACCCTAGATCCTTATTTGGATTACCTATGGGATTTTGGAGACGGCACATTTAGTTACGACATCAACCCACAGAAGTTGTTCTTCTTCCCAGGTCTATACAACGTTTGCCTAAGCATAACCGACAACGGATGCACAAGCACCACTTGCAACCCTGTTCAATTGAATGTAGCAGGTGGTTTAGATCAAACAGGAAATTGGAAAACCAACCTTTATCCGAACCCATTTGATCGCGAGCTTCGGATTGACCTTATTGGGTTAAGTCAAGCAGCAGAGGCTCGTCTACGCGATTTGAGCGGCCGGACCTTACACGTTCAAAAGGCGATGCCTATTTCAGGAGAAGCAAGCATCGTGTTTAAGGGCGGCAGCATTGAAAAATTGCCTGCCGGTGTGTATATCGTTAGCATTGAGGCCGCAGAAGGCAGTCAGCACTTCAGAGTCATCAAAAAATAAGCTGATTTTTTTGATTAAGGAAACGCCAGGGCACTTGCTCTGGCGTTTTTTTTGTTTCCTAACCATTAGGCCAAACTGCAACAATGGCAGGCCCATAAAAATCCCTAGCTTTGTAGGGTGAAGCATATGTTGGCAGCCACCCTGTGGTTTTCATTGATGAATGTGTGTGTGAAAATGATGCCCGGCATGCCCATACCTGTCGTATTGCTGTTTCGGGCGGCCATCACCCTTGGTTTTAGTTTGTGGCAAATTCGGCAACTTGGATTGCACCCTTGGGGCAACAACAAACCAGTATTATGGTTGAGGGGTATTTTTGGAACCGGTGGACTGGCGCTTTATTTTATCACCTTGCAGCAAATACCCTTGGCAGGGGCGGTAACCTTGCAGTATTTATCGCCCATTTTCACCCTGGTTTTTACTCGATTGTTTTTAGGTGAGCGATTTAAGTGGGTTCAAACTGTATTCTTTTTATTGAGTTTTGTTGGGGTTTATGTAGTTGGGAATACCGACGAGCGGATTGTTTGGGTATGGCTTTTAACGGGCATTGGCTCGGCCGTATTTTCGGGTTTGGCTTACACCATGATTCGAAAGGCCTCGGTGAGCGAACATCCGGTTGTGGTGGTTTTTTATTTTCCTCTTATTGCCTTTCCATTGGTGGGGTTGTGGAGCTATTTTGACTGGAAAACCCCAGAGGGAATGGAATGGTTTTGGTTGCTGGGAACTGGCCTAGCTACCCAATTTGCCCAATTGGCTATGACAAAAGCCTTTATGCAAGAAAAAGCGGCATCGGTATCGGGCTTGCAATACCTGGGTTTAATTTATGCCCTTGTTCTGGGTTGGTGGATATTTGATGAACGGTTTGACTGGACCACCCTTGGCGGGATGGCATTGGTCTTATTTGGTGTGGTATCCAATGTGTTATATAGAAACAGGAAGTAAGATTAGCCCAATTAATAGCTCTTGTTACCAAGAATTAATGTATATTTGCGGTATAAACTCAAAATTACTGTTATGCTAAAACACATTACAACAATTGCATTGGGATTGACTGTAGGGGCTGTAAGCTTCGCACAACGTTCTCAAATTGGGGATGCGATTTCCCTGAAAAACGTCATTGCCCCAGAGGTTTCTCAAAAGGCTGATTCAAACATGGTTCCAGAATCGTTTTACGTTCCTGGCTGCGACACCTTACGTTTGTACACCACAGTTAGTGGCTATATTTTCGGTTTGAACAATTTCCTAGATATGTCCAAAGGATTCTTGTTTAACGGCAACGGTACCGTTCCTGGAGTAGCTGCATTCTATGGCGCAAAAGTCCTTTTGGATACCGGCAGCACGGGTGGAACTTACATGGCTCACATTTACGAGGAAACCAGTCCTGGTCAATTTAATTTATTGGGTAGCTCGATCCCAGTTCCTTTTGCTTCTATTGATACATCTATGGCCAATGGTCCTCAATACACCATTTTTCCTTTCCTTCCACCGGTAAGCGTGAGCGGAAATTTCTTGGTGATGTTTGATGTGTTTTCGCTGTCAGATACTACCAGTGGAGCTGTAATTTGGGCAAATGGTCCTACTTGCGGTACCGACAAATCGTATGAAACGTACATGAATCAGAGTGGCAACGTTGTATTTGCTAAAATCTCTGCAACTTGGACTTCAGGAGGAGCTGGTTTGAAAGCCGATCCGTACGTTGGTATTACCATTCAAGGATTTACTGGCAATGAAGAGTTTTTGACTCCTTCTTCTTTGATGGCTTATCCGAATCCAGCAAATGAGAACACAATCATTAGTTTTGGTGCTGAGGCAAATGTTCGTGGCCGAATCGACATTATGAATTTGGCAGGCCAACAAGTAGGTTCTTTAGAGACTGACTTCGTTCAAGGCAAAAACCAAATTGAAGTTTCTTTGTCGGGTCTTGCCAACGGAATCTATGTTTACCACGTAACTGCTGGAGCTCAAAAAATGAGCGGCAAATTGGTAGTAAACCACTAATCTTTTTTTGGTACAACGAAAGGCCGCTCCAGCAATGGAGCGGCTTTTTTTTGCCTATTAATTTGAGGGGCAATATGAAATGAGCGGGCCGCGGGCGGGATTGAGCAAAGTTGCCCGCAAGATTGGCGGTGCCTGGCCCGCGTGCTGCGGAGGCGACCTTGGGAGCCACCGCAAAGCCGCTGGGCCAGCCACTGCCAATCGCGGACAACTTGGGAAAGCCCGTAACCCGCCCATGAAAAATCAAAAAAAATGCATGGGCTGAGCTTGTCCTCGAGGCCCCAAATCGATCAATTCCATATTAAAAATTCGCTCCTGTTCGACTTGAAAACGCAGAGCGGTACTATTTTTATGCCATCCGTGATTTCCAACCGCCCCAGGATTAAGGTGCAGGCTGCCAGGAAAAATGCCTGGACATACCAAAGCAATGTGGGAATGGCCACACAGAACCACCTTGGGTTTGTAATGCTGGACCAAGCGCTTAGCTTGGGCGTTGTACTTGCCCGGGCGCCCCACAATATGCATCATAAAAAAAGACACACCTTCAAGGTTAAAATACAAATATTCAGGGCATTGCTGCCGGACTTCCTTGCCATCGATGTTGCCAAACACAGCCCGAATCGGTTTAAATGTCCTTAAGTAATCAAGTCCTTGGGGCGGTCCAACGTCGCCGGCATGCCAAATTTCATCAACTTGGCTAAAATAGGGTTGAATGGAATGAGGAATGGCCCCGTGGCTATCGCTCAGCAGCAGAATACGCATAATTAAGGCTTGTAACGCATGGCTCGCAACAGTTGGTCTTCCTGAATATAACCTTCAATGTTATCGGGGTTTTTAACCCTTGCCCAGCCATCTTTCCAATCAATAATTTCAAGGGCTTGGGCAGGAACCATGTACATTAAAACCTCGGCATCGGGTTGGGGTTTTACCAAAACCGGAGTTTGGTTGATTTTTACAATTCCATATTCTTTTTCAGACAAATTGTTCCTCCACTGAGCCGAAAACAGAGAAGCCAGGCCAAGGCCAATAGATGAAAGGACCAGGGCGCTCATCCAACGACGTAGAGCCGAAGAATTAAACCAAGTTCCAACAACGAGTCCAACGATTAAAAGAAATATGGAGGCCAAAAAGATCTTTGCCCAGGTTGAGGTTGAAAAGAAATGAACTCCCAGAGGCAAAAATGGTCTTGGGCCAGTGGGCAACTCTTCGCGCAGTTCAATGAAAGATAGGTTGTCGGCCAACAACTTAGAATCTGGAAAAAGCAGCAAGCCTTTGTAAATATGAACCAGAGCCACAGGGGTATTTTGGCTTTTCAGGGAAATTGAAGCCAGCATGTTGTACAAATGTGGGTTTAGATAGCCGGCATCGATTAGGGCTAGGTAGTTTTGTTGGGCAGAATCCAATTTTCCCTCTAGGTATTGACGGTCGGCTAGAATCAACCTTTCTTGCGGGTCAATATCTTGAGCAAGAATACCAAATTGAATGTTCGGCAGGTGAAATAGCATCACAAGAAATAAGGTGCGCATCATTTACAGGATTCCATGGATTTAACGGTTTGACGCAGAGTTTGGGCCAGGCGATCGGCATCGTCTTTACCGGGTGAAGAAGCGTAAGCCATAAAATGCAATTGCTGCAGGGCGGCCGACCAATTGGTCGCCGCATTTTCTTGCCCCATTGGCCCAAAAAGGTTGATTAGGTCATGGGTAGATTGTTGAGCGATGGACAGACTCCATTGATCGCGCAGGTAACTTTCCATGGTATTTATAAGGGCCACCGTACTTTCCTTGCTGGGCTTATGATTCCACGATTTAATTTCATTCAACAAAATGGCTGAATTGATTGAAGTACGGGACCCTCTGTTGCGAAGGGCTACCAGCCAGTTTTTTGCCCAGAATGCATACAAAAGTATCAAGGCCAGCAGAAGGCTTAGCAACACAAAAAAAGAGATGCTGCCATAAAAAGGAACATACAATGGGGGCAAAATTGAGGTTCGGCCTTGAGGTATGGAGACCTGAAATTTAATGGGGCCTTTGCTTATTGTTTCGGCATTGTTGGCAGAACCTAGAACCTGGACTCGAACCGAATCGGAGGTAAAGGATTCAAATTTTTTGGTTTTTGGATTGAACCAAGACCAGGTAAAAGGGGGCAAAACATAGGTGCCTGGAGTTTTAGCAATGTAGATGTAATTGACCTGTTTGGTACCGCTAACGCCTGCTTCAGAGAATGAAATTTTGTCTTGCACATCGGGAGCAAACGCGTCAAATTCGGCGGGCATATTCAGTTTTGGAAGTTCCAACAGATTTAGGTTTCCGTTGCCTTTAATTAAGACGCTCAAATCAAAAGCGTCATTTACATTAAGGGTGGTTGAGCCCGGTTTCACTTCAAGCTGAAAATCGCCTACCCCATTGGTAAAATCGGCAGGTCTTCCCTCAAATGGAATAGGAAGTGCGTTTATTGAAACCCTGGGCGTTTTGAGTTCAACCTTTTTTTCAACCACCCGACCGCCAAAAAAAACATCAAATGGATCTGAAGATGCCTCTCTATAACTAACCACCACACTTGCCAGCAGCGGATCTATGGTAATTTTACCCTGAACTTGCGGCACCAACACATACTTTTTTAAGGTTGCCACCAGAAAGGGTTCACCTTCTACCTGGGTTTGCCTAAATTGTTGGTCTTCGGCTTCTGGAATGTCTTGAACCCAACCTCCATTTAAGGAGGGGAACTTAACAGATTCAAACTGAACCGAGCTGTACTTTGAATACAAATCAATGCTTACGGTTAAGGGTTCTCCAACAAAAACGCTGGACTTTTCCAAACGAGCAACGGCAAAAATTTGATTGTCGGCTTTTTTAACAGGGGGTTTGTTTTGTTGGTTGGCAGCATTCCCTTGAGTTTCATCCAAAATCGTCAACTGAACTGGGGCAGATTGGGCCAAAACCCTTCCGTTGGAAAGCAATTGGAAAGGAGCAACCGATATTTTTCCGGCTGTTCGGCTCATTAACCGAACCGATATTTTAAATGTGGACACCCCATTTATAATGCTCTGCTGTTGAGAAGTGCCGAGCTTAAGCAATCCATCAAAAGCGGGCAACTTGTATTGTCCTGCCAAACCAGAAATGTCGTAGCTAATTTGAAAAGGCTGATTTACAACCGGCGATGTAGGTTGAACCGAAACCTGAATCTGTTGAGCGCCCAATGAAAGGGAAAGGGCCAAAAGGGAAAAAAACATCGAAAACCAACGCATTCTTTTCATGGTTACCAATCTTTTTCTGGGTTTACAGAGCTGCCTTCGGGGCTATCCTTTTCCCGTTTCTTTTGAACTTCCTTTTCCTGACGGTTCAAAGCATCTAAAATCCGCTCGGCATCTTGCTTTTGCATCCGTTGTTTTGAATTGTTGTTTTTTTGCTGCTGCTGTTGCTGTTGTTGTTGCTGTTGTTGCTCTTGTTGCTGCTGTTGTTGTTGCTGTTGTTGTTGCTGTTGTTGCTGCTGTTGTTGTTGCTGTTGTTGTTGCTGTTGCTGCTGTTTGAGTTTTTTTAGAGCGTAATGCAGGTTGTAGCGGGATTTTTCGCTTTCGGGCTGAAGTTTGAGTGCTTCTTTGTATTGTTGAGCGGCTTCTGCCCATTTTTCTGATTTCATATAGGTATTGCCCAGGTTGTGATGAGCAATGCTTTTATGGGAAGGATTTTGAAAAGAATCGGCTGCTTTTTCAAACCAATACCGAGCAGAATCTGGATTGGCTTGCTGATAAAGCGCATTTCCTAGGCCCATTTGTGCATAGGGATTGTTGGGGTCAATTTTCAGGTACCGTCCAAAAACCGAATCGGCCTTTAAGGGGTGGGCTTCTTGAAGAGCCTGGTTTCCCTGTCTAAGCAAACGGTAAGATTTAAGTCCCGGGATTTGCGCCCGAGAGGTCAATCCTGAAAGGAAAGCGAGGGACAACAGGAATATATTTAACCGAAGATGCTCCATTTTCGCAGCCATTTTTCCCATTGTGATACAAAAACCAAATCAAGACAAAGAAGAGCAAAAGCGAACCAAAGAAATGGCAAAAAGAGTTCCTCTCGGCCGATGGAAGCTTCGGCGGATAAATTGGTGGATTTTTTTAAACGGTCAATTTCAGACATCACCTTATTCAAAGCGGTGGAAGGGTCATTTCCTTTCACAAAAAATCCATTTGTTTCGGAAGCAATTTTATTCAACATTTCCTCGTTGGGCTTGGTAAACACCAGTTTCCCTTGTAAATCTGTAAGGTAAGAGCCGTTGTTGGGAATTGGAGCGGCAACCTGGCTTCCAATGCTCATAGCAAAAACGCGGACACCGCGTTGTTTAAGTTCATTTAAAATGGGCGGAAGATCGCCTTCGTGGTCTTCTCCATCTGACATTAGAACGATGGCGGGTTCACCCTCGGTTTGCTCGGGCAAGGTTTTTATGGCCTCTTTTAAAGCGGCAGAAATGGAGGTTCCCTGAACCGAAGGGTAATCGGTTGAAACAGCCTCCAGGAACATCATTGCGGCTCCATAATCGTTGGTCATTGGCAACTGGATGTGGGCCGAACCTGCGAAAACGACCAAGGCAACCTGGTCGCCCTGCAAGCGTTTTAAAACAGCCGATATGGCTTGTTTAGCGCGTGAAAGTCGATTGGGCTGAAGATCTTCGGCCAACATAGACCTTGAAGCATCTAAGCAAAAAACCAACTGGGTTCTGGCTTTTGTTCTAGGGCTATCTGTCATACCCCCCTTGGGTCGAGCCAAAACCAAAATCAACGCTGCGATCAAAAGAAGCCGAATTCCATACCGAGCAATCAGGACAAACTTTGGAAACAGCCCTAAGGTTCGGTAAAGCATAGAGGGGGTTCCCATTCTCAAAAAACGACTGATTCTCCACCGGTAATCGAGCACGAATAAGGCAATTAAAGGCAATAAAAACCAAAAGCCTTTCAAGTATGTAGGATACTCAAAATTCATGGTTCGGTAACACTTTTAAACCACAACAAACGAACCACCCATTCAAGGAGCAAAAGAAGGGCAGCCAAGGCTACGACTGGCCAAAATAGATCGGGGCGCACATAAAATTCTTTGTCCTGAATCAAGGTTTTTTCTAGGGTATCGATTTCCTCAAAAATAGACTTCAAGGATTGTTCATTTTCAGCTCGGAAATACTTGCCACCGGTTTGGGCTGCGATGTCTTTGAGCAGATTTTCGTCGATTTCAACCGGAGCCATACCAAAGACCAGAGAGCCATTCGGGTTCATGGCCACGGGCGACAAAGCGCTGCCCTTTTTTCCCACCCCGATGGTGTAAACGCGAACTCCAAAGGTTTTAGCAATTTCAGCGGCTGTTGCAGGAGCAATATTTCCACTGTTGTTCACCCCATCGGTCAATAAAATAACCACCTTGCTGGTTGATTCAGAATCTTTAAGTCTGGCAACAGCAGTTCCTAAACCAGCACCGATGGCGGTACCATCAACAAGCATACCTGTTTCAATTTTTGACAGCAAAATTTGAAGAACCTCATGGTCAAGGGTTGCAGGGCATTGGGTAAAGCTCTCGCCCGAAAAAATAACCAAACCAATTCGATCGTTGGGGCGGCCTTCAATAAACTCAGCAGCGATCCTTTTTGAAACACCAAGTCGATCGGGCGAAAAATCTTTGGCTTTCATCGAGATTGAAATATCCAAGGCAAGCTGAATATCTACCACCTCTCGGTTCACCTCGGTCATACCTATATGACCTCTTGGCCTTGCCAAAGCAACAACGATGAATAAAAAAACCAGGGCCCTTAAGGCATTGGGCAACCATCGAAGCCTTTGCCTAAAACCAACTGGGTACTTTTTTTGTGAATTAGGTAAAACCGGATGCTTCCACCCTATTCCAACCTGTTTAATTTTACGAAAGCGCAGCCAAGCGAAAAGGCCACCCAAAGGCAAAAGAGCGAAAACCCAAGGATAATCGAACTGAATGTTAAATAGGTCATTCATGGGAACGGGTGGTTAAGGAATGGGAATACCGCCTACATGCCTGAACAAAAGCCACAGCAGCTTCGATCAATTGGGTACGTTCGGCAGGGCCAGGTTGTTGCTTTGCAAATTTTACCAAATCGGCAATATGAAGAACATAGTTCAATTCTATTCCGGTACTTTCCTGTTCAGGGCGGCGCTTCCACAGCGCCAACCACTCTGAACTCGTCATTTCAGAAACATCAAGGTCATATACCTGATCAACCAATGTTCGCAGCGCATCGACGGTTTGGGTATAAAATTCCTTAATCTGAGCATCGGAAAGAGATCCCTGCAGTTCCTTTAGTTGATTCAAGGCATCCATAGCCGCATCAAAAGGATCAATCTTGGGCGCTAGGGGTTGTGGTTTAGGTTGTTTTCTTTTGCGAACAATCAACCACATAGCCAAGGCCAAAAGAAGCATTAAGGCTAGCAAACCAAGCCAAGGAAGGTATTCATGCCAATGGTAACCAGGGTCGGGATTGGCCAAAATATCTTGAAAATCGGCCTCCATATTTACTTGGGGCGCCAAAACCTCTATGGTATGACTAGGAATTTCTACCATTAGGGTATCTAAGCCATCTATAAATCCCAGGGAAATTCCCGGAATTTGAACGGTTCCGGAATCGTAAACCACGGCTTGCATTAGAATACCGAACCGAAGATCTGCGGAGTCCATCCATTGCACCTGAAGAAGTTCAAAAGCCCCTAAGCTGTCGGCAAATTCAGGCCATACCATCGTCTTTTTCAATTTTGCTTCGGGCAGGCGCAATTCCAAGTTAAAGGGTTCACCTATGGAAACCGTATCTTTTTCTGCCTTCCATTTTAAGCCAAACGAGGTTTGGCCTTTTGCATAAAGGGAGCAACAGAACAGCAAGAATAAAACAAAGCGGTGGTTCATCTGCGGACTCCTCTAGATTTAAACAATTGGTTTAAAGGCCTGCTCACATCGGCATCAGAACTAAACTCGGCCAAGTCAACCCCATAGCGTTGAGCCGCCAATTTCAATTTTTTTTGATGGTTATGCCAAGTATCTTGCCAATGTTGCCTGACGGACTTTTTGTGAGAGTCCAACCATCGAGTTTCCCCGGTTTCAGGATCGCGCAGTCGAATCAGACCTGCATCTGGAAGCTGACCGAGCAAAGGATCGGTGGTGCGCATCAGCAATAGATCGTGTTTTCTTGACGCAATTTTTAGGGCATCAGAAAAAGAGGGTTCAATAAAATCGCTAATGCAAAAAACGGTGGCTTTTTTTCGCAGTACGCGGCCGATGTATTCCATGGCAACCCCCGTTCGAGTGCCAGAATGGGCGGGAACGCAGACCAAGAAATCCCGTAGAATTCTTAAAAAATGAGAACGGCCTTTACGGGGTGGGATAAACTGTTCCACTTGAGAGGAATAAAAAACAGCCCCAATTTTATCGTTGTTCTGGACGGCCGAAAAACCAACAATTGCAGCGATTTCGGCCGCAAGTTCACGAAGAGAACGGTGGTGGGCGCCAAACCCTGAAGAAGCGCTAACATCGAGCATCAAAACCACAATCAATTCCCGTTCTTCTTCAAAAACCTTTACAAAGGGCTCACTGAAACGCGCTGTTACGTTCCAATCAATAAACCGAACATCGTCGCCGTACTGATAATTTCGAACCTCGGCAAACGACATACCACGTCCCTTGAACGCAGCATGATACTGGCCGGCAAACAGCTGATCGGTCAAACCACGCGCTTTGATTTCAAGCCTGCGAACCTTTTTGAGCAGGTCTTTTAAATCATCAGGACTGCTAGTTTTAGATTCCATTTTCCCTGACTTTCAGGAAATATTAAGGCACCAACACTTTATTCAACAACGAATCAACCACATCGTCGCTGCTCATTTCTTCGGCTTCCGCTTCGTAGGTAAGACCAATGCGGTGACGCAGCACGTCTTTTGCAACGGCTCGAACATCTTCAGGAATAACATAGCCCCTGCCCTGTAAAAAAGCAAATGCCTTTGAAGCCAAGGCCAAACTAATGGAGGCCCGGGGCGAAGCTCCGAACGAAATCAACTCCTTTAGCCCCTGTATTCCGTTCCCTTGCGGATTACGGGATGCATGGACCAAATCTACAATGTAACGCTCAATTTTTTCGTCCATATACAAGCTGCGAACCACGGTTCGGGCATGATTAATTTGGTCTTTGTGCACCACCACGTTTACCTTTGGAAATTCCTGAAGCATGTTCAGGCGAATAATTTCCTGTTCTTCTGATTTTTGTGGGTAATCTAAAACCACCTTCAACAAAAAACGGTCGGACTGAGCTTCGGGCAATGGATAGGTACCCTCTTGTTCAACCGGGTTTTGGGTTGCCAAAACCAAAAATGGATCGGGCAGAGCAAAGGTTTGGTCGCCAATGGTAACCTGCCGTTCTTGCATGGCCTCAAGCAAAGCACTTTGAACTTTAGCCGGTGCCCGATTGATTTCATCTGCCAAAACGAAATTGGAAAAAACAGGACCTTTTTTTACCGAGAACGCCTCGTTTTTCGGATTGTAAATCACGGTTCCAACCACATCGGCAGGAAGCAGGTCGGGCGTAAATTGAATTCGGCTAAAACTAACGTCAACAACCTGTGCTAAGGTTTTGATGGCAAGGGTTTTTGCAAGCCCCGGCACGCCCTCCAACAAAATATGGCCATTGCTTAGCAAACCAATCAACAGGCGGTCGGTCATATACCTTTGCCCAACTATAACTTTGTCCATTTCGAGCCTCACTGCCGAAACAAACGCCGACTCTTCAGCAATTTTCTGATTTAATGCTTGTATATCCATGTTCCATTTGTTTAAGTTCTTGAAGCTTCACCGTACATTTGGGCCGAATTCCATGAACTCAAAACAAAAATAGGATTTTTGCTCAGCCTTTTACCCCAAACGCTGCACCGCTTCTGGGTTAAAAGTTGTTAATCAACCCTGTAAGATGCATTTATGGCAACAAAGAACAACGTTTACCTGATTTCCATAGGCGATGAATTGCTTATCGGGCAAGTCATCAATACCAATGTGGCTTGGCTGTCGTCCAAATTGAACGAAATTGGCCTTAAGGCTAAAGAACACAGAACCATTGCTGACCGCCACGATTGCATTACAGCCACCCTAACTGAGCTGATGCAGGCCGGTAACATTGTGATTTGCACAGGTGGTTTAGGCCCTACCGGTGACGACATCACCAAAAATACATTAAGGCAGTTTTTTAATGACGAATGGAGAACCGATGAAGATGTGTTGGCTGTTTTAGAAGGTTTTATGAAGTCCCGAGGAAGGACCTTAGATGCCATAAACAAAGGCCAAGCTGAATTGCCAAAGTCGTGCAAAACTTGGCTAAACCACATAGGCACGGCCCCAGGCATGCTGTTTGATACCCCAAAAGGCATTCTGATAAGTTTACCCGGTGTTCCTAGAGAAATGGCCTATTTAATGGAAAAGTACGGCCTGGAATTTTTGAAATCGCGCTTTCAATTGGCCCCCATTCGGCATCAAACATTCCACACAGAAGGCATTCCTGAATCTCAACTCATGGTTTATCTGCGCGATTGGGAATTAAACTTACCTTCGGCCCTTTCCTTGGCCTACCTTCCTAAAGCAGGTCGGGTTCGGCTGCGGCTTTCGCAATTGAATCCGAATCAAGAAAACCGGGTTGGATTTGAGGCCGAGTGCAAAAAATTGGAGGAACTTCTTGGAATGGAATGCATTGGCTTGAATGAGGAAGACTTACCCCAAGCCGTATTAGGAGCGTTGATTAAAGCGAATTCTACCCTAGCTACGGCAGAAAGCTGTACCGGGGGCTACATTGCCAGTTTGTTAACCGCTGTTCCCGGCGCATCCGCCGCCTTTATAGGCGGGGTGGTATCTTACGACAATTCCATTAAAATCAGGACATTGGGCGTTTCGCCCCAAAACATTAGCCAGTATGGTGCGGTAAGTTCGGTCGTGGTTGAAGAAATGGCCAAAGGCATTCGAAATTTAACTGGGGCTACCTATGGAATTAGTTCCTCGGGAATCGCCGGCCCTGGTGGAGGAACCCCAGAAAAACCAGTCGGGCTAATCTGGATAGGAGTTTCTGGGCCAAACGGCACCTTTTCCCGGGCCTACAAAATGGCTTCCGACAGAGCGGGGAACATAGAACGCAGCTCGTTTTCCGCCTTAAATCTGTTTAGAAAAACCCTTTTGAACGGCTGGGTATTGCCCGAACCTTCGTTCTGGAATGCTTCAAAGTAAGGAGTAGGTTGGGCGGGTAACGGGCTTTCTCCAGTAGTCCGCAACTGCAAGGCTCAGCAACTGTGGCTTTGCGGGGGCTCCTGAAGTCGCCTCCGCAGCACACGTTGCTGTAGCCTTTCAGTCTTACGGGCTACTCGGTTCAATCCCGCCCGCAGCCTTAAAATAAGGATGTTCTGGAAACCATACCCCCTGTGCAATGCTCAGGGGATTGGATTATTGAATAATTAAACGACGTACTTCCGTTTGGCCGTTAACCACTGCTTTTACAAGGTACATTCCACTTTCACCAAATGCCGAACGATATAAGGTCAGCGTATTTGAACCGTTGCTTAAGGCTTGGGTAGATTCAACATGAACCAAACGGCCTGCTAGGTCGTACACCTCGATGTTGCTTCCAATAACGGCTGCATCGTCCAGTTGAATTTGAACGTTGCCCGATGAAGGATTCGGCAGCATTTTAAACCCGGCCTTTTGAGGTTGATCTGCAATGGCGGTTGTGGAGTTAGAAATGGTAAAGTCGTCGATGTACAAAGGATTTCCGTAAGGGCCACCGCTGGTATAATGGAACATAATGCGTACGTTGTCGCGGGTTGAAAAATTGGCCAAATCTACGGTGAAGTACGACCATTCTTCGGGAGCCGAGGGAACGAAATTTGAGGGAACCAAACCGGCGGTCACCAAATTAGTACCTGCCAAAGAGGTAATAGAACTTCCTTGATTGCGCAATTTCATACCACGCAGCTGCCAAGATTCCCCGCAGTTGGTAGAAACATACATTTGAAGTTGGTCATTTTGCTCAACAAAGGGCTGATTGGTACGTTGAGCGTAGGCAAACTTAACTTCAAGCAGGGGATTGCTCACTGTGGTTAAATCGTACGAAGGCGAAACCATAAAGAACCGCTCATAGCGCAGTGAACCACTTGCGTTGCAGCGTGCAGCGCCATAGCTTTTATAACCTCCATAATTCACTTTTTCCCAACCTTTGCTGGGATCAGCACCCTCGTTTATCATTACCCATTTGTTGTCGGCAAAAAAGCTGTAACCTGGACCCGTTTCCATGGCGTCGTAGTACCGGTAGTTTTTATCCATAGCCAAATCGGAAGAAACCAACACATAACCAGGGCGGGTTTTGGAATTACTTCCGTTGGAATTGGTTGCGGTAAGTTTAACATCGTACCGACCGGGCACATTGTATTGTACCAAAGGTTCTGGGTCGGTTGATGTGGTACCTACAGCGCCGGTCAATTCCCAAGCGTACGAATTGGTAGAAGTACTGCCATTGTGGGTACCGTTTTTCATATTTAAGGAACCACCCTCGCAAATCATTTTTAAGGATTCGAAGTTGTTGCTTCCTTGTTTTGACCAAAAATCAGCGATGGGAGCGGGAGAGCAAGGGCTGGCCTGTGATGCGTCATCGGTACCTGTGGCCAGCGCATTGGCGTTGGTTATTAAATTGCTACGGAAAGAAATGGTATTGAACACAAAATCCATTACTTGTTTTTGTCCTTTAGAGAACATATTCATGCAATTATCGTCGGTATAATCCATGTAATTGTTGAACATTTCACCAATTTGGAAGCGGGCGGCTGTATCGGCTGCTGTGCTATTGGATGTCAATTCAATGCAGGTCGCTTCTTTTGGGAAATTAAAGCAACCGAAGTTGGGTTGTCTAGAAAAAGGGGTGTCGTCAACCTGGTCGTTTCCGCAATCGTCATCGCCCCAAATATGAATAAGGCCCAGCCAATGGCCAACCTCGTGGGTCATGGTGCGGGCAGTGGTTCCGGCCGCGGTTCCCGTTTTACCTGTGCGGTTGTGAATCATAGCGATTCCGTCGGTAGTGGTAACGGGATTTTGACCGCCAAACGAATAAGGGAATTGGGCATATCCCAAAATATTGCCAAAGGGGTTGCCGTCGTTGTCGATGGTTTTAACCACCCAAATGTTTAGGTATTTGGCGCGATCCCAGTAGCTCAATTGTTTGAAGCCTGTATAATCTCGGGCGGTATTGGTTTTGTACGAAAACACCCGATTGATGCCATCGGTACAAGCTCCGTTGGGCGCCTTGGTTGCCAAGCGAAATTCAATGTTGGCATCGGCAGCAATGCTATCAAAATAAGGGGGTATAACCACCTTATCGGCATTGGTGTACGTAAAATCAAGATTTGCAGAAGCCAATTGGCTTAAGATTTGAGAGGTAGAAATATTTTCGGAGCCCCCTTCGTGAATAACATGCACCACCACTGGAATGATGCGTTTGCCGTTCTCTGCAGTTTCAAATTGACCTGAATTTAGCGATTTAAATTCCTTGAAATCTTGAACGAATCTGACATATCCATCCCAAAAATCTGGGTGTTGCTTGGAATAATCGGACAAATGGCTGCCACATTGAACGTGTTGATGCTGAGCCTGTAGCCCGGAATTTCCAGATACCCAAACCCCAACTAAAATGCTGAGCGACGATAGTAAAAAGTGCTTCATATTCGATTTCGTATGTCCTGCAAATTTCGTAAATGGAAAGGGTAAAAGCAAATGTTAACTGCGAATGAAAATAGGGTTAACAAAAAAAGGGGTTAATAAACCAAAAAGAGGGGAGCTTTGTAGGCGGTTTAATGTTAATTTTGCGGCAAATTAATCCCAAAACGACATGAAAAAAATACGGGTTGCCATCAACGGATTTGGACGAATTGGACGCATAACATTCCGGGCATTGCTAACGAAACCAGAAGTTGAGGTTGTGGCCATCAACGATTTAACCGCAGCCAATACCCTGGCTCATTTATTGAAATACGATTCCATTCATGGTCGATTCAACGGAGAGGTAAGTACAACAGATGGGGATTTGCTTGTGAATGGAAGTGCGATTCGGATTACTGCGATTAAAAATCCGGCGGATCTTCCATGGAAAGAACTGAACGTAGATGTTGTTTTGGAGTGTACGGGTTTGTTTTTGGATTCCGAGAGTGCCTCAAAGCATTTGGAGGCTGGAGCGGGAAAGGTTTTGCTTTCGGCCCCGGCCAAAACCTCGGACATTAAAATGGTGGTACTTGGTGCCAACGAGGGTAGTTTGACTGCCCAAGACCGCATTATTTCTAATGCCTCGTGCACCACCAACTGCGTAAGTCCGTTGGTGAAAATTGTAGATGAAATCTGTGGCATTGAAAACGGCTTTATGAATACCATTCATGCCTACACAGCCGACCAGCGCTTGCAGGATGCCCCACACAGCGATTTACGTCGGGCCCGTGCTGCTGCTTTGTCGCTGGTGCCAACCTCGACCGGAGCTGCCCGCGCCATTGGGAAAATTTTTCCTCATTTAAGTGGCAAACTAGACGGAACTTCGGTTCGGGTACCTACCCCAACAGGCAGTTTAACCGATATGTCGTTGATTGTTCGAAATCCGGTCGATACCGCTACCCTGAATCAGGCCTTTAAAAAAGCGGCCGAGAACGACTTAAAGGGAATTTTGGAATACACCGAAGACCCTATTGTTTCGATTGATATTGTAGGCAATCCTCACTCTTGCATTTACGATGCCGAAATGACCTTTGTTAAAGACAATTTGGTAAAGGTATTTGGATGGTACGACAACGAGGCAGGGTATTCGAACCGACTTGCCGACCTGTGTGTGCTGGTGGGAAAATTGAACTAAAAAATAACCTGATGCCCTTTGTCGAACCTTGGGGCCAGCGGCAGGGATTGAAGCAGCTACCCCGCAAGGTGCTGCTTGGATGCCAGAAATACGGCAAAAGAGCGACCTTGGGAGCTCCTTTTGCAGCATTTCTGGCCCAATCAGCACCGCGGAGTAGCGCTGAAAGCCCGGCTGCCGCCCAATAAAATCAGCGTTTTTTAATCGCCCTACCTCGGGCAATGCTGGCATCAACATCAAAGCCTATGAGCAGAGCCAAAGAGGCTAAAAAAAGAAAAATCATGGCCATGGGGACCGCTCCGACCACTCCAAAAACCTGATTGTACTGAAAAAATCGTTCAACATAAACACCAAAGGCCCAAGTAAATAGCAATAAAAACAGCGATGAAATCCAGCTTCCGGCCGATAAAAAGCGTAAACCCAGTGGTTTTGCAGGAGCTATGCGAAACAAAGAGGCCACGAAAAACCAGGTTAAGCCTAAGCTAAACAGCCATCCAAGCCTACCAGAAAGCCAAGAAACGGTACCCGATAAAAAATCAATGGCCTGAAAAACAGTAAAAACAAGACCTAAAGCTAGGCTCGAAAGCAACATAACGAGTACTGAAATAAGTCGAACTTGGCCTGGCCTGCGTCCCTCGACAATGAATGCAGAGGCATTAAATGCCTGAATAATCCCTTTGATTCCTGCCGACGACAACCAAAGACCTGCCAAAAGAGTAAACCAAAGAAATCCTTCGCGTTTTTTTAGCAAAACATCAGCAATGATGGGGCCCACGAATTCAAAAAGGGCGGGGGGAATGAGTTCTTCGCTGAGCCGGAACCACTCGTACCCCAACTTTCCGCCGGGAAAAAATGGAACCAGGCTGACCAGAAAAATAAGGGTAGGGAAAAAGGCCAACATCAATTGAAATGCAACGGAAGAAGCGCGCAGGGATAGGCTGTTGCGTTGGGTGCCCACCAAAAAATAAGAGGCTATTCTCCACAGGCTTACCCCACCAAAACCTGGCGGTGAAAAGCGGTAAGCAAACCTAAAAATGGCGGCGAAAGCCCGGCTCTGCAATAGAAAACGGAAAAACCCAAACGGCCTCATAGTAAGGAAGCTTTCATGCTAATATCGATGCCTTTCACCGAATGGGTTAAGGCACCCATGGAAATAAAGTCAACACCGGTTTCGGCATAGTCAAGCAGATTGTGTTCGGCAATTCCGCCACTGGCCTCGGTTTCAAATTGACCATTGACCAAAATCAGTGCCTCACGTACTTGGTCGGGGCTAAAATTATCGAACATAATGCGCTGAACTTTTCCTGGGAGGGACAAGACCTCTTCAACGTCGTTCAAATTCCGGGTTTCAATTTCGATGGGCAGGTCTAGGCGGTGCTGAGCTAGATAGCCGATTAAGCGTTGGTAGGCTGCTTGTATTCCACCGGCAAAATCCCGGTGGTTGTCTTTAATCATCGCCATATCGTACAAGCCAAATCGGTGATTAAAGCCCCCCCCATGAACAACAGCCTCTTTTTCAAAACGACGAAGCAAGGGGGTGGTTTTTCGGGTGTCAAGCAAACGGGTTGAGGTGTGGCTAATTTGTTGAACCAATCGCTGTGTTTGGGTTGCAATACCGCAGGTGCGTTGAATCAAATTAAGAGCAATGCGTTCCGCCGAAAGCAGAGCGTACGCAAGCCCTTCAACTTCAAGCAAAACCTCGCCGGCAGAAAATGCCTGTCCGTTGGCAACCTTAAGCGACAATTTAGCTTTGGGATCTAGATAAGCGAAGATAGGAGCAATGTAGAGGGCACCCGAAAAAACACCGGATTCTTTTGCCACCCACAGGGCTTTGGCAGGCTGATTTTGGCCGAAAATACCGAGTGAAGTAACATCGCCCCTGACTCCCAAGTCCTCTTTAAAAGCAAGCTCTAAAAAGGAATCAAACCAAACCGGGGATTCATTCATTGGATTGAATTTCTAACGAATGAACGGCTTCAATTCCATTGATTTCTTTGAAAAGAACATAGATCCGAAATTTTTGCCTAGCTGTTTTCCATTCTCCGATAAAAAAATGGGGTTTTCCTTTTTGTTCCTGAACCTGAGGAATGTCGACCGAGGTGGCAGGGTTGTCTTTCATAAAGGCCTGAATAAGTTGACCTGCCTGGGCTTGTGAATAGACTCCTTCCCTTGATAAAATGCGCAGGTTAAGGGTGCTGTGGGCTTGTTGAACAAAGGCATTGGGATCTTTTTTAATCAGCGCCTGCCTTGCCTTTTGAACAGAGGATTGACCCAGCAGGGCAACAGGAAAAAAGCAAAGCATCAAAAGGAGAAGAGAGAATCGGCCCATGTGTTAAAAATTAATGCAAAATTGCACAAAAATTAAGCCAATATCGATGGAAATTCGAATCGTTTCGGTAGGAAAACTACAGCATGCCTATGCAGCGGCGGGTTGCCGCATGTATGAGGACCGTTTGAAGCACTACGTAAAACTTCAGATTCAAGCGGTTTCAGACGTAAAAGGGCAGTATTCAGAACAAGAAAAAGCGAGGATAGAATGCGAACGCTTGTCGAAAGTGCTTCTTGGCTGCGATGCGGTGGTGCTTTTGGACGAGGGAGGAATGCGATTGAATTCGGTGAAAATAGCCGAGGAGCTGCTGGGGTTTCAACGTAGAAGCATCAAAAAGACGGCATTTGTAGTTGGGGGAGCAGCGGGATTTACAGCGGAATTCAAGGCAGAATATGCAAAGCATTGGCGCATTTCAGACCTAACCTTGCCGCACGAAATGGCCAAACTTTTATTGACGGAACAATTGTACCGAGCAATGACCATAATAAAAGGGGAGCCTTACCACAGGGCTGGGTTAGGCTGAGCGGAATGTTACCAGATGGAGCGTTGCACCAAATCGCCGGCCTCGTTGAAATACAATTTCACATGTTGGCCGTTGGCGTGTAGAATGGCGGCGAACTTCAAAGAGCCCTCGGTTTGGAATTGACGCACATAATCCACGTGGTACATTCCTCCTGAGCCGGTAAAGCCTTTGTCGAGCATTTCTTTGGCTTTAGCAGGAATGGCAGAAATATCAGAAAGAACCGCAAGACCTTGGAATTGGCCATCGAGACTGTATTCAGCGTAAGCGGGGGCAGTACCCTTTTTAAAAGAAGCCACAATTTGATTTCCTTCGGTTGCCCAAGATGCCTCACCGCCGTAACGGGTTGAGAAATCATCTAAGGCTTTTTGATTGGTTTGGGCCATGCCAAGCAAGGAGATAAAAGAGAGGGCAAGAACTGAAAGCAATTTCATATTGAGTGTATTTTATGTTAAAGATAAGGCAATCACTTTGAATTTGGTTGCAAATCGGCCAAGAATTTCATCAGATTAACATTATCGGGGTAATCGGACAAGCCAGGAGATTGGCTTTGGCCAAAGGGCAGATGTTGCATTCCTACACAACATTGCAGTTGAGCGGATTGGGTCCATTGTTGAATTAGTTCATTGGGGGGTGCATAGCTGTAATGAACGACGGAAACGGGAGATGCGAGTTTGTTTGATTCGGTGAGCATAAAAAAACCACCATCAATAAACGGTTTAGAGGCCACCAACAATACCGCTTTTTGGTAATCGTAATTGTTCATAAATCGGTGGTGATGACCAATGAAATCAAACTCCTGTTTCCAGCAATTCAACAGGGGATTAAAATCGAAATTGGTAGGCAGCAAAAGATGAGAAACGCTTCGGCAACCCAAACCGTAGTAGGCAAAAACATCTGTGCCTAAGGCTTTAAGGTCGGCGGAGCTTTCGTTTCCGGTCAAAACGGCGGCACTGCTTCGGCTGCTGCGCAAAATATGCGGTACCTGCCTAAAATAATATTCAAAGTATCGGTTGGAATTTGCGCTGCCTGTGGCAATAACCGCATCGAAGCCACTGAGTTTTTGTCCTGAAAACTCAACCATAGATTCGGGCATGCCTGACTTTTGAATAAACCAAGGTAGCAAAACCGAGTCGGAACTCGACAGTTTAATGATGGCGGTATGTCCACTTATCCAAACCGCAAGGGCATCTAAAAAATTAACCAAAGGAATATTCCCTGCCATAATAATACCTATGCGTTTTGAAAGCCTAGGCTCTTCGGGGACACCTTCAATAGAAAGCCATTGGCTGAGCACCTGGGAATGGAGCCAAGGCCGTATGGCTGCCACCGCGCGGCGGATTTCGGTTTCATTAAACCAAGGATTGCACTGCTGGGCTAATGCAACAACTTCGGCTGCCTCGGGGGAATTAGGATCCAAAAATGCGTCCATGGTAGCTCCCATGGATTCCAACACCTTCAACCTATCCCTTAAAAGGGGGATATTTTTCATACTTTTGCAAATATCTTAAAAGGAAAGATGATATGGCTATAAAAATTACGGACGAATGCATTAATTGTGGCGCTTGCGAACCGGAATGTCCAAACAATGCCATTTACGAGGGTGGTGTTGAGTGGAAGATTGCCGAGGGAACATCGGTAACCGGCGATTTCACTTTAATGAACGGCATCCACATCGATGCTATGCAGCCTCAAAATCCAGTTTCAATGGATGTTTACTACATCGTTTCAGACAAGTGCACGGAATGCGTTGGTTTTCATGATGAACCTCAATGTGCTGCCGTTTGTCCTGTGGATTGCTGTGTTGACGACGAACTAATTTGGGAGTCGCGCGATGCGCTTTTTGAAAAGAAAGATAAATTGCACCTTTAAATATCAAGTGGACTTGTTTTCCGTTTGAACATCTATATGAGATCCTGGAAAACAATAGGTCTGCTGTTGCTTATTTCTGGAACCCTATTAGGGCAGACCAGGTATGGGCAATTAAGAGCTTGGCATCAGGAATCGTTGATGGCCAACAATGGGGATGAAAAGAACAAAGCCTACGCCGACTCGCTTTGGTTTGGAATTCAGGAATTGGTAGAAATCGGCATGGGCATATCGGTGGATAGTTTGCCGTCTATTTCGCAGGTTGAATTGAAAGGTGAAAACAAGGTGTTGCTTAGTTGGTTGACACGAAACCGTGCGGCTTTTCAATCCTGGGGATTGATTTTTGACAAGAAAACCATGAAAATTTGGGATTTTCATCCGAACGAAGCGGCATCCTTGTCGGACCCTTCCATTCTAAAAAAAATGCTGAGTGGAGGAAAGTGGCCCGGCATGTTGGTTTACGAAGCGGTAGCCTTTAAAAGGAAAAACCAAACCCTGTTCTTATTGATTGGTTTTTTTCCTGGGTCTGACAACCTAAATTACAAGCATATAGATGTTATGTCGTTTGATAAAGCCGGATCACCCGTGTTTGGTAGCCGCTATATTTCTTGGGAGGGGCATAAAATTGGACGCAAAACCTTTCGCTATTCTGCCCAAGCGAGCATGATGCTGAAAAGCGAAAAAGGTGAAAAGCGGTTGGTTATGGACCATTTGGCTCCTGCCTCGCCTGAATTAAAAAATCAATTTGCATTTTACGGACCCGATTTAAGCTACGATGCCCTGGAATTCAATGGAGAGGAATGGATAATGATACCTGAGGTAGATTTAAAAAACCCAGGTCAAGATCAAGGAAAACCTGGTAAGGTTCAGCGATTTGGCCCCAATATTCAACCCCGAAGAGACAACAGCGCGGGGAACAAATAGGCATTCCAGCAAGGCCGCCCAATCAAAAACCCTTCGAAGCTTTAGCTTTATTACCTTTGAGCATGTTGAAAATGAGAATTGTTGGTTGTTTTTTATTCACCTTGATTTTAGGTGGATGGAAACAGATGCTTGGGCAGACCACAGGAGCGAACTCTGATTTGGTGCAAATTTCGGGTTACGTAGTTCGAGCTGATTCTTTGTATCCTATTCCCTTTGCCCATATAATTAATCCAGATACCCGTCAGGGTGTAATTTCAGATGGCACTGGATATTACAATTTATTGATTCGGCGCAGCGACACCTTAGAATTTCAAGCGATAGGTTATGAGGTTACCCGCTTTTTTCTTCCCCAGGAAACCCAAACTGGTCTGTTTACCTTCAATGCCTTATTGAAACCCCTTGTTTATGACCTAGAAACCTATAAGTTCAATCAATTTACCTACGATAGGGTTATTGAGCAAATTCGAAAAATGGGGGTAAACGAAAATGAAAAATCCATGGCCGAAGGTAGATTAAGGCAGGGATATTACAGCCCACGACCTGGAACGGGTGTTTTGCTTTCGGGGCCGTTCACCAAATTATATGAAAAATTTAGCCGGCAGGCAAAAGAAATGGATAAGCTCAGGGATTTGATGTCGGGCAACGGCATGGAGGCCAAAGCACAGGCCCGTTTAACTCCAGATATGCTTCAACGCATTACCGGTCTTGCCCCCGAAGATTTGGAAGAATTTGTTAAGTTTTGCAATCTTGGAACCGAATTTGTAGCCCAAGCTACAACCTACGATGTAATGGTGGCGGTTGGTAAATGCCATGAAGAATTTTTAAAGGCTTTCCCAGAACTTCGGTATTCAAAGGAGTCAGAAAAACTGAATAAACCGGTAAGTCCAAACTAAGATGGCGGGATCGAACTTTGTTGATTATGTGAAAATTTGCTGCAGGTCCGGGAAAGGTGGAGCAGGATCCGTTCATTTTCACCGCGATAAATTAACCGCAAAAGGTGGACCAGATGGTGGAGATGGAGGCCGAGGTGGGCATATTATTCTGCGCGGCAACAAGCAATTTTGGACCTTACTTCACCTTAAGTATAGAAAGCATGTGATTGCCGAACCCGGTGGAATGGGTTTGGGTGCCTTGATGCATGGAAAAAATGGAGCAGATGCGGTACTTGATGTTCCCTTGGGTACCATTGCCCGAGATGCCGAAACCGGCGAACAAGAAGCCGAAATAACCGAAGAGGGGCAAACTGTAATTCTGGTACCTGGGGGCAGAGGAGGAATGGGGAACAACCATTTTAAATCGGCAACAAAACAAACACCCCGTTTTGCACAACCTGGCGAAGAAGGCCAAGATGTTTGGAAGGTTCTAGAGCTAAAAGTCTTAGCAGATGTCGGGTTGGTGGGATTCCCCAACGCAGGCAAATCTACCCTGTTGTCGGTGGTTTCGGCCGCAAAGCCAGAAATTGCAGATTACCCATTCACCACCTTAGTGCCCAATTTGGGCATTGTTGAATACCGGGACTTTAAATCCTTTGTTTGGGCCGACATTCCGGGAATCATCGAAGGTGCCTCGGAAGGAAAAGGCCTTGGAATTCGATTCTTAAAACACATTGAACGCAACAGCAGCTTGTTGTTTTTAATTCCCGCCGACGATTCAACCCCCCGGCAAACCTATTCAATTCTATTGAACGAACTCGAAGCCTTTAACCCAGAATTGCTCTTGAAGCGAAGGGTTGTGGGGGTAAGCAAGGCCGATTTGCTGGACGAAGAACTCATGGCCGAAATGAAAGCCCAGCTTTCTGATTTAAACCCCATTTTCTTTTCTTCGGTTACCGGACATGGAATACCCGAATTAAAAGACCAAGTCTGGTCGAGCCTGCACCATGATTGAACAGGTAGATAGGGATATTTTTTTTATCATCAACGGAGCGCATCATCCGGTTTTAGATGTATTCATGCTGTTGTTTTCAAATAAATTTGCCTGGGTCTGGTTTTACATGCTTATACTAGGAATGGGATTCAGAAAATTGGGTCTAAAGGTGTTTGTTTTTTCGTTGTTTGCTATATCTACGGTCTTTTTAACCGATTTCATTTCCGTTCACGCATTCAAAGAAGTGTTTCAACGGTTCAGGCCTTGCCACAATGTAGATTTTGGGCATTTGGTACGGGTAATTAACGGCTGCGGTGGAATGTACGGGTTTGTATCATCGCATGCCGCGAATTCCGCTGGCCTTGCCTCGCTGGTAGCCATGAGCGGTGTTTTGGTTTACGAAATGCCCATACAACGTAAATTTCTGTTCCAAGCTTTGCTGTTTTCGTACCCTGTTCTCAACGGATATTCCCGCATTTATCTAGGCGTTCATTATCCCTACGATGTAGTGGCAGGTTTCGCTTTGGGTGCCGCAATTGGCCTGCTGCTAGGAATGGCGTGGAATTATTGGTACCTAAGGCATGGGTATCCAACCATTAAAAGTCCAAAATAAACCAGAACTTAAAGGGTTTTTAGCAATTTTCTAAGGCCGAGTTCAGGTCCTCCAACAAATCTTCCGCATCCTCTACTCCTACCGAAAGCCGAATTAACCCATCTGAAATTCCATTGGCCAAGCGCACTTCCCGGGGAATGCTTGCATGCGTCATGCTGGCCGGATGCGAAGCCAGGCTTTCTACTCCACCCAACGATTCAGCCAAAACAAACAAACGGGTATTCGATAAAAACATACTGGCCATCTGTTCGCTGTTGTTTTTCAATTCAAACGAAACCATGCCCCCAAATCCCTTCATTTGTTTAGCGGCAATCTGATGCCCAGGATGTTCAGAAAGTCCTGGATAATAGACCTTAGCCACTTTGGGATGCGAAAGTAAGAACTGGGCAACCTGCCCTGCATTTTCCACATGTGCTTTCATGCGCAAATGAAGGGTTTTCATACCACGCAAAGCCAAATAACAATCCATGGGCCCTGGGGTTGCTCCTGTGCTTTTTTGATTAAAAAACAGGGCTTCGGCCAATTTGTCATCGTTGCTAACCAATCCCCCCATAATTAAATCGGAGTGCCCACCTAAGTACTTGGTCATGGAATGCATAACGATGTTGGCACCTAAAGCCAAGGGATTTTGAAGCATAGGGGAAGCGAAGGTATTGTCAACCACCAAAACAATTCCATGCCGTTGACAAATCTGAGCACAAAGTTCAATATCTACCACTTTCAGGGTGGGATTTGTGGGAGTTTCAATCCACATCAAGCGCGTTGAGGGCTGGATTGCAGCTTCAATTTCCGATGCCGAAGAGCAAGAAATAAAGGAAAATCCAATGCCTAACTTTTCATACGATTGACGAAACAGGCGGTAGGTCCCTCCATACAAATCGTTCATAGCAACCACGTGGTCGCCTGTTGACAGCGTTTTCAAGACACAATCCACGGCGCCCATTCCCGAAGAAAAACAAAACCCATGCTTTCCCCCTTCCAATTCGGCCATGGCTTTTTCAAGCACGGTGCGGCTCGGATTCCCAGCCCTAGAATAATCGTAACCTTGGTGTTCCCCAGGTGCTTGTTGAACGTAGGTAGAGGTAAAGAAAACCGGGGGCATAACGGCGCCGGTTACAGGCTCTGGCTCATGGCCAGCATGCACGCAAAGGGTCGATTTTTTCATGACCCAAAGGTAGAGAATTCTACGGCTGGTACGATAAACTATCTTCTTTCAGGGCGATGCTGTCTTCCATCGTATTGTTCAAGGTTGACAGTACAGAAAGGGCCGTTTCTGCCGCCTCTGCCTTTGAATGGCCCGGAAAAGAAGTCAAAACCTCACGGTACGACTTTTCAGCCTCTGAATAATTCAAAAACAACATCTGTTGGATTTGCCCCCTCAAAAATAGCATCTCAGCCTTGCGCGAGAAGTTCGGAAGTCCCTCCAATACCCTTAGCGCCATTAATGCAGAATCGCCTTGGTTGGCCTTAAAATACAATTCCGCAGCGTTGAAAACCAAGGAAGGAGCCGAAGAATCCATTGGAAATGTTCGGTAAAATGCCATGGCCTTACCTGAAAATTTCAACCACAAATCCCGTTGAGCCGGGCCAGACAATCCATTGATGTTGTCTTCCATGATGCGTTCCCGCAAGGCCGATAATTCCTTGTACTGCTCATTGCGGGCAGTATCGCAGCCAATCAGTACCAACACACACAAAACCAGAGTAATACGCAACACAGTTAACGAAATTTAACCTTAAATATAAGCGCAGTTCCGTTCAAATCAAAAATTAGTTGAATTATTTCTTCACTTTGAGTGGGCCGATGCAGCGGTTGGTTCGAATACACACCATGACCAAGGTCTTTGCCCGATAGGGTTTTCCAGCAATATGGCGTACCGGTTGGAACACCTGAAACCTGCAATTGATTTTCTGCGGGGTTGGGATACACAGAAAAGCTTGGCAACTGCGCATCGGGCTCACTAAGTACGGTAGATAAGGCGCAACTTCCATCGAATCCAAACCGGGTTAAAAAGGCTGAATTTTGACCTAAACTGTGCTCGTTGCTTTCTCCAACAACAATAAAACCCTGATCCCAAATTTGGGTGTACCCTGCCATCTTTTGGTATCCATACCGAGCCGATAAGGTTCCCATCACAAAGTTCATATACTGGGTTTTGTCGTACGACACATCCCAGCTATCGTCGGCATACCTGCTTGAAAAGGTGTATTGAATTCCACCATCGGCAGCGTATCCGGTATGCGAATGCCTTCGTTCTGTTGTTCCCGACAAACCTAGGTTGATCCGGCCAATATCATCGCCCTGCTCGCTGATGCGCCACAAATAATTTTTCCAAAGCCCTTGGGCATCTTTCATATTTCCACTCAGCAACCACGAAAATGCACCGGAATTGCTGATAAACGGACAAATGGAATACACCTCATCTTCATCGGAACCTCCTGAAAAAAGAGTGGTATCGGCTTCGAGGGTGAAAGGCTGAACCACCGATACAAACACATCGCTTTCGCCAATGTTGCCGGGAAAATAGGTTCCCCCAATCAACCAATTCCCCAAGGGGCCTAGATGTGCTGCGTTGGGTTGGGCGTCGATTCCATCAACAACCCAGGTGGTGTCGTTCAATATGTCTCCGGCATCGTTCATCAACAGCAATCGAACATCGCCCCCCCCATCTCCGCTGCTGTAGGTATGCAAAAGCAGTAAAAAATGTCCATCAGCATCTCGGAATATTCCCCTTCCAAAGTCCCAACCACTACCGCCCAAGGTCATTGTTTTCAAGGTATCTCCATTGGGCCTTGCCAAAACCAGCCAGGCATCGTAACCGCCGTTCCCAAAGCTGTTGGTTTGGCCCAACAAGGCCCAAACAGTAGAATCAGCATTCCAAACGGAGTAGTTCAGGGCATCTTGCCCAGGCCCTCCCAGGGTTTTAAACCAAAGTGGATTTCCTAAAGAATCGGCGGCAGCCAAAAAAGCATCGCCTTGATTGGATTGGGCAATGCCCGCAAAAACCAGGTTGCTGTCGCGGGTGGCGAGCACTGTTTTTCCAGAGCAGTATGACTCCCAGCTAAAGGTTCTAAACCAGGTGGTTTGACCCCAGGCAGCCATAGAAAAACAGCTCCATACCAGCCCCAATAAAATAAAATGTAGGCTTCGATTCATGGTTATGGTTTCAAAATTCGTTTGCTAATCTGAAATCCGGCCGAAAACCCGCGGCCAACAGCGTTGGGCCAAATCGATTCTGCGTTGCGGGTAAATAAATGAAAGGCCCAGCCTTTCCCCGCATCTATCCCAAGATTAATGCCCAGTTTCCAAAGGCAGACTCCCCCACCCGATGCGCTTATTCCCGCATTCAAACGGCCTTTGCCCATATAATAAAAGGCAAATTCAAGCTCAGGAATCGGCATGATGTACGGAGCGTAATACACCTGCGCCTGAACCAACGCTTTGTTTTGAAAAAGCCGGCGACCGTAACCCAGCCGAACTCCAACCGGCAAGGCCGTTTCGAACGACCTACGCTCATCTAAAACCACCAAATCTGAAGCTATGCTGTCCAATTGGTCCTGGAAAAGGGTTTCGCCTACCTCGGCAATGTTGGGAATGGAAAAACCCGACCACACCAACTGAGAATCCAATTCAACAACCTGGGCCTGCCGATTCCAATACATCAATCCGGCATCTTGCACCGAAAAACTAAGCACATGTCCATTCTTATGCTGGTATTCTAAGCTGCCGCGAAACGAAAAGCCCAAACCGGCAGGGTACAAAAAGGCCGAACCCGAAGGGTCAGAAGCCCGCAGCTGAATCTGATTCATGCTCAGGCGCAGTTCATCTCCGTCCGGGTGGGTGTAAAAACTACCGCCCTGCATTTGGGCATCGCGGAAAAAACTACCGTTGACAAATCCCAGTCCAAAGCCAATAAACCAAGAGGCATTGGGTCTGTGAAACGGCCGAGCCAGCGAAAAATCAATGGTTTGGTAATTGGTTAAAAAGGCCTTGCCTGAATTCAACTCCAAGGTTTGGCCTGCATAAGGATAATTGCCCCGGCTTATCAATCCAAACAAATCGGCATCGTAGGCGGCATAACCAACCCAAGAATTTGAAAAACCCAAAGAATGCCTCCAATTCCCGCCCCCAAAAGCCGAATCCAAACCCCAATAGCGAAAGCCTGTTTCCCAGCGCCCCGAAGCATAACCCTGCTCATCGGCTTGAACCGACAGCATATCGGCTTGGGTAAACGAGCGCCCAATCAAGGCTTCAGAAACAAACCAACCGTTCAAATGGCTCGACTCAAAACTGCCCTCAGAATACAGGCTAACCTGACCTTGACTGGAATACCTGTCATGGAAAAAATCGGGCCTAGCTTGATTCCCAAACCAACCGAAAAGAGGAATTAAAAAAGGAATGGGGTTCATCAGTTAAATCCTACGTTAACTCCAGCCCTGGCAACCAAGCGAAAATCCATGTAATAATGGCTTTTCATCGACACCAAATTGGCTCCGGGAGGGGTATTTAAAAAAGCTTTCAGTTTCACAAAAGCGGTTTGCTTCAGCATGCTTAGTTTGGCTTCGGTTACCTCAACACTTTGATTAAACAACACCACCTGTTCTACGGTTCCTGTATTCGGGTTGGGCTGCCCGGCAGGCACACTTAAATTTTGAATAAGGGTATCAAGAACCTGCCCATTCGCATCAAGCAATTCAACCAGCAAACGGGTTTCAAAAGGAAATAAGGTTTCGCCCCTAAGCCAAAGCGTGGCGTTTTTTAAGGCCTTGAAATCCGATTCCTTCAAGGTCCATGCAACGGTATCGGTAAAGGCCAAATTTTGAGCCGAAAACTTCATGGGCAAGCGGGCATCGATGCTGAACTTGGGCAAGGCATCGGGATAAATAAAATCCATAAACCCTGCGGTGTTTCCCATGGGATTAATGCTAACGTCAACAGCAACCCCAATTTTATCGGGCAAGGCCGATAAAAAATCCAGAATATTGGAATTCTGGTTGTTGATTTCCCAGCTGTAGGTTTTTGGGGCGGGAGCACTTGTACTTCCCGTCCAAACAGCACGGTCTAACCATAAATTTTTGTTGATAATGGCATGCTGAAGATCCACCTGCAAACCGCTTTCGCTTCGTTCTGCCCAAAAACGCCTTGGCCTTACCTTTAGTTCGGCTCCCAAGGTGTTTTCAAGCCGCAAGGTTATGCTGGCTTGCTCAAATTGAACGGCATCGGCCGACAACTTACTGAGCTCAGCTATGGAGGTCATTGAAGCAGGTATGGGTAAATCTTGAGATAAAAACGCTCCCCGCAACCACAGCGGATCCATATCGGTAAACTGGGTAGCAATGGTAAATAAAGCCTGGCCTTGCTGCACGTTCAAGGGTTCTTCGCCAGCGGCAATCGAAGGAACCCCCAAAATTTCAAGCTTATTTGAACCGGTTAAATCCAATCCCCGCAAATCCAGTTTATGCCCCGCCAAATTGAACGAGCGGCTTAGGGCCACCGGGGTTTGTCCGGGTTGCCAGGCCGCCAAACTACCCGAAAACCCAATGGCCTGACCATTCAACCTGGCCATGGGAATGCTGTACTTAAAATTCATTTTTCGGGGAATAGATGAGCTTACCGCCACATCAATCTTCCCTCCTTCCATCAAGGCCTCTACCATTTCCGCATTGGGAACCATAAAATTCATGTAAATGGGCGGCAAGTGCATATCAATCCCCGGATAAATGGTAATGGCCGGGTAGTCCCAATAAAAGGTATCGTTCACCGCCAAGGTCCGAAAGGCCGACAGGGTATCCAAATTCAGCGGAAGGGCATTGCCTTGAATTTCCAAAACCAACTGACCGTTGGGGTCAACGGCAACCGACGAATCTCCCACCAAATTCTGCAAGGTCATTCGGCTGTGCATAATTGGAGCCAAAGCCTCCACATCCCAATCGGTTTCAGAGGGGTTGCAGGCCGACAGGGCCAACATCAAGCCCAAGAAAAACCCATATTTTCTCATAGATTAAAGGTACATAAAATTAGGCATGCTGTAAACAGTCCAAGAAAGCGGTTGGGCACAATGCAAGCCCATAGCCCATGTCTGCCTGAAATCCAGCCAAATCAAGGTTCAAAAAAAGGAGGCAGTTCTATTCCGTCGGGGCCGTATTGCTGAGGCACGGTAGCTCCCGGAAAATCGTGCGGGTACAGATATCCTTTTCCATACCCTTCCTTTTTCATCCAATCGGTGGGGGCATTTCGCAAATGCAGGGGCACAGGCAAGTCGCCGGTTTGCTTCACAAAATCCAGCGCTCGGTCAATGGCCAGGTAGGCTGCATTCGATTTGGCCGATTTGGCCAGGTACACAGCCACCTGCGACAAAATAATGCGCGATTCGGGCATTCCAATGGCTTTCACCGAATCCAGGCAAGCCTGAGCCAGCAGCAGGGCGTTGGGGTTAGCAAGTCCAATGTCTTCCGAAGCCAAAATCAGCATGCGCCGAGCAATAAACTCCGGCTTTTCCCCTCCATGCAGCATGCGGGCCAGCCAATACAAAGCGGCTTGAACATCTGATCCGCGCAGGCTTTTAATAAAGGCCGACACCACATCGTAGTGCATTTCGCCCGATTTATCGTAGCGCCAGCGGGGATCTTGCAGGGCAGCAGCCAGCACCGCCCCATCGATTCGGGCGTGTTCGCCGTCAAAGGCATAATTTACGGCCATTTCAAGGGCGTTCAGCATGCGTCGGGCATCGCCGCCACCGGCTTGAATCAGGGCTTCTGCTTGCAGCAGCTCCACCTTACGCTCTTGCAGCCAGGCATCTTCCAGCAGGGCGCGCTGCAGCACCTCGTTCAGTTCTTGGGTACTTAGGGGTTGCAAGGTCAGCACCTGGCAACGGCTCAGCAGGGCCGAATTGACCTCGAACGAAGGATTCTCGGTGGTTGCACCAATCAGGGTAAAAAGCCCTTGCTCCACAGCGGCAAGCAGCCCATCTTGCTGGCTTTTGTTGAATCGGTGAATTTCGTCAATAAAAACCAAGGGTTTAGCCTGGTATTCAAACAGCGAAGATTTGCGGGCCTTTTCAATCAGGTCGCGAATGTCTTTCACCCCGCTTGACACGGCGTTAATGGCGTCAAAGGGCCTGCCGGTTTCATGCGCCAGCACGCGGGCCAGGGTGGTTTTTCCGGTTCCGGGTGGGCCATAAAAAATCAACGAAGGCAGCAGACCAGAGTCCAGCCATTTGCGCAAGGCGTTCACAGCAACCGACTGTCCCTGAACCTGTTCCAGCGATTTCGGACGCAAGCGTTCCGGCAAAGGTATGCGATTGGCTTCCATGGAAATTCGGCCGAAAGGTAGCAAAATAAGGCATTCCCTGAACGTGGGAATGATTGGGGCGGCAGCCGGGCTTTCAGGGGTAGTTGGCGCATGCCGGGGGCTGGTCCAGCGGGCTTGCGGTGGCTCCTAAAGTCGCCTCCGCGCCACGCGGCCCAGGCCCCGCCAAGCGGCCAAGCTACCCGCTTCAATCCCTGCCGCGGGCGTGGTGGGAAAAAATCAACCCAAAACAGAGTTCGGCCTTGCGGGGTTCAAGGGAATTGGGTAAATTTTGAGGAAAAACGCCATGGAAATCGAACTGTACCTAAATCGACAAAAAATAGGCAAAGATTATTTTTACTATTTCATCTTTCCCTTTAGCCGACAGGTGTATCGGTATATTCGAGCGTTGGAAGGAATACAATGGGACCGGCGCTTGCAGCGTTGGTATTGTTTAGAATCGCAGGTAAGTTTAGACGTTTTAAGGAGCGATTTAACAGGGATAGCTCGGGTCAAAGAATGCAGCCAACTGCTGCAAGGGCTAGAGCAAAGGCAGGGAACCATTCGGGCCGCCCAAACCTTACCTGAAATGAACCCAGAGAAACAGCTAGCCATAAACGGGTTTACAGCGTATTTAACTTCCCGGCGCTATTCGGCAAACACCGTGCGGGTATATACCGATGCCTTGTCAATTTTCTTCAGGTTTACGGGGAACAAAGCGCTTGGTCAAATTAGCCACCTGGACATCATCCAATTCAACAATAACTACATACTAAAGCATGCCTATTCGGTTTCCTTTCAAAATCAGGTAGTAAATGCCATAAAGCTGTATTTCAAAACCCAGCGCAAGCAAGAAATGCAGGTTGAATTAATTCAGCGCCCAAAACGAGAAAAACGGCTGCCCAATGTATTGAGCAAAGCCGAGATAAAAGAAATCATAGGTGCCCTGGCGAACGTAAAGCACCGCACCATGCTGAGTCTTATTTATGCCTGTGGTCTTCGCCGAGGGGAACTGCTTAACCTGCGTTTACAGGATGTGCATTGGGACCGGAATCTACTATTTCTTCGGCAAGCAAAAGGAAAAAAAGACAGGGTAATGCCCATAGGCGCAAAAATCATTGAACTGTTGAGGGATTACCAAAAGGCCTACCCCACCAAAATTTGGTTGTTTGAGGGGCGGCAAATGGGCGAAAAATACAGCGAACGCAGTTTGCAATTGGTGTTAAAGCAAGCCCTTCAAAAGGTTGGCAACCCAAAACCGGCCAGTCTGCATTGGTTGCGGCACAGCTATGCCACCCACCTATTGGAATCGGGAACAGACCTTAGGTACATTCAAGAATTGTTGGGGCATAACAGCAGCAAAACCACCGAGATATACACCCATGTAAGTACCAAAAACCTGCAACAAATCCGCTCGCCCTTTGACGATTTGTAAAAAATGTATACTTTTAATAGCAGGAAATAAAACTTCGCCTATACGTCCGAATCGGCGAATTGGGGAAGTTTTATAGCGCCTATAAATGAGTTATGGGCAAGTTT
>Ga0194130_10000250_pt1 | contig 108303 bp, 112 predicted proteins | sample TA2KigsurfametaG_FD_160084 | JGI IMG/M metagenome (GOLD analysis project Ga0194130, IMG submission 160084) | Freshwater microbial communities from Lake Tanganyika, Tanzania - TA2015050 Kigoma 12 surface | ecosystem: Environmental > Aquatic > Freshwater > Lake | place: Tanzania: Lake... | reverse complement strand
ATGAATCAAAGTTAGGCACCTGGAATGAGCGCCGAAATACACATCAAAGAGGCAACGCATTACTAGAATGTACCATTTAGAAGTAGGTATTTATTAATTAGGGGGTTATCCTTTTTTTTGTTACACCAGTGTAACATTTATATCACTGTAGCTTATAAATTTTTAGTTACAACCAGATATAGCCTATAAATAAAAAAATTGAAATACTTTTTGACTAAATATAAAAAACATATTAACCTAGAACACATCAAGTTTCAAACGTAGTGAACTTCAAACATGAACGCAATCACCAGTATCTATATTCCTCGCATTGAGAATGTATTTAATGCCGAATTTATTGCCGATGTATTCGACAGAAACGGCATCGCACAGGTAAGCAGGGTTTACATTGAACCCTATAAGTCTATTATGCAAAATGGTTTAAATGGATATAATCGCGCATATATTGCTGTTAAGTCTTGGTATGACACCGAAACTGCCTACAGTTTCATCGAGCGTCTCCACAATCCAAACCGCGAAGCCAGAATCGTTTACAGCGACGACAATTGGTGGCCTGTTTATATTAATAATAATGTTAATAAACTAGCCTCTAATAAACGCGTATTAACTGTATTCGAAGAAAAGCAACTCGACTTCTGCAGCGACGACCTAAGCACCGCCGCAGTGGCTAGCGACGAACTTGACGAGTTTATTCAGGTTGACGCTGAGAAAACTAAGCTCTTGCGCAATATCATCGCTAATTTTAAGGCATCGACTCCTTTGATCGAAGAAAGTGAGGCACGATTATATAGAACTAAGGCATTACAAAATAGGGAACATCTTTTACAAGAGTTCGACGAATCTGCTGAGGCTTTTGACGGCTATTTACGTGAGATGTACAACGACCGCGAGATGTGGTTCTCTGAGCAGTATATTTATGATGAATTATGCATGTAGATTGTTTAACTGTAACTGATTAATTAAAATTTAAAGGTGAGGCGCCCTTTGGAGCCAATAGCCTTTTTTCTTGTTACACCGGTGTATTATTTATAAACTTTCAGTAATGTCATATTTTGCCTTTATATAAAAAATTGAGTTAAATTTATTTATAATTCCATGCATGTATAGTATAATTATGACAGCAATTTTGAAGACCAATAAGTCGGCATTAATTCTGCACGATATCGACCCGGAAATTTGCGAGCTAATTAAAACTTGCGTGGAAACAGTCGACCCAGAGTTAGATGTAAATCCAGAGATTACAGTATTCGGAAAATTATGTCACCAACATCGAAGCATCGGATTTTATTCAGACACGTCAAAGGGATACAATTACAGCTCGACAATTACGCCATCGAAAAAAATTCACCCATGTCTCAGAGAGTTGTTAGTTTACATTAATGACAAATTTGATTACAATTACAATGGAATTCTAATCAATAAATACACTGGAGGCGAAGATTATATCGGCAAACATTCAGACGACGAAAATGGGCTTGATTCAAAAGTTGGAGTTATCGCAGTATCGTATGGAGCAGTAAGAAAATTCAGAATTAGAAATAAAGTAACGGGTAAGATTGAGATTGATGTTCCAACAGACCCAAATAAAATTATACAAATGGCGGGCGATTTTCAAAAAGAATTTACACATGAAATTCCAATTGAAAAAAAAGTAAAAGGTGTAAGATATTCATTTACATTTAGAAGACATTTAGAATAAATTTGTAATTTAAATAAAATTATAGCTCAAGATTTAATTTAATATTTTTAACATCAAATTTTGCTTCTTCCAAATATTTAATATTGTTAGATTCGATTGCATTGTTTGCTATGTCTCTACGCACGTCGTGTTCCCATCTAAATTCCATTTTTTTACCGGTAGTATAATTTTTTATATTATATTGTGCTGGCATTGAAGCGCAAACTTTGAATGGATTGAATCCGATAATCTCTCCAGATACAAATTTAACCTTTACTTCTGCATTCAGTCTTTTAAAGAACTCTTCTTTTTCTTCCTTGGTTAGTTCATTCCAAGATTTTTGCTTAGGTTCTTCAACGATTTCTTTAACTTCTTCTGGGTTGAGCATTTTCTTTGTATTATGCTTATCATTTCTTACCATTTATTGGTTTCAATTTTTAATTAAGTATATTTTTAATGTAAGGACTTATGGTCTTTAAGTAGTTTTGATTTATATTTTAGTTTGAATTTAAAAAAAATGAATAAAATAACTGTATTATAATTAAGAGTATCAAAATACATCAATATACTTAAAATGTCGAGTTATACTTCTGGAAGAAAGGTTTTTACCTTATGGGGTAATGAGAACGCAAAACTTGCTCATGATGAAGTATTGTATCATAGTGAACAAGTAATGATTATAAAATTCAGAATGTTGTTGACTGACCCTCTATTTAATACTATAGAAGATTGTGCACCCTCTATTACCCACCTAAATAACTATACATTTGAGTACATTCATAAGGCTAATGGACTATATTATTATATGGGAGAAATACAACGAATAAAAATAATACATATAATTTATGGTGTTGCAGAAATGGAACTGGTTATTCTGAAGCATAACGAAGGTTCTATTGAATCTGTTTGGGGAAGTATCGGAAAATTCTATCCATGTAGAACAAAAAAGGATGTCTGCAATATGAGAAAATTACCTTACACAGATGAAGAGAAAATTAATAAGGTTATTGTTCATCGTATGTAAATATAAATTTATTGACAAAATTGTCTTTTTTCTTTAAGTAGGTTAGATTTATATTTTATTTTTTAATTTAAAAAAAAATTGAAATCCTTTTAATAAATAAAATATAAATCATTCAAGTATTGTTACACACAAACCCAAGTTTGAAAATGCCAGCTGTTACCAGAAATCAACTTAAGAATGTTGTCGCTGCTGCTGCTAAGCCAGTAATTGTGCAGCCACAAGTTTCAGATGAATTATGCAGAGAACTCGCACACGATTCATTTATTATCAAAATGAAAAAACTATTAGCACAATGCGACCAAGCAAACGGCAAGGAAAATAAGATGAATATCGCTTTAGAAATTTATCAGACTATTAATAGCGACATGAATAAATTGCTCCAAAATGACGGTGTTTCTAAATGGGTAAGATTTCTGTGCACTGTATTTGATAAAATTATTGAATTTGAAACCGATTATCGAAATGATGGATGGCTTCTAGTTAGTGAACAACTTGTAGAAAAATTTAATCAGGAGCTTAATCTAGCTAAAAAAATTCTTGTAAATATTATTAAAAATTATGAAGGTATTGAATATAGAGAATTGGTTTCGCAATCTAAGGATAAGATTGCAGCTTTAGAAGGTCAGAGACCTCGACGCAATATCAAGCGTGTCAATTATACATATATGGACACGATTGAGCCTGAATGTGAAGGTGATGGAATTACCGATATCTGGTTTGATTTAACTCTAAGCGAAGACCCTGATTACGAGTTCGAAGAAGATGAAGACGACGAAGAAGAGGAAGAAGACCGAACAAGATGGGCAAAGATTCATCCAGAAGTAAGCGCAGAAGAGAAGACTGAATTGAAGCAGCATTTGACCAAATTGATTGATCATCATAGAGTGCGACGCAGTGTAACTCGTGTAAATTATGCAGGAATGGATATGAGCGAAGAAGATGAAGGTCAAATTCATATTGCTAAGAGACGATTCGAAGACGGAAAGGTCAAATATATTTGGAAGAGTTATGCGGTTTCGAAAGCCAACGAAATCGGAGACGAAGACTATGTAGATGAAGAGTAAATGTAAAAATTAATTAAAATTAAAAGTTGAGGCACTTGCCAATACACTTTTTTCTCTTTAAGTAGTTTTGGTTTATATATTACACCTTTGGACATTTAAAACGCCGATTTTAGCGAATTAAATGTCCAAAGGTGTAAATCAATAGCATAAATAGCTTCCATACAAAAATAATAAATTAGATTTTAAATATTAATTTAACAATTATTATATATGAATCAAAATATAATTGCAGAATCAGTTAACAAACTATTTAACACAAGCACTAATAATTATATATTTATTTATACTCCACCAAAAGTAGGCTCAACAACACTAGTGACATCGTTAAGAGTGTCACTCGGTAAAAGTTATAACACGATTCATATTCATGATGAAATAATGTTAAGCGTTTTGACTGGTATACATAGTGTTAAAATAACTGATATTATTCAATTTCTCTCTAACCAAGGGAAAAATGTTTATGTTATTGATGTTTATAGAACCCCGGTAGAGAGAAAGATGTCAGAATTTTTCGAAAAGATTTCACCATATCATTTCAATAATACAGCTAATAACATCAGTAAGTATTCTATTAAACGTATTAGTGATAGATTTAATAAGCTTTTTCCTCACATAGAAAATGGAGACCATTATTTCGAACAATATAATATTTCTGAACCTATCCCTTTTGATTTTGAAAAAAAATTCAGTTTGCAAAATATAAATAATATAAAATATATTAAACTTAGATTATTTGATTCTGAATTATGGGCTTCAATTCTCTCCAATATTTTCCAAATAGACATTATTATTATACATGATTATAAGACTGAAGACAAACCAATTGGTAATTTGTATAACCAATTTAAAAGAGATTATAAACTACCAGGTAATTACTTAGATATAATCAAAAACGACAAATATTTTAATTTTTATTATAATGAAATGGAGAGAAATAATTATTTAAATATGTGGCAGAATCGTTTAACTGTAGATTGTATACCTTATACCGAAAATGAATACAAATTTTATATGAATTTATGTTTAGAAAATCAGTATATTAATGACATTGACATAGATCATTATATTGATAATGGATGCTTGTGCACTTATTGTACTGAACGAAGAAGAGATATATATTTTAGAGCCAAAGCTGGAGAGAAAAACTTTGAAAAAATAATTCATCGTGAAGTTATTGTTGAAGTTAAACAGGAAAAAATTAAACAAATCAGTAAAAAAATTAAATATGCAATTGATGAGCAATTAAGCAAGCGTAAATTCCAACCAAAACAGTTTAAAATTAATATTTCCAATAAATAATTTATACATTTGTATATTTATTACATCCTGCAGCGTGTCTTAATGTATATTTTGACTTTGATTTCCAATCAAAACCAGTCGCTTTTTCAAATCATTATCCGTTAAATCTAAAAATTGTCTTACCATAATAAATAATAATAAAAATTCTTTATATTATTATTTTTTAAGCTTCAGCATTCTTAACAAAATGCTTATTCATATATTTTTGTATGTTAAAATAAGTTAATTCTTTACTATCATCTAATCCTAATAATACTTTAAGTTTATCATCAGGAGAGATTATTTTAGAGTTACTGGTGTTTTCCAACTTATTTTCTTTTATATAAGCTACTAATGCGCGAGTGACTTCTGTTCTTGCAATTTCACTTCCTTCTGCTTTATTCATAAATTCACATAATTCCTTTGTTACCTTACTTGGTTTAGCAAATCCTGAAGGTTGTCTATTTCCCTTATTCTTTGTTTTAACTACTTCTTTTTTCAATCCCTTCATCTGTTTTTTAACACTTTTTTCAAGCTGTTTAATATTTTGCTGAATTCCTGTAATCTGACTCTTCATTGTTGTAAGCTGTGAAATTAATTGTTCAAATTGTGAAAATAATTCGTCTGCATCAGTAGTTGTTTCCGGCTTGTTCATTTTATATTTACATTTGTCAAGTAATATTTAAATTGATTTTTATTAAATATTATTTAATGATGTTTGCGTGCTTTTCTTGTTTTACCTCCCCATTTTTTTCCACCCCATTTTTTACCACCTCTACGTCTTTTGCGACTTCCACCAACAACATTTTGACCAGCTTCGCCTTTTTCAGCTGCATCTAATGCATCATAATCATCAGAACTAGCTGGTGCCGGTTCTGGTTCTGGTGCTGGTGCTGGAGTATTAGTAGTAGCTTTAACTCCTGCTTCCTCAATATCTCCCATTTGATTTTCTTCATCAGGATCACCACCTTTCTTTTTACGCATATTTTTACAAATAGGACATTTGCTAGTAGATTTGTGACCATTACCCCTCTTCTTTTTACCACCCTTTTTATCTGTTTCTTCTTTAACTTCTTCAACTTCAACTTCTTCATCGGAACTATCATCATATGGTTCCATTTCTTCCTCAACAGTTTCTGTCTTTTCTTCTTCATAACCTTCATTATCATCTCCACCTCTTCGCTTTTTAGTTCGTCTGCTAGATTTAGAACCACCTCTCTTTTTAGAGTTTTTCATATTTTTACAAATAGGACACTTGCAATCTTTTCTGTGTCCATTTTTCTTTTTTGAACCACCCATCATCTTTTCTTGTTCCTTTTCAACTTCTTCCTCATAACCCCCACGTCTAGCTTTATTTTTCATATTTTCGCAAATATGACATGTGCAATTTGACTTGTGGCCATTTTTTCTTTTACCACCAATAAGTTTAGACTCGTTGATATCTTTACCCATTATATATTACCACTATAAATAAGTTTTTTAAAAATTAAAAATATATAAATTTAATTTTTACAAATTCTAAAATATTACGCTAAATATTTACTTAGATTGAATGGTAATAATAGTTGAACCATTACTAGTTCTAACTTGAGCACGAGGCTTTCTAGCTTGAGGCTTTCCCTTATCACCAACTAAGGTCCATTCCTTCTTATCACCATCTCTTGGTCCTTCTCCGCGCGCTCTAGGAGCAGAAGTCTTTCTTTCAGTTTGTTCTCTTTGTCTAGGCATCTTTGGCTCCTCAGGCTTAGCAGACTTGTATTCATTTATTGCAATTCTCAAATCACGTATGGTTTCGCACATTAACTTTCCACCTCTAATACCTGAAACGCGGGAAGCTTGCCACTCATGCTTATCGGATTCAACTCTGATTAAATCGAACTCAACATATTCTCCTTGAACCAAATACTTATATTGTTGGTTCTCTACATTAACTGCACTGTGATGTACAAAAACATCGGTTCCGGAACGAGCTCCATCTGTAACTGTAATAAAACCATAACCAGCCTTATTATTAAACCACTTTACGCGACCAAGTAAGTGTTCAGAAGCAACAGAATGTGTAACAACGTCTTTAAAAGATGACATTTATTATACTAAATTAAAACGTATTATCTTTATATCTTTTTTTGATATATTATTATTTGCTTTGTGTAATATAATAAACATGAGATATAACAAATCTTTCTAAATCTTCTTTCTTATTTATATCTACATCATTCATATTTATATTAGAGAAATCATAAAGCTCTATATTATTAACTGCAACATACTCAAATACTGGAATTAAGTTTATACTTTCTGATTCTTTTACTTCTTTCAAATCAATTTCATATTCCTTTGCCATATATCGAACATAATTAAATATTGTTAAACCTATCAATTTTAACATTTTGTCTTGTTTTTGTGCCGCCTTTAGATTTACCATCTGAAAAACATTGAAGATTGATGTAATATAATCTTCCATTTTATCATAACGATTCGACATTTTATTTAATATATGATTTTTTTTTAATTTATTTTACTTAATATATCTATTTCTTTTTGAAAATTATTAATGATAAAATTATATTTTGGTTTTTCATCATATTCTAAACTTTTAATATAATGTAATGTGTTTAATAATATTTTTGGATATCTTTCGCTATATAAAACATTAATTTTTGAATCAATAATATCAAAATCATTAAAAATATTATTCCACGGAAGCCAGCCAGTATAAAAATATAATAACATATACATTAATGATTCTAAATCATCCCTTCGACTCAACTCGTGACATCTATGAGCCGAAATACTAGCATAGTTTCTACTTCCAATTACATTTGATGTTTGTTTTTGTATTATATGGTTATTATTTGAATCCAAATATGGTTTACAAAAACCAAAATCAATAATATATAAATCATTAAAATTATTTAAACCAAATAAAAAATTATGTGGTTTTATGTCTCTATGAATAAATCCATTATCATGTATTTTTTTTATTAATAATAACAATTTAACCCCTAATTTCAAAATAAGTAATATAGAAAGTGTTCTCATTACATTAATATAATGTTGAAGTGAATTGCCTAATAAATCAATAACCATAAAATAGTTAGTATTATATTTTCCAAACCATTTTATTTTTGGAATACCTTCACAATTTAAAAAATATTGATAAATTTTTGCCTCATTTTTTAATAGTTTTAAATTACTTGTTATTGGTTCTATTTTAATAGCAACATATTCATTTGTTCTTATATTTTGTCCTTTATAAATATCACCAAATGAACCCATACCTATTTTTTGTAATAAAATATATTTTTTATTTATTAATTCCATTAATAATAAATAAAATAATATTTATATATATTTTACATATTTCATAATTATAAAGTAAAAATATAAAGTGTAAATATATGTGTAAATATTAATAATAACTGCTGCAACATAACTATAAATTTAGATATATAAGTAATTGGAACTAAATCAGATGACCCAACCCCTGCTTGTAAAGTAACACTCAAATTTAAACAATTAATAAATGATTTATAATCTTTATCTTTATTTAATGCAGACTGAAAATCGTCTTTATAATATAAATATATTACACCTTTTTACATTTCAAACGCCGATTATACTAAACCTAAAAATTTGCGTCCAATTTTACTTGTAGCAAAGATACCACAACCTGAAGCAATCTGTAAATAAAAAATATTAGTTTTTTTGGTAAAACATAATAAATATACTGATAAAACAATAAAAAGTAAAGAAAAAAACCAGAATAATTGAGTATACATATCCATTATAATATATATTACTATATAAAATAATTTTGAATAATAAATAAAAACGGCGTTTCAAATGTAAAAAGGTGTAAATCCTTCATTAATTAACCAATTATTCATCATATAAAATCCTTCTTCAATAGTAATATTAATATTATTTATAACAAATACAAAATCTATATCTTTACTTTGAATACCAAGCAATTTATCCCGAACATATCCACCAACAAAATATATAGTTTCAGTCATAATTATAATAATATATTTTTTTAAATTCTTTATACATATAATGATTGATTAGTTACCACATATTTTAATGTCATATGCGGTATCTCTTTTAATTTACTCAAAAATTCTATATTACCCGTCATTTCAGAAATTTTTTCCAACTCACTTGAAATATTGTTAATTTTTAATAGAGCCTTTACAAATTCACCTAAAAAAATTCCCTTATTTGTTCCTAACTCCTGTAAAATAAATTTACATTCCTCAACATTTTCAGAATCGCACCATTTTTCTACATAATGTAATAAATCAAAATGAATTTCATAATCAAACCCAGTATTAATATTTCTAGCCAACTCTTTTTTATGATATTCAACATACGAGTGTTCTATTTCGTTTACAATTTGATTAACTTTATCATCATCTGATTTTGGAATATTGTCTCTAAAATCATCCGCAACTCTAATGTTTGTAAAACAACTAAATAACGCAACCAATTGTTTTGACGATAATTCGTATAGCTTTTTAGAGTTATATAATTTTGTAAATGCTAAGCAATGAATTTCTCTAATTTGAGAAGCAATTTTACCATCTAATGTCAAGCTTAATGAATTTTGGTCAGATTTATCACCATCAATAAACCCTTCTTCATTCAAAAGGTCTAATACAGATGAAACGCCTGATTGAAAATAAGAATGCAATACATTATAATTATCTTTTAAATGCTTGATTTCCTTTTCTTTTTCAGATACTTTTAAATAACTAGTAATGTCTTGATTAATAAATTTATAATTGTCTGATAGTTGATTCATTCTTCTCTCCATTTCTTTACGTTTCTTATTTACTGCGGTTTGAACATTTTTTTTGAGTTCAATCAATTCTTGAATAACTTCTAATGGTGTTCTAAGTTGACCAATATAAATATTAATGTTATCTAATTCAGACTCAACTTTAATCATCTTGGTATATAAATCCCCCATTTGCTTATCCAAATCGCCAGTTGCCATACTTTTACTAGCAAATTGAACTAAATTTTTGTCCCCAATATCAAGCAAATTTAATAACAAATTATAAGAAATTTTAAACTTTGAAGTTAACGTTTGTGGTTTGCCGTTCATCATCTGTTTATAGCTTACGGAGTCCACGTTTCGAAACAAATTGTTTAAGTGGATGACATGACCCACTGTGTCTAATCCTAAGCGTCCTGATCTGCCTGCTGCTTGGGTATATTCATGACTATAAAGCATACGAACAATTTCACCATTAAACTTGTTTACATCAGTAAAGATGGTCGTCTTGACCGGAAGATTAATTCCTACACTCATCGTCTCAGTGCAAAAAAGAATTTTGATAAACCCACGAGCAAATAAGAGTTCGACCATTTCCCTCAATATAGGCATCATGCCGGCGTGATGCATAGCTACACCTTTTCTAAGAAGTTTAATCGTATTAACATATTCAGGTAGATGTAAATATTCTTGATAGTTAGGAAGTTTACGAATAATTTGTTCGCATTCACGGTCAACTGTATAAGGAACTTTTGAGTCAAATTCGAGCAAATTAGTAGTCATTTCTTCAGCACATATTTCCAGTTGTTTGCGCGAAAATACATAACAAAGTGCAGGTAGCATTTCTTTTTCAACTAAATATTCTGCCAATTTATTTAATACAAATTGACGTTTCACTCTAACATCATGCTTTTCAAATAATTTTAGCATTCTGGTCATATTTTGATAATTAATATCATTAAATACATTTTTCTCATCTTGAATAACAAATGGTTTATTAGTAAAACGTTTAATTTCTTCTTGAATTGCCTTATCTTTTACGCATTTATTGATAGAATTTGTAACAGTAATAAAACTATAATGAATAAGTGGAACAGCTCTTACTTGTTTACGTGTTAAATAAACTTGTTTTTCAATTGGTTTTGAGATATCCCCCTTTGTTTCTAGCCAAAATGCAAACTTCTCAGGATCATCCAATGTAGCAGATAAGCCGATCATCTGAATATGTGATGGTAATAGCATAATACATTGTTCCCAAACATGTCCTCTATGTTCATCGTTAATCATGTGGATCTCATCGAATACAACACATCCCAACTCATTTTCAATGTCCATATCGAAAGACACAGAAGATGCTGGTGGAGGGGATGAACTTTTTATTTGATACAATTTATTCATCAGAATTTCAGTTGTCATAATCAAAACATCCGCATCAGGATTGGTCTTAATATCACCAGTAATTAAACCGACTGAAATATGAGGATACTTTTGAGTGAAATTATAAAATTTTTCATTACTAAGAGCTTTAATAGGGCTAGTATAAATAGTTTTTTTGCCTTTTGAGTGGAAATATTGGATTGCGAATTCGCCGCCGAATGTCTTTCCAGTTCCGGTAGGAGCTGTAATTAGGACATGATTGCCCGCAACAACTCCTTCAACACACCATTTCTGAAAATCATGAAGTGGATACGAATATTGTTCGAAATATTCGTCATACGTATTATCGTGAGAGTTTGGATAATTATACGAGCAAACTTTTACCATATTTAAGGGTATATATATACTGTCAAATTCTTTATATGGTTTATATTTATATTATGATAAAAGTATTTAAAGAAAATTGAGATAAAATAGACCAAAATATAATAAGCATCTAAGCTAATCAATAATGTTCCAACCAACCGCATTTCTTGACGGAGAAAATATTGTCGTAATTGGTAATATCCCACACTATCGTTACACCGGTGCAACATATAGAGACAAATTAAAGAATGGATTGTCGTTAGACTATGTATTTCACCAAGAAGATATGGTTCCGAACATTAATGAAGAAGTTATTGAATTGATTGAATCGAATGAAGCTGGAGAGAATTTGAAATTCGAGGATTATGAAGATAATTATGGGTTTTACGAGCAAAAGGAGTTTCAAACACTGGGTTTATCAAGAAAAGGTAAGCGCATTCCATTCAAGAAGAGACAAGCAAGAAATATGAAGAAAACTATGGTTAAGATCAACGGATATGCAGACAAATTGTTTTCAATTGAACAAGAATTACCTGATTTAGCTGAAAAATCATTATATAATTATAGTGATAATCCTGAGTACGATTATGATGACTTATGTTCTTGTTGTGGATATCCTATACATAGTGTTTACAGAACTTGTAGAAATACGTATGGTTGGCTTGCCGAACAAGTGCGAACATTTGACGAAGGCATATATGATGATGATGATGACGATAATTGGACATATAATTAAATATAAATTTAAATTAAAAAATTGAATACTTATTTTTTCATTTAATTAAAATCATTAAACCCATATCAACATACATCAAAATGTCAGTTTGCTATTATCAAACGAGCACAAATAACTTCTCTCAAAGAAGCTTGGAGAGATATAGATTTATTGATAAAAAATTGATGGCATTTTATATCAATATTGATAAACTATTAGATATAATTAAATGCATATTATTTGATTTCTGTAATGCAACCGTAATTGGCTACGAGAAAAAAACGAATAAATATTGGTGTAAAATTTACGAAAATAAATATTGTACGCTGCATATTGAGTTAGAAATTTTAAGACATAACAACGAATTATCGTTTGTAAATGTCATACCATTAATAGGGACGGATAAATTGATAGAAGAATTTGTGTCAAATTTTAAGGAATCAATTCAACTTTATACAACTTCTTCATTTATTAGGTCATGTTTAGAATGGTATCGCGGTCTTTAAGTAGGAAAAATATATATTATTTTTTCCCTATTTAAAGAGCCAAAACACTACATAATGTAGGGGATTTATTTGAATTTTGAAAAAATAGCTCAAAAAAGTTCCCTACATATGAAGAATTGTGTAGAAGACCCAAAAACTGAAAAGTATTTTGACTTTTTAAAAATGGACAAAAAAAATGTCCAAAAATGAAAAACCCAAATATTTTATGGAAAATCCATGAGTTGTGACGATAAAAAAATTTTAGCGTCTCGTTACAAAAAAAATAATTTTCATTTTGTGACGATAATTTTTTTTTAAAAAAAAGGGGTGGGAGAAGTTTGTTAACTGTTTTGTTAACATTTGTTAACATTTGTTAACATTTTGTTAACACTTTTTTTCCCCATTTTACCCCCAAAAAATATTATAACCATAATTAATAACAATTTGCTTCATGAAAATACAAATTTCTTATGATAAATATTTTTGTTAACATTTGTTAACCTCCTTCTCCCAAAATTACCCAAATTACCCAAATTACCCCCTAAAGAAAAAAATTTTATAGTTTTTCCTAAATTATATATTTTATTTAAAAACTATTTAGTGATTATTTTGTTAACTTATATTATTAACAATGTTAACAAAAATAACCCCTAAAAAAAATAAATTTATTTGTGAAGATTGTTGCTTTAAAAGCAATAGTAAAAAAGATTTTGATAAACATTTATTAACATCTAAACATGTTCGGTTAACAAATGTTAACGAAAATTCCAATGATATTTCTATAACTGAAAAAGAATTTAAATGTATCGATTGCAATAAACTTTATAAGTCACGTGTTGGTCTGTGGAAACACAAAAAAACCTGTAAAATATTTCATGAAGAAATTTCAGAAAATAAAATTACGTCATCTTCAAGCGAAAGTGAAATAAAAATACTTACAAATTTAGTGCTAGATGTAGTAAAACAAAATCAAGAGCTAACAAATAAAATTGTCGATATATGCAAAACCGGTATACAGTCGAATACTATATCAAATAGTAATATTAACTCCAATAACAAAACATTTAATCTTCAATTTTTCCTAAATGAAACCTGTAAGAACGCAATGAATATAACCGATTTCATAAATTCTCTCCAGCTACAACTTTCAGATTTAGAAAATGTTGGTAAACTAGGTTATGTAGATGGTATTTCTAGTATTATTGTTCAAAATTTAAACGCACTGGATGAAACAACCAGACCGATACATTGTACAGATAAAAAGAGAGAAACATTTTACATTAAAGACGAAGACAAATGGGAAAAAGATGATGAACAAAAGAAAAAAATCAAAAAGGTTATAAATAAAGTAGCATTTAAAAACGAAAAACTTTTAATGAAATTTAAAGAGCTACATCCTAATTGCAATTTTAGCGAATCCAAATATGCTGACCAATATAGTAAATTAGTTATTGAAGCTATGGGTGGTGCTGGCAATAATGACAAAGAAAAAGAAGAAAAAATAATACGTAATATCGCAAAAGAAGTGACAATTAGTAAACAAAAAGGATTAGAATGTATTGATTAACGCCATTCTTCACATTTGGCACCAGATATATTTTATAAAAGTTGTAGACGAATTTTTCTTTTAAATTTCTCTTCGTTATTGAAGAGAAATAGTTTAAACTTTTTACAAGTAAAATTATTCATGTCTTCTCTCAAAGTTAGTCTAGAAGATAATTTAAGTTCTGGTAAAAATACCATATATTGATAAAGACCGTCATTTCTATTCAATTTATCAAATACATATCCATGATATTCTTTTTCCATTATCTCTGGCTTATTATTACATAAGTCGAGCAATGAACAATCACATTGAACTTTTCTAATTGACCTCATAGTAGCATTTATGTAATCTATTTCATTTAACCATTTGTCATAAAATTTTGTAGCATTTTCACTTAAATTATTAAGATCGAGTATAGTTTGAAATTTAATCATATTCAACAAGTCAACCAGTCTTCTAATTGGACTAGTTATATGAATATACGCATCAACATCTAGTAGCTCATGTCGAGTGTCAACAATTTCTGCACCAGAGATGTATTGACCAGATGCGCTATTCCATATTTTAATGAATTTACTTACAACTTCAGGTAGTGTATCTGGAACACTAAATTCCCTCTTGATAACTGTAGAACGAAAAATACCAGTTTTATACTTTATAAGTTCCTTAGCACATTGATAGTTCATTAATATCATTAAATAACACACTAACTCGTGACTGTTACGCACATTATTTATATATTTATATTTTTTAGATAATTCTTGTGCAACATCTAATATGTCATGATATTTTTGGTCACCTAAAAGCTTTGGGTCCTCATAAATGTAGTTGTGTGAAACTCTAATAATTGCATTACCAAATTTTATATCAATAATATCGTTATTTTTAATAAATATATCAAGAACAAATGCGATGCGTCTAACACCTTCTTGTAAGCTACATAAGCAGTCAGATAAAATAGTTGGTAACATCGGTCGTTTCTTGTCTGGTAAATAAATTGTTGAAATTCTTCTGGAAAATGAGTTCCATAAATTTAATACATCCATCCAAATTGTTACGTTTGAAATGTAGATACTTAATTGCTTCACTCCCTTATCCAATTCGATAATACCAAAACCATCATCGAAATCCTGACTATTTAATGGGTCAATTGTTATAATATATTGATTAGTTCTATCCTGGATATTTGGATATTTAGATGATATTAATTCGATAATACCTTCATGAGATTTACTCTCGATTGATTTACTAGTGTCTTTCTGAAATTTTTGAATAGATGCATTTAGACTTTTGCAATATAGTTGATATTCGTAAAAATTATCAAGAACGTCAACTGGTCCAATAACATTATCAAGTTTGGCTCTTGGATGTTTATCGTCCCAATATTCGAAATTGATAGTTACATATAAATTTTTGAATACTTTTGAGAATCCCATTGACTTAATTTCATATGGAACCAAAAAAGAAGGCAATCGAGCATCATCAGGAACACATTTATATAAAAGTTTACCACCTGCCATTTCAGCTCGTTTTCTGGTATATGTTTGTCCTGCTTCTAATCTATGTTGTCTTCCATAAGTTTTATTTTCATCGAGAATTAAAACTCCTGGTATAGCAGGTCCTGTTCTGATAGATGAATGTTCTATATAAATTTGATTATGTTTATTGACAGTAAATACATCATTCGTAAATAATTTGTTTTCAAGTGGATTAATATTCAATTCAACTTTATTAAGTTTATTGACATCAAATACTTCCCAAGAGTTATAACTCCTGTCATTTATATGAATTTTATACATCATAACTACTACATATATGTAGTGATATCTTTAAACGATTTTAAAATAAAATTGAATAAAATATATAATTAAAATAAGTATTTAAAGAAATAAGAAGAAATGAGTCTCGAATTTAATGCTGAAAATAGAAATATGAATAGACCTCTGCGTTGTTGTTCATTTTGTAGAAGAGCTGGTCATAATATTTTATCATGTGATAGCTATTCAATTATTAATTTTGAAAGAAATTGTAGAAATATTATAAGAGATGCACAACAAAATTGGAGCGCGCAATTAAGGGCATTCCTTTTAAATGAAGCATTATACGAGTCAAATTTAGTTCGCGCCTTTGCAATCAGAAAGTGTGGTGCAACAACAAGAAGTAATATAGATGAATGTATTGGTAGAATTCAAAATTTCTTCGAACAACAAAATAACAGAGAAGAAAGAAACATTGATACAAGAGAAAATCTTATATTTAACAGACGAAATGTTATATTTCCGCAAAATTTGGTGTTGGGATTTATGTTTATTGATATGATTATGGAAATTCATAACGAATCGGAAAGGATTTCTAGAAAATTCGACATCAAAACAAGTTTAGCCGAAAATAAAGACTGCCTGGAAGAAAAATGTGAATGCAGTATATGCTATGAATATTATGAAAATAAACATTTTGTAAAACTGAACTGCGGTCATGAATTTTGCAAAGATTGTATTAAACAAACTCTTCAAAATGATAGAAGACAAACGCCATGCTGTGCATTTTGTCGCACTGAAATGAAAAATTTCGAATATAAATCTGAATCTATCGCAAATGAATTTAGTGATTTTTTAGAATTAAATAACGTATAAAATATTATGATTATTTCAATTATCAAAATATTATTTTATAATATAAATAATAGTTGTCATCCAAGAAATAAATGTTTTTATATGTTATTTACAGTAGGCGGTATAGCCCCACATCATCCTCCCTTCATAATAATTTTTTTATCAGGGAGTAAAATAGGTTCACCTCATCCACCTCGCATTGCACGTCGTCTAGTTCGTCTATTATGTTTTTTTTGTCTTTTAATTCTACGTTTTTTTCTGCGTGTAGTAGAAAAAGGATTCAAAGAGGAAATAAACTTAGTAAATTCCATTATAAAATAATACAATATTTTATTATAATTCCGTTCCTATATTATTATCAGATGCAGCAGGCTGAGGTAAGTCATCTATATTTGTGCTTTCATTTGTCATAGTAATATTCTCACCGTTATTATTAGTATTTGTATGATGATTTGATAAATCTTCTTTATCAACAGGTACAATAATATCATGTTTGTTTAATTCAGTAATGCTAATTTTTTTGGCAACATCACGTTTAACATTTTGAATTTGTAATGCATGTAAACAAATATAAGGTAAAATTGCTAAATTATTCATATAAGTTCTATAATTGAAACACGAAATACTTGTATTCTCATTAAATCGGATACTATACCACCAATAAGAAGGTATATATAATGTTTTACCTGGTAAAAGAGTAAATTCAAGACACTTAATTTTGTCAAAATCTGCAGTATATCTAGGTTGAGGTTTCCAAGGATTAACTGGTGTTCTAAATTCAAAATTTTCATAATCATAAATTGGATACAAATATTTAACGCTATGTGGTGGTGCTAATTTAATTTGAGCACTTCCTTGAGTTAAAAGAAGGTAATTTCGATAATTAATTTCATATCTAAATGGGGTGCAGGTGTTGGCACTACCCATCATAATATCGTAATTACAATTTGACACCATATATGGTCTGAGGAACTCGTCGTTATATCGCATATTTTTACCGACACCGGTTTCCTCTAAAAAGTCGGTATTATTTTCGGAGAAGTAAGAGGCAGATTTGTCTTCGTCGAAGAGCTTGACTGCAGAATGTATTGGTAGAGGCATGTAAAGTTCCGCATTGCTATCTGTTTCATTTACATTCCTTATCTTAACTTCGAAAGCATGATAGTTATTTGAAACATAATTACGATTTGACGTTTGAACTATTTTTTCACAATCAAAATCAAATAAGACCGGCTGTCTTAAATCACATATTTCTTCTAATTTTTCTTTAGATGGTTCATCGACTTCATACATCTCTAAATCCTCCCCGGTTTTTAAATGAAATTGAACATGCAAATAAATAAATAAAACTAAACAAAATATACAAAATCCTATTATTATTCTCATCTTAATTAAAAATGATAATAATATTTATTAACTAGAACGAAATTCACCTTTAGGAAAGGTGGAGCCAAATATTAATTTTCTAACTAAAGATTTTTATATACTTTAAATTTATTGTTTTGCGACACTTTTACACCGTTGGACATTTAAAATGCCCATTTTATATAAAATTGAATTACGTTTTACAAATTAAAATAATGTAAAACTAATTTTATTAAAATCAATAATGATACCAGCAGATAAAATAACACATACTATTATAACTATGTCAAATTATAAAGATTTACCTAAAAATTGTAAATTAGCAATTATAAATGTAAATGATATAGATAGTAGTTGGAGAGAAACAAAGGATTATATTGGCAAATTTAATACTATAAAATCATATTGTTCTAAACAAAAATTATTGAATTCAAAAAAAGATTTGATTGAATTAAAAGTAAATGTTCCACCATATATATATTTAGATAATAATAGTAATATAGATTTTTGTAATGGTCGCAATAGATTTGCGAATTTAAGAGATTCAGGTGTTAGAGAAATGCCTTTTGTTATTGAAACAAAAGATTATAAAAAATTTATGAAGCGTTTTAAATGTCCAAAGGTGTAAAAAGTGACTAATCATCTGACAATTTAGGTGCTATATAAAACATAAGTCCGCTATCATTTCCTAAATCATAATTGATTTTCATAGGACATTCATTGCTTAAGCTAAATTCTATGTCATTTGATAACTTATTTGTTATACACATTTTACTTATATATATTAAACTATATGTTAGGTTAATTACTTCATCTTCTACTACTGCATAAGTAGACATATCATCTACAGGTATATTAACACGCATTTCTACTGAATTTCCTGAAGCCTTAAAATCAACACAATCTTCACAACATTTTATATTTATATCATCACCAAAATTAGTTAATTGAGATAACATATCAGTTACTTTTTTGGCTGGAAGAGTAAACTCCGCATCATACTCTGTAGTTGGTATAACCATTTCTTCATATTCATAATCTAATAAAGGCAGCTTGAAGAATTTATTGTAATCTGATTTCTTTGCATTTTGATTATTTTTCAATTCAATCGATAATGTTTCTGAAGTTTCTTCTTCTAAATAAAATACTAAGATTTGTTCTTCGCTTTTAGTACTTATAATAGAATAAAATGTTCCAGTATCAAAACATAATTCATATTTTTTATTTACCTCATAATAATCAAACCATTCGTAATTTAATTTCAAATCAAATAAGCATACATGAGATTTATCCATACCTTGAATGTGAAATGTCGTCTTGTTAATAGTTAAATTGATCTGTGATGACGAACTTTTAAAAAGATTAAAAATAGATATAAATACTTCTTTTTTCCTCTTATCACTTATAATAAAACATACTTTTTTATCGGTATGAGCCAGTTCCATATTAATAATAATTATTAATTTATTTTTAATATGTTTTCTCAAATATTACCTAATTCTTGTTTTATCATATTTTTAAGGTCGACTGACATAATAATATTATTATCTCCATCTATGTCATTAATACTTGTTCCAATTGGTTCTTCAGAAGGTTCCTTTTGTTCTTCGGAATCACCTGGTAAACGCTTTTCCAAATCAGATAAAGCAAGCTCATAATCAGAAAAATTTTGGGTTGTTTCTTGGGCAAACATATCATACTTAACCATAAATGATTTGAGAATATCTTTAGTTTCAGTTAATTCTCTATTAAATCTAAATACTTGTTCAGTGTTTTTTGCAAGCTCGATAGTATGCTTGGCTACATCATCACCCATTCGCTTAAACTGTTCAGTTAAAATTCTTACATCTTCGACTAACTTCTTTACTTCTTCTGAAGAAGTAGTTTCTGTTCCATTCTTTTCGAGAGAATCAAGACGGTTAATAATAGAAGTTAAAACAGAGTTGTCAATAATTTTGTGATTATCTGGTATACCTGATGCATCTACAACACCAGAATGCTTGGTTTCTTCTTCATGTTCAGTTTCTAAAACCCATTGTTCAACTTTACCTAATCTCAAAGTAATTAATCCAATAGCATCAGAAATACTTAGTTTAGAAAATGGTAAACTATTTTGATTTTGTTGTGGTTGTTGGTCGTAAAATTGTTGATATTTTTGTGGAGGTTGTTTAGAAGCGTATTGTTGTTGAGGAGGTTGCATAGAACGAGCAGTTCTTACATTATTTGGTGGCGGAGGCATATTATAACCCATACCAGGTGGCGGTTGAGCAAAAGCAGCTTGTGATCCGATTGAAGTAATAGGTCTATTTCCACTGACAGGGGGAGCATTTTCTCCAGCCCTTCTAGCTCTAGCAGCAGCAAGTGATCGTGAACTCATAATATAATTATTACTACAATTTGTTTCTAAATAACTTACGCAATTAATAATTTTAAAATTAAATTTTATTTTTCATCAATATATTTATCAATTACTACACATTTTGATATATTATGAATTATTTTTTCTTCTTTATCATCATCATTTCCCATAGCTTCTAATACTATTTTATCATATTTATCTGAGATTTTGGATGATGAATTTTTATAATCGGGATATTTCTCTCGAAACGATGGTAATAATTTGATATTTTTATTTAAGCAACCATCTGAAATTTTATCTGTGGGTGATGTTGATAATTGTGAAGTTCGAAATCTTCTACTTGATAGTCATTAATATTCTCTCTAACTTGTTTAATAGAAACTGTTGGAAATTCAAAAGGTTCTCTTTGAATCTGTAATTTGATACCTTCAATATGGTCTTCGTAAATATGACAATCACCTTTAAAATAAACAAATTCAGTTGCTTTCAATCCACAATGTTTTGCTAATAAATGTGTTAAAAAACTATAAGACGCTATATTAAACGTTGTCCCGCAAGCCTCGTCGTTGCTGCGCTGAAACATAGCACACGATAATTCATCACCATTTTTCACGTTAAATTGACACATAACATGACAAGGCGGAAGACACATTTGCTCTAACTGTGCAGGATTCCAAGCAGTCATAACAAGACGACGACTGGTGCGCTGTTTTGGGTCTTTAAGAGCGTCAATAATTTGCTGAAGTTGGTCAATTCCCTTAAACTCCTTTCTATCTTTATGCACATCATTTAGATCATTATCGAGCAATCGCTTGCCAGTAAAACAATTGTAATTGGCATTGAAGAACCTCCATTGATAGCCGTAAATTGTGCCAGCAATATCTTCTGGATAATGATGTAAACCTCTTGAATCCAAAAAATCTCTCGAAGCATTAGCATCCCAAATATGAACCCCTTGTTCCTTCAACAATCTGTTATCAGTTTCACCACGAATAAACCATAATAATTCCTTTAGACATGTCTTCCAGGCCGTTTTTTTCGTCGTTAAAATAGGGATTTTGCCATCTTTTAGTGAAAAACGCATAGAAGCGCCAAAAATACTTTTAGTTTTGCCATTTCTACCTTCTTCCCAGGTGCCATTTTCTAGAATATTTTGAAGTAAATGTAGATATTGGTATTCTTCGTGTTGAAATTTTTGAATATTACTAAAAATATTTTCTGAAACTTTAGTTGTTTCTTCAGATGTATTAGAAGAATGTTTTTCAAGGTCATCTAAATTAGGTTGAATAGCCGCATAATCTTCTGCTATATGTTCCATAATATATTTAGAACAAACTGTTTAAATTATTTACTTAAAAGACAATTTATATTTTTAATTTCTAATTATACCCTATAGGGATATGGATAGCTCGGACGAATCAAAAAGTTTCTTTAAGCACGTTTTCAATTTTGATGATGACTCAAAATCAGAAATTCTGAATATATTACAATACTCAGTTATTGCAATTATTCCACTTGTTATTTTAAATAAGACAATGCAAAAATACGTTCCTGAAGCAGATGACAAGAAAAGTAGTTTAGAAGTTTCAGCAGAAGTATTAATTCAAATTATAGTAATGTTTATGGGTTTATTACTTATTCATAGAATTATAACATATGTTCCAACATATAGTGGTGCTAAATATCCAGAATTCCACATTGTTTATATTATTTTAGCAATTTTAATGATTACTATGAGTTTACAAACAAAACTTGGAGAGAAAGTTTCTATATTAGTTGATCGTGTTTCTGAAGTATGGAATGGTAAGAGTGATAATAAGAAGAAAAATGGGAAAAATGGAGCTGTTAAAGTATCACAACCAATCGCTGGACAACAATCCAATAATTATACAGATGGAACATCAATAAGTTCATTACCAACATTTGATGTCACACAAGGAAGCCAAAATACTATGCAACCTCAACAGTTACCTAATTATGACGCTATGTATAGACAAGATACCACACCATTAGTTGGTGCTGCTACTCCTGGAATGTCTGAAGGTATGGCAGGTATGATGGAACCTATAGCAGCTAATTCTGTTTTAGGAGGTGGTTTTGGTAGTGCTTGGTAATCCACTTTTTAGAAAAGTGGAGCAAAAATGTAGTAAATCCACTTTTTAATCAATTATTAAAAAAAATGAAATGTTTATTTAATTGAATTATCATGTAAACAATTAAATATGTCGTTAAAAATTATAACTAAATTAATTCATTATCTCAAAGAGAAATTGAATGTCACTGAGGATGACATTATTATAAATGAAATGAATATTAAGGATAGTTGTGACTATGAAATAGAAATGAAAATAAAAGATAATTGGTATCGCATAAAACATTTTGAACCTTTACATCCGATTCAAGAGAGAAATTATGGAATGGGATCTTGGTATGAATTACGCATGATGAATCAGTATGGATGGTTTGTTGAGATAGAAAGCGATGGAGATAAATCATACGATAGTGATATTGATAGCGATGAAAATTAAATGTATATCACTATATGCTATTGAATGTCATAATAAAGAATGCTTACAATTTATATTGGAAGAATTGTGTGAGGTTGATATTCCTGAAGCTGAAGACATTGAAAATGCTGGTTCTAAGTGTAGTGAGTATCTTATAAATTTATATAAACAATAATTTAAATAAAATAATTTATTATAAATAATGGATGTTAATAAATTATTAAAAGCATTAGATGATGAGTCAAATGAAACTCTGATGAACTTTACAACAAAGAAAATTAGAGAGATGAATTTGAAAATTTTGAAAGAACTCAATTTATCAAAACAAGAAACAGTTGATATTTTTAATAAATTAAAAGACTATAAATATGTAGATGAGATGAATGATTTAAAATATGGTACTTTTTTAAGATGGATTCCAATTGATGATCCAACAAATATTCATTTAACAAAAGGGGCTATATTTTGTGAAATGAAAATTACAGACGATGGTGTATTTTGTGTCTGTAAAAATTTCGGATATTCATCGCGTCATTTTCAAATTTCTATGGACAAAAATTTAATATTTCAAAAGCTTACAGACCAGGAATTAGTTTTATTATCTGCATTAGATCATCTTTCAAGTTAAACTCCTTTTACTATTATATCTTCGGCTTTATATATTTCTTCCTTAACTAAAAAGTTATATACATTTTCCTTTTGATCACCTGTTAAAGATATAACTTCACCGTGAACAGCATCTTTAATAATAGAACCATTACAATTATAATTTTTCTTTAAATAAGATATAATTTTTTGTAAATCTAAGTCTTCAGCCATACCGATTACATTTGTAATGCATTTTTTACCATTTCTTTTTTCTACAGAAATAGTAACTTTATCAGCAAATAAGGTTGATTCTAAATCGTTAAAAATATCAGTTGTATTCATAATATATTAATTATATGATGAATTATTTATATTGATTTATAAGTTTATTTATATTTGAGGGGTTCCATATCTTTGAAAATATGTAGCCCTTAGAGATTCAAATCTTTCTCTCAATTCTTCATTCAAATCTAACATTTGATTCATTTGTGTTTGTAATTCATTTGCTCTATTCATATTTTGATTTCTATCTTCTTCATTCATTTGTTCGATTTCATACAATTCATTATCTAATGCTTGAAATGACTGCATTTGTTGTTGATTTTGTCTCATCAAATCTTGTAATTCTGCTAGCATATTTTGTCTCTCATTACTATCTTCCATAGGTTCAATTGCTACATTATTTGGTTGCAAATCACCTCCTCTTCTTCGTCTTTTTCCGCCATTTTTTAAAATTTGTAATTCATGCCACTGATCTTGATTCATCGGGTCTTCATCAGCCATTTTTTCTCGTTCGATAGTTTGTTTACCTTCAGGGGTTGGTCCGGAAAATAATTGAACTGCTTCATCTGGTGAAGCTGAACGGATTCTCATTTGTTCTTCATAGCGTTTAAATCTTTCTGGGTCCGGTGGTACTGGATATGGTTTCACAGGTTCAACATCAGGTCCCATTTCAATATCATTACCACCTTGTCTCTTTTTTGTTTTACAATTTTTGCAATCTTTAAATAATCCAGGAATAAATTTACCTTTTTTGATTAATTTAAGGTGACTGGTATGTATTGGTTTTTTAACAGTATAAAGTCTTTTACCTTTATGGTATTTTGTAATTGTTTTATATCCTCTACCTTTCTTAATACTTACTTTACGCACAACTTTTCCTCCTTTTTGGGCGACTATTTCTGTATTTTCGTAATTAAACTTGTTCATAAAATATTGATAGAAAATAATATTATTATTAAATATAATGGATTCTCATGCATTAGTTCATTTATTTCATATTTTGATTGTTGGTGGTTTATTTCTTTATGTAGGCATAAATAGAGAGAAAATATATAAGCCATTATTTACAATATTATTGTTTTTAGGTTTTGTAATTGTTTTTTATCATTTGTATAAAATATTCAATGTTGGTAAAGGTATATGGGTTAACTTAATTCATGTGTTCATTGTAGGTCCCTTATTAATTTACATTGGTTATACTGGAGAGAAAACAACTAGACACTTTTTTGAAGTATTATTAATGTTGGGGTTTGCTTCCATTGGTTATCATTTATATTATTTATTTAACTAATTTCTCAATGCCTACTAAAATAATATAAAAATAAATTATTGGATAAATCCAGAAAATAAAACAGATAAAACAATTGAAATAATCCAATTGTTTTACAATAATAACTAACATTCTTTTTTTACCCATTCTTTTGTAACAACTGCTTTTACGCTCTCTAACGACCCCTCACTCCAACCCTGATTTCGACTTACACATTCACCGACAACTAAAATACCTTGCTCTGGATGTTGAGCTTTGTCTATAAAATCTTCTCTCGAACTATATAACTCTTTATTTAATGGTTTATAATAATGAGTTCCTATTTTCCAATAAAAATCCTTAATTGCAATAATATGAACAGAATGTTCAGGCATTCCTAATGATTTTTCCAAAAGTATTTCATATAAATCTCTATTTGATTTTGTATTTTGTAGGTAATCTTTAAGAGCAATCGCATTGTTGTTATCATTGTAAGCAATCATATATACACCATTGTCAGGGTCCATTGGAATAATTCGTTGCAAAGGGCCAGGCACAAAAGTGAAACCTTTAATATATTCTTTCAATATAGGAATAGATGATTTGGTAAATTTTGCATATAAACGCAGAAAAGGTTGCCCTTGTATATCATTATATATCGAGTAAGATGGTAGTAATTTTCTTACTGTATCTATAGTAGATGCGATTATTACCTTATTACATAAATATTGCAAACCATTTTCAGTGTTGATTAAAAATCTACATGGATTTTCTTGTATTTTATTAATATTAATAACTTTATTCGAGAATTTAAAATGTTGTTGACCTATATTATGGTATAATTTTAAGACCATTTTGCGCCACGGAACATGAAATGCCTTCCAACAACAAGCATTATCTTCCATACCATAATAATATAATGTTTCAAAAGCATCTTCATTTTCATAATCTGTATAACCAGCAGATATTATGAATTTTTTATATTCCTTCTCTCCAAGAATATTAGTGGCAAACTGTTTAAATGTAAGTGATTTCCCTTTGAAACCTCTGTATTTCTTTCTTAAGTGATTCATGACTTTATTGATGTCGAGAGAATGTATTAATTTAGACTTATGCGGATTAACAGTATATTCAGGTGTAGTAAATTTTAATTGAGTAAGTAGTTTATGAAGTAATTTATCTTTATTTTTCCTGCCAATTCCTGCCCCAGTAACAATTTCAGTTCCATAGAACATTTCATTACTAGTTCTTCCACCAATCCAATTTTTTTTATATTTTTCTAAAATCATAAAAGATGTATCTGGAGAGAATTGTTTAATTTGATATGCGCTATATAATCCAGACATACCACTTCCAATAATAATTATATCAACATATTTCATCTTATTATAGTGTGATATAATTATTTTTATTTTTTCTCGTAACATTTTTCTTTTTAAGACTAATTGTTTGTTTTTTTTTACATGTGAATTTTCCACGTGTAAACCCCTTAGTATTAACAATAGTTTTAGTACATATACCAATTGCTCGAGCTTCATTTTCTTTATCAACCTTTTTAATGCAACGACATAATTTACTAACAATCAATTTTTCTGCTTGCGATTTTAATAAGTGTTTTGATTTAGGTATGGGCTTATTATAATATTCTAAAATTTGTTTATAATCATTATTTGTAAGTTCGGACATTGTTGTATATATATTTACAAATAAAATAATTTGTACTGTGAAATAACATAAAGGTTAAATATAAATAAATTACATTGCTTGTAAACTATTTTCCATTAAATAATTTCTCAACATATAATAGCAATGAAGATTGTAGTATTTGATTTAGATGAAACGCTTGGATATTTTACCCAATATGGAATATTCTGGGATAGCTTAGTTAATTATTTAAAAATAAAAAATAAAAACGAATTAACTCAGACTGATTTTGATGAGATTTTAGATTTATTTCCTGAATTTCTACGCCCAAATATAATAAATATTTTAACCTACTTAAAGAACAAGAAGAAGACCAATTGTTGTCATAAAATGATGATATATACAAATAATACTGGCCCTCGAGAATGGGCACGACATATCATAAGCTATTTTGAGAGAAAAATAAACTATAAATTAGTTGACCAAATTATAGCAGCATTTAAAATAAATGGTAAGCGTGTCGAAATCTGCAGAACTACACAAAATAAAACACATAAAGATCTAATAAAATGCACTAAAATACCTATCGATGCTGAAATTTGTTTTATGGATGACTGTTTTTATCCTGATATGGCTCATGATAATATATATTATATAAATATTAAACCTTATTATTATGATTTATCGTTTGAGTATATGTTAGCTAAATTGACAAATTCAAATGTAGGAAAAAAATTAATAGGAAATGATACTGATTTTACGACGTTGATGATGGAACATATTGCATTATTTAAATACAAAGTTCTTGAAAAAGATGAAAAAGAATATGAAGTTGATAAAGTATTAGGTAAACATATAATAACACATTTGCAAGCTTTTTTTAATCGTTCAACTAAAAATATGACAATAAAAAATAGAGGTAATAGAAAAAATAAAACATTTAAGAATAATAAATAGTCAATATTTATTCAAAATATTTTTTATTAAACGGTACAACATTAATAACAGTATCCATAAATGATTTAACAATATAAATTTTATTATTTTCACATTTATATAATCCATATAAGAATGCATTTGGATATTGACCTAAAAATATATACGTTTCAGGAAAAGACTGTTTTGCTTCTTTCCAAACGTTTTTAATTTTCTCTCTAATTAATTGGCATGTAATTTTTGAAATACATTGATGGTCGGAACCATGAATCAAATATTCTTTAATTTTCTCTTCAATATTATGCTTTGAAATGATAATTAATTCTGGTTGACTCATATTTAACTTAATTATATTTATTTAATATATAATTAAGCTTTTCAATTTTAAAAATAATTTTTAATTATTGATTTAAAATCATCTAAATATTGATTTAATGCAGTAGTAGTTAAAATAAATGCACCAGCGCTAAAAGCTATTTTGCGGTCTAAATCGGTAAACTCATAATGTGTTCTCAGTGGATTAAAACGCCACATTAAAAATAAGCAAATATAGATTCTAATATAATAATCTAAATACTGTAAATATTTTGGCGCAGCTTGCGATAATCCAAGAGACGAAATAATAATCAAAAAATATGACACGTAAATAAAAATATCAAATAGTTTTTCCTGCCATTTATGAAGTTGTGATTTAGTCATATATTATCCCGAGATAAAATATTGACTAGTGTTTTTTTTCAGTAGAGCATAAAATATTTTTATCCAGACACACTATCAGACTTATTATCTGTTGAACTATAAATTTCTAATGTTCTTGCACTTGGGTCAGTTGCCTCAGTATATTTCGGCATCCAAAAATACGGCAAAATATGTCCAGAATTGGGAAATTCTGTGTCAAAAATTTCTTTATAATATCTTTTTTCTAAATTGATACATGGTTTAAAGGCTTCAACACGTGGATTTAATTCGTCATAATGTTTTGCTATAAACTCCTGTAGAATAGAAAATAATGAACGACCATGTGAGCTAACACCGTCACTAAATGCTTCTTTTCTTCTCCATAAAATTTCATCTGGTAACATTTTTTTCCATCCAGAAGATTCAGACCAAACCGTATCTTTAAACGCATTACGTAGCAAATATTTTTCTGGCTCTCCGAAATTATTATGATTTCGAAAATATGGCGGGATTGATAATATACAATTTACAAAATTTCTGTCTAAAAATGGTGTACGAGGCTCTAACCCATTTGATGAAATAGACCTATCCGAACGCAAAACATCGAAAGCATGAATATCTTTTAATAGTCTACGAGTTTCTTTGTCAAACTCAATATCATCAGGACATTTATTCATATACAAATAACCGCCAAACAACTCATCTGAACCATCGCCATTAAAAATTACCTTTGCCTCAGAATTAGCAGCGATATATTTACCAATTAAATAATTTCCAATACTTGCTCTTACAGTGGTTGTATCATAGCTTTCAATAGCTTTAATAACTTCAGGAATTGCATCAAACATTTCTTTTTCAGTCACAATAATTTCAGTGTGTTTAGAACCAATATAGTCAGCAACGATTCTAGCATATTTAATGTCTTCTGAATTTTCAAGACCAATACTATACGTTTCAATCTGTTTATTGTCTCCTCTGAAAAAATCAGCTACCAATGAGGCAATTAAACTGCTATCTAAACCTCCGCTTAGTAAACATGCGACAGGTCTTTCAGTTGTTACACATCTTTTAACGACAGCCATTGTCAATTTATGTGAAATTTTTGAAAACATATTATTTTTATATTCATCCATGTCAATTACCATTTGCGAAGTAGGAAATGTTGGTATAAAATAAGACTTATTTACTAGAGAGGAACTCCATTTTTTTTCAGAATATTTATATATTGAGTATGTTCCTGGTTCAAATTGCTTTGTGCAAGAATGTCTTGTATCAAGATTGTAAAATGGTTCTAACATTTTAAGTTCAGACGCAAATCCATCAACAGAACTGTAGCCATTTTCGTTCATATGAAGCTTATACAACGGTCTTACACCATAAGGGTCCCTTGCCGTAAATAATTTATGCTGATTTCTATCGTATAAGACAAATGCAAATACACCATCAAGCATCACCAATGTTTGTTCAATCCCATATTTTAAATATAAATGAATAATAACTTCACAATCTGAACCTGTATTAGGAATAACATTCATTGATTTATATAATGATTTATAGTTATAAATCTCTCCATTACATATCAATTCTATCCCATTAAAAATAAGTGGCTGATTAGATTCTTCATTTAATCCATTAATTGCCAAACGATGAAATCCCAAAATCAACTCTTTATTTGAGGACGAAACTAATTTAGAAAATTCAGGTCCTCTATTTTTACCCCTTTTAAATACTTGTTTAATCATATCCATATCAATTCTAGAATAATTATTTGAATTAAGCAAAGTAAATATGCCACACATAATATATTTAATATGGTTAAACCTTTAAACTTTTTATGAAAAATAATAATATATAAATATATCAAATGGACAGACAACCTACAGAATGTGTTTCAGATATTCATAAACAAACAAATAATCGTATATATGATAGAAATATTCCTTCACAAATGTTACAACCTTATTTAGACGTAAGACCAGTTATGACAAAATATTCCTATTTTCCGATTGTTGACCCAAGAAAACAAATAAATGTACCACTAGCTCAAATGCCAACTTATAATGTTCAACAAGTATTTAATCCAGGAAATACTCAATCTCCATGGTCTGGATTTGCATCAAATATAAATACAGAATCAGAATTAAGAAATCAAATTTATGCTTTACAAAAGTGCAGTCAAGCAACTTATGTTCCGCGTTCAAATAGTGACTTATACACATATAAATTCCAAACCAGAACACAACCAAATCCACATGAGATAATGTTTAGAAGTGAAAATTTTGAATCTTTTAATCCAAATCCCTCACCCGGATTATGTGGTTCATCTATGTTCTATAATAATACAAGATGTCAGGTAAAAGATATGACAAAACAAACTTGTTAGACTTATTTAAATTTTAATTATTTTATAAATTATTTATATAATGATTTGGAAAACAAGACGAAGAGGTGGAATGAGAGCTGTATTAAAACCTTTAGGACAAACTGCTGTTACTGTTGGTAAGGAGTATGGTAAAGATTGGATAAAAACCAAATCAGTCAAAGTAGCTGAAGGTATTTATAAAGATCCTAATTTAATTAACGATCCTAATTTTATGTTATATGGAACAAAACCTTTACGTAAACCAAAATCTGATATGTATGATGGTGAAAATAGTGAAAATATTAATCCAAATTTAACAAGAGGCGGTAAAACTAAAAAACGAAATAACAAAAAACGAAAAACAAGGAGAAATAGAAAATAATTTAAAATATAAAATAAATTTTATGGTTTTATTATATGTCTCAATCGTTAGTTAATCAAATAACTTTAGATTTTTTATTAAATAAAGAAACTATGGGAAAACATGTAATGAAACAGAGAGAAAAACAAATAAATAAAGAGGAATTTCAGTTTTATAAGAAACGTATTACCAATTTATTTAAGGAATTAGTTAATACTGATTATCCAGAAGATTTATCGCCTGATGTTAAATATGCTTATGATACATTCATCAAAACAACTATTAATTACTTTAAAGTTATTGATAATAATGACTTATTACAAGAAGAGTATAAAGATGTCGATTTTCCATCTGAAATTTGTGATGATAATGATTTAGATTTATCTGGAAATTTTATGGATGCTAATAAATTAATGATGCGTTCAGTTAAAATGGATTTACCTACTTTAGATAAATATGTTAAACGAACAACAAATAAAAATATTGAACATGTTATTTTGCCAAAATCGAGAGATGTAAATATTATGCAACCAGAATTACAAAATAAAGGAATAAAATATACAGAAGAAAAAAAGAATATCACTATTATTTATGAAGACAATCAGAAAACAAAGAAATAAAAAAACATTAAAAAAATATAAAACAAAAAATAACCGTATTAAACGTGGTTCTGGAAAAAAAACAACTAAAAGAATTAACTGTAGTCCTAAACCAAAAGATGAACTAAATGAATTTAGTTGTTATACTAATAGTTCGCTTATAGAATTAAGAGATCATTGGAACGCGAGACATCCCGACGTTAAAATAACCACCAATTCACCAAAAGATATTCATAAACAGCTTAGTGAACATTTAAAAGATATTTGTAATAATGAAGCTTGTTGGCTAAGACAGAAAGGAGCATTTGGGCTACTTGAAAGTGAATTAGCAGAATCTTTTGCACCAGAATCGCCACCAGAATGGAAAAAAAATCCAAATGAATGGTTATCAAGCACTGATATTATGAAAGTAATGAAACAATATGAAAAAGCATATAAAGAATTTGATTTTATTGGTCCAACTCCAATTGATTTTGATACCAGAAAATTATATGGTGAGTGTGTCTGGGAAGAATTATGTAATTTTAATCTTGAAAAGGTGATAAAACAAGGAAAAACAAAAATAGGAATAATTTTTAATACTGATCCACATAATAAACCAGGTCAACATTGGATATCAATGTTTATTAATATTAAAAAAAAGAAAATATTTTTCTTTGACAGCACAGGAGATAAAGCACCAAATGAAGTTAAAAAATTAATAGAGAGAATTAAAGAACAAGGTTTGAGTCTAACTCCAAAAATAAATTTTAAGATTGATAGTAATGAAGGAATCGAACATCAATATGGTAATACTGAATGTGGCATGTATTCAATATTTTTTATTGTTCATATGTTAGAAGATAAGATGACTGAACATTATTTAAAAACTCACATACTTAAAGACGAATATATGGAAAAATTTAGACATATTTATTTCAATGATTCGTTATAAAAACATATAAAAATACAATTGTATTATTATATATTTAAATGTCAATAAATATGTTTACCAAAAAAGAGAACATTCAAATGTTATGGGATGTCATAAGCGATGAAGATATTTTTAGATTTCTTTCACCTGATATTCAAGGCAAAATTTATAATTTATTTATTAACAATATAAAAGGGTTTTTTGAAACTGAAAAAATAAAAAAAAATACACTAGTTGATATAAATAAAAAATATATTCTTCTTATTCTTAATCACATTAAAAAAACATATCCTTATCAACCTAGTAAAATAAAAATTCATAATGTTCCGCCAGTAAAAGAACTGATTACCTTTGAAGAAATACAAAATGACAGAAAAAGTCAATTTGAAAGAGATTTTACTATACGTCAAGAAGAATTTGAGGATTCAATGACACTTAAAGCACCACCAATGCCCGAATTTTCAGACAAAAGAACGGATAAACCAATTAAAGAAATGGATAAAATTCTTAAAGAAATGCAAGCACAACGTAATTATGAGGTTGAACAGATAAATAGAGCTTATAATACAACTAATGAAGTTGACAACTGGCTTAAACCACTAGATACTTCTTTGAAATCAGAAAAATTTGAAGCTAAATTGGAACAACCGCAAACCAATAATAGATTTAAGTATTTAAATGAACTTGACCATAATTTAAATCCTAAAAAGAATGTTACATTTAACACAAATGACCAAGTGAATACATTTATATCAGAACCTGATGTAGAAGATGAAGAAGATATGAGCATATTTGCAAAGCTTAAAAAAGTCAATAAAAAAGAAGATAATATTAGATTGGAGATGAATGACCAACAGACAATTCATACCAGTAGCGAAGATAGAATTACTAAGTTGGAGAGAAATGTAGAAAAATTAAATGATAAAATGGATAAAATAATTGCAATATTGAATAGTAGAAGTTAATATAAGTTCGAAATTAATGACGTTTATGGGTATATTTTTTGTGTGATTTTCTGTATTTTTTTCTGCTATGTTTTATTGTTTTTCTTCCACCGTTTAACTTTTTTTTTATATAAAATTTAGCAACTCCAGGCACACCAATAGAAATGCCAATATCTTCTGATGTATACAATATAAAAATAATGTAAAATAATAAATTTAACACAATAACACCACCAATATAAATAATAATACAACCAATCATAGTAGCTGCGTCTGTTGTAGACAAAATACCAGATGTAGTCGATTCTATCATTTGTGCTGTGATAGATTCAGACGCAATACTTGTAATACCTGATTCTTGTATGGTTTTACCAAATTTTGTTAATATTGATGGAAAATTATCTCCCATTTGCAATTTTAGCATTTTTCCAGCTGACAAAAAACTACTTACTAAATATGATGGGGTGTTTCTAACAAACAACTCTACATTTCCTGAAACATTAGCAGTCGTATTTCCTAATGCACTAACTGTACTAATTGCTGAATTATTAATTAATTCTTTAAAATAATACATAAGAGCTGCAGGCGTACTAGAAGAAATAATCAATGAACTATATCTAAGAATATTTTTAAATCGTTCATCACTTAGTTTAATATTATTTTCTATTTCAGCAGTTCTTAATTTAATGCTGCTTTCTGTTTCAACCGCTTTAGAAAGTGCTTCTATTATCTTAAGTTGTGCTTCAGGAGTCAATCCATATTGAAGACTAGATGATAATATAGAAACAGTATTATTGCCTAACATATTAGGTGATATCAATAATTGTTGTCCGGAAGGTTGTTGTCTATATGAAACATTAGTTGTTGATAGATTTTGATTAGGTTTGGATGGCACATCCTCTATCATCAGGTCATCATTACCATCCATACCACCTTTTTGAATATTTTGAAGCATATAATTGTTGGTATTTACACCATAAGATTGAAATACTAAATTTAAAAAATCAATACAATTTTTATCTATAATGCATGTGTTATTACTAAATATTCTATTCGTGTTTTGTTTTACTTCTGGAAATTGCTCATGAAGTTTATCTAAAGAAACAAAACATTCATTTAGAATACTAACCATTGATTCTAAATCCATATTAACTATTTCATTTTGTATTTGGTCAAAAATATTCATAGTAGTCATTATATACAATTATGATATTTTTTTAATAAAATATATCATATTTTCTTATGCAGTTTTTAAATTAAACTATTTAGTTACTAATTGTCTAAATACTTTCTCTCCGCGTTCATTTGTCTCATATGTTCCAATCTGTAAAGGAACTATATTTGGATTTGTTAAAGCAGCCTCATATGATTTTAAGTCATAAATATTAAGAACATTATTATTAACTCTACGATAAACATATTTAACACCATTAATGGTTACAGGTTTACCGACCCATTCAATCGCAATTTTATTAGCTTGAACTGTGATATCGTTTTGTTGCTCAGCATAGTCAGGAACATAAGAAAATTTATTAATTGATGGGTCACCAAAGTTAACACATTTACCATTAGAATAAATATAACAATCGAACGCAGATTGTTTAATAGCATCTGTCATCTGATTTGTTAAATTAGCTTTAATTTCAGAAATTTCAAATAAATATTGATCACTAGTTAATGGAACTTTAGGAACTGCTTTACTTAAATCTTTTCTCTTTAACTCAATAGCTTCATCTGATCTTAATTGGGCTTCTGAAAAAACCATTAAATAAACGAATACTTCGACTGTTTGTAATGCTGGAGGCAAATCTTTATGACTGCAAATACGTCTGGCACGACCGATAACTTGTTCTGAACGAACAGGATGCCAATAAGGATCCATTAAATGAACATAACGTGTATTGCGCAAGTTAATACCTTCAGAACCTGATGAAGTAATCATAAAGACTTTAATAACTTCACCTATATTATTATTCCTATACTTAGATTTAAGAACTGAACTAATACTATCTGGAATATCATCCCATTCACCATTATAAATTTTACGCACAATTTCCTTTTCTTCAACAGTTTCGGTTCCTGTATATAATGCATAAGTAGGTTTACCTTGATCTGCGTCAGGAATGTCTATTTCCCATAATCCGAGTGAATTTTTTTTAATTTTAAATCTAGTAAACCCATTTTTATTTAAAACAAGAGTAAATAATCCAATACCTTCAGCTGTTCTAAATTGACTATAAACTAAATGTAATCCTTGATATTCTGTGTCTTGTATATTTTCAAGAATTGCTAAAAACTTAGGACTGTATGTTTGCAATGCTTCAGGTGTAAAAAAATCATTTGAATTTTGTTCCATTTCTTTTAGTTTATTTTGAAGACGCTCCGTATATGTAGAACCACCAATGTCATTTAACACTTCATCACCTTCTATTTCAGCTTCACGTTCGTCTTCCAAATCTTGTTTAGACTCTACTTTTTTACCTTGTTTTAATGCAGCCATAATATCAGTTTCCTCTTCTTCCTTTTCTTCATCTTTTTCCTCTTCAGTTTTCTTTTTTCTAATAGGGATTGGTCTATCAGGAATAATAAAATTGCAGAATAGACGAGAAAAAATACGATATGTTGATGATTTATCTTCATAATCTTCTGCCATAGCTTGTTTAGGTTTTTTCTTTTCCAATTTACGTTCTTCTACACGAGCTGCTTCATATATTTTAAATTGTGTATCACTCATTGGTATATGAACAACATGATAATCGACTCCAATGCGTTTTTCAAATTTAGGCAACAAACTTTCCTGAGCACTTCTGAAGTAAGAAGATAATCCTAATATTCTTCGTTTGAGAGCATCGGTATTCTTTAATTTTCGTTCAGTTTCATCGACATATCTTGCAACAAATTCATCAAACTTATCTGGTAAAGCTTTTCTATATTTAATTTCAATTCCATTAGGTATAACATCAATATCATTTCTTTTAAGAATGGATATAATTTTTCTCTCGAATTCATCATCAGAAATAAATTCCGTTTCAAATTCAGTTTCGCCACTTTCATTACGTTTATTATTTGATACACCTTGATATCCAGATTCTTTCTTAATTTTATTTTTAAAACCAAATGGATTTCTGGTAACAGTTAAGATCTTACTAGATGGTGAGTAATCTAAATAATCTAATGTCTTCTCTCCAAGTAATATTTCGCTAAGTGAATTTCTATCAATCTTTTTGCTTGTTTGAACATTTAATGGTATTTTCCATGTCTTGATATATCCTCTTAAAATATTGAAGAGAATTCCGAATTCATTTGGATAGTTAATAACTGGCGTACCCGAAAGTAATATAACTCTTGCGTTTTTGGCACTTAAAAGCATCTCATATAATTTAGTGGATAAATTAAATGGCAGACGTTCTTTTTCTCCGCGCTTGCTCTCAGGAATCGGTTTTTCCTTCTTCAATTTGTTAACAATTCTGCTAATAAAATTATGCGCCTCATCAATGATAACAACACTATTGTCGAAAATATTTTTAGTATAATTAGATGTCATTTCTTCTAATTTTTTCTCACGTAAACCGTTGTAATTTATAAATTTATATTTCTGTTTAATCATCTCGTTTAATTGCTCTTCTAAAACTTGCTTACTTGTATCACTTAATTCATCATAATTTGACTTCTTTTTAATATTGACGAAAAATGCTCCACCATGTCTGCGAATATATTCTTGAGGTAAGTTTAACACAGCTGACATCGTCTTAAGAGATTCTGGATATTGTTCGATTGAAATCCATTCCCAAAACTGATTTTTCTTATATAATAAGTCACCGCATTTTTTTAATTCACCAATATAGTTAGCACGCAAAGATGCAGGTGTCATGACTATAACACTTTTTGAATCTTTCATACCTTCAGCTATTGCAATAGATGTACAAGTCTTACCTGAACCTAAACCGTGATATAAAAGTAGACCGCGATATGGTGTATAAAGATTCATATAGTCTCTTACAATTTTTTGATGCGTTAATAGAGAGAAGTCTGACGACGTTTTTCCAATAGTATCACAAGAAATACTTTCTTTATTTTCTTCTAATTCACGTTTATATGGTTCAAAAAGAGAGTTAATAAAATTTACAAAAATCTCTCTATCATTCATTATATAACTTCCAACTTTAATATTAACAGGTGGTAATCGTTTTGGTAATCGTTTTGTTATATCAGTGTCACCCATTTCAACTAATACTTCTGGTCCTAAAACAGCAACACCTTTTTCAACCTTTTCAGTTTTTCGTTTCTTTTCTTTTGGAGGTATAACAGGTATTACCTCTTTCTTTTTCTTTAAAATAAATTCTTCAGGTGATTCTTCTTTTACTTCTTCTTTGAATTCAACCTTCTTTTTAGGTTTTAAAATAAATTCCTCTTCCTCTTCTTCTTCTTTTGCTCCTTCTTTAACAACTTCTTCATCATCTTCAATTATTAAAGGCTTCTTAATATTAATTTTTTTAGCTTTTTTAACGGATGGTGTTGGTTGTGGTTCAACTGTTTTTTGCTCAATTTCGACAAGTGGTTTAATTGTTACCTTAGTTTTTTTACTTTCTGCTAATTTTTTCAATAATGCTAATCTATCATAACCTTTATCAGTTTTATCGATAATTAAAGGACGCCCAGTTGTTTCTTCCTCCTCTTCTTCCGCAAGTGGTTTTGGTTCCTCAATATCAATACTTACTGGTAATATACCTTCGGTTTCTTGTATTTGAGAAATTTGCTCACTTAAATCAATAACACCTTCTTCAAGTTCTTCACCAATTGATTTCTTAGGAGCTCTTGGATTCCTAGTTTTTTTATCTACTTTTATAACAACTGCGACTCTTTTTCTTTCTTGGACATTTGGTTTTACCATTAATTGTTGTTTAAGTTGTTCTAAATGATTCATCGCTTATATAATGTAAATATATAAATTTTTATATTTTTACATATGAATTAGAATTAGTATTAGAATTAAATATATAAATAAGTTATTGTTTAAAATGATGAAATGGATTAAATATATATTCTATTCCACCTGTAAAATTTAAGTCATTTACATCAGTTATATTGTTAAATTTCTTTTCAAAAAAGAAAGCAATAGCTTTGTCAGGAAGAAATATAAAAATAAATATTGTAAAACATACAACTAAATATATTATAGCATAAATATAATTCATTTTGAACTACATTTATACTATATTTGTATTAAACAAACTAATTTAGGATATATGGAAATTAGACTTTATCAAAATTGTCAATTGATTTGATACCTTCATTACAAGCTATTTGTTCAGCCTTGCGTTTAATTTTATGCTGACCTTCGCCCATATAAATAAGGACTTTAGAATTCACTTCTACATATTCGTGAATGGTTCTGAAATTCTTAAAGAACGAAATGTCAACTGAATCGGCGTGTGTCAAATGAAAAATTTCCTGACCCAAACATAAATAGACACCCATTTTGTAGCCAAGTTCGGAGTCATATTCGATTTCTAAATAGTGTGGTGTAACCTTAAATTCCTTCTGAATTTTAACTTGTAAAATATTTTTATAATTGTCGTCATTTTGAATAAGAGCAACCCAGTCAATATGTGTCTCAAAAATGCGATTTATAAATTTCTTAGCCATTTTGAAACCAGGACTTTCGTCGTCTAATGTGTCCTCAGATGCTGGATTATGAGTTTCGAAATTAAGAAATAATGCGCCAATAAATGACTCGAATAAACAGCCAAGTTTTTTCAGATTAGTTCTAATTTTCTTTTCTTCAGCATGTTTTGATAAAATTAACCATTTATGTAGACCCATTTCAAGCGCAATTCTACCGATAGCTTCATTCTTTACAATAGCAATTTTCTTTTCAGTCATAAATCCTTCATTCTCTTTAGGAAATCGCTTATATAAATACAGCTTAGTGACACATTCTAGAATACCATCACCAATAAACTCTAAACGCTCATTTGATTTACTACTAAGTGGCATACAATCAGGAGGTCGTTCAACAATGGTAATATTTTGTTCTGCATTTTCATAATGAGGTCTCTTCGTATAAGAACGATGAACAAATGCGCGTTGATACAACTCCAATTTTCGGACAACCGGAGGCAAACCATATTTGGAAAGAATAGATTGAACTTCGCTCAATGTAATCTTAACATTTAAAGGATTATATGGATTAAATACTAATCCATCTTCCGTTTTAATCAAATCGTCGTCGTGTGCTTGTTTTACTTCTGACATTTATATAATATATTAGTTTAGCTTTATATTGATTTATAAAATTGAATAAATTACATATTATTTAAAGTGACATAAAGACAATACAATAAAATAAGTATGGAGGACATTGAAATATGGAAGACTATAGACGATTATGAAAATTATGAAGTTAGCACATTTGGTAAGGTACGTAATAAAAATACTGGAAGAGTTTTAAAGGCTGCAAATAAAGGTGGATATTATTCAGTTGGTTTATCAAAGGGAAAAAACAAAACCTTTAGTGTTCACCAATTAGTAGCTAAAGCTTTTATACCAAATCCAGAAAATAAGAATCAAGTTAACCATAAGGATAAAAATGGGTTAAATAACAAACTTTGTAATTTAGAATGGAATACAAATAAAGAGAATAGTATACATAGAAGTGCTGGCGTAAAACAAACTACTAATCAAAATTTAGAAATTTATAGAATAAATTCTAATACAAATGAAATATTAGAAAAATATAACTCAATTGAAGATGGCGCAAACTGGGTTATGGAACAAAAATTGACTAAAAATTTTAATTCCGCTAGAAGCTGTATCAGTTGTTGTATTAGAGGTATAAATAATTCATCTTTTGGTTTTAAATGGAAAATAGTAGAACAAAATGAAATTGAAAATGAAGAATGGAGAGAAGTTATTATTGATAACAAAAAAATAGAGGGATATTTTGTATCATCTTTAGGAAGATTTAAGAATAAAAAGGGTATTATAATGAAGGATTATAAAACACATCATAGTGGATATATATATTTAAGGGTAAATATAAAAAAATATGCGTTACATAGATTAATAGCTCAAACATTTATACCAAATTTAGAAAATAAACCTTTTGTAAATCATATTGATGGAAATAAAAGTAATAATTCTTTTAAAAATTTAGAATGGGTTACTTGTTCTGAAAATAATTTGCATAATCATAAAATTGGTTTAACAAAAGGTCATGCACGAAAAATTATTCAATATGATTTAGAAATGAATGAGATAAAAAAATTTGATAGAATTTTAGATGCTAGTAAAGAATTAAATATTTCATTGAGTTGTATTAAGGATGTTTTAAAAGAAAAACAAAAAAGTTCAAAAGGATATATATTTAGATATATCGATTAATTTTAGCATAAAAAAATAAAATATTTATGTAAAATATAAATGGTGTATTATTCCGGATCACGCAATGCTCGTAACGCTGCATCTATTTGTAATCGTCAAAACGTATGTGGTGGAAATAAAAAGGCGGGAACCGCACCACGTGTGGGTTGGTATTTAACAAACAATGTTAATTTAGTAGGAGCTCCGCAATCAGTTCCTAGATTCTGTATTCCAAACAGAACTATCCAAACCCAAAAATACGGTTACCGTGCTACAATTGGTGGAAACATGGGTTAAACATATTTCAAGCTTATTTTATAACTATATAATAAATGGTAAATTATTATATATTTTGTCATGCTTGTTATGTTCCATTTAATAAGTCAGGATACAAGAATCCAAATGTAAATCTATGGTTTGACGCCGAATTTAACACTGAATCTTGTAGCACTGAATTACAGTTAAATTTCGACACGAATAATTATATACATAAAGAAAGTTATATGAGTCCAAAATATGACTACATTTTGTCATTTAATGACACAATATATTCCTCATCAAAAAGCATGTTAAAGATGTTTGGTCTATTTGATGAAAATGAAAATCGCGTAGAAATAAAAGATATAACAAATGGAATGTATAAAGATATTCTTTTATCAGATTTATTAAGGTTTTTACTGCATAAAAATGAAAGAGCCAATATATATTGTGCTTTTTGTAGAAACGCCTGTGAAGATTCAAATGCGCCAAGTAACGAGTATTTAGAGTTTGGTAAAAATACAGATGAAAATGATAATGAAAGTGGTATGGAAGATTTTAAGGTTGCAAGATTAGAAGAGGATGATATTAATTTTGAAAATCTTTTTGGAGGAAAACGTAAATACAGTTTAAGAAAAAAGACAAATAAAAAACGTAATAGGAAAACAGCTAAAAAACATGCTTATAGAAAGAAAACTAATAAAAAACGTTCAAGAAAATAAATATAAGAAATAATTTATTTATATTAAAATGATTTAATAACAAATTATTAAATTATTTATATGCTTATAAAAATAGATACTAGAGAGAGCGCGCTTCTGCAAATGATTTTAACACAAACGACTACTATCCCAGTATTCAAAAATATCAAGATTAAATCAGAAACGCTACCAATTGGGGATATTATCATTAATGACGATACTGAAGACAAATTAATAATTGAGAGAAAATCGATAGCGGATCTTCTATCTAGTATTAAGGACGGACGTTATGAAGAACAATCGTATCGCTTAAATGGACTTGCGCATCATAATCACAACATTATTTATTTGATTGAAGGTGATATTAATAAGCCGAATCGTTTCAAATCAGATAACGCATCTGAAAAACTTACAGCATATTCGGCCATGTTCTCTCTAAACTATTATAAGGGTTTTTCAGTTTTTAGAAGTTTTTCAATGGAAGAGACAGCAAATATAGTGTGCAATATGGCTTACAAAATCGGAAAAGATTTGACTAAGAAACCTTATTATCAAAATATTAAACCAATTGAAATGCCAATTAATGAATCGGGTGATATTGAACAAGTTACAACAACTGATGATTCTGCTGATGTTCAAATAACAGACAAAGATTATGTTGGTGTTGTTAAAAAAGTGAAGAAAGATAATATTACTCTAGATAATATTGGAGAGATAATGCTGTGTCAAATTCCAGGGATTAGTTCTGTAACAGCATTAGCTATTATGGAAAAATACAAGTCAATTCCAAATCTTATTAAAGAGTTAGAAATTAATAACGATTCAATGAAAGACTTATCATATACAAATACAAAAGGTCAAGTAAGAAAAATCAATAAGACATGTATAGCAAATATTGTAAAATTTTTATTGAAAAAATAAAAATATAATATATGAAAGAGTTTTATAATTTACTTTTATTTATCGCAATTTGTTTTGTTGTGTATTTAGTATTTAGAAGTTTTCATTATAATCCAATGTTAATTGAGGGAATGACAGATGGTTCAGGTAATTCAATTTCGATTGCTACTCCTGAGAATGGAATTGCAGGAAATGCTGCTGCTTATGCTGCTGCCTTAAAGGCTAATACAATTAAAATACAAGACACTTTTTTAATTAGCAAATATCGTGCAGATTATGAGTCAGCTATTTTGAATTTAGACGACTTGCTTAACAATTTAATGTTAAAAACTGCTTTAACTGTTAATCAATCGAATCCAGTGGAAGCCGTTGAAAAGTTGGCAAAAATGCAGCAGGCTAAAGTTGCATTAAATTCAGTTATGAAATTTGTCGATAGTCAATAAATTATTTATTATAATTATAAATATAAGCATATTTGTATTCTCTCTTTTTATAATTTGAACAACAGTATTTATTCTCCATTGGAAAAAATGCATCGTGGCAGCACGAAAAAGGAATTGGACAGTCATCATCTGTTTCACATAATATATTTGATTCATGCCATATAGGAAGTTTTAGATATTCATCGATTTTATTTATAATATTTATATTAATATGTTTTCGGTTAAAAAAATTAAATATGAATAATATTAATATATTCATAATATTTAATAATAAAATATTACTATGTAAGTTTTTATTATTTATGGAACATAAATTTGAACTTCATTTTGACTATAATATCCTTTATCAACTAAACTTTGAGTATAATCTGCTCCACCCCAGTTAGGGTCCATGGGATCAGGACTTACGGGAGCCTTTTCATAATTCATCATATCAAGAGGAGTTGTTGTGCCTACATAATATGACGTTTGGTCATATGGAGGATATGAACCCTTATTATAAGGTGGATCATTTTTTGTTGCATCAACTAACAATGTAGGATTTGGATATGCTAACGCATTTGGGTCGCCCAACGAGCTTTCCATCATAGGTGGGACTTGAGATGCAATACCTGTAGGAGCAGCAGTAGAAGGTGGAAGACCAGCCTGAGGGTCAGAAACACTTGGTCTTGCTTTAAATACTTGATTTCCTTGTGCGTCATAAGTGGCTTGTAAATAAAGCACTGGGCATCTAATGCCTTGGCTTCGTTGCCAATCTAAAAACTCAGTATAATCTTCTAAATTATCAAATTCGATTGGATTAACACCTGGAACTTGTGCTAATTTTGAGTTGTATAAATAAAATTTGGAATCTTTCTGAATAAGCAAATTAGGGCATCGTGGTTTAGCATTTGGATTAGTAAAACCTTCTGCATATTTAGGGTCAGAACATTTTGCATAAAAATACAATCCAATTAAAAATACTAATATAGCCAATAAAGTAGTAAGATTCATTATATAATATTGAAATATTATTTTCTGTATATTATATACAATGGTATTTCTAGAAATAAACAAAAAAACCGCTTCCAAATTGGTAAATGATTTAAATAAATATATAAAAAATAAAAATGCAAAAATATTCATGTTGATTTATATGGAGGGTTGTGGTCCATGCAACATGACAAGACCCGAATGGTCTAAATTAAAAAATGTTCTCTCTAAAGATATCTTAAAAAGTGATAAATATGTAGTAGTTGCGATTGATAAAGATATTATAAATAAAATAAAAAATGTAAAAGAAGCTAATAGTTTTCCAACAATTAGATATATAACAAATGGTGGAGAGAATGTTGAAAATTACGAAGATTCTGATATTTCAACAAAAGATAGAACAATAGATTCTTTTATGGAATGGATTAAATCTAAAACAGATGAAGATAAAGTAATAAATGAAGATAAAATAATAGGTGGAAAAACACGAAGAAAAAGAAGTCATCAATATATTCGTTCAACAAGAAGAAGATGGTCTATAAAATATAAACGCAGTATTAATTGTAAAAGACCCAAAGGGTTCTCTCAAAAACAATATTGTAAATATAGACATAGAAAATAAATAATTCTATAATTTTATATATTATATTTGCATCGCGTCGTCAACCATTTCAACATATGAAATATATCTCTTTCCACGAAATTCAAAATTTTTTGTATAAAAATTATATTTTGCTATATATTCAGTTTGTATATATTTATTGTTTTTTCTTAAAAGTGACCATAATTTTATAGTTTTAGGTTGATTAAAATTATCAAGATTACTATTTATATCATTATTACTTATATCTAAAGTATTGTAATGTCTAAATGAAAATGGGTTTAACAAATGTAAACAAAAAGGATAATAATAATACATTTTAATATAATAATATATTATCTTTAAATTAAAAGATTTTATTATATAAACGTACTTATATAAATATATTTTATTCAAATAATGAAATAATTGTTATTTTAATAAATAAAATATGTAATATAAAGAAAATTGATTAATTTTAAACAAAATAAACATAAAATATCAATAAAGATTAAATGGAACATATCTTCAGAGTTTTCGATTTTAACGTTTATAATGCGTATGATTCATCTAGAGATAATGATGAAGATAATACATTCAGAGATACCAATGCATTTATGATTCAGATGTTTGGTGTTGATGAGATTGGTAAAACATATTCAGTAACAGTTGAAGGATTTAAACCGTTCTTCTATGTGATGGTAAATGATAAGTGGAGTATTGAAATGAAAAATAGGTTTATTGCACATTTAAAAGAAAAAATGGGTAAATTTTATTCAACATCTATTACAGAATCAAAATTAGTTAAAAGAAGAAAATTATATGGTTTCGACAATAAAAAAGAACATAAATTTATATTTATCGAGTTCGCAAATTTAAACGCATTTAATAAAGCCAAAAACTTCTGGTATACGGATTATCAATCAGGTCATAAATTGCTAAAGAATGGTTATCAATACAATAATACAAATATAATGTTATATGAAGCCAACATTCCGCCTTTATTGCGTTTCTTTCATATTAAAGATATGAGTCCGTCTGGTTGGATTGCAATTCCTAAGAAAAAAGTTGCTGAAAGAACTAATGAATTAAAAACTGTTAATTGTGATTTTGAATTAACTACAAATATTAAAAATATTATTCCATTAAATGATAAGGAGACAAGAGTTCCGTATAAAATTATGAGTTTTGATATTGAAGCTAGTAGTAGTCACGGTGACTTTCCTGTACCAATTAAAACATACAAGAAATTAGCTACCAATATTGTAGAATATTTTGAAGAAATTGGCATCGACCAATTTAATAAAAATACAATTAGACCGGTTTTGACAAATATTATTCTTACGGCATTTGGTTTTGAAAATACTTCAGGAATTGATATAGTTTACCCCAAAAGACATCCTGGTTCTAGAGAAATAATTGTCGAGTTATGTAATAAATGGCTTGAATGTAAGGTAAGAACCTTAAAAAAATCAGTTGAATTTAACGAAGCAAATTCTTTGGAATCAATGTTTGAAAAAATGTCAAAAGAAATTGAAGCTGAGACGGAAGATGTAGATGGAGAACAAGATGTTGAATTAAATGAAACTGCTTATAAGGTTTACACTAAAAATGTCAAAGAATATGCTGACAAACAAGCTACTATCATCGACATCTTATTAGATAAAAAGTATGAGCGCGAAGGAAAGCTGACTGAATTAAATGTATCATTAGATAAATTCTTTCCAAAGCTTGAAGGTGATAAAGTTACTTTTATTGGTTCAACATTTATGAACTATGGTAACAAAGACCCTCATTTTAATCATTGTATCGCATTGAATACATGTTCAGAAATTCCGATGGAAAATTCGGTTGTTGAATCTTATGACAATGAACGCGATGTTTTGTTAGCATGGCAACAATTAGTTCAAAAAGAAAATCCTGACATCATTATTGGTTATAATATATTTGGATTTGATTATGAATTTATGTTTCGTCGTGCAGAAGAAAACAATTGTGTAGAAGATTTCTTAAAGCTTGGAAGAAATAAAGACGAAGTTTGCGGTACAAAAGATAAAGATACTGGAAAATGGAAGATTGAAGAAAGCAGTATTCAAATTGCAAGTGGTCAACATGATTTGAGATTTATTAAGATGAATGGGCGTCTTCAAGTTGATTTGTATAACTTCTATAGAAGAGGTGAAAATTTAACAAGCTATAAGCTAGATTATGTTGCTGGTTATTTTATTGGCGATATGATAAAAAAAATAGAGCATACTACATCTCGCACAATTATTCATACAGGTAATCTAACCGGTTTGTTAGTAAATAGTTTCATCCATATTGAAGAAATTGGACATTCAGTTGACTACTACGAAGATGGAGCTAAATATTTAGTTGTCAATATTGATAAAGTAAATGGAACTTTTACAATTGAAGGTATTATTAATCCTGATTTCAATAAAAAAGTTAGATGGTGTTTAGCTAAGGATGATGTCACACCAAAAGATATTTTCAGAATGACAAATGGAACTGCGGATGATCGTGCTGTAATTGCAAAATACTGTATTCAGGATTGCAACTTAGTCCATTATCTGTTTAATAAATCAGATATTCTTACTGGTTATATTGAAATGGCGAAGATTTGTAGTGTTCCTATTAATTTCCTTGTGATGCGTGGTCAAGGTATTAAACTACAAAGTTTGATTGCTTGTGAATGTCGTAAAGTAAGAACACTAATGCCTGTTATTGAAAAAGGCGATATTGATGAAGGTTATGAAGGTGCTATTGTTCTTCCTCCAAAATGTGATTTGTACCTTGATAATCCTGTTGCATGTAATGATTACGCATCATTATATCCAAGTTCGATGATTAGTGAAAATTTATCACATGATACTAAAGTTTGGACACGAGAATATGATTTAGCTGGAAACTTAATAGAAGAATGGGGGGATAAGGATGAAAACGGCAATTATTTGTATGATAATTTACCAGGTTTTGAATATGTAAGTATTGAATATGACACATATCGATATTTTAGAAAGCATCCAAAAGCAGCTGCTGAAAAAATTAAATATGGTTATAAAATTTGTAGATTTGTTCAATTTGCAGATGGTGAAACAGGTATTATTCCAACTGTTTTGAAAAAATTATTGAAGGCAAGAAAGGATAATAGAGCATTGCAAAAAAAATTAGATAAAGATGATTTTATGTGGCAAGTCTTAGAACAAAGGCAACTTGGTTGTAAAGTATCTGCTAATTCTATTTATGGTGGAACTGGAGCTAAGACAAGTTCGTTTTATGAAAAAGATATTGCAGCATGTACGACAGCAATGGGTCGCAAGTTCTTAACATATGGCAAACGTATTATTGAAGAGTGTTATGGTAACAGAATTTGCGACACTAAAAATTATGGTCAAGTTAGAACCAAAGCAGAATATATTTATGGTGATACGGATTCGGTATTTTATACATTCAATCTTGAAGACCTAAATGGTAATCCAATTAGAGGAAAACTTGCATTAGAAATTACAATTGAACTGGCTCAACAAGCAGGCGAAATAGCTGCTAGTTTCTTAAAGGCTCCGCACGATTTCGAGTATGAAAAAACATTTATGCCATTTTGTTTATTATCAAAGAAAAGATATGTAGGCATGCTTTATGAAACAGACCCTAATAAATGTAAGCGTAAGGAAATGGGTATTGTATTAAAACGTAGAGATAATGCACCAATTGTTAAAGATGTATATGGTGGTATTATTGATATCTTGATGAAAAAACAAAGCATCCCTGATGCGGTTGCATTTTTGAAAAATTGTTTACAAAATATCGTCGATGAGAAATTTCCAATTGATAAATTAATCATCACAAAATCTTTGCGTTCAGGTTATAAAAATCCGAAGTCAATTGCTCATAAAGTATTAGCAGATAGAATAACAGCAAGAGATCCTGGAAATAAACCTGGCCCTGGTGATAGAATTCCATTTGCTTATATTGTTGTTCCTGGTAAAAAAGTTTTACAAGGTGATAAAATAGAAACTCCTTCGTTCATATCAGAAAATAACTTAAAACTTGATTATTCGTTTTATATTACAAATCAAATTATGAAACCGGTTCAACAGTTATTCGCACTTGTTATCGAACAAATTTGGATATTGCAAAACAAGAGACCAAAATTATTAAAGTATAAAAAAGATGTACAAGCACTCAAAGAAAAGTATCTGAATGATGAAGACAAATTTGAAGAAAAATTAGAAGATTTCAGATGCAAAGAAATTAAAGCATTATTATTTGATGAATATTTACGCGAAACTAATAATGAAAAAGCTGGCAATCAAAGCGTAACAAAATTCTTTGTTAAAGTGTAAGTATTCTAATTATCAACTAAATAAAAAATTGTAAATTTAATAATTTTTTATTTTTATTTTTATTTATTTTAAAAATCAATAGAAGACAATATTTTGTTACTCATTAGCTGCTTTAGCATGTCTCTAATTTCAGAAATATTCTCTTCAAGACCATATACGCGTTCTGATAGATTTGCAATCTCATCATCCTCGTCATCTTCATCATCTTCTTCAGCATTATCAACATAGTCTTCATCAGTGTCATCATCAACCGATACATTGTCATTATCTAAAAATAGATCGTCTACATTTTGAGATTGCATTGGTGCATTTAAACTATGATAATTACTATATAATACATTATAGTCAGCAAACCCTTCTTGGTCTAGCTTAAACATAATAGCATTGGGTGTTCTTTGATGCTTACTTGCAATCTCATTAACATCCCATCCTAATAGCTCAAATTCTCTTTGAAGAGAAAGAATCTCGTTAACAGTCCACTTAAATCCAGTTCTACTCATTGTATCAATACTATAATACATATATTATCTTTAAATCATTTATAAAAATAATATTATGTTTTGTTATGTTGTTCAGTACCAATAATCCATATCATAGAATAAATCCAAGCACCAATAAGTATCCACATGTGATTAATAATATTGGCCGCATTATATACAATCCATCTTAGACCTTGACAATGTGGAGTCATTATCATAAATGGCGACATTATAAATCCAATAACAGAATCTGGAACACAAAATTTAATATATAAGTGTGCAGAAAAATAATGCAGTGAAATCCATAATAAATAAATTCCGGAAACTTTAAATATAAATATTGTTGATCGTAAAATAAATGAAATAACTATATTAAAATAATCATAAAAAATATCAATTGTTTTTGATTTGGATATTCTCTCTAATTCAATATCATTTAACTCATTTATTTCTTCTTGAGTTAGATGTTCATCAGATTTATCTTCTTTTTTAATGCCAATTCGTAATCTTCTCATAAATAATTTTATATAAATAAAATCTTTATATCGTATTTATATAACTTATCTCATACATTTAATCATTACATAATATCATTAATCATTACATAATATCATTAATCATTACATAATATCATTAATCAATTTATATGTCTTAGTAATATATTCTATATCTAACTCATCATCAAATGTTTTATGTCTATACAATACACTATTTGTATTATATGATTTATTTTCATTACTAATAACTGTTTTTATTGGCATATTTGTATAGGTTAAATAAGCAGATGGTAAATATGTTTTAATAAATAATCCAATAGCAACATCATCTATAATTTCATATATTAATTTATTTGAATATTTCAATAAAAATGATGCTACATCATTAGATAATATAATACAAGTTCCTTGAAAATATGATAGTTTATGTAAATTATATTTTTGAGTAGTTTCTTCTGTAATATTAAATGGTTTATCAATCCAATCTAATATAAAATACACACCGCCAATATATATATTTGTTTTTGGAAGTATATTTATATATTGATGTAATAGTGTATAGTTAAACACACTAGATATATTAGTTCGTATAATATAATCATAATGTTTACAATGAATATTTATAAAATAATGTAATGCTTTTATAGTTTTATCTAATATATTCATATATCCTTCAAAGCCTTTGATATATAATATATTATCTATTAATTTATAATCGTCTGATATTGTTTCATCAAATGTAATAAAATAATAATCTATATTATATTTTTTCATAATATTATAATTATTTTGCTCTCTGTGTATTTGAAGTAATTGATCATTTCTAGGTGTTTTGTTAAATATACTTAATATTAATATTGACATAATATTATATAATTATATAGTAGTATATTTATATCTTTTTTACATATTTAATAAATTGAATGACCAATAATATTATGATAAAATAGAAGCCTATATCTATATATTTTTAAACAACCTAAACTATAACCTATTGCGATTATTATTTTCAGAATCATTATTACGCGTATTATAATTTCCTTGATCACCTCGATTTTGTTCAGCGATACCACTTAATCTTTCCATTAATCTAGTTATATTAAATAAATTCTCGAGAGAATCTGCTGATATTCCATTTCCTATTCCAGGTCCGAATGTATGATTTAAAAGTATAGTTTCAGTATTATTTCTCTCGAGATTATTATTTGAAGAATCTTGGGAAGTATTAAAAAATTGATTGGATACATTAAAGTTGTAATCTCTTATATCATATCTGCAAACTGGACAACGACAATTTGTTCTAAACCAGTTAAGCAAATAATCTGTATGAAATATATGTCCACAATGTCTAATAACAGTCACCATATTATTATCCTCAAAATCTTCCATAGAAATAGGACATGATGTATTAATTGGCCTTGAAATATCACAATATCTTACTCTTCTAGTAGCTGTTTCTATTTGAGATTGTGTTGGATAAATTTCAACTGGTTGCATAAAATTATTTAAAAGCTGAGTGAACATTTCTTCAGAGTTATTATTTCTTCTATTTCTTGGTATAGTATATTCATTTATTGAGTCTACAACGTAAGGTCTATTATTAATCATAATTCGTCCAAATGTGCTTGCAGTATTTTCCCATCTCCTATTTCTATTATTTTGTCTTGTATTGTTATATGTATTTTGATTTAAATTTAATAACTGAGATAATGAATTTCTTATTTGATTATTGCTATCAACTAAACTGTTTAAGGTTTCAGTAATTGAATTAATATGTCTAAGATTGTCATTATACATAGTGTTTAAAATATTTACAAGCAAAAGCTGTTCATTGCTTAATCTAAAAGTATTTGAATTGTTATAACTCATAATAAATATATTATGAAATCTGTTTAAATATATTATGCTAATTAATATATTGTTGATGGATATAACTAAATATAAAAATAAAGGATTAAGTGGTTTAGCTAATTTGGGTAACACATGTTTTATTAATTCATGCATTCAAATATTATCACATACTTACGAGCTAAATAACTTTTTAGATAATGAGTCTTATAAGAAGAAATTAAAAAATAAATATGATTCTGCTCTACTTATTGAGTGGGACAATTTAAGGAAAATTTTGTGGAATGAAAATTGTATTGTCTCTCCAGGTAAATTTGTAAAGACTATTCAAAAAGTAGCACAACTTAAAAAAATGGATATATTCACTGGTTATTCACAAAATGACGTATCTGAATTTTTATTATTTATTATTGACTGTTTTCATAACTCGCTTTCGAGAGAAATTAAAATGACTATTTCCGGAACGCCAGAAGATGAGACTGATAATCTAGCTATAAAATGTTTTAAAATGATTCAGACAACGTATGCGAAGGATTATTCTGAAATATGGAATTTATTTTATGGTGTTAATGTCTCAGAAATAACAAGAGTGGATAATAATAAAATTTTAAGTCAAAATCCAGAGCCATTTTTTATGGTTGATTTACCAATTCCACCAGATAATAAATCTCCATCGCTTATTGATTGTTTTAATCATTATGTAGAAGGAGAAATAATTGAAAATTATTTGGATGAAGAAAGTAAAGAAAAAGTTGACATAAAAAAGAAAATTCTATTTTGGTCTTTTCCAAATATTTTGGCAATTGATTTAAAACGTTTTAACAACAGATTTCAGAAAAATCAAATATACGTCTCGTTTCCAATAGATAATTTAGATTTATCTCCTTATGTAATTGGATATAAGAAAGATAATTACAAATATGATTTATTTGGTGTATGCAATCATAGTGGAGGCGTAATGGGTGGACATTATACAGCATACGTTAAAAATGCAAATGGTAAATGGTATCATTTTAACGATACATCTGTTTCTGAAGTGGGAATAAATGAATCTATTGTCACGCCAAAAGCATATGTTTTGTTTTATCGCAAATCTAATGTTTAATTAAATAATTTAAAACTATATAAGGATTCATAATATTTACAGGTTCACTTGAACCTGTTGAGTTGGTCGTAAAAGAATGCGTATGACTCGTGCTATTATTAATATTTAAAGTGTGTGAATGTGAGCCATTATTATTAATTGTTATTCCAGTTGTGCTAGAACTAATGTTTGACCATGTTATACTTCCAGCACTATCTGCCGCAAAACTTGGTCCAGCGCCACCACTATTATTAAAATCATCATTTACAGTTGTTTGAGTATGTGTATGTCCTGGATCAGTAATACTATGATTATGTAATCCATCTGTTGTAGTTGTTCCTGTATGACTATGAATACCATCGCTATTAGTTGTGCCTGTATGAATATGGGTTGGCATTTGATTAGTTGTTAATGTAACTAAACTATTTCCACTAGAATCTCCTAAATTATTACTATTAGATTTACCTAAGGGAAATTTTTGAGTCAAATTAGGTAATTTAAATTTTGTAACATCACTTGAAGTCCCATATAAATTTCCTAATGTTTCATAAAGCTGTAAATATGCTGTTTTTGATACTTCTCTACCATCACATAATAACCACCCGGTAGGTATAACTGAACCCGCAAAACATACAACAGTTCCAACTGGTGAAATTGTTTTATTATTAATGACTAGATTATCACTTTTATTTTTAAAAGTAATATAATTCATTTTATAATATTTCAACATTTTATTTTTTTAACTATTTATATATTATATGGAAGTAGTAAATACAACATCAACAACCGACCCAGTTAATATGTATAATTATTTAAACAGTTATATTATGAACCCAATGATATTGGTTATAATAGTATTAATTGTTGTAGCATATTATGCTTTTTCATCATCTTTAGGACCAGGCATTTTAGGAACAAGTGGAGATTCAAACGGTGGTAGTAATTTTTTTGGGATTATTATCATTGTAATTTTAGTAATTTTAATTTTAGTAAATGCGTTCCAATACTTTTTCAGTATTAATGTAACAGCATACATTCAAGGATTATTTACTCCAAAAACTACCGTAGATATTGTAGTAGACCAAAGTACGTATCAACCAACACCCGTGCCAGAGATTAAATTCAAAAAGCAAGTATTTAATATTCCAGGAAATTATTACACATATAATGATGCGAAGGCTTTGTGTAAAGCATATGGTGCTGAATTGGCAGGATATGATGAAATTGAAAAAGCTTACAATAATGGAGCTGAATGGTGCAACTATGGTTGGTCAGCAAATCAGCTAGCATTATTTCCAACCCAAAAGAAAACCTACGATAATCTTCAAAGCATTCCTGGTCACGAAAACGATTGTGGTAGACCAGGAGTTAATGGCGGTTATATTGCAAACCCTAATGTTAAATTTGGAGTAAATTGTTATGGATATAAACCAAAAATCACCAGTGATGAAGAAGAGTTGATGAAAAAAACCTCACCATATCCTGAAACAGCAGAGGACATAGCATTTCAAAAGAAAGTTGACGTAATGAAAAATAATTTAGACCAAATATTAGTGTCACCATTTAACTATGAAACGTGGGGGTCTCTTTAATTTATTCATTAGTTATTTCATTAATATATTGATATGTTGTAATTGGCATTGTTGCGTATGTGTAATCAGTATATGGTCTATTAGGTTGATATCTTATTTTAATAACCATAAAATAAAAATAAACTAATGTATACACAAATAAAATAACTGATAAACCTCTTATGAATTGCGATGACATTTTTTTTGTGTAAGCATACAGGTATATTGCCAATGGAATATAATTATGAATAACAATTGTTGCATTATTATTTTCAATTACTTTTATACGGCAGATTGGACACGTTTTATTACTGTCAAACCATTTTTTTAAACAATGATTGTGAACAGGTCCTTTGCATGAACAATTATTCAAATATAAACGTTGAATTTGTAAATTAATTGGATTCATACCAGTTGCAGTTTTGTATTCAAAACATATAAAACATTCATTATCATAATCTCGTTGACATAAATTATCGTCATAATGTTCAAAAACCCTGAAAAGCATTCTACTTATATTACAGTAATACTTTAATATAAATAATTAAATTTTATTTTTTTCTTCTGGTGCCTCCTTTCTTGGTAAGAGTTTTTTTCATTCTTCTTGTCATTTTCTTTTTCGGTTGTTTTACCATAGCATTATGCTCTTTAACAAGCTCAAGTAATTTTTCATGCAAGTCGTCATGTATTACTTCATCGTCGCTCTCAGAATCATCATGTTCAACTTCATTATACTTACCACCAACAATGCGATTATTATATGACAATGCCCAATTTGGGACTACTAAATCATTAAATAAATCAGAAACTTTATTGCTACCACCAATCATTGAATCTGGTGCATTTAATGTCATAATAGGTGACATATTAGATTTCATCATTATTGACTTAACACTAAAACCGCCAGAATGTATTCCTTTATCAATATCATTATTAAAAACTAATTCATTCGCTCCAATATAATCTAATTCACTCATATAAATTATCTATATATAAATTAATTAGGAGAAAACCGCTTTATTTCTGGAACAATTTTTACTGCTCTTTTTTGTTTAATATGCTCCATAATAAGCTGAACTTGTGTTTCATTTTTAATAATCCCTCCAAGTGTTTTTTCTAAATATTTAAACGTTAATGGTTCGGGAACTTTTGTTTCAACAAATTTGAGTTTATCATTATTAACTTGGACTGTTGTCTGAGCCATATTATTTGTTTTTGCATAAGTTGTTAAATTAGTTTCGAGAGAATTTCTTTGTTCTCTTAATTGTCTTACTTGTTCATTAAGTTTTTTAAGTTGATTATCGAGATGAACCCATTGTTGAATTTTATTGTCAAAACTCATAATATTAATATACTGAATTATATTTAAATAATTTAAATATAAAAATAAATTAGTTTAATGTTTACGATGTCTACGAGTGCGTCTTCCGCCACGTCTTTTACGTCTGTAAGTTTGTTGCATACCAAGAACAGCAAATGGAACTACAGCTTGATTAACAACCTCGCCTAAAAAACCACCACGTCTGCGTCTGCGCCCTCCTGCCATTGGAGTTTGTGCTAAGTTTAATTGTGTTTGAGTAGGTATTCTATCCATGGGAGTAACATTTTGACCTTGAGCGCCAATAATTACGTTTCCTTGGATTTGTCCATATGGACCGGATTGATCCATTGTTCTTGCCCATTGACTACTACCTGAACCGCTAACATGCTCTCCATAAGTTGTTGCAGAACTATAACCACCTCGCATTCTGTGACTTCTATTTTTTCTATGTCTACGACTGTGTCTTGCCATTATATAGACTAATGAGAATAAAAAATAAGTATTCGCCTAAAATTCTTCCGCAAATAATTAAAATAATTTATTCACAAGTTGTTTATTTCTTATAATTAAAATTAACATAATTAGAATCGCTAATATCATTATAAAAATTAAAAATACAAGCGACATTATGATATAAATATATGGATTTATCTCATATAATATAAAATCGATAACTGTTTTTAACAACATTTTAAATTCATTTTTAATATCCTCTCGCTTTAAAATATCTAAACATTGTTGCACAATTGAATCTTTCATATAACAAAAATTATAAAATAATTTTGCGTGTTAAAAATAATAAATTTTTCTATATTTTCAGTAATATGGATAACATAATTGAACCAAATGATTCTTTTGATTTTTCTAAGATTTCTTTAGCACATCCTGTCGGCATACAAGGTGGCGCTTATTTTACAAAAATTGAACATAACAATAAACCATTATATATACAAACTTCAAAAAGTTTAACCAGACAGGGTTTTGTTAAAACTGGCAAAAAATATTATTGTGATTTAATGTTTGATAAAAACTCTGAATCTCTTATTCACTGGTTTGAAAATTTAGAAGAAAAATGTCATAAACTTATTTATGAAAAAAAAGAAGCATGGTTTCAAGGAAACTTAGAAGAATCTGACATTGAAACTGCTTTTAATCCATTAATTCGTGTATATAAATCCGGTAAGTACTACTTATTAAGAACTAACATTAAAAATACTAAAGACGATATTCCAGCTGTAAAAATATACAATGAAAAAGAAATTTCTTTAAATATAAGTGATATAACTTCAGAAACTGAAATCATATGTATTTTAGACATACAAGGTATTAAATTTACATCAAGAAATTTTCAGATTGAAATTGATATGAAACAAGTAATGGTTCTCGATAATGAACCTATATTTGAAAGCTGTCTAATAAAAACTAAAAAGAGTACCACAAAACCTTTAGAGTATAATAATCCAGATGAAGAGATTATTCCAAATAAAAATAAAATTTTAATTGAACAGCCTCAATTAACACTCGAGAGTTTAGATGAAGAATTAAAAATTGAAAAACCTGTAAATGAAGAAATAGTTATGCAAGAGCCAACAATTGTAGAACCAAAAAATACAGATGTTCTAGAAGAAATTGAACCACTTGACTTATTAGAACCAGAGGAACCCAAATCAGAAGAAAATATATCTTTAGACATTGATTTTGAAGACCTTGCGCAAGATATTGAGGAAAATAATGACATTTTAAAAGAAATTAGCAATGATGATTTGAATTTACACACAGATGATTTAACAATGACATTAAAAAAACCAAATCAAGTTTATTTTGAATTATATAAGGAAGCAAGAAATAAGGCAAAACAGGCGAAGAAAAATGCTATTTTAGCTTATTTAGAAGCAAAGAATATTAAGAAAACTTATATGATTGAAAATATGAATGATAGTGATAGTGATTTTGATGCAGAAATTGACGATGTTTCAGAAAGTGAATTAGAAGGTCTTTAAGAAAGTTTTAGGATAATTTGAAAAAAATTATTTTATTAGCATTTTTATATAATGAGTGTCTCTTTAAAGAAACTATGGAATGACTACGGAATCGGAGCTATTATTGTTTTATTAATTGTAGCCTATGGTGTTTATATGTTCGCCAGTTATTTAGGAGCAAAAGGTATGCCTGGACCTGAATCCAATGCTCAAATGCAACAACAATACAAAAATAATATGGCCTCTTCTGCCGCTGTTCGTCCTTCTGACCCTAATGGTAATGAAGTATTCGCATCTGCTAACGGAGTTCAAACCTCTATGCCTGGCGTTCCTTCTTCTTGTTCTAAGCCTAATATTCAAAATCCTGCTGAACTTTTGCCTAAGGATACCAACTCTCAATGGGCTCAACTAAACCCTTCAGGTAAAGGCGAACTTGCTAATATTAACTTGTTGAAGGCTGGCTACCATATCGGCATCGATACCGTCGGACAAACTTTGAGAAATGCTAACCTTCAAATTCGTTCTGAACCTCCTAATCCTCAATTGAACGTAGGACCCTGGAATACCAGCACTATACAGCCTGATTTTATGAGACCACCTCTCGAGATAGGTTCTGGTGCTCAGTAAATTATTTTGTGATGATACTTTTTAAATATTCAAAATCTTTATATTCATTATTTTTACACATATAAATATTTTGAACTCTATTTTCGTTTGTAATTTTTTCAATATTTTCACATAACTCTTTCAACCAGTCATATTTATCTTTAAATACATCTTCTTGTAATATTCTTATAACTGAAAAACCATTTTCATTAGCACATTTTATTTTATATAAATCTCTCTTTCTATTATGCTCTGGTGTTTTCCATTTAGCAACTTGTTTCCAATGTTGTTCTCCATCTTGCTCCACGATTATCTTTCTCTCTTCAATTACAAAATCAAAAGGTAAATGTTTTTTATCTTTACACCAATCAACCTTATATTGTGTTTTTAACGAAGGGTATTTCTCACTTAATATTTTATTTAATTTATCTTCTGTTTTATATCTACAATTAGGACACCAAGAACCATCTGTAATATGACATAATTTACTTTCAAATTCATTATTACATTTATCACAATCAAATATAAATTTTTCAGCAGTACTTTTAAACACCTCAATCGGTTTCTTTTTATTTTTACATGACCAATTTTTACTTCTCTCTATTGAAGCAAATGATTTGCTAATACAAATAAGACAATTTTTATTTTCACTACACATTAATACATTATGACAATAACTACAATAATTGCCTCTTGTTATGTGTGATAATTTTTGTTTAAACACGTGTTTACATATTGGACAGTCAAAGAAATATTCTTTGTGTGAATTTTTAAAAAGTTCAAATGGTTCTTCGTCATTTAATTCTGACCAATTTTTAGAATATTCTACAGAAGCAAATGATTTATCAAAACAAACTTCGCAATCACATATTTTTTTATTAACACAATAAGAACACCATTGTCCTCGAATTATATTGCCTAATGATATTTCAAACTCGTGTCCGCATTCACAATCAAACCAAAACTTTTTATGAGAATTTAATTTAACTTCATTCGGCTTTAAAGTATTTTTAGATGACCAAAATTTAGACTTAGGATGACTATCAAATGTTGTCATTTATTATTGAATTAAAACAAAATATAATTTTAATTCAATTTTAATTATTCAAATAATGCATATTTGGAAATAATATTATAAAGCATTTTTGTTATTTTGCTGATGTTCAAACACTCTAAACTGAGCATGATTAGTCATGTAAATATTTGGAAACAGACCTAAAACAGGAAGTCGCCAACCATAGTATTTAAAATATAACTCATCGCCTTCTTTTATATTACTCCAATCTTCAACTGAATCCCATTTCCAATACCAAAAACTATTATTGACGTTATAATGTTTTCCTTGATCATCAATAACCATAAATTCTGTAAATCCATTTCGCACCATTTTATATTTTTTATAATTTTAGACTTTTCCGTTTTTGCTGTTCCTAATGTATATATCCCATGAGTAAAAGCACCTATTGTAAAAAGTGAAGCAGATATTTTAATGTTTATTTCATTATTACTTTGATATCTAGTATCATTTAATAATATATTTTTAGTCCAAGTTAAGAATAATCTAGTAAAACTTTTTGACATTACAATAATTATAAAATATTATTTAAGTTTTTCAATAATGATTTAAAAATATATCAATATAACATATAATGGAATATTATGGTTCTTTGTTCCTATTTTTGTCTTTTGTTGTATACATATTTGGAGATAATATGTTTTTAGATAAAGCTGCTGCTCCAACAGATATGAAAGATTTACTTAATTTAACAACAGGTGGACCATATACTTATTCTCAATCCAAACATCACTTTTACGGAACTGCTTACGATGGAACATATATTGATACAACCGGTTGTTGCTCAGGTCAATCAGGATCTTGTCGCAATAATCCATCATGTCAATGTCAAGTTGGCGTTGGACCATTACCACAAGGAACATATACTTTAGGAAATATGATGACCTTTAAAGGTATGCCATATTGTTATGAGTTATATCCATCATCATCTAATAATATGTGTGGTAGAAGTGGGTTTTTAATTCATGGAGGAGGATGTTCAGGAAATCCATCTGAGGGTTGTATTGTTATTGAAGACCAAAATATAAGATACAAGATTAAGAGTGGTGCTAGTTTAAAGGTTGTCTCATAGATTATGTCATAAATTTTATATATTATTAATATATGGAAAAACACAGCACATTTTTCTATATATTTTTAGGTTTCGTGTTATTTTTATGTTTAGTCATTTATTATCAATCAGACGCATATGATTTAAAATGTATTATTGCTTCTAGTGATGGGAATCGTTATTGTGTTAGAGAACGAGTAAAAATGGAATTAGCAGCAAATTTGCTAGCAGAAGTTACACAAAAAATGAAGGATATGGTGTCTTATTTAAAAGAAAAACATCCAGAAGATGAACGCACCAAATTATTAGTGGAAAATTTTAATCCAAAAAAAATAAGTGAAACTTTGCCAACAAGTGAATTAACTGCTTACAGTGAAAATAAAGGAGAGAAAATAGCATTCTGTCTAAATAAATCGAAAAATGGTTCTAAATTAATAGATGTAAATACATTAACGTTTGTAGCATTACATGAATTAACACATGTAGGAACTAAATCGGTTGGTCATGGACAAGAATTTTGGCAAAATTTTAAATGGATATTAGAAAACGCAAAGCAGGCAGGAATTTATTCACCAATTGACTATAAAAAATATCCAGAAGAATATTGTGGAATGACAATTAATGATAATCCATATTATGATTTAGTTTAAATTTATTTTCTCTTTATAATTTATAATGGAAAGTCCTTTAACCCACGTTTTCCATGCGTTTATTATAACATTGGTGCTTTATGTATTAATGAAATTTACTTTAAAGCAATCACAAACAATGGCTTTAAATAGAAGTATTTTAATAGGATCATTCGCTCTTGCTTATATGATTTTATTCGGACATGGTTTACCAACTAAAATTAATAAAATTTAAAATATTTTTAATTTAATTGAATAACTGAATTAAAAATAATAATTTATTTATATATATGTCTAAATCAATATCCTCAATAAAATCAATAGATGAACCTTTAGATAATATTATTTATAAGGTAAAAAAATTAAAAAACGATAAAGTTGATACTATTTATGTATTTTATGGACGAAAGGATAAACAAATTTCAGAAGAACAACTCATAAAAAAAGTTTTTTCTGAGAAAGAATATGATGATATCAAAGAATATAATACAAAAGTAGTTTTCAGTGAGCAAAGAATTCATCCAGACGATTCAATCGCAACAATTAAAATTAAAATACTTAATGAATTGACCAGAATGGAAGTAGCACTTGAGGAAATTTATTTGTTTTGCAAAAAGGTTGAAAAATTGAATTCCATTGCGGTTTACCAATCATTGACACAAAATAAAAAAATTGCTTTGACCAAAATACGTCTTGATCAATTTATTCAAAATATTAATTCTGATATTGACGGAAAATCATTACCAAAACCTGAAGATAAAGAAGTTTATACATATGATGATATTTTTGAAATGAAACTTGATAACAAAAAATATATTATCAATAAAGTTTTAGGTGAAAAATTCTTTATTATTGAAAAAGAATACCCATTTGTTTGCAATCCATTTGACGTAACTGGTTATGATAAATTTTTTGAACAAAACTCACGTAAATCTCTCTCTACACTTAATAATCATTTATTATTGAATTCTGGAAATATACTTGATAATAGTATTTATTTATGTTTGGCTGAAGATGTATTGTCATATGTTGAAAGTAAAGATATATCAGAACAAACTACAATAAAGGTTTACTATCCATTTCTCTATAATAAAAACATTAATTCTATTGAAGACCTAGAGAGAAATAGAAATAAATTAATTGAAGGAAATAAAAAAATTGACAATGAAAAGACAATTAATTCATTTAACACTATTAACATGTTTTATGATGTTTACGATTTGAAGAAATCTGAACTTAACTATGTTAAAAAAGGAATTAAATATGTAAAAGCTGTTATGAAACCAGAATTTGACGTTAAAATTCCCTTGGAAATAATTTTTAAGATTATTCATGCAACCGAAACAAATCCATTAATTAAATATAATCCATCAACTAGACAAGAAAATATTTATAGATTGTATGCTGACAAAATTTCAACAGATGGACGTAAAATTCCTTATCTTAAAAAGGCTGTTATTTTTAAACTTATGAAAGCAATTGGTCGTACAAAATCCGTTTCTATTTACATTGAAACAAACAATGAGCAAATATTAAACTGCGAATTTGATGAAGAAGGATATATCACTATGTCAGCAGAATTTAATAATTTAGTTGATGTGTCGCAGATAGACGAAATTTTCAAAAATTTAATTAATCCTATTATTCAAGAAATCAAATCTGTTTTAGAGCAAAGTGGATATAAATTAAATTTATTTAACAGCTTGGCAGATGAAAATGTTGAAATTAAACAAATGACATATGAAACTCAAGTAATTATAACAAAACCATTTGATATTGAAGTATATAAGGGTTGCATTTATAGTATTTTCATTAATGAAACTAACAGATTAAAAGGTGATAAAATTAATTTACGTTTCAAACGTGTTTCAAACTACAGTAAATTTACCAGCCAAGAAGCTTTTATTCTTGAAAAGGCTGAACAAGGTTTAAGAGGAAATGAAATTATACAAGCTTTACTTGAAAATTTTGCAGACGATTTGAATGAACAACAAGCTAGAGAACTTGTGGCAAAAGTTGCTAATGAATTAGAAGTTGAAAGAGGTGTCAAGAAAACTGATATCAAAATTAAAGAAAATCCTGGATTTAAAACTGAAATTACATTAGACCTCGAAACCGCAACATTAAAAATTGTAACTGAAAATATTAACAATCTTAACTATTTATATACATTACCAATATATTTAGACACGATTGTTCGTTTAACTCAAGATAAGGCTTCAACAAATTATCCTGTTGCAGAAATTAATAGATTATGTGGTGCCGAAGAACCTATTGATATATCATTTCCCGATATTACATCATCAACTGAATTATCTGCTAAAGAAGGTGAAGAAGGTGAAATTGAAGGTGATGAAAGTATCCAATATGTTAAATATGAAGACCTTGAAAAGGATAAACCAAAGGGAGCATTTAATATATTTTTTGATGAAGATGAATCTGAAGAAAGTTATGAATCAGAAGGAGGAGACAGGAAAGGATTTTTTGAAGGTGGACAGCCTTCCTCTGAAGAATCTGTTACATCTGAATCTGATGAAAAACCCAAAAAGAAATTAACATATGCAGGTGTAACAGTTCCTTCTGGTATATCATCATCTGAAGAATCAGTATCGTCTGAAAATGATTCGTCTCCACTCGAAATTACTGCACCAGTTGTTAAAGCAGAAAAATCCTCATCATCTGAATCTGCATTAAGTTCATTAGCAAAAGAAAGTTCAGAATCTGAAGAATCGGTACAATCACTCGGTTCACTACCTGAAATTAGTAGCCCACAAGATAAGCCTAGTAGTTCTGAAGAATCTGTTACTTCAGAGAAGGAGTCAAAGGTTATTGAAAGTCCTGAAGAATCTGTTACATCAGAGAAGGTATCCAAAGTTATCGAAAGTCCCGAAGAATCTGTTACATCAGAGAAGGAGTCAAAAGTTATCGAAAGTCCTGAAGAATCTGTTACTTCAGAGAAGGAGTCAAATATTATTGAAAGTCCTGAAGAATCTGTTACATCAGAGAAGGTATCCAAAGTTATCGAAAGTCCCGAAGAATCTGTTACATCAGAGAAGGAGTCAAAAGTTATCGAAAGTCCTGAAGAATCTGTTACTTCAGAGAAGGAGTCAAAGATTATTGAAAGTCCTGAAGAATCTGTTACTTCAGAGAAGGAGTCAAAGATTATTGAAAGTCCTGAAGAATCTGTTACTTCAGAAAAAATGCCAACATTATTAGATGAAGAATCTGTTTCAAAATCAGAAGAATCAATTAAACCACTTGAATCAATACCAGAAATAGTAAGTTCTAAAAAAGAATCAATATCTGAAAAACTACCTGTTTTGACTCCTGAAAAACCTATTAAAAAAGAAATAAAATCAAATTTTGTACTTGAAAGTAGTTCTGAAAAAGAATCAACTCCAGAAGAATCAGATAAGGTAGAAGAAGATGAGATAGAAGAAGAAGATGAGGTAACAGAAGAAGATGAGGTAACAGAAGAAGATGAGATAGAAGAAGATGAAGAGGAAATTAGAAATATTGATAATATCAAATTAAATAAACCATATTACTTTCAAACTCAAATCGAAAAGAGAGACCCAATATTGATATTAAAAGAAGATACAAAAGAATATAATGCATATTCTAGAACTTGTTTATCAGATAAAAGAAGACAACCTGTTATATTAACTGATGCTCAATTAGAAAAAATAAATAAAGAACATCCTGGATTTTTGAGAGAACAAGATGTAATAAAATACGGTTCAGATGAAAAACATCAATTTAATTATATTTGTCCTCGTTATTGGTGTTTAAAAAGTAATACATTTATAGATCCAAATGATATTAAAATGGTTAAGGGTGAACTAGTGCATCAACCAAAGAAAGGACCATCATGTGGTAAGGTTTTGCCAAAGAAAGAGAAAAAAGTAAAACCAGGATATTATATTTATGAATTTAATGAACAAGCTTATCCAGGATTAATTCCTGATAAACATCCAAAAGGTTTATGTTTACCATGTTGTTTCAAAAATTATAACACGGAAGGTAGAATAAAAGCTAAGCAAAGTTGTCTACAAAAAAGTAAAAAACCAGAGGAGAAAAAAGAGGAGAAAAAACAAGAACACGGTAAAGAAGATGAATATATTCTAGGACCAGATAAATTTCCTTTGGATTCTGGTCGTTGGGGTTATCTACCTGGAGAAATTCAAACAGTTTTACATGAAGTAAATGCAGATTGTCAAATTAGTAAAACAAATACAAATGTTAAAGATAATCATCCTTGTTTATTGCGCCATGGTGTAGAAGTAAATAAAAAACAATCATTTATTGCAGCCATTTCAGATGAAATATTTTTCGGAAAAAGAATTGTTGACGAAGAAAATCGTTTGACAACAAAAATAGCAAAGGTTTTGAGCATAAAAGACATGAGAGAAAGAATAGTTAAATCGATTAATATTGATTCATTTATAAAGTATCAAAATGGAAATTTAGTTTCTGACTTTCATGACCCAGAGAGAAAAGTTGAACCAGAAAAATATAAAAACTCAAAACTTTATAAGAAAATTAATTTTGATATTCCAGAAGAAAAAGCTTACTTTATAAAAGTAATTTCAGCATTTGAAAATTTTGTCTCTTTTTTAAGAGATGACGATGCTATTATTGATCACACGTATTTATGGGATATTATCAGTATGCCAAACAAATATTTATTTCCAGACGGAGTAAATCTTATTATTTTTCAATTACCACACGACGATATTACAAATAATATTCAGTTAATCTGTCCAACAAATCATTATTCATCCGAATTTTATCAAGCAAGAAAACCATCTATAATATTAATTAAAGAAGACGGATATTATGAACCTATTTATTCTTATTTTACAGACGGTAAAAAACTTACAGTGACAAAAGAATTTAAAGAACGCGACCCACAATTATCTAAAACCATGCGTGCTGTATTTAAAGAGTTAATCAAACCATTCTTTGAATTAATTTGTAGACCATTAGACAGTATGCCAAATATATATAAAGCTAAAAGACCATTACTTTTATATAATCTTGTACAAAAATTAGACGAATATGAATATAAAATTTTAAAACTTGTAATGAATTTTAATAATAAAATAATTGGGGTTATTGCTGAAGAGCCTGGCGGTTCTGAGAGAACTGGTTTTGTTCCATGTTATCCGTCAGCATTAGATGAAAATCTCAAAAAAGACTTGGACTATGTTTTTATGAATGATGAATCAATATGGAATACTTACAGTAATACAGTGCAATTTTTAAATAAACTTGATAAAAGAAGTAAGAAAAGAAGAGATGAATCTGCTATTCCATGTAAACCTGCATTTAACATTGTAGAAGATGAGATGATTGTTGGAATATTAACAAATACAAATCAATTTATCCAAATTTCAGAACCTATTAGACCAGATGACATTGATACTGATTTTGATTTACCGTTTATAACTGATAGTGATTATATTGTAAATCCAAAAGCAAAACCAATGATTCAAAGTGATAGCCAAATAATTACACACTCTATAGTTGATGTTGAGAGAGAAGATTATATTAAAAAAATAAAATTAGAAACAAATTTTTACAATGTATTCAGAAATACAATTAGAATTTTACTCAATAATTATGAAAATATTAAAATCAGAGAGAAAATAGAAACAGAAATGTTAAAAGAATATATTATTTATTCTGATAAGCTTGCAAACATCAATAAATTATTAAGACAGTTAGTAGGTGATAAAATCCAGTTTATAGGCGATGAAAATTATTATAAACTTATTAATGAAGTATCGACTTGTATCGTAAAAGATAAAGATAAATGCAAGGATACTCCTAATCTATGCGTTGTCACTGAAAATGGTAAATGTAATTTAATCCTACCGGAGAGAAATTTAATAACGGATAAGGAAAATGAACCAATCTATTTCGGAAGAATGGCAGATGAATTAATAAGATATAATAGAATTAAGTCATTTATGCTTCAGCCACAAATATATTTGTCATTTGGTAATATTGGATATAATTTGAGAGAAAATGAAATAATTTTAGTACAATCATCATTAACACAAGAATTCTTTGATAATCTTATTCCAGCAGTAACTAATAAATATGTAAAATATAATTCATACGATGAAACCGAACCAATTATTACACAAATTTACGACAATAAAATTCCTTCACTCGACCAGGCAATCGGAAGAAAAAATGAATTGATTTGCGACAAGGTTGAAAAGGAACATATAACATCTTCTATTTGGAGAAAATGTTTCCCAGAAAATTATACGGAAATTGAGTATAGTAAATATAATTTTTGCACTTTTAACTTTATAATTGATTTAATTGAAAAGAAAACTGGAGAGAAATATTTAATTAATGAGATTAAAAATCAATTGTACAATGAATATAAACAATATATTAAAGATGATAAAACTAAAGATAAAATTGTTGATATTCTAATTATTGAAGGCAAGAAAACATTAGGTGACCAAGTTGCAGCTGGAACATTATCCTTTGCCAGTTTTATTTATACAGATAATTATTTTTTAACAACATTTGACTTATGGTTATTAATTAATAGATTTAAAATTCCAACTATTTTTATATGTCAAAAATTTATTTTACAAACTAAATATAAAAATCATGAATTCGTTGGTTATGGTAATCAGGGAGATAAATTTTCTTTTATTGTCTTACCTGGTTTCAGACCAGAAAATGTGCCAAATTTTAGAATTATTAAGTCAGACAAAGGCGACGTATTTATTTCACTTAAAGATATAAATGAAGAATGTGTTGATAGAATTGAAACAGCCATCAGAAATAAAATAAGTATTGAAGAATATTTGGACAGTTTTGTTATGCCACCAAAAACCAATTATGAAAAGAAAAAACCATTGCTAATTGAATCTGATAGCGAATCACCAAAAGATATTAAACCAAAGAAAAAGAAGATTATAATTGAAGAAACAAAGCCAGTTACAGCTGAAGCATTTATAGAACAACCTAAGAAGAAACCATCCAGAAAAGTTTTAATTAAAGGTGAACCAAAAAATAAAACTAGAAGACAACCTGGTCTAAAAAAGAGAAAGTTATTGATTGTTGAGAGTGAAACTGAAAAAGTTTAACTTATTGAATCATTATCAGGTTCTTCTTCATAATCTTCTTCAGATAATTCAGACGTGTCTTCGTCTTGTTCTTCTATAAACTGTTCACCATACTCCTCTTCATTTTCCTCTTCATCATCCTCTTCTTCATCCTCTTCATCATCAATATTATTATTAGTATCTTCTGTATTATTATTTAACATTTGAACATCGACCATAAAATATGTAAAAGTAGTATGTAAATTTCCATATTCTTCTTCATCATTATCATTATTATTTAAATCATTATAATTATAATCATTTTCATTTGCATCATATTTATAAACTAAATGATTGTTCATAAAATTTTCTATATCATATGTATTAAATTTCTTATGTTTCATATTAAATTCGATATGAGATTTTACTCTTTTTATTTTCCCATGATGTATAATATCTTTCATTTTAAACATCTTTCTACCGAAAATAGGATTGAATTTTTGGAATTCTTTTAGTTTTTTAAATAACTTATTTTTCGAATCGCTCCTATTTTTACCTATAAGCGAATAATGACTTTCTAATTTTAAATATAGATATGGTTTCATAATTGCAATCAAATCGTTTTCTGGAAATTCTGGGTCTATTATTATTCTTTTATTTATTATTAATCCAGAATTATATGAGTTAATCATATGTAATATTTGTTCTTTAATTATGCTTTTTGTAGTATTTGTTAAATAATTTTTTATCGAATATTCTCTCAAAATATATTCATAACAATTTACAAAATTTGTCATATTAAAATTTGATTCTTTAAATTTAAAGAATATATCAAGATGTTCAGGTTTTATATATTTTATTTTAGCATTTGAAATTAAATAAAAATAAATGTAATATAATATTGATTTGCCAAAAGAAATATTGTTATAAGGATTTTTAATTGTTATTGGTTCTGGAAAGAAAGAGAAACAATTTATTAATGACATATAAATCATTTTTAACAAATCTTCAATTTTAAATAAATATCTAGATTTTACATGATATACACACATAACATTTTGAGACCCTTCAACAATTTTATTTAATTGCATATCATTATCAACAATTAATTTGGATTTTTTAAATTTATAAAAATAAGCAAATCTATTAAGTATATAATAATATTTTTGTATTTTATTGAACAAATTTATAAATTCATTTCTCTCTATTTCTTTTGAACAAAAGTAAAAATTGTTTAATGTTTCATTTAAAAAACTAAATTTATTCTTATAATTTCCTGTACACAAACTGTAAAAGAATATTTTATGTATTCCACCAATAGGATCTGTTTTATCATAATTATAAGAAAAAATATTATTATCTAAATTTACAATTTTATTGGTTATTAAATTAAATGTTGCCATTAATTACTTGAATAATATAATTATTTGTATTTATATTATTAAACTTTATAATTTAAAATCCAGGATTATAACTATTATCACTGCCCATATTTTCAGCCTTAATTGTAATAACGTTATTTTGAATAGTAATTTTATTTGTAGAACATGGGTCTTCTGGATTTTCTGCATCTCCAAAGAATTTCTCAATCTCTTCGTCAGGATTAACATATTTGTATTCGCTTGCAGCTTCTAGCTTTTGCATTTCTTCGATATCTAATACAACTTGGAAAGCAGCTGTTCCAAAGTGTCCTTCTTGACCACACATTACATTTGCAGAAATACCTCTCATTGTATCTAATTCTGCATGTCTAGCTGCTTTTAAGAACATCTCTGGTGTCTCTTCGAAAGATGCTTTTGCAATTGGTCCAATATTATCATTATTGATACCATGTCTAAAGATTGAAATCAATTTATGAGTAAATGTCATTCTGTCGACAAGAACACTGTAGTTGTGGTAGTTGATGTATGTACCATCAAATTCTACGACTTCAACCAACTCATTATAGATAGCTTGTCTTGCTGCTTCAATACCTAAGACATTGTAGATTTCAATAATATCATTACTTAAGGTTCTAGTTTTATCGATATAATCAAGACCAAGAACATCTAATAAATTAGTTCCAATTGTATCAAGTACCCAAATGTCTTGTTTCTTGTAAACACCATTAATTTCTACAACATTATCCAATACCTTTCTCATGATAACTTTTGTAATACCTTCAATACCTCTCAACACGACCTTTTGAAGAAGTTGGTCTTGGAAATTTTTCAAAATATAAATTTGGTCAGATTGATCTAGAGGGTTGACCTTTGTCTTCTTTTGACCACCTCTATTACTGCCTGACTTCAAAATATCGTTCATTCTAATTCTAAATACTAATTTATCTGCGTTGAAATCAGAATAGATGCAGCTAATTTGGTCTTCATAACAACTCTTCAACGTAAAGTTTACATCATCCATTGTGATATTTTTCTCAAGCATAATTTCAGGATCCATAACCATTCTTACAATCCATTTTGATTTCTCAGTTTCACCTGATTCAAGACTGATTTCATTACATTCATCTACTAAACTTTCAAATGCTTTATATTGTTCAATGCAGTCTTTATCTTCAGCAATCATTGTATTCAAATCGTCTGGGTCAAAGCAAATTTCAGTAGACTTAACAATTTCTTCTAATCTGGTATGTTCAAGCATATACATAATAGTATGAGCTTTTTCCTTCTGTCTTTCATCTTCTGGCTTGAGATAAATACTCAATGATGGATTTTTAATCTCGCTGGATAACGATAAAATTTCTTCAATTCTTGGCACACCACGAGTGACGTTAGATTTAGATGCAACACCTGCAAAGTGGAAAGTGTTTAAAGTCATCTGTGTTGACACTTCACCTAAACTTTGGCCTGCAATCATACCAACCATTTCACCAGGTGTAACTATTGCTCTTTTATAATCAATTAAAATGGTATCGAGTAGTAGTGTCAATGCATTTTTATTAAATCGTTTAACGACTAATAATTCCTTTGGCGATAAGTAGTAGAAGAACAATGTTTCGAATAATTTTGTTGGTGAAGAGTAATAAATTTTATTGAGTTTTTCAAAACAATCTTTAATCATTTGGTAACCCTCTAATGGTGTGATATCAACTAATGACGAAGATGTAATACCACATTGTCCTTGAATAGTATTAATAATATAATTAAATGCAACTGGACAGTTAACAACTTTATCCCCTTTATTATTGAATACATTTTTGATAATAATTTCTCTTCTCTTAATCATTGTTTCAACTAGTTCATTCATAGTGACAGCAAAGTCTTTTTCTTGTTTCTTAACTCTAGTCATTGTATTTTTCAAGAAGATATTGCTGAGAGTCTTTACCTTTCCAGATTCTTCAGGAATCAAATAATGATTATAGATATCCTGAGAACTCATTTCAACAATTGGCATATCTTGGTCTTCAACTTTTGTTGTATCAATACCATCGTCACCATATCTGAATTGAACAATTTTATTCTTATTGGTTCTAATGGTCATATCATAATTAACCATTAAATCTTCAAGAGCCTTGATAAGACGACGTTGAATATAACCAGTAGTAGAAGTTTTTACAGCTGTATCAATAAGACCAACACGACCACCCATAGCGTGCATAAAGAGTTCTTGTGGTGTTAAACCATTGATATAAGAACTCTCAACAAATCCACGAGCACCAGGTGAATCATCGTATTTGGTAAAGTGAGGTAAGGTTCTGTGTTCAAAACCGTAAGGGATACGCTTACCATCTACGTTTTGTTGACCAAGACAAGAAATCATGAAGGAAATATTCAAGTCTGAACCTTTAGAACCAGCTTTAACCATTTCAACAAAACGATTACCTTCAGACAAATTTTTCAAACCAATCTTACCAGCTTCAGATGTTGCTTGATTAAGAATACTATTAACTTGTGTTTCAAACTCTTCTTCATTGGTTTTACCAGTATTATTTTCAAATATTCCTAATTGAACTTGATCAATCAAATTTTTTACTTCAGTCTTCTTATCGGTAATTACTTTAATAATTTTATCATTTGTTTCTTGATTGGAAATCAAGTCACTAATTCCAACACTGAACCCAGCAGTTTTCATGTATTCGGTAACGATATTTTGTAAATCGTCAATAAACTTGGCAGATGCCATATTTCCAAAATCATTGCAAACACGCTGTAAAAGTCCTCTAGTTCTTCCACCCAACACACCTTTATCCATTTGTCCCTTGATATACTTACCATTCTTAATTTCAATTTTACCTCTCATGGATAATGGTGGCATGATTTGACTTAAAATATCATAATTTGAAATTCCACCTTCTTTTTCCATATCTTTCATCAATTCTTTTTCATTAACACCGTTGAACATCATAAGCAAGTTCATAGCTTGTCTTGAATTGAATTTAACATTTTCTTTTGAGAATAAATATGAACCAAGCATAGAGTCTTGATAAATACCAATAATAGATGCATTATTTGCAGGACTTACGATTTGATAAGGGACTGCTGCCAAATTCTTAAGTTCAGCCTCCGATTCTGGGTCTTGTGGCATGTGCAAATTCATTTCATCGCCATCAAAATCCGCATTGTAAGGCTTTGTATCAGCAACATTCATTCTAAAAGTATCACCTCGTTTCATAATTCTAGCAATATGACACATCATACTCATTCTGTGAAGAGTAGGTTGACGATTAAATAGAACAGCATCACCGTCCATCATATGACGATGAACAATATCACCTTCCTCCAAAACAATAGAATTTCTATCGAGATAATATTTCAACGTGATTGACTCACCATTTCTCTTTTGAAGCATTTTAGCTCCTGGCCATACATCAGGACCATTTCTAATTAATTTAGTCAAGAAATCTTTATTGATTTTATTCACATAAACTGGTTTGGTAATATTTTTAGCAACCTTCATTGGAATACCAAGTTCGCGAATTGAAATGTTGGGGTCGGCAGTAATGACTGAACGAGCACTAAAGTCAACACGTTTAGCCATTAGATTACCTCTCATACGACCACCTTTTCCATTTAAACGATCCTTAATAGATTTTAATGGTCTGCCGGAACGTTGTGCAACTGAAGCTACACCAGGAATTTTGTTATCAACTTGAGTAGCTACGTAATATTGCAAAACAGTTGTCCAATCGTCGATAACGTTTGCTTGTGCGTTGGCCTGAATTTTTTCTTGAAGAGTTTTATTAGTTTTAATAATATTAACCAAAATATGACTCAAATCATCTTCTGATCTTTGTTGAGAGTCATGTTTTACAGATGGTCTTACTGCTGGTGGTGGCACTTGCATAACTTGACAAACCATCCAATCTGGTCTAGAATAAACTGGACTGAATCCCATAAATGATACATCTTCGTCAGAAATTCGCTTAAATATTTTTAATACCATTTCAGGAGTAATTTTAACAACAATAGGTTCGGATTCAGCTTCTTCTCCTTTCCATTCGGCATAAATAGTTGCTAAGCCTTCTTTTCTAATTTTATTAGGTTGAAGACATCCACAACCATCTTCGGTATCTTCACCACATCTTTTAATTTTGCTGGCTAATGAGAATACATATTTCCATCTCGCGTCTCCTTGTACCTTTAATGCTTGCTTATATTTTTCCTTGCTAATAAGTAATTTACTACATTTAAAACAAACACATCGTAAAACTTTTTGTATAGAATTTAAATATTGAATATAAAACACTGGTCTTGCTAATTCAATATGGCCAGAATAACCTGGAGTTTGCATATAATCAAGACCATCAGTTGGACAAATTAATCCAGGTTCTAAAACACCCATTCTAGGATCGAATAATCCACCAATTACTGGTTTATTATTGATGTATGTGTCTCGGCTAGTAATTTCAGCAACCGAACCCTTTCTGATTTCATCAGGAGATAATATACTAAATTGAATCCCAACAACCTTGGAAACATTCATTGTATTATAATTGGAATTTGTGAATTTGGACATCTCTTATAATATATGAGATTAGATTTAAATTGTTTTTCTTAATCAATTTTTTATTTAATTTTTTAATAAATTATTAAATATAAATTACAATGAATTTATTCAACTATGGAATTGATTAATTTGTTAAAAAACTTAAATTTAAAATATAATATCACAATTATAATATATAATATTATCCATCCTAATATATAACATTATATATTTTATAAAATAAAATTGATTTTGATTTAAAATTAAAATTACAAGATATATAATATAAGAATGACACGCGACAGTTCAAACAAGTTATCTAAGAGAGAGCAAGTTAAGCGTTCCAATAAGAAGGCTGAAGCTAATCTCAAAAAAAAGAAAAATGAAAGTTCAGATAGTGATGGTGGAAATGGAAGCAATTCAGAAAGCGATGAGATGGATATGCACGAGTTTCGAAAGTATGTTCAAAAAATATTTCCGTCAAAACATATGGATAAAAAAATCAAGGCTGGTGAGAAATTGAAAAAATTAGCTGAAGAAGATAGCGAATATGATAGCGAAGACTATGTAAAAAAATTCAAATCAAGTTATAAAAAAACGGTTAATAATTCAGAAGATGAAGAAGATTGGGAAACACAATCTGAATCAGATGAAGAAGAAAATATTAAATCTAAAAAAAATCAAAAAACTAAAGTATCAAAAAAAGAAAAAAAGAATAAAAAACTAGATATTTCTGATGATGAAACTGTATCACTTGGCTCACAAGATACAGAAGATGAAGAAGAGGAAGATGAAGGTGATGTTAAACCTGGTAAAATTAATATTATATTTACAATTGGTGGTGCGGAAGGTGAAGATGAGGATGAATGGGACGAAGATTTTGATGAAGATTATGAAGACTATGAAGACTCTGACGATGTGACTGAAAATGAGGATGAAGAAGTTTCTACGGACGAATCTTCTGACGAAGATAAAGAAAAGGAGGAAGAAGTTAAACCAAAGAAGAAATCTTCAAAGAAGGCTTCTAAAAAGGTTGAAGAAAGTGAAGAAGAGGAAGAAGAAGTCAAACCAAAAAAGAAGTCGTCAAAAAAAACTGAAGAAATAGTTACACCTGCAGTAGAAGATAAAAACGAGGTTCTTTCACAATTAAAAGAATTGTTATCCAAAAATCCAAAGGATAAATCAATTGAAAAATGTATTGAAGTATATGAGGAGGATGTAAAAAAGGAAAAAGCGAAGAAGGAGAAAAAGGAGAAAAAGCAAAAGGAGAAAAATATGAGAATATTCAGAAAAATCATAAGAGATAAAAATACTATGAATGACTTTTCGTTCTATGAGAAGTTGGAGACAGAAAATCAAAAGAAGCTAATCAAGGAATTGAGAGAAATTAATAAAATTACACGAATTGAGAAGCCATATAGAATGACTCTTTTGGAGGCAGATATTCCAATTGAATTTAAGGCGGCTGCTATGAAGAAGGTGAATTCATTACGCTATATGGAGCCAGGAAGTGGTGAGTTTTATAAGATTAAAAACTGGGTCGATACATTTATGAAGATTCCGTTTACAAATTATCAAGAGCTTCCACTAAGTATTGAAAATGGTGTAGATAGTTGTCATGAATTTATGGAGAATGCACAGAAGACACTAGATTCAGCTGTTTATGGATTAAATGATGCCAAGATGCAAATTATGCAAATGTTAGGTCAGCTTTTAACAAATCCTAAGGCTATTGGTACAGCTATTGCAATTCATGGACCTCCTGGAACAGGTAAGACTAGTTTGGTGAAGGAGGGAATTAGTAAAATTTTGAACAGACCATTTGCCTTCATTGCTCTAGGTGGTGCAACAGACAGTAGTTTCTTAGAAGGTCATGGCTACACATATGAAGGTAGTACTTGGGGTAAAATTGTGCAGATTTTAATTGACAGTAAGTGTATGAATCCAGTGATTTATTTTGATGAGTTAGATAAGATATCAGATACTCCTAGAGGTGAGGAAATTGCCGGTATTTTAACTCATTTGACAGATACTTCACAAAATTCACAATTCCACGATAAGTATTTTGCAGAAATAAATTTTGATTTGAGTAAATGTTTATTTATCTTCAGTTATAATGATGAATCAAAAGTTAATCCAATCTTGAAGGATAGAATGTATAGAATTAAGACAAAGGGTTATTCTGGTAAAGAGAAGACAGTAATTGCTAATAATTACTTGTTGCCAAAAATCAGAGAACAGGTTAAATTTAATAACAGTGATATTATTATTCCTGATGATGTATTAGGTTATATTAATGATACTCATTGTCATAAGGAAGATGGTGTAAGAAATATGAAACGTTGTCTAGAAATTATTCATACAAAGTTGAATTTATATAGACTCATGAAACCAGGGTCAAATTTATTTGAAGGCGAGATGTCATTAAAAGTGGAATTTCCATTTAAGGTGACTAAAGATATTGTAGATAAATTAATTAAAAAGGAAGAACAAAATTTCTCAGCATTATACAGTATGTATGTATAAAAACAATATAAACGTTAAATGATAAAAATAAATAATATGAGCTTAGATTATTATTTATTTTGTAGAAAGAGATATGATAATATAATAAGAAATTTGGAAGAGATAATAAATGAAAATAATTTATTTTTTAATGAAACTGCAAAATTAGAAATGGAAGTTGCTGAAAATATATTAGATGAGTTGAATCTAATAGAAAATAGAGAATATTTTAAAAATAAGCTGAAGTATTTTATAAGATTAAAGGATATTTGCGAGAGAAAGATATATAAATTATGTGAGCATAATTATATAGATGATTATATAGACATTAATCCAGAACGCAGTCAAAAAATTACATATTGTACTATTTGCGAACATGCAAAATAATATATTTCGTTTAACCTACTTAAAGACGCTACACTACATGATGAAGGGGATTTTCCAATTTTTCGAAAAAAAGGTCCAAAAAACTTCCCTACACATGAAGGGACGCGAAAACAGCTCAAAAACACAAAAGTATTTTGGCTTTTTTTTTTTGGACATTTTTTTTGTCCATTTTTTGAAAGCTCAGATATTTTATGGAAAAATGCATGAATTGTGACCATAATGAAAATTTAACGTCTGGCGACCAAAAAAATAATTTTCAAAATGTGAGCATAATTTTTTTATATTTTTCTCGAAAAATGATTTAGGTAAATTTCTGTTGTATATATATGACAACAATTGACAACGATTTAGGCCCAAAAAAGCCCATGATTTTTGAATGCAAAATATGTCACTTTATTTGCTCTTATAAAAGAGATTTTGACAGACATATTAACACCAAAAAACACAAAAACAACGAAAAAGCAACATTTGACAACGAATTTTACCTAAAAAAGCCCGAATCAAAATCTTTTACGTGTGATTTTTGCGAACGAGAATATAATGATAGAGCTGGATTATGGAGACATAAAAAGAAATGTAAGCCTGCCAATTTAAATGATAAAAATATGATTTTAGAAAATTTAACGACAGATAAAGACTTGATAATGATGTTAATCAAAGACAATAATGAACTTAGAAAGATGATGATGGAGCAGCAGTCTTTGATGTTAGAAAATAATAATAAAGTATTAGAATTATGCAAAAATGGAACTCATAATACAACAAATACTCACACCAATTCACATAACAAAGCATTTAATTTAAATTTCTTTTTAAATGAAACATGTAAAAATGCGATGAATATTATGGATTTTGCCGAGTCCATTCAGCTACAACTTTCAGATTTAGAAGCAGTTGGAGAGATTGGATATGTAGAGGGTATTTCTAATATTATTGTGAAAAATTTAAAAGCATTAGATATTACAGAAAGACCGATACATTGTGCAGACAAAAAGAGAGAAGTTATTTATATTAAAGATGAAGATAAATGGGAAAAAGAAGATGACGACAAAAAAAAATTAAGAAAAGTAATTAACAAAGTAGCATGTAAGAATCAAAGACTTTTATCGAAGTTTAAAGAGCTGCATCCAGGTTGTAATTTTAGTGAGTCCAAATATGCGGACCAATATAGTAAAATTGTTATTGAAGCAATGGGTGGTGCTGGTAATAATGACATTGAAAAGGCTGATAAAATAATACGAAACATAGCAAAGGAAGTTGTTATAGATAAATCAGTTGTTTAACTCGACGTTTCTTTAAGTAGTTTAAATATATTATTTAATAAATATATTTAAAGACCTTTAAATTAAACTGCATTAAATCTTATTTTTGGTTCATAAAAAAATCTTATTAGATGAAAATGTATTAAATAAAAATTGTGCTTCGTGACCATAATCAATGTCATTCTCTTCGATAGAACCTTCATTGATATCATCATCGAACATACTTCTAATAAATTTTGATGTTTTTAAAATTTCCATTTTTGTATACTAATATCATAACAATCATTTAAATTATTTAAATATATATTTAACTTAAATAATTTAGGAATTTAGGGGTTTGGATTACCAAACTGTATTAGTATTATGCCACCACATTCCATCACCGCGTTTAACATTATATATTGCTCTAAATATTTCTGAACGAGATAAAGGAACATTACATCTATATTTATCTAGTGGATGCGGATTAGTTTTTAATTGGGCAGATAAAGCTTTTTTGCTGACAAATTGTTTTTGTTGAAATGCAAAATAAGTAAAAAATGCTTCAAATCCTAAATATCTAATTGGAACTAGGTCTTGATTTTTCTCTTGAAAATCTCTCAAATATTCAGTGCAAATCGCTAAGCTTTGTATATCTGCTAAATCTTCTCCAATACCAATAGAAGCATCAAAATATATGTTATCTCTTGCTGCAAATTCTTCATATTGTCTTATCACGTCATTTTGAATTTCTTTATATTTCTTTTTATCTTCAGGCGTCCACCAATTATGTAAATTGCCATCCCATCCATATTGACTTCCCCAATCATCGAAACCATGACCTAATTCGTGTGCAATAGTAAAACCAAGATGTGCTAAATTATATTCAATACCTCTTTCATCCAAATCTACAAATGGCTTTTGAATATAACCAAGATTTATGTAGATACTGTTTTTACCTGGGGTGTAAGATGCATTTACGATATATGCTTGTTCTCCAGCTAATTTAACTGGATAATTTGTCCAATCCATTTGAGGAATATCAATGATACCTTTTCCTTCTAATTCAATAAATTTCTTATGACGCCAGGCGTTGATTTTTTTCATGTTATCATATATATTTGTTCCATAATCTAAGTCAGGGTCTTCTCTCAAATTATCAGGTTTTCCATATACAAATTTACAATGATGCAATTTTTTCAATGCATATTTTTTAGTAGAGGATGCTAACCATTTATTACGAATCATTATTCGTTTAAATACTAATTTTAAATCTTGACATAATATTTCAACATACTTCATAGCTTGTGGATTTTCATAATGTTTAACATATTCATTGGTTAAGAAAGTATTAAATGGAATTGACATATAGAGAGAAGCACTAACTGCGTTTGTTTCATTAATAGCTTCTTGTCCACGTTCAAATTTTCCTTTAAAATCATATATTATTTTTTCCCAATCTCTCGTTATTCTTACCAAGTTTTTCAATAAAGAAAATAACCAATATGTTTTCCATTGAGGAGTATTCCAATTTTTTATCAATACATCACTTCCACATTTTAAATAATTTAAACTTGGTGTAATGAAAAAGTCTGGTACCTTTTTATAACCAATATGTTTAGCTAATTCTTCCCAATTAAATCCATATTTTTCTAGTGCTTCTCTCGAATATACTTTATTATAAGGTACTTCTTCATTTACTACTTCTATGCAACCAAGAGCATCTAATATTTGTTTTTCAACTTCAAATACGTCTCTTGGGTTATAACCATGGTTTGGTCCTAATAAGGTTTTAAAAATTTTATTTATGTATTTGAAAAATTCGTTTCTATAGTTTTCCTTATATTGTACATCAATACCATCATCAAAATATACATTTATATCTATTATATTAAATTGACCAGAAGTTATATAGCATCTATATACTTTATTATTCTTCTCGTCAGGGTTGACTGACCAAGCAAACGGTGAATAAGGTGATGTCATCTCATTTCTGTTTAAAAATGCAATCAATGCCCATGGATTATTTTCCATTAAAAGATTATCGATTTTTTTTACAGCTTCAAATGCTAATTTTTTACTGTAATGTTTAGGGTTCATTTGAATAACAGAATTGTAATAATTTTTTAAGTTTTTGGCTAGTTTATCATCGTGAGTTTTATAATAATTTACTATTATATCGTTTAACTGATGATATACTTTATCTTGAGCCAATCTAAAATCGTCAACTTGAACAATATATTTTTGTTGTTTTTCTAAACTGACATTTTTGAGCCATAAATAATTAATATAGTCATAAAAATTGTTATTTGGTTTAATACTATGAGGTGCAAATTTAGCAGTTAATTCCCTTACAAATTCTTTCTTTTTTTCATCATTAGTAATACGTAAACTCTTTGGTGGGATTTTTTTGCTGAATTTTTCTTCAAATGGTTTTAAACCTATTGGACATATTTCTAAACTTTTAATATTTTTTCTAGTTTTGTTTCCTTTTGAATGTTTTTTTCTGTTAGTTTTTGGCATCTACTAATATATGTAAATAAAATAGTAATAAATTAGATTGTTATTTTATTTAGTATTCAGAGTAAGGAACATTATTTCCACCGCGAGTAATTAAATAGTTATATTGCAAATTTGTCATACATGCGCATCCAGTGCTAGTTGAATAAGTATTTGGACAGCACTCAGGTTTGAATGGAGTGGTTGCAAACATATTTAATTCTCCTTCAGGAAGAGGAACTGGTTGTGGTTCTCTAGCAAGAAATTTTTTGACGCCATCGCTTAATGGTTTTCCAGGAACAACTGTCATATCAGGAGCACTCCAAGAAGAAGTGTTAAGAACAGTTTGAGTAGCTAAATCATAAGGAGATGATTGACCGTAGTTAGTATTTGCACCAACAAATGATTCTGTAACCTTACCATTCATTTTAGAAGCACCATTTTTAACATTTGAAGCAACAGAAGCAGGAGCAGGTTGATTTTCAACAGAATTGCCTGACGCATCAGTAGATTTAATCATTTCAAGACCTTCCATTAAACTATAATTACTACATCCACATAAAGTGTGTCCGACTAAAATTAAATAAATGACGCCAATTAAAATTAGAATCTCTACATTCAATTTATATCCAAAAATTGAGATATCCATTATTATACATAATTGATAGATAATATTTTTATTTATTATTTTTCTAAAAGTCTGTCTATAGCTGCGTTATAATCTTCAATAATAGTATTTTCTATTTTAAATGTTCCTTTATCTGTTAAAAGATGGTATAGTTTATTATGTTTATTTAAAATACTAATTTTAGGATAATTTAAATATCTGGAATGACCTTCAATATATTTATTTTCGCCTAAATTATATGAAAACTGTCTGATAAGCGAATCACCATCTATTTCAACAATGCCATATACTTTTTCTCCATTTTCTAGAACATCATTTATTTTAATTTTATTAAGAGATATCATATTTTTAGATTTTAAAGGAATATTTGAATTTGCTGAAAACCCACAATCAAAATATTTATGAATAGAATCTTTATCAAATGTCGTGTTTAATATATTATTTAAACTATTGTCATAAATTTCATCCCAATCAGTAAAAATATTATTATTAATTTCAATAATTTTTTGTGAAGTATTTAAACAATATAAAAATTTCTCATTATAATTATGACATTTTACAGCATCATGATGGTTTGATACTCTAATCCATTTATCATTAAATTTAACAATATGAGAATCAGAAACTAGAACATTGTTCAAATAATACATTATTGAACCTTCTGTAGCTACTTTAATTTTAGCAGTAACAATATTATTATTATATAAAATCTCTCCAGGTTCAATTTCTATTATTTTTTTATAAATACCATTATTCATTTTAATCATTGTATTTCTATCAAAGCATTTAACCTTAGGTATTTTATAACTAGTATTAACTTTTAAAGTGTCAACCATAAATGCCAATATAATAGCCATAGGAATTGATATTGCTACAAATATAACAGTATTGGCTATAGCAGCACCCCATGTAAACGGCACTGCCCAAAATGCGGCAATCATAACAGCTAATGCGATTAATATACTAATAATAAATTGAGCAATGGCACCCATTAGAGATTTGAGAGCATAATATCCACCTAATAATGTAAATAAACCAGATGTCATAGTTCCTTGAATTTTGCTAATAAGATCTTTAAAACTAATAATGATTTGCATGAGAGGTGTCATCATATTCATAATTCTTCCCATTATTTCTTCAGATACTGCTTGCATAGATGACCTAACTTTATCGAACATAGCTCTAATAGATTGGATAGCAGTTTGAATAATATTCGCTATATTTTGAAGAGCTTGAGTTATAAATGTCAACGGTTGAACGGCTGTACCAGTTATTCCTGATAAAATATTTTGAGTACAATAATTAAAATTTTGAGAAGTATATTCACTTGCTGACATTCCCTCAGGATGAGTAATTAATCCTGCGATAGGAATAATATTTGGTTTACATCTTTGATTAGGCCAATCATCTATTATTGGTTGAACATTAATCATAGTGTGAAAATACGAAACCAAAATTATAACAACAATTGTTATAATAATAAATAGAAGTAACGATCCTCCATATTGATCATAATAAGTTAGTTTATCATACATTTTTGTTATATTATTTAAATTTGCGTCCATATATAGTATCTGGATTTAAATATTCTTAAACAAGCTTCATTTTAACAAAATGGTCCTCCCAATCCCAGAATATTTCACCAGCAATTGGAATGCGATGTGTGTCTGTTATCAAACAGCTAAATACGTCATAAATTTTATCTGTTAATTTAGCCTTACTATAATTTTCAACCTTTACAAAAACATTCTTTTCTTTGTCGAATACTAAATGAGAACCTGTTACTAACGTATTTCCAATGGAATAGAATGGAATTTGTTCCTTTTTATTACTAATTTTCAACACAGCTTCAACAATAGAACCGTCTTCTAAAACATCTCCTAAATTAATTTCTTTCATATGTTTTACTTCTCCATTTTTTAGTTTAATCTTAGTAAAAGGATAGAAACACTTTCCTAGAGCTCTTACCATTTGTCCAGGAGGTCCATTCCATGTGCTATTCATTGTTTTAATGCTTCCATCCATTACATACATAAGTGAAACCATAATACCAATGGTTTTTCCAATCAAGTCCTTAATTCCAATAGTAATTCTTTGAAATTCAATTACTAAATTCAAAAAAACTCCGAAAATTGACTCGATAATAGATGAGAAAAATGTGCGGATTTTATTAAACATCGCACGTATATTTTGAATATCACCCATAAAACCACCCATCATAGTTGTTAAAGAACCAGTAATAAATGTAAGAGGTTGTAATAGGTAACCCATGAAATTAGTTTGCATAGATTGAATACAATAAGTGAAATTTTCTTCAATATCATCTGCTAAAAACATATACATCGGATTACATCTATATAAAGGCCAGTTTGCTTTAATTTCTGCAACTTGGCTATAATAGAATACTCCAGCAATATAAATGGCAAATGCTATATTAACATATAAAAAATTAACCCAATTTTTTCCAGATGGCATAACTTATATTATGAGTATAAAATTATTAATTTAATTATACACTAACCAAAAAGAAATCTTATACAAAAATGTCCTAAAAAATAAAAACTGTTTAATGACGACGATTTCGTCTAGATTTTCTATTACGTTTTTTAGTATTTCTACTTTTAGTGCGTCTTTTTCCACCACTATAGCAACCCCATTTCCAATCAGAATTACCGCCTTTTTTGTGTCTTCTTCTGCTACCTCCCATAGAAGTAGCTTGTCCATCTTGAGAAGCCCATGAAGCGCTTTGCATACTTGTTGATAGTAAAGGTCCAAGTTGTTCATTTGGAGCTGAACCTGGACCACCAGTAGGTGTGTATTGCATTTGAAATTGAGGAATGGCAACATCATCAGAACCACCTCCAAAACGACGGCGTCTTCTACCGCCACTTGCAATTTGATTAGCTAACAATTGCTTATTATTCATATTTTGTTGTGAAATAATTGCTGCATCACGAGGATTACCAGCACCAGGCGGTAAAGCAGCTGAAGTAGGTTGCATTAAACCAGGAGGAACATTTTGATTATTCGACATATTAATATATATTAATATTTTAATTAGTTTAAATAAAATACTTAATATATTAAGTATAAATAATGGACGACAAGCAAAGATTACAGTTGCAAAATATGATTAAGGCAAATAATGTTGAAGACCAAACTGATTTTATACGCAATTTGAAGCATAGTCAAATAATTAGAAATGATGTAAATAATATGATAATGATTAAGGCAAAATTTAGAGGAGATGATGCTAAAATCCATGAAGAATGTGTAAATGAATGTAATTTTTTATTTACTTATTACACTGATATTTACAATAAAATTAGAAAGGATGAAATAGATATTGGAATTTTAAACAAGTTTTTAGATGTATTGAAGAGAATTGAAGATGGTGAATTAGATCAACACGAAGGTTCATTTTTGGTTGGTTCAATTTTAAAGGAGTTATATGTTGATAGTGCTTTAAAGAAAGCTGAAAAATTGAATGCTGATGAAGAGCAAAAACCAGAACCAAAAAAACAGGAAGTTAAGATTTCGTATAAACAATTTAAGAAAATGAATAAATAATTTAAAAGTATATTTAAATATATATAAGAACAGATGAGATTTTTAAATATACTTTACCTTTTGTTTGTAGTAAATGCATTAAATGACCCATCGCATAATGAAAATGACGATAAATCTTCAAACAGTGAAGATAAGGGTTGTAATGGAAACGATGGTAATAGTGGAAAAGGAAATACAGAAAATAATGGTAAGAATTGTAAAACATCATTTCCGTCATTAAAGCCGACATCATTAAAGCCGACATCATTAAAGCCGACAATAATACCTACATCATTAAGCCCATCATCATACTATCCGACAAATTTACCTACATTATTGTCGACATTTTTGCCGTCAGAAATGCCGACATATTTATCATCCGATATGCCAACTTATTTACCAACAACATATTTGCCAACGCATATACCGTCAGAAACGCCAACATATTTGCCAACGCATATACCGTCAGAAACACCAACATATTTTCCAACTCATATACCGTCAGAAACGCCAACATATTTGCCAACGCATATACCGTCAGAAACGCCAACATATTTGCCAACGCATATACCGTCAGAAATGCCAACATATTTTCCAACTCATATACCGTCAGAAATGCCAACATATTTGCCAACGCATATACCGTCAGAAACGCCAACATATTTGCCAACGCATATACCGTCAGAAACGCCAACATATTTGCCAACGCATATACCGTCAGAAACACCAACATATTTTCCAACTCATATACCGTCAGAAACACCAACATATTTGCCAACCCATTTACCGTCCGATATGCCAACATATTCACCATCGATGCAACCTTCGATGTATCAAACAACACAACCACCAACATATTTGCCAACAGAAATGCCAACAACAGAAACGCCAACCCATATACCATCAGAAATGCCTACATATGAGCCTTCATATTCGCAATCAGAAATGCTAACCCATTTACCGTCAGAAATACCAACATATGAGCCTTCATATTCGCAATCAGAAATGCTAACCCATTTACCGTCAGAAATACCAACATATGAGCCTTCATATTCGCAATCAGAAATTCTAACCCATTTACCGTCAGAAATTCCGACAGCAAAAACATCAACCCATATACCATCAGAAATGCCTACACTTGAACCTTCTTTTTGTCCTACATATATTCCTTCTTCAAATCCTTCAACTAAACCAACTTCAGTTCCAACTGTAATTCTTTTTTCAAATCCTTCAACTAAACCAACTTCAGTTCCAACTGTAATTCCTTCTACAAATCCTTCAACTAAACCAACAGCAATTCCGTCTTCCATCCCTTCAACTAAACCAACAGCAATTCCGTCTTCAATCCCTTCTTCCATCCCTTCAACTAAACCAACTTTAATTCCTTTTTTTATCCCTTCTTATATCTCTTCAACTAAACCAATAGAAATTCCGTCTTCAATTCCAACCGCAATTTATTCTGCAATTCCTTCATCATTTCCTTCAATAATTCATTCTTCAATTCCGTCATCAATTCATTCTTCAATTCCGTCATCAATTCATTCTTCAATTCCGTCATCAATTCCTTCTTCAATTCCGTCATCAACAAATCCAACATCTATTCCAAGTTTTAAACCAAGTTTAATTTTATCGACCATTGAACCAACTATTGAACCTACACTAGAATCTATTCCAGAAAAACCTATCAAAAATAATACAATATCACTTAAAATTAGCCAATCTTCAATAGTAAATAATAGAACAAATAATATATTGGTTTATTCTTTGCTATTAGCACTTTTGATTTTTATATTTATATCAACTGGTTTAACAGTATATTTCTGTTTTAAATGTTGTTGTGCGAGTGGTGTACCATTTAAAAAGAAGAAAAAGGAAGAAGAGAATAATGATGTTAAATTTGAAAATATATATGAATCAGACCTTTACATAAATCAATCACACTATCCTTATATATATCATCCACAATTAGAATTATTTAGCAAAAAGGATATCAAAAAAGAATTGGAATATGATATAAAACTTTACAATAAGATTAAAAGTCCTTATAAAGTGTATTCATACAGAGGATATGAAGAATCTGAACAAGATTTAAAATTATATGAAAAAAATATTAAAATGTAATCAATATAAATATATAATGTATTTACCTCCAGAAATAATCAATTATATTTTTCTTTTTACAAAAAGACGTATTTTTTGATAGTTATGATTGGTTAAAAGATTTGTTAGAAATAATTGAAACAATAAAAAACGATAACATTGTTAAAAATTACTATTTATGTAAAAATAATGAATATATTAAACTTACATAAAAATAAATTTATATATTTATGTAAATATGTCAAAAAAGTATACTACAAAAATAAGTCTAGTAATAGTAGAATCTCCAGCAAAATGTAAAAAAATTGAAGAATATCTAGGACCTGGTTATAAATGTGTTGCTTCTTATGGACATTTACGCACTATATCATCATTAAAAGATATTGATATTGAAAATAATTTTAAACCAACGTATACTATTATTGATGAAACTATTAAAAAAAAACAAATAGAATTTTTAAGAAAAGAGATTAAAAATGCTCATGAAGTTATACTTTCAAGCGATTCTGATCGTGAAGGTGAGGCAATTAGTTATTCAATAATAGAGCTATTTAAGTTGCCATTAAATACAAAGCGTATTACATTTAATGAAATAACAGAAACTGCTATCCAAAATGCAATCCAAAATCCAAGAACGATTGATATGAATATTGTAAATGCCCAACAAGCGCGTCAGATTCTCGATGTACTGGTTGGATTTAAAATAAGTCCTGTCTTATGGAAATTAGTGAAAAATGGAAAGGATAATGCTTTGTCAGCTGGTAGATGTCAAACTCCAGCTTTAAAATTAGTTTATGAAAATCACAAAGAAATTGAAAATACATCAGAGAGAAAAATATATAATACAATTGGTTATTTTACAAACTCAAATTTACCATTTGATTTAAATAAACAAATCGAAGACGAAGATGACATGATAGATTTTCTCGAAAAAAGTGCCGACTTTTCTCATATTTACACATGCTCTCAACCAGTAAAAGTATATAAACAATCACCAGACCCATTTACGACTAGCAGATTACAACAAGTCGCAAGTAATGAACTGCGTTATTCACCAAAAGAAACAATGCGAATTTGTCAACTACTATATGAAGGAGGATATATTACATATATGAGAACAGATTCGAAGACATATAGTGGCGAGTTTTTAGAAACTGCAAAGGACTATATTATCAAGACGTATGATGCTCAGTATGTTAAGCAAGGATTGGCTGGAAATTCTGACGACAATAACCATAAAGAAGAGGTTAAAAAACTCGGCAAGAAAAAAGAAAAGAAGACTGATTATGCTCAGGGAATCGACAGTCTTCGGCAGGAAGCACATGAAGCAATAAGACCAACCAACATTTCTCTCCAGAATTTACCAGAAGAAATGGATTCGAAAGAAAGGAGAATGTATAAACTCATTTGGACTAACACTTTAGAGAGCTGTATGACAGATGCATCTTTTTATTCAGTAACAGCAAGTATTTCAGCTCCTGATAATTTAAAATATTCTTATACAACTGAGTTGATTGACTTCCCTGGTTGGAAAATAGTTGAAAACAAATTCTCTCGAGAGAATAAAGAATATCATTATTTGCAAACTATCAAAAAGGACTTACCTATCATTGTAAAGAAGGTTTGTTCAAAGGTCTCTATTAAAGGTTCCAAGTTACATTATACCGAAGCAAAATTAGTACAGCTCCTAGAAGAAAAAGGCATTGGTAGACCATCTACATTTTCATCACTAGTTGATAAAATTCAAGAAAGAGGATATGTTAAAAAGGATGATGTCAAAGGAAAAGAAATAATCTGTAGAGATTTTGAATTAGAAGATGGAGAGATTTGTGAAATTGAAAATAAAAGAGAGTTTGGTAACGAAAAAAACAAATTGATTATTCAGCCATTAGGTGTAATTGTTATGGAATTTCTCAATAATCATTTTAATAAATTATTCAATTATGAATATACTAGTTTAATGGAAGCAGCTCTTGACAAAATAGCTAAAGGTGAACTTATATGGTTTGAAGTTTGTAATGCATGTAATAAAGAAGTTGATGAATTAATTGAAACAATCCGTGATGAAACTAAATTTGAATTTCAATTAGACGATAATAATACATTTTTAATAGGGAAATATGGACCAGTAGTTAAATGCGTCGAAGAAAAAGATGGTAAGGAAGAAATATCATTTAAATCTGTTAAAAAAGATTTTGACATATCAAAATTAAAAAATGGAGAATTAGAACTTGATGAAATAGTCGAATCAAATAAGACAGCAAACACTCAATATAATTTAGGTAAATATGAAGGTAAAGATATTTTCTTGAGAAAAGGTAAATTTGGATTATATGCATCGTGGGGTGATAATTCTAAGACATTAAAAGAACTTGGTAACAGACCTATCGAAAATATAACATTTGAAGAAGTAAAAGAAATTTTGGAAAAAGGTTCTGGAATAGTTAGAGAGATTAATTCAAGTTTATCGATTAGAAAAGGACCAAAAGGAGATTATATATTCTATAAAAATTCTAAAATGAAAAAACCTACATTTCATGACATTAAAGCATTTGCATTAGAAACTAATGAAGATTATAAAATATGTGATAATACTATTTTAAAATCTTGGATATCCGAAAAATATAATATAAAGATTTAACGACCCATTGGTGGAGGATAAATAGTCGATCTAGACTCACGAAGAATCATTGGTAACATAGTTGTAAATTCCAACATAAATGAAAAATTAAAAACTCCAAAATTGACCGGTTGACCATTATGATATCTTAATTTAATTTTCAATCTTCTTATTCTCTCTGCTGGTGGATAATAAAACTTGTAAGGAATAGAATCTCTATCGAACCATTGCGACATTGGTGTAGATGGCACTGGTATTTTTGCAAATGCAGAATTGACGACACCGTTCGTTTGATTAGTTGTTAATGTAAAATTGCTTATATTATATGGTTTTGTTTCATCAATACAATTTTGACCAGCTAATTCCATATAAATAAATGCATCACCCATTAGATTAATTTTATATGGTGGTTCAACCCAATAAACTTGACTTCCTGATAAATCTGTGTATGGAAGCAACCAATATCCATCGTCACCAGGAGTAACATCACCGTAATAAAATCTCGGAACAATTATTCCATTATATGTTATATAATCTGTAATGTTATTGAATGCATTACTGCTAACAGCCTGACTATTACATCTGGCTAATCCAAGATATCCACCTAATCCCCAATTTGAAGAATCTGGTAAATGCTTCTTTTCACCAATACATAAAGTTTCACTTACTAAATTTGTTAGCAATCCAACTTCATTAATTAATTCAAAACCATCTGCTCTATTTCCAAACCATAATTTACAGCTTACAGTATTATAAACAACTATAAAACGATTATAACCGCCGCGGCTTTTAAATTCTTCTAGTGAAGTAGTCCATGAAGGATCAGTTAAAGCTTGTTCTGCAAAATAGGTTTGTATTCTTATGGTAACCGCTGTATTCATTTTATTAGTCATTTCAGTTGCCATTTGTATTGGATTATAAAACCCCTCTTCAATTATAATTTCATATTTATTAGAAGTCTTAAATAATGCTTCAAAAATTCTATATGTTAAGACATCACTAACTCCATTGACACCAGGATTATATGGATTAGTAATACTGAAAACAAAAAATATATTACTATTAAATGCTGAAAATGTACTGTAATTTGCAGGAAATGCCCATTGAACAAGTCTAATTGCAGATACATTAGTAACATCTTCAGGCATCTCGATCTCAAATTCACTCGAATTAACATATCTAACTATATCTCTATCCTCAGAATGTATAGATACGAATTTTTTATAAAACATATATTCTTGAGAATTTGGAATTAATGGATGGGATGTATTTACGTTATATGGTTGTGTACTAGCAAAACCTTTTGCAGTATTTTCAATTTGTGTAAAAGCATTAAACGATGACATATATAATTATATTATATTTTTATATTTAAATAAATTTTTATAATAAAACTAAAATACTTAATTATAATATAAATGTCGATTATAAGTACAACTGCTAATTACGGAGGTAGAGTTAATGATTTTCAGCAAAATATAAAACAATTTGTCGTATCAGGACCTAGTGAAGCTATTTGGATTTACAAAAGACTATCAGACGGATTACTTGTTCAAACTCCAGCTAATTCAAAAATACCCGTATTAATTAATAATGATTTAATAATAACTGGTTCATTATATAACACATCAGACATAAGACTTAAAGAAAATATTACTGAAATTTCTACTGCTAAAATGGAAGATTTATTTACATTAAATCCAGTTATATTTAGTTATAAAAATGATCCTTCAAAAAAATCACACTATGGAGTTTTAGCTCAAGATGTAGAAAAAGTATTTCCAGAATTAGTTGAGAATAATATATCAGGTTTCAAAACTGTTAATTATCAAGAGCTAATACCTTTAATTCTAGCTAAAATGAAAAATATGCAAGAACAAATTAACGAATTAAAGCAAAATGTTATATATAAATAATTTTTTATTATAACTTCAGTATATAAATGAAAGATTGGTATTCAACAGTATATAAAGCTTGCATATTTGCAGGAATAATATCGTTTATATTAGGGGTTTTTACTGAATCAAAAACGTCTTTAGGTGCATATATAACAGGTTATTCTGTATTCATTTTAGCTATAATGATGATTTTAATTGTATCATTTAATAGTATTTTTAAGGTTGGTAGTAATGATCCTGTATTACAAACATTTTATACAATTTTAATAACAACTGGACCTTTTATATTGATGCTTGGTGTCATCGCATTTGTTTTATATTTATTAATTAAATATCAAAGCAATATTGTTGAGGGGAAAACTGCGCCTGGTTATAATTCATTCAGCAATATAATTGTTATGCTTTTATTAATTCAAATATATTTAGTTTATAGTTCTGAACATTTTGAAAATACTGGTAAATTATCAAAGGTAACATCTAGCATAGTTTATTTGATTGGAGCTATTACTGGTATATGCTCAATAATATTATATACAATTCTTAAATATTATTCAACTGATGGATTTACATGTATTAATTAACTTTTATAAATTTATAGGTCAAACCGTAATTATGTTGTGTTTCCCATATTCCAGATATCTTTAAAACAAATGAACAATGTGATTTGTTTCCAACATCTGTAAATATTTTAATATATCCTGATTTAATCTGCTCATATATTTTGTATGAGGGAATCTTATTTGTATTATATTTTTTCAACAATTCTTCTTCTATCTGTTTCAAATTATCAATTATGTTTCTATGATTTGAAACATTAAAATTGCATTTATATTTACTGTAAAATTTTTCGCATGATATATCGTGTAAATTAACTAATAAATATATTCCGTTTAATATAAAGTGTTGCGTAGAATATAGAATTCTGATAAAATTGCCATCACTCATTATATTATTTTTAATTGGTTCACAAAAAAATATACTCTTATCATTATATTGTTCAATAGATTTCACTAAGTTCATACTATAATATAATGTTCATTTGTTTTTAAGTGTTGTATAAATAATAAAATATAATTGGTTAAATATGATAATAAAAGAATATTCTAATATATAAATAATGAAATTTTATGAAACACATTTTGAAGAATATATTTCAGAAAATAACAGAGAGAATTTGCATCCAAAATTACAAAAAATATATGAAATGTTTCCAGATTCAATACAAGAATTTAAAAATGTAATATTTTATGGTCCTAATGGAAGTGGTAAATATACTCAGATGTTAAACTCTATTAAAAAATATAGTCAAACAGAATTGAAATACGAGAGAAAAATAAGTATTACCTATAACAAACAACAATATTTCTTTAAAGTAAGCGATATACATTACGAAATAGATATGTCTCTCCTTGGTTGCAATTCAAAATTATTATGGCATGAAATATACCAGCAAATAGTAGACATTATATCAGCAAAAACAGATAAATCTGGTATAATCGTGTGTAAATATTTTCATGAAATTCATAGTGAATTATTGGAAAACTTTTATAGCTATATGCAGCAAAATAATTCATTAGGAGTTGATATTAAATTTATTTTAATCACTGAAGAATTAAGTTTTATATCTGATAATATTTTGAACTGTTGTGAAGTTATTAATATTGCTCGACCAACTAAAACTGCATATACTAAATGTTGTAAGACCAAACTTCCTGTAAAAATAAAAACTGAAAATATAACAAATATAAAGGTTTTACATTTTTATAATGAGGATTTGATGCTGCAATATAGAATTATTTGCAATAAAATAATTCATCATTTAATCAACGTAAATGATTTGAATTTCCTTAAATTCAGAGATTTACTATATGATATATTTATATATAATTTAGATATATCAGATTGTATTTGGTATATTCTCTCCACACTTGTAGAACAAAAACATATTAAGAAGGAGCATTTGTCAAAGATTCTCATAAAAACGTATTGTTTCTTTCAATATTATAACAACAATTATAGACCTATATATCATGTGGAAAATTATTTCTTATATTTGACTAAAATTATACATTCACTTTCTTAAAATCTCCAAGGCCATCTATTTCGACTTTGATTTATAAAGTTTCTGTTGTAAAATTGGTAACTATTTACATATTTACTTAGTGGTGCAGGAATAACATTATTTGCTTGAGCAACAAAATAGAAATTGTTGTAATTGTTTGGAATTCCTCTTCTATAAGTAATTGCGCTGGTATGAATAGCCATTATATATATAATTATATATATAATTATATATAAAATTAAATAACACGTTTTAATACTTAAAGTTTAAAATTAAGTATTAAAAATGATGGATTATAAAATGGCCTTTGAAATATTAGAAATTAGTCCTACAAAATATGAAGAATTAACATATAAATCTTTAAAAAAACGTTATAGAATATTAGCGCTTAAATATCACCCAGATAAAAATAATAATACTGAAGAATCAAATGAACATTTTAAGAAAATAAACGAAGCTTATAATTATTTACGGAGAGATTTTGATGCATTTGAATTTGATGAAGAAAAAGAAGAAGAAATAATTGATGACTCACAAACAATGTACTTAAATGTTCTAAAGAATTTTATTAAGTTAGTAATGGACGGAAATTACATTGATATAATAGCTAAAATAGTTAATGATATTTTAAATAAAGGTAAACAAATTTCACTTAAAATATTTGAAGATTTAGATAAGGATACTGCATTAAATATTTATATTTTTCTCTCCAGATACAAATCAATACTCTATTTCAATGATGACTTGTTGGAGAATGTTAAGCAAATGGTTATACAAAAGTACGACAATGTTGAGATATATAAATTGAATCCTAGTATAAATGATTTAATGCATAATAATTTTTATAAATTGTATGTTCAAGAAGAGTTATATTTAGTTCCATTATGGCATAAAGAGTCTTATTATGATGGGTCTGGTTGCGAAATAATAGCTGTATGTGACCCTGAACTACCTGATAATATAAAGATTGATGATGATAACAATTTATTAGTTGACATAGAGGTATCTGCATACCAAGATTTAACAGATATGGTAATACATAATCAGTCTCTAACATTTAATATCGGCGATGAATTATTTTCTATTCCTCTCTCTGAATTATATTTAAGGAGAGAACAATACTATTGCTTAAAAGGAAAGGGATTAGTAAATGTTAAAAAAAATTTATATGATTTATCGGATAAATCAGATATTATAGTTAGAATTTGTTTCATTTAATTTGTTCTTCTCTCTAAGTGTCATAATAAGATTGTAAGTTTTAATCATATTTTCTATATATTCGAGTTCTTTTTGAGATGTATACATGCTTGTAGCTTCCCATGAGTTGCATGGTCCTCCATATTCTCTATTTCTTTTTTCGGTAATCTCTCTAACTTGCTGAATCGAATCTAAACTAATAAAGTCATTATGTTTCATCTTTAGTTGTCCTCCTAAATAAAATGTTCCTTTATCTAGTTCAGAAATAAAACGATTAATGATACTTTTATCAAAATTAAAATATTCTTTTTCTTCTTCATTTAAAGGCATAAAATGAAATAGATTTAATACTGTAAGATTATCAGTCATTATTATTAATAATAATAATAATGCATTTGTGTTTTTATTACGATTTTGAATAACATATAATAAGTATTTGAATTATTATATGTAAAAAAAATTTATAATATTTTGTAATAAATTATATTTTATAATAATTTTTTATATTTATGCTTCAGTCTTCTTCTTAGAAATTACCTTCTTCGCCTTCTTAGCTGGTTCCTCGACAACTGACGCTGGTGTTTCAACAACTGGTATAGGAGTTTCAACAACTGGTGCATGAGCTGGAACTGGAGGAGGTAGTTGATATTCTTCTTCACCATCAGAATCCTCAACCATTGCACTTATAGTAGCGTCATCATGTGATAGTTCAGGTTGAGGAGCAGACTTCAAAGCTTCTAAGTCAGCAGGTCTGACAGTTAAGAAACAAGTATCGTCAGCAATAGATGAAGTCTTAGGCTTTCTTACGATAACTTGCTTTAAATTCCAAGTTACGGAAACCTTTGCTGGACTTCCTACAAACCATAAACCGCCACATTGAATCAATGCGATTACTTGAATTGGTGCCTTACTAGTATTAACTAAGAAGTCAAGAGGAGAAACACCATGCTCAGACTTACCCTTAATATATAAAGGATTATAATCTTCATCGAATACTGAAGTTTGCCAGACATCTTTCCAGCAAGGTAATTTGAGAGTTAAACTAGGAGGCTCTTCCAAATTTCTTTCTTCAGAACCCTTAATCTTAGGATACTTTAACATAGGACTAAATTTCTCATCCATAACATCCATTGACTTAATTTCCTTACCAAACCATTCCTTGGAGTAAGTCATTGCGTCTTGCTTAATTTTCTGCTCGACAAGCTTCATTTGTTCAAGAAATTTATCAGCATCAGGAGTAGTATATTGTCCCTTTGAAAATTGAAGCGACATAGTATACTTTCCAGTTCCCTTAGTAATAGGCTTTCCATCAGCACCCTTGCCAACAACTTCCTTAGACTCTTGAGCTCCCCATGAACCCATTAATGGCACTACGAGTGTAAGTGATTCCTTAGCATGTTTATTATATAAATTAACTACTTTACCCCCGGTAGGATTGGCCTTAGGAGCACTATAGCTGAAAACAGATAAATCAATATTAGTTCCGTCGACGATTGCGTTAGACATCTTGCTAGTATGATTTATATTATGGAGTTATCTTTAAATCAATTTTTTTTTTAAATATAAATCAAATTATGGTCTGGTGCCTTTTTTTAAGCTGACTGGTTATGGTAAGCATTTTAATTTAAATATATTTAAAAAAACAGCTCAAAAACATTTTATAAACAATATATATAAATGTCGGATACATTAAAAAAAAACAAGAGCAATGAAAGCTTAATTGAAGAATATTTAAATAATATTACTGCTAAATGCGAAGACAAAATGCCAATAGTTAAGAAGACTAATAAGGTGTCGGATGATAAAATAAGTATTCCAACAATTAAGACCTATAATGATTTGGTATATAATAATTATAATGTTACTCAATTGAAAACTTTTGCAAAACATTATAAATTAAAAGTGTCTGGAAATAAGCCTCAGTTACATAGTAGATTATATAGTTTTTTATATTTTTCGTGTTATATAATTAAAATTCAGAAAGTTTTTAGAGGTTATTTAGTTGGTAAATATAAATCATTACATGGGCCAGCTATTATGGAGAGAAAAATATGCACAAATTCCGATGATTTTGTTTCTATGGAACCAGTTGAAGAAATTAATTTTCATCAATTTATAAGTTATAAAGATATTGATGGTTTTGTATACGGATTTGATATTAATTCTCTCCATAATTTATTTTTAAAATCAAGTGATGATTTAAAAAATCCATACAATCGCAATAAAATACCTGATACTGTATTTAAAAATATAAGGTCATTAATACGTCTTGGAAAAATTCTTAAAATCGATATTAATTTAAAATTCGAAGATGACACAAAGCATTTATCAAATGAAAAAGCAATCGAATTAAAAGCAGTAACATTATTTCAAAATATAGATGCACTTGGTAATTATTCAAATGCAAATTGGTTCCTCTCTCTAAATAGAATTCAGCTAATCAAATTTATAAGGGAATTGATGGAAATTTGGAACTATAGAGCTCAATTACCAGTTGAAACAAAAAGAAATATTTGCCCACCAATTGGCGACCCTTTTAGAAGTTTAAATATTCAATATGTAAATACAGAACAAAATTTATGGAATGTAAAAAAAGTTTTGCTAGATATAATAGAAAAATTAGTAAATAGCGGTATAGATAGAGATAGCAAAGCTTTAGGCGCATATTATGTACTTGGAGCATTAACTTTAGTTAATACAGAAGCTGCTACATCCCTTCCTTGGCTTTTTCAATCAGTTAATTACTTTTAATTTTATGTAGTAGTGTCTTTTTAAACGCACTAAAATAATTATAACCATATTATCGTAATAATATATATTATTAGACTAAAAACTACTTAAAAACTACTCAATAGAGTATAGTATAATAAGATGCCAAAGAATACATCTAAGACTGCTACTAAGACTGAACAAGTCGCTGCTCCTGCTCCTGTTGTTGAATCTACTGCTCCTTCAGTAGAAAAGAAGACCAAGGCTCCTAAGGCCCCTAAGACTCCTAAGGTTGAAGTTGCTCCAGCTCCAGTTGTTGAATCTACTTCTGAATCTCCTGCTCCTGCTGCTGATGCTGAAGCTCCTCTTGCTGAACAATCTGTTGAATTTCTTGCCAAGCTTCAACAACTTAGCGTTATGATCTCTACTCTTAAGTCAGAGTACCGTGCTCTTGAGAAGAAGTTCTTTCGCGAAGTCAAGAGTGCACAAAAGGTTTCCTCCAAGCGCAAGCGCAAGGCTGGTAACCGTGCCCCATCTGGTTTCGTAAAGCCAACCAAGATCTCTGACGAGCTTGCTTCTTTCTTAGGAAAGGAAAAGGGAACCGAAATGGCTCGCACTGAAGTCACTCGTGATATCAACAAGTACATTCGCACCAACAATCTTCAAGATAAGGACAATGGTCGCAAGATCAACCCTGATACTAAGCTTGCTGCCCTCTTGAAGCTTAAGAAGACTGATGAACTTACTTACTTCAACCTCCAAAGATACATGTCTCCTCACTTCGCCAAGGCTACCAAGGAAGCCACCGCTTAAATTTGTAAAGTAAATAAAAATATCACATTGTAATCGTTTAATATTTTAAATTTTTTATGTAAAATAAATTTAAAATACTTTTAATTTATACAAAATAAGAGTTTAAAGACATCTCATATATTTATATATCATGTCAGAAACATTAGCATTAATCAAGCGACTACATTTAAGAAAATTACGTATTCAACAGGAAATTAATAAATTTACTATGGAAAAATCTATTATAGAAGAAGAAATTGAAAAATTATTGTTTGCTCCACCACATAATAGGCAAAGACAACCATTGAGGGAATATTCATCTCGTGGACCACTTAGCAAATTTCTTACACCAACTAAAATTTCTGATGAACTAGCTGACTTTTTAGGTAAGGAAAAAGGAACTATGATGGCTCGAAGTGAGGTAACTCGAGAAATTAATAAATATATTAGGGTCAATGATCTTCAAGATAAGGAAAATAAACGCAATATTAATCCTGATGACAAGCTTTCAACTCTATTTAAGTTAAATGATGGTGATGAAGTAACATATTTTAATATTCAAAGACATATTGCACCTCACTTTATTTCTGCTTAATATTGTAAAAATTATTGTATAAAAAATATTTTACAATTATATTTATTGAAATACTTATTATATTTATTTAAATTATAATGAGTAATGAATTACAAATATATAAACAAAATAGAATTAATGAGCTTAACAAAATGTTTAATTCTAATTTAGCGCGTTTAAATTCAGCTTTAGCAAATAATATAACAATCATTCAACGATCAAGAGCCAGAAATAAACCAGCACTTATTAATGCTATGAGAAATCAATATAATAGAGATGTTATTGCCTTACGCAATAATTTAAATATATCTATCCAAAAAATTAATTCATTCACACCAGAATTTGCTGTAAATAAATCTACTGTCAAAAATAAAAAAGCACTCTTGATCGGTATAAATTATATCGATACACCTTATGAATTAACGGGATGCATTGATGATACTAATAGAATGAAAACTCTTCTTACTTCTTATGGATTTAATGATATTAAAATACTTACTGATTTGACTGATTTGAAACCAACTAAAACTAATATTTTAAATGAAATTAAAAATTTAATTACAAGTTCTAGAAGCGGTGATGTATTGTTCTTATATTATAGTGGTCATGGTTCATATACTTATGATAGAAATGGAGATGAGACCGACAAAAGAGATGAGATGTTAGTAAGCTTAGATGCTTTGCCCATCCTTGATGATGAACTCAAATCTATTCTTCAAAATCATTTGTCGAGAGAAATTACAATAGTAGGAATGTTTGATAGTTGTCATAGTGGTACAATTCTAGATTTAAAATTCAATTACTTAGACAGTAATAATTACGATAAGTATTTTGAAAATGATAAAGTGTCAGAATGTCAAGGCAACGTTATAATGTTTAGCGGTTGTATGGATGCACAAACAAGCGCAGAAGCTTTGATTGAAAATAAGGTCCAAGGAGCGTTGACATGGTCTTTTATAGACTCTATATCTAAAACTCCAAATTGTTCCTGGAGAGAATTATTAAAATCTATGAGGGATTTGCTTAAAACTAATGGCTTCTCTCAAATACCACAATTATCAACTGATTCTTTTTATGACATTGACTCAAAACTTTTCATTTAGAGCCTCTTTCGGAATAGGTTTGGAAATCTTCTACACTATCATCATCTGAATCATAGCTTAACAAAGCTTCTGCTAATTTTTCTCTCTGAATATGCGGTTGATATTTAATAACCATATCAACATTTATATTCTTATCTTCGTCTGTTAATTGATATAAGTCGCTTAATATATAACGAACTATAAATGTTACATCTAGTATTTGAGTTTTTAATATGTCAATTAATTTGACTGCATAAATTTTTTCTTTTAAAGTTTTTCTATCATATTTATTATTATATAAATCAAGCATATTATATAATAATTAATATTATTTAAGTAAAAAAAAATTTATATTTTAAACAGGAAATAGAAATCCATCTGTTTTCAGAATGTTTTTAATTTCATCTTTAATTATTGGACCATTTGCAATTTTAATTTTCTCGAAAATTTTAATATCAAAATGATTAGAAGATAAATCGAACATTTCATAAATTTTTTTAAGTAGTTCATAATCTTTAATGTAATCATTATTCGTTAAATTTAACCATTCGTAAAAATCTAATTCTGATTTAGATTTATGGTATTTCTTAAATTGTTTTAAAGTATTATTAAGAGTGTTTTTAGAATCATCACATTCCAAGTTATAATCAGTTCCAGACAATACGCAAATTTCTCTCAATTGTTGTTGAGTAATACCAAGATTATTTAATATACTTTTGACATCATAAACCACTGCGGTATGATTGAGCAAACTAAGATATCTGATTACACGAGGACAACCATAAACGAACATGTCCATATCTTCACTTAGACAACCCCATACCTTATCTTTTATGGTAAGCATTGCACATAATTCATCTGCTTCACCTGGTGCGTCATAATAAGTTGCTCCATATGCTCTTATTAAATTTTTGATATTTTCGGTATCATTCTTATTTATGCTAACAAATTTTTTCTTTAACATATCCATATTGTAAATAATTTCTTGCTTATCTGCATCATCCATATCCTTATTTATTTCAAGCAAATTTTTAAGTTTATTATATTCATTTTCAGCTTCTTGTTTGTCTTCTTTTCGTTTTTGAAGTAATTCTCGTTTTTCTGGTGGCGATTTACCATCAAAAACAAATATTGGAATAATATTGTAATTTCTAAATACAGATAACATCAGATAAATATTTTCAATTAAAGTATCTTCAGATGCATACCTATACATGTAGATGCTTATATCGACAGCTATTTTCTTGCCTGATAATTCTGCAAGATTACATAGTTTGATAGAAGAAGATGCGTTGTCCTTCAGAAATCGGTTTAAATATCTAATACCCATTGTTTGTTTGTTATAATATATGTACTTTTATTTAATACGATATATTAATTTTCAATTTTATTATTTAATTTAATTTAAATTTTTCTTTAAGTAGGTTTAATAATTTATTATATTAAAATAGGCATTTTCGAAAAATGAAAAGTGTTTGAACTTTTTCAAAATGGACAAAAAAAATGTCCAAAATCGGATAGCCCAAAACACTCTTACTGAGAATTTTTTTTGTCTTGATAAAGAAAAATTATCATAACAAATTAAACCATTTTAAAAAAAATTTGTTATGATATTTTTTTCAAAAAAACTTAAAAATAATTTCTGTTGAATATTTATGGCAACATTAAGCAACAATTTCGAGCCAAAAATGAGCAAAACGAGCGTTTCAAATTTTTACTGCGAAAAATGTGATTATATATGCTCTAAAAAATCAAATTATGAACGTCATTTATTGTCTACAAAACATCAGAAGCAACAAAAAACGAGCAAAAACGAGCAAAATGAGCAAAATGAGCAAAAAATATCTATCTATTGCTGTGAAAATTGTGGAAAAGAATATAATAATAGAACTGGATTATGGAGACATAAACAAAAATGTACAAATACTGAAAATACTACTGATGAACCAATAGATAAAGAATTAATTTTAAAAATACTTAAACAAAATTCAGAGCTTATTAAAGAGAATTCTGACTTGAGAAAAGAACAAACTGATATTAAAGAATTAATTTTAGAAATAGTCAAAAATGGCACTCACAATATTACTAATAATAATACTAATACTCACACCAATTCTCATAACAAAGCATTCAATCTTAATTTCTTTTTAAATGAGACCTGTAAAAATGCCATGAATATCACTGATTTTGTCGACTCTATTAAATTACAATTAACCGACCTTATGGAAGTAGGTGAGATTGGTTATGTAGAGGGTATTTCTAAAATAATTGTGAAAAATTTAAACAACCTAGATGAGACTATTAGACCTATACATTGCACAGATAAAAAAAGGGAAACCATGTATGTGAAAGACCAAGGTGAATGGAACAAAGAAGATGATAAGAAAACTAATTTGAAGAAAGCGATTAATAAAATAGCTGATAAAAACATAAGATTACTTCCTCAGTTTCGAGAGAAATACCCAGACTACAACAATTCTTGTTCAAAACAGTCAGATATTCATGACAAGTTGGTTATAGAAGTAATGGAAACAGATGATGATAAGAAAGAAAAAATTATTCATAACATTTCTAAGGTTACTACTATTAAAGGAAAGTAGGTTAGTATAATGGTTTATCATTTATTTAAAAAATTGAAAACCTTTTTAATAAAATAATAAATGTACACACTACAACCATGAAGACAAGAAGTCAAACTAAATACGAAAACTCGGCACTTTATGAAGTCAAAATTGACTTCGATGCGGCTAGCGAAGCTTGGAAAGCTAATAAAAAATCTATTGGAAATGGCAGTTATAAATATGTATGTGCAAAACTCGGTAAAAATAATAATTGTTGTATTGCAAAATGTTTACCTGGTCAGGACTATTGCAGAGTGCATTTAAAGATGTTTATGGATGGCAAATTTTGTTAACCTAATTCACATATACTCATTCGCATATTTGATAAAATAAATTTATTATTTCCCTTTTTCTTTTTGATTTTAGAGAGAAAAATATGAGACTCATGGATACCATCTAATAATGATTGTATTTTATAATTTTTTTCTATGAATTTACAGAATTGTTTTTGATTTCCTATTGTCTTTTTAAAATCTAATAATGAAAGATTGTTTGTTTTGCACCAACTTAAAAATCCTTGGTAATTATTAATTAATACTGATTTAATTATATAATAAGATAAAACATTTGTATTTTCTTTATATAAATTCTCTCTAAGTATATCTGAATGTTTTGTATTCGAATATAAATCTTTGTATTGCAAACCCATAAAGTCTAGTGTTTTTACTAATTGAAAAAAACTATATGTTCTCTCAAAGTTTATATAGAACTCAGCATTCGAGAGAAATTCATTGATATTATTCTTATCTATTGTTGCATGATAACTACAAAATAAAGAATTCGTTATTTCTGCCCAAAATTCAGTATAAGCTTCATATGCATTTATATCTGAATTTACTTTATAAATATTCATAATACATTCATGAATCATATCATTATTCATCATTGAAAAATCTAAACCGAAATTGTGAAAAGTTTCATGTATAAAAACTTTAAACCATTCTTCTCTTCTAAAAACAACAATCTCAGAATCACTTGGACATGTTGTAGTAAAGGCTGTATTTACATTTGTTTCATCTAATATATGAATGTTTGAATTTGGTAAATTCTTCTCGAGAGAAGTAAAATAAAAATAAATATTCAAAGTTTTTGCACATTCTTTAGATGCATACATATTTAATATGTATAACCAGGTCGCAATGTTTTCTATATACTTGTTATATTGCTCTATTTCTAATTCGATATCGTCATTTTCAACAATAAAATAGACATTTACACTTCTATCGTAGAGAGAAAAAGAATAACATATTTCAGACATCATGAGTTCGTCAATATGATTTCTTACTATTTCTGGAAAGCTTTTAGCATTAAAATTTTGAGGTTTCGTTATTTGAGTTGCACTTAATATTTTTTTAATTGTATGTCTGGGTTTAATCTGTTTTTTAACATAATTATTAGCTTCCTGAATTTCATTATATAATTCTCTCAATATTGCGTTTGTCCTGTTCGACTGTTTAACATAATTTAGATGTTTGTTCTTTGAAAAAAATAACATCAATTCTTTACTTTGTTTTGACAACTTCATCTTTATTATATATTACTATTTATTTTTATATGAATTAACATCAAATAGATTTTAAAATAATCTAAAAATTTCATATTAATATAAATTGAAATTTATAAATACCATTTACCATGTTTCTGCATTTTTTCTTTTTTTTCATTTCCAATAATCCAATTAAAATGTATTAAATAAGAATTTAATCTATAGAAATTTTTATAATAATAATTACCATTAGGAAACAATTCAATAGGCAATAATTTATATTTTAATTTATGTTTATTATTATTTATATATATTTGGTCATCCCATCCAATAGTGTCCTTTTTGTGTTCTATATATTTAGGATTAAAAAAATTTAAGGTATTTGAGTTTGATTTAATAAACATAAACCCAGAACATAAAACATAATTTTTTTCGTCTATGTATTCTGTTTGAATTAACAATTCATTTAACTCTATGTTTTCAAACAGATATTGTAGAAAATTTGCGTTTTCGAATACAATATCACCATCAGTTATACACACATATTTATATTTTAATAAATTTTCATATATTATTGCAAACTTATTGAATACTATATTAGACCAATTGCCTTGTCTAAAAAATTGAAAATTACTATTTTCTTCTTCGTCAATTAAAGAGCAATTGTATTTTTTACTATTCAAATATTCATATCCTTTTTCACCAATACAATAACACTTTAAATTAATATTGCTATTTATTTTTTCTAAAGATTTTAAACAGTTTTCGGTATATTCTATATATCCACCGTTTGTTAAAGTAATCAAAGCTATATCATTTAGCATATATTATAATTAGAAAATAACAATTCTGTTATACAAAATATGCGTGTAAAATATCTAGAAGAATAAAAACTTACCAATATATATGGATAACACAATAATAATAATTTTAGGGGTTATTTTGTTTGTTTTAATAATCTTAAATCATATTACTATTATACAAACAACAACTACACCTACACAAGCTAATTGTGCTCAAACTGTGTTTGGATGTTGCCCAGATGGCGTAAACTCAAAAGTAAATTTTTATGGAACAAATTGTCCTGGATATAAACCTGGACCTGGTTATTATCCAACGCCCAATATACCTCCAACACCTTACATACCTGGACCTGGACCTCGACCACCGAAACCAATTGGAGGATGTTCTGGAACCAGATATGGATGCTGTCCTAATAATCAAACACCAAAATTTGACCAACAAGGAAGCAATTGTCTTATTAAATAATTACAATTTTAAATACTTAAATATATAATTATATTTAATTATATATATGTCAGAAATTCAAACACCTATGACTGCTTATACTCCTGTTCTTGAAACTATTATTGAATCTATTCCTGAACCTGTTGTTAATCCTGTAGAAATTGCTGTTACAAATATTGTTGAACAAACTTTAGTTGAATTGGTAAAAAAATCACTTGAAAATAATGATATGCAAAAAAAAATTTCTATTACACTTACACCTGAAGCAACAAGCATTATTAATAATATTATCTCTCTAACTCCTGATACATTAACTGATATCGAGAAGGCTACGGTAGAAATAATTAAGGATGGTAAGATTGATAGTAAGGATATTCCTAACCTTATTGTTATCATTCAGCGAATTTATCAGTTTATTTACTCTTTAAAGAATGTTAAGTTTGATGCTAAGAAACGTGCAGACATAACAGCAACTTCTCTCAAATATATTCTTCATCTTTTGGTTCTCGAGAGAAAAATAAAAATTGATGAAGATCCAGAAAAATTATACCAGTTTTTTACTCAAACTGACGCATTAATTGACTCTTGTGTTGATTTATTAAGTTATTCAAAGACTATTAAAACTAAAAGCTGTTTTAAAAAATTTTTTAAATAAATAATATAATTAAAATACAATATGATATCTTATTTTAATTATGAAATTAATCAGAATTTAGAGAAACTACAAAAATTAAATTTAGTTAACAACAAACAGATAAATAAAAAAAAAATTGAAAAAAAATTAGATAAAGTAATTGCAGTAAATGATTTACCAAAAAAAACCATTCCAATTACTTTTTATTCAAATAAAATTGCGGAAACATTAGGTCATATTGATCATTCTATTAAATATGATGAATATTCTAAAACAGAAAATGAAATAAAAAAAACTTATGAGAAATTAGATTTAACTGATACTCATAATAATTTTTTGAATAAATTTGTTATAAACAAAAATAAAACACCTACTTCATTTTTAGGAAGTGATATAGTCGATCATAACGCTAATTATCAATATGATAAAAATGTTCTTTCTAAAAAACTATCAAATAAAGTTATACATGTTGTATATCAATATAAATACAAAAATAAATCAGTAACCGGTTTTGGTGATTTATTGCGAAGTATTTATTTTATGCTACAATTTTCAGAAAAATATAAACTTAATTTTGAAATCGACATTAATAAGCACAATATTAAAAAATACCTAAATCATTTTTCATGCAAAAATGATATAAATAATCTAATTGAAAATAACATTTATTTTTATGACAAAGGAAATTACAATTATGCTGTTAACAATAATATAATAGATTACGAATATGTTGACATAGATGAGGACTTATTGAATTATATTAATAATTTAGAACATTACAACAATCATTTATATTTTTATTTAATAAGTCATCCAAATAAAAACGCTATCACAGAAACGCATAAGAATTATGTTAAAAACATGATTACACCGACAGAAGAACTATCTATATGTATTGATAAATTTCTTCGCAATATGTATTTAGAAAAAAATAAATTTATTACAATACATATTAGATATTATGATGAACCTGTTACATCGATAAATAATCAATTTATAACTAAAATGAATTGGATTATTAAAACAGTTTGTGATATTATAAATCAATCCAAAGTAGATATATTATTATTAACGTCGCAAAATATAATTAAAAATTATATTATCAAACATATACCTAATGTCAAAACACATTTTAATTCAATATGTCATACTAGTACATATAATTCATCTCAAATAACTTTAGTAAATACATTGAAAGATTTTTTTGTTATGTCTTATTCAAAAGCTATTTATAGTTTTTCTGTTTATGAGCATGGTTCAGGTTTCAGCAAATGGTGCGCAACAACTTATAATATACCTTATGTTTGTTATTCTATCCAATAATGTTTATTTATTTTTCAATATATCGATTTCAGCCTTTAAATCTTTTATGGCTTGAACCATGATTGGTATTAATCTTCCATAACTAGCTTCTAATCTCTCTGGATTTGAGTCATACACTAGTCCTGGAATATTAATACCAGTTTCTTTTTGGACTTCTTGTAAATCTTGAGCTATAAATCCTTGTTCAGGAATGTTTACTTTTCCACCATCCCTCATATTCCAAACAAAATTAACAGGTTGTAATTTATCTACAAATGTAATTCCATAAGAATTTTCTAGTGGAACTATATCTTTTTTATCACGTCTATCAGATGTGGTTGTTATTTGTGAAGTTCCGCATCTTAATGTTGTTAATAGGTCCATATTCCCTAAGGTAATTTCATTTGTTGAAGATGGCGAATTTGGTTGAGCATTATAACCAATTAAAGTGCAATTAGTGCCTGTTGTTAAAGTTGAACCTGCTAGATAGCCTAACGCCGTATTACTATTGGCGACATTGTTATATAATGCTTCAAATCCAATAGCTGTATTATTGTTTCCAGAAACATCTTGATGTAATGCTCTGTATCCAAGAGCAATATTGTTACTACCTGTTCGATTTGTTATAAGGGCTTGAGAACCCATCGCAACATTCTGAGTACCTGTATTATTGCTTTGCATAGCTTGAAACCCTACTGCTACATTTTCATTTGCAAGATTGCTGTACAATGATTGATACCCTACTGCA
>Ga0194130_10000248_pt1 | contig 108582 bp, 110 predicted proteins | sample TA2KigsurfametaG_FD_160084 | JGI IMG/M metagenome (GOLD analysis project Ga0194130, IMG submission 160084) | Freshwater microbial communities from Lake Tanganyika, Tanzania - TA2015050 Kigoma 12 surface | ecosystem: Environmental > Aquatic > Freshwater > Lake | place: Tanzania: Lake... | reverse complement strand
GTATTAAATATATTAAGCAAGCAGCTGAACAAGGCGATGAGCTTGCAAAACAATTTTTGGAAATACAAAAACTATCATAAAAAAATATTTCTAATAACTGTTTTACTATTCACTTCAAACATACTTTATGCAGGTGAACCTCCAAAAACGAATGAACCTGTCAAAATGTCAAAAAGTGGTATATGTCATGCCCCTAACTCTACATACTATGCAAAGACAAAAAACTTCACTCCTTATAAAACACTCAAGGAATGTTTAGATGCGGGTGGTAGATTACCTAAGAGATAAATTATGAAAACACTTCTATTTTTTACTCTCATTATTATCTCATTGGTTTTATATGCCGATGGGAAAATGTATAAAGATGACAAAGGTAGATGGGTCAATTCTGCAGGGGGAAATATCTACGGTGATTCACGATTTAATTTAGATGCAGATCCTAGATATAATCTAAATGCTGATCCAAGATACAATTTAGATGCAGATCCTAGATATAATTTAGATGCTGATCCGAAATATAATTTAGATGCTGATCCAAAATTTAACATTGATGGTGATAAAAGATATCAATGATAAAAAAAATACTTTTTATTTTATTAATTATAAGTATCCCTGCTTATGCAGACTGGATCAAATTGGGAAGTAGCACTGGTGGTGATATGTATATTGAATCAAATTCAATTCGTAAAAATGGTAATTCTGTTTTATTTTGGAGTCTTCAGGACTATAAACAAAAAAAAGAATTAGGTACTTTATCTATGAAATTAAGACAGGAGATTAATTGCAAAGACGAAACAATAAAAATGATTTCAATCGTTGCTTACTCTAAAAATATGGGTTTAGGAAATGTCAATTCAAGTGGAAACGTATCAGGAGAAATTACACATATAGCACCTAGTTCATTAAATGAAGAGATTTACAAATTCGTCTGTAATAAAAAATAACTTAATTTACTCTTTATCTATAAATCGTCTAACTGGTGAAATTAAAGAAAACAACGAATTCACAAAAACAGTCAAAAATGCTAACGTTTTTAAAAAAGCACAGGAGTTTGATCATGAAAAAGTACCTCGTAAGTTTTTTAACTCTTTTTTTAGTTCTCGCACCACCTGCACATACGCAAGGTGATTTTGCTGATTTTCTTAAAGCTTTAGGTGAAATCGGTAAAGCATTGTCCGGTACTGCAGTCGATGATCCCAATTCCGTTAATCCCGCAGACTTTGGAGTGCGCGGGAATTGGTTAGATACTAATAATGCACAACGTCTGCGCTTTCCAGGAGAATATTCTGGAAATGGTTACATTGTCACTGAAGTCACGCCCAGTGGCCCGGCAGCTAAGACGGGATTACAGCGCGATGACATCATCACCCATTTTGGTAACACTCTTCTCTCGCCGCAAACCGAAAGTCAATTACAAAGCCAAGTCCTATCTGGCCGCCCGATACCAATCAAGCTGTTTCGTAACGGGCAGTTTTATGAGACCTCCATTACCCCGGAGCGCGTAAGTCAAAGCCGTCCAGAACAAGCTGCTGCACCTTCCGCGCCAGCAGCGCGCGCCTCGGTAGCAGGAACCCCACCAGGATCAGTCAATCCAGGAGCGTGTCGTCAAGGCGCTGCACTAGAAGCGCGTGAATATACACAACCTGAAATCTTGGGTCGCCCAAGCGGGGAACGTGCTCAAATGTGTTTTTATCGTTTAGTGAGTTCTGGGGCGGAATATTTAAATTTCTTCTCCACTGGGCACTTCTATCACTCCTCGATTTCTGGCTCAGGAGGCTTTGCCAGTTCTGGGGCGATTTTCGGTACGGTGCGTGGTACCTATGGATTTCAATCCAATGGGGTTCTATCAACCCGCATCGGCTATCAAGGCACTGGAGTGAGTCAAACTAATCGCGGTGCTGGAACCGAACGCACCATGGATGTAAGTGGTCAAGATCGCCTACAAAATGAAATGACCTTATCCAATTGCCAAAAGATTACCTATCGTGATGAAGTCAAACGGGTTCAATATGACCGCACTAATTCCCATCCAGGATTTATGGTAGTGGATGGCGTACGTTGGGAGCGCTACAGCATGGAATGTCCCGCTTGGCGAGGTTGGAATTAATTAATCTTTAAAGCACATTGAAAAATATGATGCTAAAAAAATATTGTTTCGCTGTGCTGGCTTTATTAATGATCGCTGCTTTTCACAGCATAGGTGTTCACGCCCAAGAAGGGATGGTTGCTGTACCTTCTTTTGATGATCCACCGAAAAAACAAACTCCAGCGCAACCCGCCCAACAGCCTACACCTTCAGCGCCACCTGCGGCACAACCCTCTCAGTCTCCTGTTCGAGCCACCCCTACTCCACCACCACCAAGTTCTGCTCCGAGAAATACTGGTATCCAACAAAATCGACCAGTTCCAGAATTGCCACGTCCCGTCTTGGTAACCCCACCACCCCCCGCCCCAACTGCGCAACCTTTGCCGCCGCCAACTGCGCAACCTTTACCACCGCCAACTGCGCAACCACTACCGCCGCCACCAACTGCGCGGCCTTTACCACCACCAACTGCGCAACCACTACCGCCTCCACCAACTGCGCAACCTTTGCCACCGCCAACTGCGCAACCACTACCGCCTCCACCAACTGCGCAGCCTTTGCCCACAGTAAACGTAAAAAATGATCCGAGTACTTGTTCTGAAGATAATGTTCTTAGCGTCATACGAAAAGCTTTTGCGCCCAACCCCAGGTTTGATCGTCGTGGAAGACAAATACCCAACCAAGCAGAAAATATTCGCAAGGACGGAAAAACTGCTCAAAGCGGGATTGAGGTGTGCAAGCAACAAGGCTTGCAAGCTTTTAGTGATGCCATCAAGACTTCATACGAGAGGGTAGGCGATGAAACAAGAGGATATATGAGAGAGGTAAATCCAGGGCCCCTGCGTGAACAATTTCGTAGTTTAATAAGACAAGAACGTGCTGAGATATTCCAAGCAGAGGAAGAAAAAAGAAAACAAGATGAACTCCTTGCAAAGGAAGAAAAAAGAAAACAAGATGAACTCCGTGCAGCGGAAGAAAAAAGAAAACAAGATGAACTCCGTGCAGCAGAAGAAAGAAGAAAAAGAGAATCAATAGGTAAACAAGTTGCGCCACAAAACCCAAAGGTTCAAGCGGTTTATTTTATTGATGGCACAAAATCAGCTTATAAACAACGTAATTTATTTCATCAAATGTCACGAGTAATAAATCCAATCAATACAAGTTCGCCAACCGCAAAAGGATACCTAAGAATATTATCAGGAATATCAACTAATAATGCAGAAGGTACTGATGATCTTTATAGCCTTGCGGCACAGTCTATGCTAGAGGATGTCACTAATAAAGGTGTAAATGAAATCTATCTCCTTGGTTTTAGTCGGGGAGCGATTGTTGCTCTTAATTTAACAAAAGATATTTGCGGTGAAGGAAGTACTAATATAAAAATCAACTATCGAGTTATAAGTCATTGGTGGGGTAGAAGTGTAAACGGTACCGATAAACCCGCATCAGAATTTTTGATGATATGTGAAAAAATTAAAGCCGTTGTTTTAATTGATCCTGTGAACACATTTATGCCAAATTGGTCAACGGTAGCATCAGAAAAATTAAAACCCAACACAGTAAATATCTTCAAAAGAAATCAGAATGAGCATTTTCTTACAAATGCACAAATATCAAATATTACCCACGCAGAAGCCGTTTCAGACTTAGACCATGGTGGAATGATGTGTGGTAAGGTTGATACCGCGGCGAACAGTAATTTAGTATTTGTTAGACATCATGCAGTTCAATTTCTTCAGCAACGCGGTTTACGAATTAATGAGTTTGATTTACAAAACTGTATTACAGTAGATGGCGCATGGCCACCAGGTATTTATCGACAAGAAGATAGTACATTAACATTTACAAGGGGTGAAAGTCCTACCAATTGGGAATTAAACACATGGTAAAGCGAAGTTATTGTTAATCATTTAATAATTGATGAATCACTACCACTATTAAGGATACTTTCCTGCATTCCTTTTTTCCCATGGTATGTCCATGATGAGAAATTTATTTTTATCAAAGCAATCATCCTATCTATTTGAGTTTGCCTCACAAATGGAAACGATTCATCGTCTTGCGATCCAGCTAATCCTAATTATGGTTAGCTTTTGTAGTACCCAAGTCTTCGCGCAAGAGTTGTATTTAATCAAAAGTGTTAAAGACAAAAATATGTGTTTGCAAGACTTCGGTGAGAATCTGCAATTACAACCATGTGATGCTTTCAACAAAAAACAACGTTGGAATATTCTAAAAGGTACTGGAGGAATCTTTATAGAAGATGGGGAAACCAATGCCGTGGATGTTTATATTGAATCACTAGAAGCTCCTTATCTCGTTATTCAACAGAATCAACGAAGAAACCTATGCCTTGGGCTGCATAAAGAAAAAACAAGCGCTGGAACCCCCGTGCCATTTCAAGAGTGTAAAGATTGGTTAGGCAGCACTAAAATGCATAACCGTTGGATTCGCGAAAAAGTAAATCTACCACCGCCTGGTGAGGCACGAGGTGCAGGTAACTTGATTTGCCTTGGACATAACTATCAATCGCAATTTGTCGACAAAGCATCGCTTGAGCGAATAGAAAGCACTGGAGGAAGTTCCAGAGGCGCAGGACCAGCTGCAGGGTACGATTCGCGGTTTATAAGAACCGCCCGCTTTTGCACTAACCCACAAGAATTGATGGCAGGAGACCTTGTGTTTGTGAAAATTCCAGCCAAGACGATTCCCTGTCAAGGGTCAGACCGCTGTGAAAATTATTCAAATAGACAAACTTTTCTAAAACTCTTTGCTGTTTCGCAACTTCTAAATTATAACGCTCCTGAAATAGCTGTAAGTTCTTCACAGGTTCCGGAATTTTTTATTCAAGTCGGCGGTCAATTTAAGGCGATCGAGAGCAGCACAGTTCCAAATTCTTTGGGTCAAGATTTATTTACCCTCATGCAACTGGTACCCTCAGACAGACAACCGGATACCTTAAATACCAACCGGATTGTTGAAATTTATGCCACCGCTGAAAATCACAAGCCAGGAGGAATATTAACCAGGTTTTCACTTGGCAAAACACGTCTTGTTGAGTTTGCTCCACTCTCCCGAATGTCTGCTTCACAAGTCACTGCAACGTGTGGCTCGACCAATATCAAGGGAACGATGGGTGTGGGCGTAGGTAATGATATATCGGAGCGATTTAAAGCTGGTAATTATTGTTCTACTAAAGATACCTTTAATTTACGTTCATCACCGTTTGTTCGAGCGCGAGTCGTAAAAAACAGATCACAAAATAGTGCTTTTCGACATGGATTTGCCCTTTGCAACGGAGAAGCATTTGCGAATGCTATAAGCACAACCGAAAGCCTGATTGATGAACCTAATACGCAGACCTACCGAGTTCCACGAACTAACCTAAACAACGCTCTTTTGCAGTGGATTTTAGGGGATGAGCGTCGTTCCTCGAACACAAAAGTACGCCCATGTATGTTGTACGATTCATACCCATTACCAGATGGGAGCTTTGAGTGTCGCGATCCATACGGTACACCAGGTTGTAAGTTTGAATCGCTATGGGAAGGAACAAATTTTATTTGGGCATATCAGCTCTATGACTATAGTGGCACAGGAGGGCCGACATCGCCTGATGCCATAGTAAATTACCATTACATGCAATTGTTGGGGGGTTTTTTGTATGATCCCCAAAAAATCCAACCTCCTTCAACTCCAGCACCTCCACCAACACCTCCACCGCTTACCCCAATAAAACTTCCTTCGCCACCGCCTGAAGCTGCACCGCAGCCCAGCACTAAACAAACAAATCTGTTTAGTAAAGGCAGAAATACAGAATTAGGCGTTAGGCAGTCTTATCTCAGGCCCAATTATGGAAACTTGATTTTCAACCCTCGTGGTCTGGGGGGCTGGGTGAAGGATGTTGGCGCCGGCCTTCAAAATCACAATTGGGATGTGCCAGCCGCGATCCATTGGCGGAATATTGATCAAAATGCACTCTTTCATAATCATCCAGACCGCAACCACTTTTACCCTGATGGATGGATACCGGTTATCAATTCTGATTCAGAATTTACATATCGAATTAGTACCATGGATATTGTTGACCTGATTCGTGCACAAGGTTACTCAGCGGACGAGGCCGACAAATTCGTGTATGAATTAAAACCCGGTCACCAGCAGTGTGAGCTAACTGTTGGTACATTCAGTAATGGTAAACCATCGAAACCTCAAAAATATACGCTGGAGCAAAATAAAGGACCGGAGTTCGTCAATAAAGGAACTGTCGATTATTACTTTGAAGGGGCTCAAAGTGCCAGTGTCTTTGAAAAATTCTTAAATCAATCGCGTACAACTCTACAGCAGCGCCAAGGTATGGAATTTGTAGCACGGGTTGAATGTCAGATTCCTGGAATAAAAAAGGGAAATGTGACTGAAAACTTTCGCTTCTTTACAAAAGAGCGCAGTTTCATTTGGCAGAGTGATTCGCCTCGTTTTTTCCTTAGCTCAAAAGACGACGGGCTTGAGAACTCTCTCTTTAAACTCGATTGGCAATTTTCCGCGGCCTTTGACAGCAGAGGTCGATGGGGAGCGAATGGCGGATTGATGGTGCCGTTTTCACGCCAACCTCCATATGCCGCTAATCCGTACCAAGCGGATTTGAATAAATTAACGCTTTGTCCAAATAATAAATGCAATCTAATGAATATCTACTTTGCACCGGATGCTCAGGGAGGAGCCGAATTTAATCGCCTAAAACGCAGCTTATCCATGAATCAAGAATTTTATTCAACTTCCAGTAAAGCGATTAGCGAAGTTCTCAATACAACAGAGCTTGATTTCAATGTAGGCTTCTTTTTTACATACGAATTAAATTATGGTGCAGGAGACGTTTTGCGCTACTCTGACGGCAAAAAAACAGATACGGTTCCGCGCTCGTTCGGACCAGTATGGGCGGCGCCTAATAGCCAACGGGCTAAAAACTACTTACGTAAGCTTAGGCCAAATCTTGATCCGAAAATACTGGAGGGCCGCTGGCTCGAACGGCAGCAATTTTTACGCTCAAAGGACTTTGATAATCAATCGATTTCGCGAACGCTCGCATACTGCCAGGTTAATCCAGCCTTCTCAGATGGACTCGGCTATTCTAGATATGGATTTCCCTTGGATCTCAATGGAATTCTTGACGACCTTGCCCAAATTTCACATGGTAAATGTGCTTGGCTCGATACACCAACTGCATCTGAAATATCTAAAGTAGATCCGCCCAAAACTCTGCCGCCTGCTGAGACGTGTAATCAAAACCTTGCCCCCACCTGCTCTACTAATCCACGCTTTTCTAAAATGCGGTTTGGAGCCTATTACTTTAGGGATTCAGCAACAAGTAAACGTCCAGAGCCCGTTAATATTTACTTAAAGGAAAATGCAACCTACGTGATTGGCGAACGCGAGGATCAGCCAAAATTTTCAGGAAACTACTTTATTTGTGGGGATAAGATTCATTTTCAGAACCTAGCCAAAGTCGGTACATTTACCCAAAATAACCAATTAGAGATTGGTTCATTTTTACCAAATTTAGCAGGGGTTCCAAAAGTTTTTTTATGCACTGGCACAGCTTGTCGCTCTGAGGCTGAAGTCCCACCAGCAGCAAAACTGTGTCAAGCTGCATTTAAAAAAGTGGATCCACCACCAGCTGTGAAAAGTCAGGATGAGATCAAAGGGATTCAAGAAGAAAAGCAAAAGGTATTAGAAAAGGGGGAAATTATTAAATTGGAGAAGTCAGCTGAGGATGTAAAAATAATTCCAAAATTACAACCCATCGCCCCGCCCAAGGTTGATGAACCACTTCGTCCTGTCGCTCCACCTCGCATGGTCCCCGTCCCCACACCCACTCCAGCACCACCAGAAAAACCTGCAGCGCCACCAGTAAAAAAAGAGCCTGAGTTTTCAGTACCTGTTGTCAAACCTGAACCAGCACCACCAGAAAAACCTGCAGCACCACCAGCAAAAAAAGAGTCTGAGTTTTCAGCACCGATTGCTCGTTAGTAAATTCAAGTGTAAAGGGTATGTTGATGGGACCCATTTCAAAATTGGGGGGGTACCCCTAAGGTGGGGTCTAAAATGCCCAGCCTGCACCTTCTAGCCACTTTGTGTTAATCTAATTCTTGCTCCAATTGTGCTCCAATTAACTAAAAAAAACGGAGTTGGACAACGCACTTACTTTTTTAGACTTGTTGATTTGACGGGGGTTTTGACGCTATCAGTGTTGCCCTCCTCACCATTTATGACATGGTGAAAGCAGTAGACCGTACGATGGTCATCTCAAATATCCACTTAGTGGAAAAGTCTGGAGGACGCTCAGGGCTCTATAAACGAGGTGAGAGACTCAATAAAACAAGGTCCAAAGAATTAAAATAAAAGATTGTTTGTCCAATCCTATTCCATACAAAGAAATATTTTAATCATCCTCAGTGTAAGGAAAACGAACATGACCATACCGCACTATTAGGATAGCTACAGCAATAAGTAATACTGAACCTGAAATGGCAAACATCTTGAATGCATCAATTTGTGCAATATCTAATACAAGAAAACGAGCTAGTGCAATTATTCCGATGTACAAAGGATAGCGCACAGGTAGATTTCCTGAACCCAAATAATGATTTAACATCGACATCACTTCTAAGTACAAGAAAAGCATTAATAAATCACCAACCGCTATTGTGCGGGCTTGCCAAATATGCTCGATCTCTTGAAAGACTCCAAAAATAGTTCCTACAGCAATCACAATTAAAACAGCTTGCCCTACTAATGAAAGGCTTCGCTGAGCAAACTTGCTAAATTTATTAGGTTTCATAATTTTTATTCTTAATTTTAAATCTTTTAAATTTTAAAATTTAACCATCAATTCATTTCTTCTCAGAAATGGCAATGTCCAAGGCGGATTATAACGGGCTAGTATAACATGGCCTTTGGGTTCTAAATTTCTCTTTCTCATTTCTTCATTAAGTAGATTTAACATTTCTACATATTTTCTTTCTCGAACTAGACCGGAGAATGTAATAACTGCAAATTTTTCTGTAGGGACTTCTATGATTTTCACTTCAGGATTGTTAGGTACGGGAAGCGTATCTTTTGAATATTGCTTTGGCATATTAAAACTAATATACCAACCCCTTTCTGTCTCTTCCGAAACAACCGGCGTCGTCATATCAATTTTTTCAGAAGCATCGCGAGTAACTACTGGAGCAGTCATATCAATTTTTTTTGAACCCTCTTTTGTTTTATTATTTCCAAAAATAAAATCGGCTAACAATCGAAACCCTTTACTTGATGCGCTATCAAATGTGCCGGTAACAAGAACTTGAGCTATTAACTTCGGCTGGTACTCTCTTATTTCAAATAGATCTTTTTTTTCAATACTGATGAATTCTGGTTCTTCAATCGCCATAACAGTAAAGCTCGTAAAAAACAAAATGAAAGCTGTAAAAATAATGATGCGCATAATACCTATCCATTTAAAGTGATTAAATCACAAATTTTTCTTGCCGCCTTAGGAGCCATCGTCAATCCATAACGATAATGACCTACATTTAAGTATACATTATTATATTTATGATGCTTTTCTATCATAGGCACATTGCCTTCGGACCCTGGCCTTAAGCCGCTCCACTGATTTTCAATATTATAGTTTTTTAAAACTGGCATTAAAGACTCGGCTTTCTGTTGAAGATAATGCCTAGCCTCTCCTGTAATTCCTTTATCAAACCCAACATCCTCTTTTGTGCTCCCAGCAAGAATTACACCGTCCTGTCTTTGTACTAAATAAAAATCATCTTTATAAATAATATATGGCAATTTTTCTTTGATAGAAGGATATTGAATAAGCTGCCCTCTGATAGGTTTAATTTTTGGCATATCAATTTCATTTAAAACACATGAGCTCCATGCACCTGAGGCTACAACATAATAATCTGCTTCTAAATTAAGGCCACTTTCAGTTTGCAGACAATGGATAAAATCATTTGAATCTACAATAGGGCTAACTTTTTGATGCTCCATCATGACAATATTGTTTTTTAATAAATATGTTTTTAACGCTTTGAGTAAACGAGGATTTCTTATTTGGGCCACGAGTGGCAAAAATAAGCACGATGTTCTATCGACTTGAACTTGCTGAATTTCAATATGATTTTTCTGACACCAACTTATTGCATCATCTTTATCATTGATATCGTAAATCAACATACCTGATTCAATCCATTCAGGATCAATACCTGTATCTTTTTTTAGAATCTCAGAAAGTTGATAATAAAAATCGGCACTACCGAAACATAGATTATTTACATTTTCTTGATAATTCCAAGGCAACAAAGGGAAGAGAATGCCAGCTGCTGCCCAAGAAGCTTCCTGACCAATAGCACTCTGATCGAGCAGAGTGACCTCATATCCTTTTTCAATAAGAAAAAAAGAGGTTATACATCCCACAATACCGCCGCCAATGACAGCAACTTTTTTTGTCATGCTCTATTTGCCAGTCAGTATATATTTTTCTAAAGCATCAAGTTTATCTGCTAACCCCAATACCACAAGAATATCGCCTGCAGATAAAACGATGTCATCTCTGGGTTCTATATCTTCCAACATATTGGGGCGCCTCAAATATTTAAGCTCGACATTAAACATGGCGAATGGAATTTGCATAAGTTTCCAAGAATAAACATGTGATTTTTCATTAATTTCAATTCCATGTAACCTTAATTGAGGTTCAGTCACTTCAGGCTCTGCATCTGACATACCACCAAAATAACCTCTAAACATTTTGTAACGTTCTTCTCTAAAAGAGCGGATTCGCTTCACAACTCGATTGAGAGGAACGCCTAAAACAACAAGTGCATGAGAAGCTAACATTAAACTACCTTCTAAAATTTCTGGAACAACTTCACTTGCACCAGCATTTCTAATATCGTCCATATGTGTATCATCTAGCGTCCTTACAATTACTGGTATATTTTTATATGTATCTTGAATAACATGCAGTACTTTCATTGAAGCTCTTAAATCAGCATAACTAATCACAAGCGCTTTAGCTGTTCTAATCCCTGCAGCCTCTAAGACAACTCTTCGACTTGCATCACCATACATTACATTTTCTCCACCAGTCGATGCCTCATTCACTCGACTTGGATCAATATCAATCGCGATAAAAGGAATGTTCTCTTCTTTTAAAAAGCGCCCTAAGTACTGTCCACTTCTACCATAACCACACAAAATTACATGGTCCTCTAAAGTGCGGCCTATTGATTGAATCGCTTGTACTGTGTCTGCACTATTACGGTTATAGCTTTTTGATAAATAACGCGCAATACGTCCGTTATATTGAATGATAAACGGAGCTAGTATCATTGACAGTAATGCAGCGGCAAGGATAATTTGGAATGTATGAGTTCCGATTAAATGGCCTTCTCTGGCGAGTGCCAAAATCACAAAACTAAACTCCCCTGCTTGTGCCAGGATAAGTCCAGTTCTAATACCTACACCAATTTCATAATTAAATAATCTTGCCAGCAACATAATCACAAAAGCCTTGAATAAAATAAATCCCAAAGTAATTAAAATGACAAAACCAATATTCGATGCAAGTTCGTCAAGATTAAGCAACATGCCAATGCTGATGAAGAAGAGACCTAATAAAATATCTCTAAAAGCTGCAATATCTGATTCAACCTGATAGCGATAACGTGTCTCAGAAATTAACATACCAGCCATAAACGCTCCAATCCCATAAGATAATCCTGCCATCTCGCTTGCGAAGGAAAATAAGAGCGTAACCATCAACACATTCATAATGAATAATTCACGTGACCTTTGATTAGCGACCATAGCAAACCAGGAATTCATTAAAGGTCTACCAAATTTAAAAAGAATGGAAAATAAAAAGACTGCTTTTAAAAGTGACATTAAAAATACATTACTAATATCATTCGCAGAGGCTCCAAGCGCTGGGATCAGTATTAAGATTGGAATAACTGCTATATCTTGAAAGAGCAAAATACCAATAGCCAATCGACCATGTCTTGAATTCAAATCAACCCGCTCCATTAGTATTTTTGAAACAATAGCCGTTGACGACATAGTAAATGCACTTCCAATTACGAATGCTGAAGTTAAATGAAGCCCTAACCACCAAGCAACACCTATAGAAGTAAATAAAGTAATGAGAACCTGTGCACCGCCTAAACCGAAAAGGATATGCCTCATGGAATAAAGTTTTGGCAAGCTAAACTCAAGCCCAATACTGAACATCAAAAACACAATGCCAAATTCTGCAAAATGTCGACCAGATTCGGAGTCAGGTAACAGACCAATTAAATGAGGCCCTAAAATTAAACCTACAACAAAGTAGGCAATCATTGCAGGTAATTTTAAATATCGAAATAGTCCAACCAGTAAAACTGAGCTGACGAGCAAAATAAGAACTAAAGGCAGAGAGTCAAACATTCATTTATCCAAGATTAATCAATAATTTTTGGGTTTAAAGTACATATAAACCCTTTTACACGAGTATCTATTACCCTCTACAATATCACTATGACCAAGACATCATCAAAAAATACGCTCGAACGCGCCCGTCAAGTCCTTGAAATTGAAGCACAAGAAATATCATCCTTAGCAAATAGGCTTGATGATCATTTCGTCAATGCTGTTCAGCTCATTTTACATTGCGATGGTAGAGTTGTGGTAAGTGGAATGGGAAAATCAGGGCATATTGGAAGAAAATTAGCATCTACTTTTGCCAGCACAGGCACTCCTAGCTTCTTTATGCATCCTGCTGAAGCCAGTCATGGTGATCTCGGCATGATCACATCTAATGATGTAGTCATTTTTCTATCAAATTCTGGAAAAAGTGACGAGCTCATATCAATTCTCCCTGTCATTAAAAGAATTGGCGCAAAAATTATTTCAATTACAGGCAATAGCAATTCCGAACTGGCAAAAGAATCTGAAATTCACTTAAGTGCTCAGGTATCCCAAGAAGCATGCCCTTTGGGGCTTTCTCCCACAGCGAGCTCCACAGCGTCTCTTGCTCTGGGAGATGCACTCGCCATTTGTGTTCTTGATCAAAGAGCATTTACAGCTGAAGATTTTGCTCGATCACATCCAGGTGGCAGTCTAGGCAAAAGACAAGTCGTTCGAGTAAGAGACATTATGAGAAATGCTGATCAAGTACCATCTATTCATGACTACGCGCTACTTTCTGATGCAGTCCTTGAAATATCCCTCAAAGGATTAGGTTTTACAGCAATCGTAGATAAAGAGTCTAAACCAATTGGTATCTTTACAGATGGAGATTTAAGAAGACAGCTTTCTAAAAAAATAGATTATGAAACACAGTCCATCAAAGAAATTATGAATAAAAATCCAAAAACAATATTTGATGATCAAATTATTATTGATGCGATTAATCTTATGGAAACGAACAAAATTAATGGGATCCTTGTCGTCAATAGAGAATTCAAATTAGTAGGTGCTTTTAATATGCATGATCTTTTTAAGGCGAAAGTGATTTAATGGATTCTAAACTCAAGGCTCGGGCGCAAAAAATTAAACTTGTTATTTTTGATGTTGATGGCGTAATGACAGATGGCTCACTCTTTATTGGCGACGATGGACAAGAATATAAAATGTTCAACACACAAGATGGCTTAGGTATGCGATTACTTAAAAAAAGTGGAATTAAAATCGCGATTATTACTGGTCGTAATTCCAATAGTGTGCTGATGCGTGCCGAAAATCTTGAAGTCGATTACTTTTATCAAGGTATTTCAGATAAAAAAGAAGCATTTATTGATCTCATCAAAAAAACAGGATTCAAAACAGAAGAGTGTGCATTTATGGGAGATGATATTGTAGATTTACCTCCCATGTTGCAATCGGGTCTGGCTATTACAGTCCCAGCAGGTCATGATGAGGTTAAAAAAATTGCGCATTTTATTACAGAAAAAATTGCTGGTTATGGAGCAGTTCGGGAAGCTTGTGATTTTATTATGAAAGCACAGGGCACATATAACTCCAATATTGCACCTTACTTTAAATGATCAATCGCTTCTCTGTTTTATTTCCTACTCTATTTGCTGCAATCTTGGCTTTTATTTCTTATTGGGTTCAAGTTTCTGTTGACAATGAGAGCGAAAAAATAGGCAACAAATTAAGTAATAGTCCTGATTATTTTTTAACTAACTTCAAAACAACTCAAACTGAGCAAGATGGATCCATTCGTTTTATTTTATCAGCAAATGAGATGGTTCACTTTGTTAAAGATGATACTACGCGCTTAAAAAAACCATTTTTTATTAGTTACAAAAATAATTTACCTAGTTCACAAATTGAAGGTAACCTTGGTCTTATATCAACTGATGGTGAAGAAGTGCAGATGATTGACAATGTAAAAGTAGCTCGTCTCGAAACAGAAACAAAACCAAAGATGGAGCTTTTTACAGACCAATTAACTGTATTGCCTCATAAGGACCAAGCATTTACAAAAAGCCCAGTTCGTATTGTTCAAGAACCTAAAACTGTCGTCAATGCAATTGGCATGAAATATGATAAAAAAAATGGAATAATAACCTTGCTAGAAAAAGTTCGTGTGCATTATGAAAAGCCAGCGAAGAAAAGTAATTTAACTCCTCATCCAATTATTCAAAGTAAGAAACTAAAAAAATAATGTCCCCCATATTTTTTAAAACAACACTACTAAAATTTATATTAATTTGTTTATACTTTCTAAGTATGACTTCGTCTAACGTCTTTGCAGAAAAAGCAGATCGAGACAAGCCTATCGAACTTGAGTCTGACACAATGACATCAAATGACTCAAAAAATATAAGTGTATATACGGGTAATGTGATTTTGACGCAAGGCACACTTCTCATTAAAGCTGACGAACTGACTGTTCGAGAGGATAATCAAGGCTTTCAACATAGTACAAGTGTCGGTAACCCAACGACCTTCAAACAAAAACGAGAAGGTAAAAATGACTATATTGAAGGAAGTGCGCAGAGAATCGAATATGACGGCCGGATGGATAAAGTACATTTGTATAGCAAGGCATCGGTCAAACAAGGTCAGGATGTCATTTATGGTGATTACATCATGTATGACGCAAATGCTGAATTTGCAAAAGCAATGTCTGGCAATACTAAAAATAATGCGGGAGAAACTGTACCTGGCGCTAGAACGCGTGCAATTATTCAACCAAAGAAAAAGCCACAGGAATAACGATCTAATATGAGCGAATTAGTCATTGAAAATCTTAAAAAAACCTTTAAAAAAAGAACTGTTGTTCAAGATGTATCTTTAAATATTAAGAGTGGTGAAATTGTCGGATTGCTAGGCCCTAATGGCGCTGGAAAGACTACAAGTTTTTATATGATTGTAGGGCTTATTCCAGCTGATCGCGGACGTATCTCATTAGATGATGTCAATATATCTAAAATGCCAGTTCATAGTCGGTCAAAATTGGGTTTGTCTTATCTACCCCAAGAATCCTCAATCTTTAGAAAAATGACTGTGGCTGAAAATATTTTGGCTATTTTAGAACTACAAGAATTAACTCGTGAAAAAATGGATAAGAGACTTGAAGAGCTTCTTCAAGAATTAGGCATTACTCACATTAGAAATAATAGTGCAATCAGTCTTTCGGGTGGCGAAAGACGTCGCGTTGAAATTGCTAGATGCCTAGCCTCTAATCCAAGCTTTATTTTACTTGATGAGCCTTTTGCAGGTATTGATCCTATTGCGGTAATTGATATTCAGAAAATTATCAAATATCTTGCTGAACAAAAAATTGGTATCCTTATTACAGATCATAATGTTCGTGAAACATTAGGCATTTGTGATCGCGCATATATTGTAAATCAAGGCAAAATACTCGCATCAGGCCTCCCTAAAGCACTTGCGAATGATCAAAATGTTAGAGATGTTTATCTAGGTAAAGACTTTTATTTATAACTACTTAAATAAGCGCTATTTAAGCGATGAAACAAAATCTTCAATTTAAAGCATCCCAGCATTTATCGCTTACCCCGCAACTTCAGCAATCTATTAAACTTTTACAAATGTCTTCGGTTGAACTTAACCAAGAGCTTGAAATTTTAATTCAACAAAACCCTTTGATTGAAATATTTGAAGAAGATGAGGAAGAAAACAAAAATACCTCGATAATTTCTCAAGAGGAAACTTCATTTGAAATTTTAAATCATCAAGAACATCAAGAAGCTATTTATGATCATGAAATTAATTGGAGCGACGAATATACAAAAGATAATTATGCTGAATCAGCTGACTATCAAGAACCTGTATCGCAAACATTAAAACAATATCTTGAGGATATTTTTCATTTAATTCCAATTAGCGAAAAAGATCAGGCTATTATTTCTCTTTTAATAGATTCAATTAATGAAGATGGTTATCTAGAGGAGTCCCTTGATTATTTTTTAGCAAGCATTCCAAAAGAATATGAAGTAAGTATGGAAGAAATAGAGTCATTACTCAAGCTTCTTCAAAAACAAGCTCCTCCTGGTATTGGCGCAAGAGATCTCATAGAATGCCTGACTCTTCAACTTGAGAGTAAAGAGGAAACTCCAATTCATCTACTGTCTATTAAAGTAATCAAGAACCATCTAAATCTTTTAGCTGCACGTGACTTTATGAGACTTAAAAAAATACTAGGATGTGAAGATGAAGCATTAAGAGATGTTCAAAAAGTAATTAAAAGTCTTAATCCAAAACCTGGAAATATATTTTCTACTATTGAAAGCCATCATTTCATTCAACATGAAGTCAATGTCAAAAAAGTGAAGACTAAATGGCAAGTTTCATTAAATGAGCAAGCGATTCCCAAACTTCGCTTAAATCATATTTATCGAGACTTAATAAAAAACTCACAAAATGACATTACACATCATTTATCAAGTCAAATACAGGAAGCTAAATGGATTGTGAAAAATATACAACAACGCTTTATCACAATCCTTAAAGTCTCCGAGGCAATTATGAGGCATCAAAAAGACTTTTTAGATCATGGTGAATCTATGATGAAACCTCTTATTTTAAGAGAGATTGCTGAAGAAGTGGGTCTTCACGAATCCACAATATCTCGCGTCACATCAAATAAATATATTAATACACCTCGTGGTATTTATGAACTCAAATTTTTCTTCGGCAGCTCAATTGATAGTGCGTCAGGGAATGAGCTTGCATCTACCGCAATAAGGGCTAAAATTAAAGAAGTCATTAAACAAGAAGACCCAAAAAAACCACTTTCAGATAATGAAATTGTCTTATTATTAAAGAAGCAAGATATTAATATCGCTCGTCGAACCGTAGCAAAATATAGAGAAATACTAAATATTGCTCCAACCAATCTTAGAAAGATTTTATAATCCTAACTTTAAGGAAATGTCATGAATATTGATTTGAATGGCCATCATCTTGAAATTACTCCGTCATTAAAGGAATATATTCAAACTAAATTAGCTAAGATTTTTCACCATTTTGATCATGTCATTGATGCAAAAGTAACACTCACTGTAAATAAATTGGAGCATATTGCAGAGGCTACAATTCACCTCCCTAAGAGTGATATCCACGCTGAGTGCAGAGGTGAAGACATGTATAGTGCTATTGATTTACTCTCAGACAAGCTAGATCGTCAAGTCATTAAATACAAAGAAGTTCATAAAGATCATCACAGAGTCCAGGGCGGTTTAAAACATCAACCAATCGAATAATGTGTCTATCAAAGTTCTTTAATTTAATTGCATTAAAATCCAAAGACCCTGAAGTTACAAACCATACACACGGTGTATTTGTTGAAATAAAAAGTAAAGGTATTTTAATTATTGGGAAGTCAGGTATTGGCAAAAGTGAGGTAGCACTTGATTTGATCAGTAGAGGTCACAAACTAATTGCTGATGATAGTGTATCTTTTTATAAAAACGATCAACATAAGATTATAGGAAAAGCCCCACCACTTTTAAAAAATCTAATGGAAGTTCGTGGCCTAGGCATTCTCGATATTAAAAAATTGTTTGGTCGTGCAAGTGTAGCTTCAGAACAAAAACTTTTTTTAGTGATTGAATTGAAAACATTACGAAAAAAACTGAATTATTCAAGACTAGAAATGACTGTAAATACTTTTAGACTTTTTGATATTAATATCCCTAAAATTGAAATCCCATTAACTCAAACAAGACACATTAGCCTCTTGATTGAAACGGCAGTTAAAAATTACATATTACTCATGAATGGGCCTAGCACGATAGGTCACCTGTCTCAGAAACTTAACCTACAATTAAGTTTGGATCATTAATTATGGAAGTCATTATTATTTCAGGACTATCGGGCTCAGGTAAAAGTATTGCCTTAAATGCTCTCGAAGATAATAACTTCTACTGTATCGATAACTTACCCGTTCCACTTTTATCAAATATTTCACAACATCTAAATCATGAGCATCAAGACAAGATTGCAATTAGTGTTGATATTAGAAGTATTGATATTGAAAAATTACCCCTCGTTATAAAAGAAATTGAGTCGTTATCGTTTAAAACGAAGTTGATTTACCTAGAATCATCCACCGAATCTATCGTAAGACGATTTGGTGAAACAAGACGCAGACATCCCCTTGCAAACGAAAAGCTATCTCTTTCTGAAACCATAGAAAAAGAAAGGTCTATGCTTGCACCTTTAGCTGAGATTGGTTATAAAATTGATACGAGCAGCATGTCTGTTAATGCATTAAAGATAGCATTGAGCGAATTGATTGAGTTAAAAGAAGATCATCTTGCCTTACTATTTAGTTCATTCGGATACAAATTTGGCATCCCACTTGATGCAGATTTTATTTTTGATGTGCGCTGTCTTCCGAACCCACACTATGAGACTAATTTAAAAAATTTAACTGGTTTAGATAAGCCTGTTGCAGAATTTTTTCATAGCTATAATGAAGTCAATAAAATGTATCAAGATATCAATCACTTTTTAAATGAGTGGCTAGATGCTTTTAAAAAAGATCAAAGGCATTCACTTCATATAGCTATTGGATGCACTGGAGGCAAGCATCGCTCAGTTTATATTGCAAATAAATTATTCACTAATTTCAATAATCAAAAATCTCAGGTCATTATTCGCCACAGAGATATTAACCATTAAGATACTTATGATTGGCATCCTTCTTATTACACATGGCGAACTTGGAAAATCTCTAATTGAATGTGCTACACATGTTCTGGGCGACAGGCCAAAGCTACTAGATTCTCTTACAATTGAAAATGATTGTGCACACGAAAATATGTATAAGGAAATTTCAGAAAAAATTAATCTATTAGATCAGGGTGATGGCATTTTGATTCTTACAGATATTTTTGGAGCAACACCTTGTAACATTATTACTAAGATAGTCAAATCTGGCAAAGTCAATGCAATTGCCGGTGTTAATTTGTCAATGCTCATTCGAAGCATTAGCTACCGGCATCAGTCCTTTGATGTTCTCATTGCTAAAGCAATTCAAGGCGCTCAGGATGGGATTATTCATATTCAATCTAATTAAACATGCTAGTAACTTCTGTTAAAATTATTAACAAACTAGGTTTACATGCCAGAACCTCCGCAAAACTAACTCAGGTTGCTAATCAATTTAAATCTGATATATGGATTGAAAAAAATAATAAAAAAGTCAATGCAAAAAGCATTATGGGTGTAATGATGCTAGCGGCAAGTCAAGGCTCAGATATTACAATTACAACTGAAGGCCCTGACGAACAAGATGCTTTGAATTCTATTATTGCTCTTATCAATGATTATTTTGGAGAAGGGGAGTAGTCCTATATGACTCCTTTTAGTCTTCACGGGTTTGGTGTTTCGAATGGCATTGCAATAGGCAAGGCACATCTGATATCCAATGCACTCCTTGAAGTCGTTCAATATGACATTGATTTAAAAAATATCCCTCATGAAATTAAAAGATTTGAGGACGCTGTTAATACTGTCAGAATTGAACTCAATAAAATAAAATCACAACTTCCTTTAGATGCGCCAGGTGAATTAGGATCATTTATTAATACACACATAATGATACTTAATGACAAATCTTTATCTGTGTTGCCAAAATCTATTATTGAAAATGAAAAATGTAATGCGGAATGGGCGATAAAAAAGCAAATGGATAGTGTCGTAAATCAATTCGATCAAATCGAAGATCAATATCTACGAGAAAGAAAGCAAGACGTTATTCAAGTTGTCGAAAGGGTTATTAAAATACTTTTGGGTCATTCAAACCAAATTGCAGTAAAGAATAAAGAAAAATTAACAATTTTAGTAGCACATGATATTTCGCCGGCAGACGCTCTTCACTTCAAAAACCATAAATATGCTGCCTTTATTACGGATGGGGGTGGTGTTACTTCTCATACCGCCATCTTGTCAAGAAGTTTAAATATTCCTTCAATCGTAGCTCTGCAAAATGCCAGATCTTTAATACGCGACAACGATTTAATTATTGTTGATGGAACAGAAGGTGTTGTGATTGTTAATCCAACTCATGAAATTCAAAAACATTATAAGAAAATTCAGTATTCATGGGACAACGAACAAGAAAAACTTCAGCGTATCAAAACAAAAAAATCAATCACTCAAGATGGGGCCACAATTCACCTTTTTGCAAATATCGAAGTTCCAAACGATATTATCTCGGTTAATGCTTCCGGAGCGAGTGGTATTGGTTTATTTCGAACAGAATTCTTATTTATGAATCGGCAGGATATGCCAGATGAGGAAGAACAATTTCAAGCCTACAAGAAAGTTGCTGAAGCTATGGGTAAAAGACCTGTCACTATTCGTACCTTAGATTCAGGTGCTGACAAACAAACAGCTTTGGACAATAAAAAAATAAGTCCTAACCCAGCATTAGGGTTAAGAGCGATCCGATTATGCTTATCTGAGCCTAAAGTTTTTATGACCCAACTTCGAGCCATTTTAAGAGCATCTCAATTTGGAAATATTAAAATTCTTTTTCCTATGTTAAGTAGCATCAGCGAACTTCGACAAACTAAACTTATTCTAGAAAGAGCAAAGGCGAGCTTAAGAAAAGAGAAAATAAAATTTAATGAAAATATTCATATTGGCGGCATGATTGAAATACCAGCTGCCGCCATCAGTGCAGATATTTTTGCTCAAGAATTAGACTTTTTATCAATCGGCACTAATGATTTAATTCAATATGCACTAGCAATCGATCGCACAGATGACGCAGTATCTCATCTATACAATCCACTTCATCCTGCTGTCTTAAAATTAATTGCTCTTACAATAAGGTCAGCACATAAATACAAAAAATCTATCGCTATTTGTGGTGAAATGGCAGGCGAGCCCAAACTTACTAAATTATTGATTGCTATGGGCGTTGAACAACTCTCTATGCATCCTTCTCATATTCTGAGTGTCAAACAACAAGTTTTAACTAGCTCAATCAAAAATATGAAGGCTTCGGTGCTTAAGTTACTTAACCTAAATGAAGTTGATAAAATTGAAACTTTACTAAAAAAGATTAATCAATCTATTTAGATCATAACTTTTAAACTATCATGAATAACCCTGTCCTAAATCGCGAAAGCCTTCCACTATTTGATCAAATCAAACCAGAGCATATTTCTCCAGCTGTTAAAAGTATTCTCAAAGAAGCTAATACCTTAATTGATTCTCTAAAGGAAATGAGCGTCACTCCTTCATGGATAAACTTTGTAGAACCGATCGAAATTATAAGTGAGAAAATTTCTAGGGCTTGGGGTCAAATTGAACACCTCAATGCAGTTATAAACTCGGAAAATTTAAGGAAATCTTACAACGATAATCTTATAAAATTAACTGAGTTTTATACAAATCTTTCTCAAGATGAATCCCTTTATAAGAAATATCAATCCCTTAAAAATAGCGAAGTATTTAATTCACTCACACCATCTCAAAAACGCATCATTGAAAATGTCTTACGCGAATTTAAATTAGGCGGTGCGGAACTTAATGAAAAAGATAAGAAAAAATTTAAAGTTATTCAAGAAAAGCTTGCTAAGCTTTCAACTCAATTCGAGGAAAATATTCTAGATGCCACTAATGAATTTTCTATTTTTGTGAATGATCTTGATGAACTAAGAGGCATTCCTGAAGAAAATATTAAAAAGGCTCTTGCAGAAGCTAAAGAAGACAAAAAAGAGGGCTATAAGTTTACCCTTCACTTCCCATCTTATCTTCCAGTTATGCAATATGCTGATAATAGAATTTTACGTGAAAAGCTATATCATGCTTATGCTACCCGTGCATCTGAACTTGCATCACCTAAGTTTGATAATACAAAGCTTATAGAAGAAATACTCGAGCTTCGTTATGAATCGTCAAAACTACTTGGCTTTAAAAATTTCACTGAAATGTCACTTATAACAAAAATGGCAAAATCGAGTGAAGAAGTTATAGGTTTTCTCATAGATTTAGCAAACAAAGCAAAGCCTTTTGCGCTAAAAGATATGGATGAACTTAAGTCTTTTTCCAAAACCTTAAATATTGAAAAATTAGAAGCTTGGGATATTGCTTATATATCTGAAAAACTTCGTCAAGCCAAATATAGCTTCTCAGAAAATGAGGTTAAACAATATTTTCCTGAACATCGTGTTTTAAAGGGTTTGTTTAAAGTAGTTGAAACAATCTTTAAATTAAAAATTACGAAATCAGATGCTCCTACTTGGCATAATGATGTAAGTTTTTACTCAATAAAAAATAAAAATGATGAATTGGTAGGTCAATTTTATTTGGATTTGTATGCACGCAACCACAAACGTGGAGGTGCATGGATGGATGAAGCTATATCTCGATATAAAAATTCTCTGGGGTCATCACACCCAGTAGCTTTTTTAACATGTAATTTTTCTTCTCCGTCTGAAAGTAAAGCGGCTTTATTTTCTCATGATGATGTAATTACCCTTTTCCATGAATTTGGCCATGGACTACATCATATGTTAACGACTGTCGATGATTACAGCATTTCTGGTATTAAAGGAGTTGAATGGGATGCCGTTGAATTACCTAGTCAATTTATGGAAAATTTCTGCTGGGAATGGGATGTTATAAAACATATGACCGAACATATTGATAACAAAAATCCTTTACCTAAAGCTTTATTTGACAAAATGATCCAGGCTAAAAATTTTCAATCAGGCATGCAAACCTTAAGACAAATTGAATTTGCCTTATTCGATATAAGATTGCATACTGAATATAGCGATCAAAACAAAATTAACCCTATAAAGCTTCTCGAAACTATTCGTGATGAAATTGCCGTTGTGAGACCACCATCTTGGAATCGCTTTCCTAATAGTTTTTCTCATATTTTTGCCGGTGGATATGCGGCCGGCTACTACAGTTATAAATGGGCTGAAGTTTTGGCTTCCGATGCTTTCAGCTTATTTGAAGAGCAAGGCATCTTATCAAGTCATGCCGGCCAAAAATTTCAAGATGAAGTATTATCAAAAGGTGGATCTAGACCTGCCATGGAGTCCTTTGTTGCTTTCCGAGGACGTGAACCCTCGGTTGATGCTTTGCTCAGACATAATGGTATGGCTTAAGGTTTATGAAAATCGCAACATGGAACGTAAATTCTCTTACAGTAAGATTAAGCCAGGTTGAAGAGTGGATTAAGAGAGCAAAACCTGATCTTCTTTTACTTCAGGAAACAAAACAAGAAAATATTAAATTTCCTCATGAAGCAATCAATGCCTTAGGTTATAACTCTGTCCACAATGGACAGAAAACCTATAATGGTGTTGCAATCATAAGTAAATATGAGCTTCTTGATATTCAACATAATATTCCCGATTTCGAAGATGACCAAAAAAGAATGATTGCCGCAACAGTAAATACAAATCATGGAAAGATCAGAATAGTTTGTGTTTACGTTCCTAATGGTCAATCTGTCGATTCTGATAAATACTTTTATAAACTTGACTGGTTAAAACATTTCACTTTATGGCTCAAAAATGAAATGTTATCTCATCCAGATATCGTTATTGCTGGTGACTTTAATATTGCACCTCAAGACATTGATTGCCATGATCCGGAAGTATGGAAAAATAATGTTCTTGTAAGCAAGAAAGAACGGGGGGCATTTCAAAAAATCATTGATTTGGGACTTTTAGATAGTTTTAGAGCAATGAATCCGTCTGAAATTCAATATAGCTGGTGGGATTATCGCATGGCTGGCTTTAAAAGAAATCTTGGCATGCGAATTGATCATATACTCATAAATAAGAATTTAATAAATAAGGTAACAATGTCTGCTATTGATAAAGAACCCAGAAAATCTGAGCGTCCATCGGATCATACGCCCGTCATGATAGAAATTTAATCTACTTTACCTTGATTCCAAGCTGTTTTAGTTTCCTGTAAAGATGAGTTCTTTCAACGCCAGAAACTTCAGAGAGTTTTGCCATACTTTGATCGTCTTGATTTAAATGATATTTAAAATACATTTTTTCGAAATCATCTCGCGCATCTCTTAATGGCTTATTAAAAATATCATCTAAGCCTTGATCTTTATTGTCTTTAGTCTTCTTAGAAGACTTATTTTTATCATGCAATAAATTAAATTGGTCTGAAACGCGCTTAACATCATCTGCAGTTATCTTTTCTTGCAAACTGGTTTGCATTAAATTAAATATAAAACTTTCTAACTCTTCTATATCGCCTATCCAATTCATAGCGCGCATCGCATTTAATGCAGCAACATCGAAAACTTTATAATCCGACTTATCAGATTTTGTAAGATACATTGTCAAAATTGAAGATGCCAGCTCTGGAATGTCTTCTTTATGATCATTAATTGAAGGTAACAGCAATGATCCAGGTAATAATTCATTTAAGATCCGCTCATCAAAATCAACTTCATTATCTTGAACAAGGGACCTTGAAGTAGCACAGATAATTCTTACATCATAATTAGCGGCTTTACTAATTAGTAAATTTAAACCTTTTTGTTGAGGTTTAGTTAAGAGAGAAATTTCATTTAGAAAGATAGATCCACTCCTATGCTGATCAAGAAGATCAGTAGGTGCATTCGAAATGACCTCAAAGTCTTTAATATCAATCCAAGGTTGATTTTTTGGGTGAAGATATTGTGCGCAAATTTTGGCACATCCTCCTTTTGGGCCCACAAGAAGGAGTGGTGTTTTTAAGGAAATTATTTTATCAAGCCTTTTTTTAAGATCTTGTATAACTTGGCTTTTACCAATGTTTAATAAGTTAATCTCTATTCTGGGGAGGTTATTTGCATGCTTGAGTGCTTCATTCACAGTTTTTAAGAGCTTCTGGAGCGTAATAGGTTTTTCAAGAAAATCAAACGCGCCAATTTTAGTTGCTTCTAGAGCAGTATCAATGGTTCCATGTCCTGACATCATCACTACTGGACTAGTAAGGAATTTTTCATTTACCCACTCTTTGAGAAGAGTAATGCCATCGCAATCAGGCATCCATATATCTAACAAAATCAAATCAGGTAATTTATGTTTCTTAAGTTCTCGAGCTTCTGTAGCATTCTCAGCTACAAAAATTTCGAACCCCTCGTCGACAAGAATATCTCTGAGTAACTCCCTTATGCCTAATTCGTCATCCACCACCAGAATTTTTTTTACGCTCATGATTATTTACTTTTAGATATTGGTAGCTGAATATTAATTATAGCGCCGCCACTTTTTACATTTTCAATAGTGATGAGACCGTCATGCTCTTCAATGATTTTTTTTACAATAGCCAAGCCTAGTCCTGTCCCATGCGACTTAGTTGTAACATATGGCTCAAATGCTTTTTTTAATATCTCCATCGTAAATCCAGGGCCATTATCTTCGATCGATAGCGCTATATAATTTTTCAGCTTATTCGTATTAATTTGGATAGTTGGTTTTTTTGTATTATTTGTCATAGCATCTTGAGCATTTTGAATAAGATTAATAAGTACCTGTCTCATCATATTCACGTCTACTTTTATTTCAGGTAAATTTTTTGATAATTTAGTTGATATTTTAATTCCTGAGTTTTCGAATAAATAAGATATTTCTTTAATAAATTTATTAATGTTTGTTAACTCTAGATTTAATTTTGGTGCACGCGCATATTCACTAAATTCATTTACCATTGTTTTCATTGCATCAACCTGATTGACAATAGTTGTGACAGCTTTATTTAAAACATCTGTGTCGTCTTTATTTAATTTAGCCTCTAATTTATGCTTAATTCTTTCAGCTGAAAGCTGAATGGGTGTAAGTGGATTTTTAATTTCATGAGCAAGTCTCCTTGCTACCTCAGACCATGCTGCATCTCTTTGAGCCTGCATCATCATAGTGATATCATCTATCATTAAAACGAAATTATTAAGTTTATTCTGTGGTAACGGAGTAATTTGTAGCAAAAGTACTTGGTTATTTTTTTCATATTTAATTTCAAATTGTTTAATGATCTCCGCTTGTTTTTTCTTGCTAGAGATTTTAATTTCTTCTTGAATGCCTACAACAAAATCTTTTAAGAATTTATTCTTAATTGAAATTGAAGTTATTAATTTGTCTTTATTTTTTGATAAATCAACCTGCAATATTTTAGAAGCGGCAATATTGAATGATTTAATCTCCATGGCATCATTAACAACGATCACACCTGAAGATAAATGCGCTAATACTGTTTCAAGATATGACCGAGCAGACTCAAGTCTTATCTGATTATTTTCTGATGTTTGTGTGGCCTGATCTAATTGCTTTGTCATACTATTAAAAGATCTCACTAAAACACCTAGCTCATCTTTACCTTTTTCAGGGAGCATTGTCTTAAAATTACCTTTTGCAATCTTTTTTGTACCCTCAGCAAGTAAGGCAAGAGGCTCTGATAATTTTCTACTCAGTAAAAATCCAATTGCTACAGCAGTTAATATGGCAAGCATGAGTACAAGCGTTAATGTAATTGAAAAAATCACTTTCAATGAATCTCGACTATAAGAAAGTTTCTGGTAATCTTGAAATACTACCTCTACTGATTCTGCAACTGTGGTTAGTGAGTCTGGGACTGGCTGTAAAATTTGCAGAACTAATCTTTCATTGGAAACGCCTGCTCCATTGATCGGGGCTAATACTCGAAGATAAAGTCCTTTATTTTTAATCGGTTCAATTTTCCCGTAGACTTTATTGTCTGCTTGTTTTAATTGAATTAACGTTGGGAGTGCAGGTAAAAATGATTCTGCATCATTACTCGATACAGCAATAATTTTTCCTTGATCGGAAATGATTGTGGCATCTTGTACGCCGGATTTTTCTCGAAGATCACTGAGCGCCCCATATTGGGATGTGACAGGCATAGATGAAAGCGTGAGCGCCATGCGCTCAGCTTTTAATTCTAGGTCTGTCAACATAATGTCCAAAGCTTTTTGACCTAACTTTAAGCCCCCGTCTAAAGCTGACTCAACCTTCACGTTAAACCATGACTCAATTGAACGCGTCAAAAAATTCACAGAAACTAAATATACAATTAAGCCTGGTATAACTGCCATAAGCGAAAAGGAAATAACAAGACGCATGGATAAACGACTACCTATGACATCTTTTTTTATATTTCCGAATAATTTCCTAATCTGATTTGCAATGATTGCAATCAGACTGAAAATAAAAACAATACTTAATACAAGAACAATGGTGTAAGAGTTGCCTGAAATAAAATCTGAACTTGAGCTTGCTTTTGATAAAAGGAGTAAGAGTAATGCACCAACTAAACCAGTAATAGCTATTAGATATCTCATTTATTATTTATAAAAATCCATTGAAATTGTTTAGAGGCTAATTGCCATTCTTGATTACTTGTTATGTCAACTTGTAGTTGTTTTGGTAGTTTAGTCTGATCTAACTTAACTTGCAGATAAGCTGCGTAATTATCGGTATTATCAATTTGCGATTTATCAAAAATACGCCAATTTTTTATTTTTTTAAGTTCATTTTTTGCCTGAGTTAGGTTATCAAAAGCAACAAGGCGATTTTCGGATTCGGAGAGAATAAATTGCTTAGATAGCGCATGGTAGCTCAACACTATTTCTTTAGTTTTTTTAGCAACCTCTTCATCAAACCAATATTTTCTAGGCTTTTTTAATTCAAATTCAATAATAAAATTAATAGGAATACCTTTTCTGATTGCCTCATCTAAATCATCATTAAAAAATAGTTCAAATTCAGCATTTAAAAAATATGCTTCGAATTGATTATTAATTTCGGCAGTTTTAATAATCAAACTATTATCGACTGCAATAATAGATGAAGAAAAAAACAAGCTCATCCAAATAGCAAAAAAGATACTTAGTTTAATTTTTTTCAAATAATGCATAAAAAAATCCATCATGGTTTTCGCTTGGTATTAATTGATTTTCATATTTACTATATTTCGAATCGACTGACCATTTTACTTCTTTTGCGTCACTATGTTCTTTAATAAAATCATCAATAACCCTCTGATTTTCATCAGGAAAGATAGAGCATGTCGCGTAAAGTAATTTACCACCCTTTTTTAATAACTGCCACATAGCTTGCAGCATGATCTTTTGTTGCTTAGCAAACATCTCAATATCACGAGGCCTTCTTAACCACTTAATATCGACATGTCGCCTGACTACACCTGAGGCAGAGCATGGCGTATCAAGCAGGATGCGATCAAATAATTTTTTATTCCACCAAGACTTGATCGCTGTTAAATCTGCACATTTTAAATGAGCATGAAGCTGCAATCTCTCTAAATTTTCTTTTACTTTATATAAGCGTTCTTTTTGTTGATCAATCGACACCAACTCGATGTCAGCAATTTCTAACATATGCCCCGTTTTACCTCCGGGAGCGCTGCAAGCATCCAGACAAACTTGACCATCTTTAAGATCCAAAAGCTTTGCAGCAAGTTGCGCACCAAAATCTTGAACTGATACTTCACCCTCTATAAATCCAGGTATTTTTTCTACAGGGATAGGCTTAGTTAGCTCTAAGGCAATATCTCCTAGAACTCGATACTCAATTGATTCAGATTTAAGTTTTTCTTCGTATTGCTTAAGATTAATTTTTCTTACATTAATTCTTAAAGTTAATGGTGGATGCTTATTTCCATTCAATAATATGCTTTCCCAATCTTTGCTATATGCTTCTTTAATGAGCTGAATCCACCATAAAGGGTATGAATAAAAAGCCTCTTCATCATTTTTTAATTTAGATTTTAGGTTGTCTTTTTGACGAATAAAATTTCTCAATACTCCATTTACAAAAGATCCTGCCCAGGATTTATTAATAAATTTAGCAGCCTCAACAGCTTCGTTTACTATGGTAAAGTCATTAGATTGATCATGATTTAATTGAAACAAAGCTACACAAAGTAAGGCTTCAATTTTTTTATTTGTTATTTTTTTGTTAATGAGCTTTCGAATAAAAAATTGATTCTCACCTAAAAAACGAATAGCACCATATGCCAAAAAAATCGCAATCGATTTTTGCTGCGGTGTAATTTGGTAATGATGATCAAAATGTCTGTCAAACACATGATTTAAATTATGTCCTTTTATAACTTTAGACACACAATCGGCTGCAATAAGTTGAGAGTGATGCAAAATAGTTACGACTTAAAGACGTCTCCCAACATAGGTCGGTGTCCTAAAATAAATTCCTTAGATTTTAGTCTTTTGCCTCCTGGCATTTGAAGCTCTTTAATGAGCAAAGTCCCTTCACCACACTTCACATGAATAAATTCATCTAGCTTAAGAATTTGTCCTGTTTTAACATTTTTGTCATTATCTTTACTAATCTCAGCATCCCATATTTTACAAATAGCCTCACGATATTCTGTTTGCGCGACTGGAAATGAATTAAACGCTCTTATCTTTCGAAGAATCCCTAAAGAAGTATCTTGCCAATCAATTTTCGATTCCTCTTTAGTCACTTTTTCAGCGTAAGTCACACTTGCCTCATCCTGAGGGGTCGACTGAACTTCACCTTTTGTCCTCAACTCCTCCATCACTTCGATCATTAAATACGCACCTAATACTGAAAGTGTTTTTGTTAATTGTTCAGTTGTATCTTTTTCGCTGATTTGAATTTTAGTTTTTTTAATCATGTCACCTGCGTCTAGTTTTTGAACGACGCGCATTATGGTGACACCTGTTGATTCATCCCCCATCAATATAGCACGATGAATAGGTGCAGCACCTCGCCATCTAGGAAGGAGTGAAGCATGGATGTTAAAACAACCTAGTGCAGGTAAATTAAGAACAGCTTGGGGAATGATGAGTCCATATGCCGCTACAATCATCACATTGAAATCAATGGCAGTTATCATTTCGAAAGATTCTTTGCTTTTTAATTCTAAAGGCTGGTAAACAGGAATGCCTAATGTATTAGCCTTCAATTTAATAGCGCTGGGATGAAGCTTTAAGCCTCGTCCTGATGGTCTATCTGGCTGAGTTAATACACCTACAATTTCATAGCCTTTATCATGAAGAGCCTGCAAAGCTGGTACAGCAAAATCTGGGGTGCCAGCAAAAATGATTTTTAAGGAATTCAAGATATAGACTCGCTAAATTTAAGCATTAACCTCATGCTCTTTAGCACGCTTTTTCATTTTTGTTTTGATGCGATTACGCTTTAATGGGGATAGGTATTCTACAAATACTTTACCTAAAAGATGATCCATTTCGTGCTGAATACAAACGGCTAATAACCCCTCTGCTTCGAGCTCAAAAGATTTTCCTTCTCGATCAAGCGCTTCTACCTTAATGCGCTCAGCGCGCGTGACTGAATCAAATAAATCAGGGACAGACAAGCAACCTTCTTCATATGATTGCTGTCCTGATGATTCAATAATTTTGGGATTAATAAAAACCTTTAAGTTATCTTTTGTTTCCGAAATATCTACCAAAATTAATTGAATATGGCGATTGACTTGGGTTGCAGCTAATCCTATGCCAGGTGCAGCATACATCGTTTCCGCCATATCATCGATAAGCTTCCTAATTGAGTTATCCACAACTTCGATGGATTTTGCAATGGTATGCAGTCTCGGATCAGGATAATTTAATATATTTAAAATTGCCATAAATGTTGATTATTTTATTTATTGCTGATAACTTATCCACAAGGTTTAAACACCTTAAACTTATTAGACATATAAAGAATATTATACTTTGCTAATAGCTCAATTACCTGACTCAAATTCATTTAGCTTTCACTTACTTCTAAGTCATTTTTCATTCACTATCGTAAAGGAATCTTTATGCTAGAACTGCTTATCTATATGTTTGAAAATTATCTCAGCACACAAAATTTACCTGACTTTAAAAGTATTACAGCAGAGCTTGAAGCTGCAGGATTTGATAATCAAGATATTGAAAATGCTTTTACTTGGTTTAACCAGCTAAAGGCGATGACAAATGCTATTCCTGTAAAAAATAGTACTTGCTCTTCCCGAGGCTATCGTATGTTCTCAGACACCGAACAAAAAAAGATAAGCGCTGAAAGTCTTGGATTTGTATTGTTCCTTGAACAAGCGAAAGTGCTGGATGCAAATGAACGAGAAATTATTCTTGATCGTGCTATGGCGCTCAAACAAGTACACATTAATATCGAAGAAATGCGCTGGATTGTCATGATGGCTCTTTGGAATGAAGGTCGTGAAAAAGACTTCTTGTTTATAGAAGATGCAATCTATCAAGATCACAACTTAGTTTTACACTAGTTGCCTTCTATATTTTGAATGATGCGGGAAATAATCCCTGCTTGATTTAAGGTGTAGAAATGTAAGCTTGGTACATCCCAACTCACTAATGTTTCACAAAGTTCAGATATAACGTCCACACCGAATGATCTCAGTGAAGGCAAATCATCTCCAAAGCTTTCTAATTTAATTCGAAGCCAACGAGGTATCTCTGCACCGCAATTTGAGGCAAAACGAGCCAATTGCTTAATGTTGTAGATAGGCATCACGCCTGGAATAATGGGTACATCAATGTCTGCAATCAAACATTCATCCATAAATCTAAAATAGGCATCGGCATTAAAAAAGAATTGTGTAATAGCTGAATTAGCACCAGCAGCTACTTTATTTTTAAAGTTTTGAATATCTATTTGTGCTGAGGAGGCCTCAGGGTGATATTCGGGATAGGCTGCCACCTCAATATGAAAGTAATCATTAGTTTCTTGTCGAATGAAGCTTACTAATTCATTCGCGTGTTTAAATTCTCCACTTGGTATTTGGCCTTGAGGGACATCGCCTCGCAAAGCCACGAGATGCTTAATACCATGTTGCTGATATTGATTAAGTAAAGTTTTAATTTCTATCTTTGTCGATGAAATGCCTGAAATATGAGGCACTGCATTAAAACCTTCATTTTTTATTTCTAATACTGTTTCTAGAGTTCGATCGCGTGTTGAGCCACCCGCACCAAAGGTCACAGAGTAATATTCAGGCCTGAATGCGGATAACTGCTGACGCGTATCTGCTAAGTTTTTTATCCCTTCCGAGGTATTAGGAGGAAAAAACTCAAAACTATAAGAAACTTTTTTAGCCATTATTAATAGCGATAATGCTCAGGTTTGTAAGGGCCTTCTTCCTTAACCCCAATATACTTAGCTTGCACTTCTGACAAGTTTGTAAGTTGTACATTTAATTTTTTCAATTGCAAGCGAGCCACTTTCTCATCCAAGTGTTTCGGTAAAGTATAAACACCCACAGGATATTTTTCAGCATGCGCAAATAATTCAATTTGAGCGATAGTTTGATTCGCGAAAGATGAACTCATCACATAACTTGGATGGCCTGTTCCACAACCTAAATTCACGAGTCTGCCTTTTGCAAGCAAGATGATGCGTTTACCATCTTTGAAAATGACATGATCTACTTGCGGTTTAATCTCTTCCCATTTGCAATCGCTTAATGATGCAACATCAATCTCATTATCGAAATGGCCAATATTACAAACAATTGCTTGATCTTTCATACGCGACATATGGTCACGGGTAATTACATGATAATTACCTGTCGCTGTCACAAAAATATCTGCATGCTCTGCTGCATAATCCATAGTTACCACGCGATATCCTTCCATCGCAGCTTGAAGCGCACAAATAGGATCAATCTCAGTCACCCACACTTGAGCTGATAAAGCACGAAGTGCTTGTGCTGAACCCTTACCTACATCGCCATATCCAGCTACAACCGCTACTTTTCCTGCAATCATGACATCCGTTGCACGCTTAATGGCATCTACTAGTGATTCACGGCAACCATAAAGATTATCAAATTTAGATTTAGTCACTGAATCATTCACATTAATAGCAGGGAAAGCTAATTTGCCTTCTTTATGCATTTGATATAAACGATGAACACCTGTAGTGGTTTCTTCGGTCACACCTTTAACATGCTTAAGCCTCATAGAATACCAATGAGGATCTGTTTTTAATTTTCGTTTAATTGAATTAAAAAGAGAAATCTCTTCTTCACTTGAAGGCTTAGCAATAACTGCAGCATCTTTTTCTGCACGCGTACCTAAGTGAAGGAGTAAAGTTGCATCGCCGCCATCATCTAGAATCATATTGGTATAGCCGCCATCACTCCATTCAAAAATACGGTGTGTATATTCCCAATATTGATCAAGTGTTTCACCTTTAAAGGCAAAAACAGGAGTGCCGCTCTTAGCGATTGCAGCAGCAGCATGGTCTTGGGTTGAATAGATATTGCAAGATGCCCATCTCACTTCAGCACCTAAATCTTTAAGTGTTTCGATAAGTACCGCTGTTTGAATCGTCATATGCAATGATCCACTGATGCGAGCACCCTTTAATGGTTTTTCTTTTGCATATTCTTCACGGATAGCCATGAGTCCCGGCATCTCAGTTTCTGCAATAGCAATTTCTTTTCGACCGAAATCAGCCTGATTAATATCGGCAACGAGATAGTCTTGTGTATTTAAATTTTGATTAGTCACTGTATTCATTTTAAATTCCTTTTGAATGCGAAGTGACCAGCTGGGATGTTTCGGTATCCACCAACACCCCGTGACTGGCACGGTTATAAATTGGTGAACGCCGTTTACAAGTAACCTTGTAATCTGAGCCTGGGATTTTAAGAAAAAATCTCGCAGCGTTCCTCAGAAGAATTGCATTATAGATTAAAAATATTTAGGACTCAAATACTTACTAAAGTTCAAATATTTAATTTGCGGATTTAAGCGCATGCGCTTTATCTGCTGTTTCCCATGAAAACTCTGGTTCGTCTCGACCAAAATGCCCATAAGCCGCAGTTTTCTTATAAATGGGGCGCAACAGATCAAGCATCTTTACAATACCTTTAGGTCTTAAATCAAAATGCTCGTGCACCAATGCAGTCAATTGGTCGTCTGAAATCTTACCTGTACCATAAGTTTCAACCATCACTGAAGTCGGTCTTGCCACGCCAATCGCATATGAAATTTGCACTAAACAACGTGCAGCCAATCCTGAAGCCACAATATTTTTAGCTACATAGCGCGCAGCATAGGCTGCTGATCGATCCACCTTGCTAGGATCTTTGCCCGAAAAAGCTCCGCCACCATGGGGTGCGGAACCGCCATAAGTATCTACAATAATTTTACGTCCAGTGAGTCCGCAATCGCCTTGCGGTCCACCAATCACAAAACGCCCCGTGGGATTTACAAGATACTTGATATCCCCTTTCATAAGCTCTTTAGGCAGAATGGGTTTAATAATTTCCTCAATCACTGATTCGCGGATGGTCTCCAGCGAGACTTCTGGATCGTGTTGCGTTGAGAGAACTACAGTATCGATCGAATGAGGTTTTTGATCTTTATACTTTAAAGTGACTTGTGCTTTTGCATCAGGACGAAGCCAAGGAAGCCTGCCGTCCTTTCTTAAGTAGGACTGTCTCTCCATCAATCGATGAGATAACCAAATGGGCATAGGCATTAACTGTGCTGTTTCATCACAAGCATAACCAAACATCAGGCCTTGATCGCCAGCGCCTTGATCTAAAGAATCATCTAAAGCACCATCCACACCTTGCGCAATATCAGGTGACTGCTTGTCATAAGCAACGAGCACTGCACAACCCTTATAGTCAATACCGTAATCGGTATTGTCATACCCTATATAGCGAATCGTATCGCGCGCTACTTTAATATAATCCACATTGGCCGTAGTCGTAATCTCACCTGCCAAAACTACAAGACCTGTATTTGTTAAAGTCTCAGCTGCAACACGAGCTGTTGGATCTTGTTCGAGAATAGCATCAAGAATCGCATCAGATATCTGATCGGCTACTTTATCTGGGTGACCTTCAGAGACAGATTCTGAGGTAAATAAATACTCACTCATAGTTTTTTCCAAGTTCTAAATTACGTAAAGCGTTTAGAATAGCAAAATATCAAGATTAAATACAATTATGCCATCAAGACTTCTCTTAACTTTCATTGTGATATTCTTTAAATTACCTCTCTTTATCCTGCATGCGCTGGGTGATATATTTGGACGGGTCGCTTATCAATTTGATCGTCGATTTAAAGAACGTATCGATGCAAATATAAAACGTGCTTTTGCCTCATTAGATAGAAATGATTTAAAAAAACTCATATCATTGGCAATTCGCGAAATCGGAAAGTGCTTAATGGAGGCACCAGCTATTTGGTTCAATGCTCCTCAAAAGAATTTTCGCTGGGTCAAGCAATGTTATGGGTGGAACTATGTTGAAGCTGCGCTCAAAAAGAAAAAAGGTATTATTTTTTTAACGCCTCATCTTGGCTGTTTTGAAATTACCGCTCAGTACTATGCGCACTTTCATCCCATCACTGTTCTTTTTAAACGTCCAAAACAAAAATGGTTAGCTAATATTGTTTTATCGGGCAGACGTCACTCACACATTCATCTTGCTGAAGCTAATATCCAAGGTGTAAAGCAATTAATGCAGGCATTAAAAAAAGGTGAAGCCATAGGCATATTGCCCGACCAAGTGCCCAGTGAAGGCCAAGGTGTGTGGACTCAATTTTTTAATACCCCCGCCTATACAATGACGCTTGTTTCTAAACTTGCAGAATCATCAAAAGCCACTGTCCTGATTGGTTTTGGTCATAGGCTTTCAAAGGGTCAAGGATATGAAATCTTTATTGAGCCCTTGGGGTCTGATCACTCTCCTCAAGGCATTAATGATCAACTTGAATTACTCATTCGAAAATATCCCTCTCAGTATCTTTGGAATTATCAGCGGTTTAAAAAACCAAATAAATAAGCGACAATCATTTTATGAAACTTCATTTTACAAAGATGCATGGGATTGGTAATGACTTTATAGTGCTCGATCATACAAAGTCTCCTTTCCAATTAACTCAAAAGATCATCCAATCTTTATCTCATCGACAACTCGGTATTGGATTTGATCAGCTCCTAGTGGTTGAGAGTTCAACGCTCAAAGATGTTGATTTCAAATATCGTATTTTTAATCAAGATGGTAGTGAAGCAGAACAATGCGGTAATGGTGCGCGTTGTTTTTATCGATTTGTAAAAGATAAACATTTAACTGAAAAAGAATTGATTCGTGTTGAAACAAAATCTGGCGTCATTTCGTTGACTGAAGACCACGAACATATGATTGAAGTAAATATGGGCGCACCCATTTTTAATCCTAAACTGATTCCATTTATTTCAGATACAGAAAAAAATGAATACTCTATTTCTATAGAGTTGCCAGATCAAAAAGAAATGATAAATGTAGCTGTATTATCTATGGGTAATCCCCACACAGTGATTACAGTTGAAGATATCGATAAGGCTCGTGTTCAAACATTAGGTGCTTATTTGGAATCACATCCACTTTTCCCAAAACGTGTGAATGTTGGATTTATGAACATTGTAACCCCCCATCATATTCGTTTACGTGTTTTTGAAAGAGGTGTGGGTGAAACGCTCGCTTGTGGCTCTGGAGCTTGTGCTGCAGTCGTGTCAGGGATTAAGCGTCATCTACTCACCTCCCCTGTGAAAGTTGATATGCCAGGGGGGTCATTATCTATTGATTGGAGAGGTGATACAAATCCTGTCATGATGAAAGGTCCGGCCGTCACTCTCTTCGAGGGAGATATTGAGATCGCTTAAATCTTATGGAACATAATCACCTCCAAAAAAGTTATATTGATTACCTCACCTTTGAAAAAGGGCTAAGCCATAATTCTATTAAAAGTTATACTCACGATCTAATTCAACTTGTGACACTCGTCGAGCATGACCGTTTTGAGTCGATCACCATTCAAGATATCAGGCGCGCAAGCGCTAAACTTAATAGCCAAGGACTGCACGGTAAATCGATCGCCCGCATGCTATCTGCATGGCGAGGTTTTTTTGACTACCTTATTGAGCGCCATCAATTTAAAGAAAATCCTGTTCAAGATGTTCATGCGCCTAAAACTGCCAAGACCTTGCCACAAACTTTATCCATAGAGCAGATGGTCAAACTCATTTCGATTGATGATACGACTTTATTAGGTGCAAGAGATAAAGCTTTCCTAGAATTATTCTATTCATCTGGATTGCGTTTAAGTGAAGTAGTGAACGTGAATATTAATGATCTTGATCTTGAAGAGGGTGTAATGACCGTCACAGGTAAGGGCAATAAAACGCGCATAGTGCCAGTAGGGCAAAAAGCGATTCATGCTATTCGGCTCTGGATTGAAAAACGTGCAATGATTAAAGTTGATGAGAAATTTACTGATGCACTATTTATTTCTGAGCGGGGTAAACGCATATCAGCTCGGGCTATTCAATACCGTATTCAAATGTGGGCTATCAAACAAGGTATTGATAGTACCGTACATCCTCATTTATTAAGGCACAGTTTTGCTTCACATGTTTTACAATCGAGCCAAGACTTGAGAGCGGTACAAGAAATGTTAGGTCATGCAAATATAAGTACGACTCAGGTTTATACGCATTTAGACTTTCAGCATCTTGCCAATGTTTACGATAAAGCGCATCCAAGAGCCAAAAAAAAATCATGACCTATTTAATTTATTTAAGCACTATTGACGCACTTCAATTCTTTAAACTATAGTGAAGGTATGGAAGCTCAACTCATCGCACTAGAGAAAAAAATTAAGCAACTCATCAGCTTAATTGAATCGACGCAAGAAAAAAATAAGGGGCTTGAAACAAGGCTCGCTTCCTCTGAAGCTATGCTCACAAAACTTGAATCCAATATGAAAGAAGCAAGTCTTCGTCTTGAAAAAATGATAAGGCAATTGCCTGAGGAAAATCGATGATTTCAAAAAATGTGACGGTCACGATCATGGCCCGTGAATTCATCATCGCTTGTCCAGAGGGCCAAGAAAAAAGTTTAATGGATGCAGTCCAATACCTAAATCAAAAAATTGATCTCATTCAATCTCAAGGGACAATTGTAGGTATCGACCGTATCATTATCATGGCAGCCCTCAATATTACCAATGAACTTCTTAATCAAAATTCTTCTGAAGGTTTAGATATATCTCAATTACGCCATAAAATTTCATCGATCGAACATCAAATTGATGAAGTGCTTGCACAAAACTAAAGATCTGCCTATTCTTTTATAAATATTGCGATGAGCAAGTTTGTTTTTTTAAGTGTTGCTTAGGCTAATAATTCCTTGAACTAGTCTATAGCATCGGTTTTAGCTCATCAGGTTGCGGTGTGAGCGATCTAAATTGGGCGCTCTTTTAAGACGCCCTTGGCGATTGCACCTAATGCGCCTTAGGCTTTTACCCCTTGAACCTTTGGTTCAGGATGCTGGTCTAGGCAACACTTAAGAAAATCAACATAGCTCTTTACACACTCTTAACTTTTTTTATGATGACACTATGCGCTACTGGCTTATGAAATCTGAACCGTCTGATGTGTCGATAGACGATTTAGCAAAACTTCCTAAACAAACCATTGATTGGTATGGCATTAGAAATTACCAAGCGCGAAACTTTATGCGAGATCTAATGAAGATAGGTGATCTCGCTTTTTTTTATCACTCAAATTGTGATGTGCCTGGTATCGCTGGTATTGTTAAAGTCAGTAAGCTTGCTTACCCTGATCGCTTTCAATTTCAAAAAGGTCACAAGTATTTTGATCCAAAATCAACGCTTGAAAATCCACGCTGGCTTAATGTGGATGTAACACTTGTTAGAAAAACAAATCTATTAAGCCTAAAAGAATTGAGAGAATTTAAAGCATTACAGAATATGCGCTTACTTCAAAAAGGTAATCGCTTATCAATCACGCCCGTAACGGAAGATGAATGGACGTTTATTGAGAAGCATTTGAAATAAAAAAAGCCCAAAGAGTCTTTGGGCTTTTATAAGTAAGGCTATTTTATTGAACGTTATCCAGAGAACCCATAGCCTTTGGATAAGCTACGACTCCCCATGGGATTTCTTTATGAGGAATGTGTTTAGTCACTTCTAATTTTTCTGCGTCAATCACAAGTACTTCATCTGATTTTCCGCAAGCAAGTAAGATATCTTTGTCATCTGGTGAAAAACTAAAGTGCCAGCAACGTCGGCCTGTAGGAATATCTTTAATCTTTTCAAATTTAGTAGTGTCATACACTTCTAATGTTTTCGCTTTTGAAGTTGCAACAAATAATCGTTTTCCATCTCGATCAAAACTCACGCCATAGGGCGTCTCACCCGTAGCGATCGTTTTAAGATGTTTAAATTGATTATCTAAGACAATAAAATTGTTTCCATACTCCAGGGTAGATACGTAATACTTTCCATTAGGCGCTACCTTGATGCCACGTGGGCGCTCTCCATATTTTTTAGTTGAAATAGTTTTTAATAATTTACCATTACGAAAGTTATGAACTGTGATTGTGTTATCAGCTTCATTAGTCACAATAATTTCTTTACCACTTTTACTAAATTCAATACCTTCTGTTTCAGGGCCACCGATAATATCTCGAATCTTTTTGCCTTTCGCTAAGTCAACCACTGCAATACGTGCAGGGATTTTAGGTTCATCTTTATCATCATCTTCTTGACCTGTTGCAGGTGGCTTACCTGAAGATGCTGGCTCTGTAGACACAAACACATAGCCTTTATACACGCGCACAAATTCTGGATTTTTACCTACTGGAATATGTTTCACAAACTGATTTGTTTTTAAATCAATTACCGATAAATTTTCATCATCTTTATTTGCGGTAATTAAAAAATTTCCGTCTTCTGTGACACCAATACCACGCGGATTCTTTGCTTGTATATCGATCGAGCCTTCTGTTTCCATGGTATTTAAATTGATAATGCTGACACCGCCTTCTTGGTTCGATACGTAGGCCTTACCTCGATCCTCAGCATGTGCAAATAAAGATGAAACAAGAAATCCCAATACGATGGCTCGCTTTATAAAATGCATTCTATTCTCCTAAAATATTCTATTTTTAACTGTTAAATAACTATAAAAAAACTTCCAGGGGATTTCTCCCTTTAATGTCTCATGAAAATAAGGAAGCATTAACCTAAGAAAAGTTTATAGGCTGGATTATCTGTTTCATCCCAGAAGGGGTAGCCTAATTGATTCAAAAAGACTTCAAAATTAATCAGGTCTTCTGGTGGAACTTGCATACCAACTAAAACACGCCCAAAGTCTGCACCATGATTACGATAATGAAATAGACTAATATTCCAATTATGGCCCATCGTCTCTAAAAATTTCATGAGAGCACCTGGCTTCTCTGGAAATTCAAATCTAAAAACCATTTCGTTCTTAGCTTGCGGCGCATGCCCACCCACCAAATGTCTTAAGTGTAGCTTTGCAACCTCATTGTCGGTAAGATCAATTGTGGGTAACCCTTTTTGATCAAGCATCGCTTTTAGTTGTGATGCCTCGTCCGCACTATTGACAGCTAAACCTACATAAATATGTGCTTCTTTAGGATCTGAAAATCGATAATTAAATTCAGTGATATTACGCTGACCCAATAACTTGCAGAAATTTTTAAATGCACCTGGTTTTTCAGAGATAGTCACCGCGAGTACAGCTTCTCTTTTTTCACCAATTTCGGCACGCTCTGCTACAAAACGCAAGCGATCAAAATTCATATTCGCACCTGATGCAATGCCTACTAGAGTTTCGTCTTTTAAATGGTGCTTCGTAATATAAGCCTTCATGCCTGCAACGGATAAGGCACCTGCAGGCTCTAGAATAGAGCGTGTATCTTCAAACACATCTTTAATAGCTGCACAAATCGCATCATTATCCACCACAATCATTTCATCCACATAAGACTGACAGAGTGGGAAAGTCACTTCGCCTACTTCCTTCACTGCTGCACCATCCGCGAATAACCCCACTTGATCAAGCACTACTCGCTTGCCCGCTTTTAAAGATAAAGTCATCGCTTCAGCATCCTTAGCCTCCACGCCGATCACTTTAATTTCAGGTCGCATAGCTTTAATATAAGTGGCCATCCCAGCAAGAAGGCCTCCACCCCCCACACAGCAAAAGACTGCGTGAATCGGTTTTTTATGTTCATCTAAAATTTCTTTTGCAATGGTGCCCTGACCTGCGATAACTTCTGGATCATCATAAGGATGAACAAAAGTAAGCCCCTCTTTTTTTTCGATCTCAAGCGCGTGTTTGTATGCATCAAAATAAGAGTCACCCCAGAGCACAACCTCAGCACCGCGATGTCTGACGGCATCAATCTTAATGAGCGGCGTTGTTGTAGGCATGACAATGACAGCACGGCATCCTAAATTCTGAGCACTTAACGCAACACCTTGCGCATGATTGCCAGCCGAAGCAGCGATCACGCCCTTATCTAACTGCGCTTTGGATAGGCTTGCCATCTTGTTATAGGCACCACGTAATTTAAATGAAAAGACAGGTTGTAGATCTTCACGTTTTAAGAAAATCTGATTATGAAAACGACTGGAAAGATGTGTCTGAAATTCAAGCGGCGACTTCTTTGCCACGTCATATACACGCGCTTCATTAATACGTTTTACGTAGTCGTTCTTCATATGCTAATTTTCAAGAGTCGCCTTGGCGTGTATGATAGATGTTAAAACATCATTATAAATAAAATATAAAGGTTTAAGTAAAAATGGCATTCACGCAAGACGAATTAAAACAACAGGTTGCAAAGGCTGCGACTCAATATGTGAAGTCTGGGATCATTGGTGTGGGTACAGGGTCTACTGCAAATTACTTTATCGATGAATTAGCAAAAGTAAAACATAAGATTGATGGTGCAGTTGCAAGTAGCGAAGCTTCTGCAGATCGTTTACGCAAACATGGCATTGAAGTTTTTGACCTTAATAGTGTCAATAGTATGGATATTTATGTCGATGGTGCGGACGAAATCACAGAACACATGCATATGCTCAAAGGTGGTGGTGGTGCGTTAACCCGAGAAAAAATTGTAGCGGCAGTTGCAAAGACATTTGTCTGTATCTGTGATGAAACAAAATATGTACCCGTTTTAGGTAAGTTCCCTTTGCCTGTAGAAGTACTTCCGATGGCGAAAAGCTATGTGGCGAGAGAACTCACTAAATTAGGTGGACAGCCACAATTAAGAAATTTTACAACGGATAATGGCAACGTCATTTTGGATGTGCATGGCCTTGCCATTACAGACCCTGTTGCAATGGAAGCAATGATTAATCAGATTGTAGGCGTGGTCACAAACGGTTTATTTGCAGCAAGGCCTGCCAATATTCTACTTTTGGCGACAAATGATAGTGTGAAAACCATTACTAAATAAATCTATTTCGACATAAAAATGTCATATTTTTGTAAGAAAATTGATACATTACACATAAGGTAACGATTATGGCTTCAGAACACACCTATAAAGAATACGATAATGAACTCGAGTCAGTCCGTGCAAAAGTTCTAGAAATGGGCGGTATTGTTGAGGAACAACTCGTCAATGCAATCGAAGCACTTGTAAAGTCTGACCCTCAAATGGCTCAGGGTGTTATGGATTCTGATCAACGTGTCAACGAACTTGAAATCGAAGTAGACGAAGATTGTTCCCGAATTATTGCAAGACGTCAGCCTGCAGCAGGTGACCTTCGTATGATCATGATGATCTTAAAAACTATTACTGATCTTGAACGTATTGGTGATGAAGCCACAAAAATCGCAAGAACTGCTCTGCGAATCATTGAAGATAATCGTATGACTAAACTTCGCTTTAGTGAAGTCAAAACTATGGTGGAAGTAGTTCGTCAAATGTTAAGAACATCCCTCGATTCATTTGCACGTATGGATGTAAGTAAAACAGTTGAAATTGCTAAAAAAGATGAATTGGTTGATGAACAATACCGCTCAACCATTCGTCAACTGGTCACCTTTATGTTAGAGGATCCAAGAACGATTTCCATGTCACTTGAAGTGATGTTTGTTGCCAAAGCGATTGAACGTATTGGTGACCATGCAAAAAATATTTCTGAATATATTGTCTACACTGTTAAAGGTAAAGACATTCGTCACGCAAGTATCAAAGAAATTCAAAAAACTATTAAAGAATAACTAATATTCTTGAAATAAAAAAAGCGCTTATGCATCGTAAGCGCTTTTTTTATTGCCTTTTTATCTAGCTCTTAGGTGGCACATATCCTGATGCTTGATCTGCACCCTCGCCAAAAAAATAAGCTTCGGTTTGTTCAGTAAGATATTTTCGTGCGGCAGGATCCACAAAACTTAAACGATTTTCATTGACCAACATCGTTTGATGTTTAAGCCACCCAGCCCAGGCTTCTTTAGATACACTTTCAAAAATACGCTTACCTAAGGGGCCTGGATAAGGAGGAAAATCTAAGCCATCTAACTCTTTACCTAACTTCACACATTTAACTGTTCTTGACATAACTCAATATCCTTTGAATTGCAATCCATAAATTTATACATCATTAAATTTAGTATAGCAAAGATGTGTTAGGATGATTATAAGTTGTTAGGTGATGTCTTCTTAAGGTTAATCATTTAAGAAAACATTGAAACTGGGAAATAGGTGAGTTTAACGACAATTCCTATACTGCCCCCGCAACGGTAAGTAAGCGCGGATTCATAACACATGCCACTGAATTTATTTCGGGAAGGTCATGAATCAAATCTTACAAGTCCGGAGACCGGCCTAGTAACTCACACGGAAATACTACGGGGAGTGGTATTTAAAGAGTGAGCGCTATTACTCTTTCTTTTCTTGAAGTGTTTCTGCTTAATTAAACTCATGCGGGGTTGCATGATTGTTAAGGGAGATGCTATGAAAAAAATTGTACTATTATCAGCGTGCTTGAGTCAGATTTTTATAAGTCATGCTATCGCAGATACCACGCTTAAAACCTCAAATGTTTTTGTAACAGCCACTCGGACACCCACTCCGATAAAAAATGTCATTTCAGATGTAACTGTCATTTCTGAAGATGAAATTAAAATTGCAGGATCCTCCTCACTTCCTGAGTTGCTTCAAAGGCAACCTGGCATAGAGATATCAAATAATGGTGGCCTTGGAAAAACTTCTTCCTTATTCCTGAGAGGAACAAGCTCAACACATTCGGTAATTTTGTTAGATGGTATCAGAATTGATTCTGCTACAACAGGCATGACTGCTATAGAAAATATTCCTCTGTCACAAATTGAAAAAATTGAAATTGTAAGAGGCCCGGCCTCGAGCTTGTATGGTCAAGATGCTATTGGCGGTGTCATTCAAATCTTTACAAAAAAAGGCTTAAATGGTTTTAAACCTTATTTTTCTTATGGTTACGGCAAATACAATACTTCAATAGTTCAGGGAGGTATAAGAGGGGGTGACGACATAACCTCTTATGCTATTAACCTATCAAGTCAAAACTCGACAGGATTTTCTGCTTTCGAACCTAACGCAAATTCGCCAGCAAATATCTATAATTTGGATAAAGATGGCTACAAAAATAAAAGTATTTCTGCCTCTCTAAGTCATAAAATTAATGAAAACCATAATTTAAGCTTTCAATACTTTTTAAGTCAGGGTAAAAATAAATATGACAATCGCTATGCGAATTTTGATCCAACTATCGATTGGAAAAATACGCAAGATCAAGAAAGCTTCAGTGGAATATTAAATAGTCAGCTTACTAGTTATTGGAAATCTAGTTTAAGAGTGGGGCGAGGAGTCGATGATTATGTCGAAAAACAAAGGTATATTTCGGGCGCTACAAGAGAGGTTGATAATGTTTATCGAACGATTCAAAATCAAATCACTTGGCAAAATGATTTAACTTTGCCTGTAGGGTCACTCATTTTATTGTACGATAAACTTGATCAGAAAATTAATGTCACAGATACGAGTTACTCAAAAAAAGATCGGCAAAATGATGCATATATGATCGGTTATAACTTGAGCCAAGCGAGCCATAATTTTCAAGCTAACGTCAGGAAAGACTTTAATAGCGCCTATCGAGATGCTACAACGGGAAATTTAGGCTATTCATATGCAATTGATTCTAATTGGTCAATAGCCTCCTCAATTGGAACTGCCTTTAGATCGCCAACATTTAATTATCTATATGCAGGAAGTTCTGCTAATCCTGATTTACAACCAGAAAAATCTAAAAATATTGAAGCAAATCTTAAATATCAATTTGAATCAAATGTTTTTTCTCTCGTTGCTTTTAAAAATAAAATAACAGATTTTATAATTTCAGATTCTACAACTGGCTTTAAACCCTATAATATCAATATTGCTGAAATATATGGCGCGACAATATCAGGTAGTCAATTTATTAATCATTTTCTAGTCAAAAGTAGTTTCACGGTTCAATCCCCAATGAACGAAAGTGCTAATAAATATTTACCAAGAAGAAGCAATTTTTTTGGTACAGTGGGTATAAATTATTATGTTCAAAATTGGAATTTAGGTTTTGAAGCTATCGGATCGGGAAATAGATATAATGACGCTGAGAATCTTTATAATATACCTGGCTATATAAGAACAAATTTATTTGCTGAATATCAAATTAATAAAGATCTAAAAATGAATGCGCGCATAGATAACTTTTTAGATAAAAATTACACTTTCGCTTATGATGGAAATCCAAATAATGATGGTTTTCGATATCAAACACCGAGTCAAAGTTTTTTTATCTCTTTACGATATGAACCACAATAAATTTAAGGAAAATTATGACTTTTAAATTGCCTAGGCCTGACTCAAAAGAGTTTTTTTTAACTTTAGTCGTATCATTTTTGATGGTTTTAACGCGAGGAAATCATGTAACAACTTTATATGCCTTGCCTGACGCAAGCCTTGCCCTTTTTCTAATTGGCGGAATATACCTAAAAAGCACTAGGTTTTTTATTACTCTTTTTTTATTAGCATTATTTATAGATTTTGGTGTAGCAGCTTTGGATCCAAAACTAGGGTTTTGTCTAACAAAAGGTTACTGGGGACTAATCCCGGCTTATGCTAGCCTTTGGGTATGCGGATATTTTTTAAATAAACAAAAATATTTACAGAAATTATCAATTTTTATTCCTTATGTATCAGTTGCTGTAGTTATGGCTTTTTTAATTTCTACACAAACTTATTATCTTTTTTCCGGAAGATTTGGGAGTCCATCTTTAGGAGAGAGCTTATTACATGGGTGGGAGTATTTACCCCAATATTTCATATCAGCTTTTATCTATATAGGTTTTTTTTGGTTAACACAAAACATCATTATAAAAAATAAAATTTTCAGTAATTTTAAAAAATTTAAATCTCTTTAATTAAAGATATTAGATTGTCAAAATCTCTGGTTTTTTATTCTCTTTATCTATTTAGATTCAGGTGGAACTGCAAATGACACAATCAATAAACCTCAAGAGAGATGAGCAATGAATTTTTTACTTTTACTGTTTTCACTTCTCATTTCATTTTGTCTTCATGCTGAAATGCAAACTAGTTTTTGTAATGCAATTGATGGCGGCGCTTTGTCGATTCAATTTGATGAGGCAAAGCAAATTGTTACAGTCAATAAAATTCCCCAAACCAAAGTCACTATTGATGAGAAAAATATGCGTTTTTGGAATGATAAATACGCTTACTCTTTAAATAGAGACAATGGGGCGATGATGGTATATCTTGGCGAGGAGGTTGTAGGCGTTTTGGAATGTTCAATCAAACAATAATATACATAAACTAAATTCAATTTTAATTTATACAAGATGACCCATGTCATTAAACTCTAATAAATGTATATAGTGTCGACTTGTCTTTTTTATCTACTTTCATTTTACAGACTTACCGATTCACATAATGCACTTTAGGTACCGTATCTAAAAAAGAAACTTGCGTTACGCTGCCAAAATCCACCACAATTTGAAATAAGTTTTTAAGTGGCATGTTGAGTACATTTGCCAACACAGCTCTGATTACACCGCCATGCGTCACGATGACAATATTTTTACCTTTTAAGTGGCTACTCACTTCTTCGATGAATTCAGTGACTCGATGATATAATGTTGAGAAGCTCTCACCATTGGGTGGGCTTAAATTAGCAAAATCCTGTGCCCAAATATCAAACTTATCCCGCGGAATCGCATCCCAGGCCAGCATCTCCCAATCGCCGAAATGCAGTTCTTGTAAGCGCTCATCCAACTTAACCGCAGCAATATCCAATGCATAAGCCAGCTTTCTGCAGCGCTGTAAAGGGCTAGCGTAAACTGCATCAACACTTAAATATTGCAGTTTAGCTTTGAGCTGCGCCAGCTCTGCATAAAAACTTGTCGAGATATCAACGTCACTCTGCCCATAACATATACCTTCAGGCACCGAGAGCGAAGTGTGGCGTATCAAGTAAAGGTTCACCGACAAATCCAGCCTTTAACTAATGGCCCAGTGCTTAAAAAATGTCAGCATACCCAGATAAGCAGTCAGTTCTGTAATCTGCTGCGTGGCTCCTAGACAATCTCCAGTGTATCCATTTAGCCAACGTTTAATTTTAGCCCGCCACCAAAGCCAAGCCAGTAAAGTAGGCAAGGTAATATATAACAGCAATGTCCATATTGCTTTTGAATCTGCGAAATAACACCATAATGAAATAAATGGCAGTAAACCGAACAGGCAGGCAACAGCCACATCAATTATACTCATCGAAGTAGCAAGAGGTTTTGCTTTGCCGTCAGGCTTCACATAACTAAGCGTGCTCATCATAAATACTGCTGTCATTCTACTCAGCGCATGTGCTATTACCAAGCCATAGACCAGATAAGTTTGTGGCAGAGAAATCAGCAACTGAAACTTTACCAGCAAAGAAAAAAACAGCGCTACACCACCATAAGTACCTAAACGTGAATCTTGCATAATGAGAAGAATACGCGTTTTATCCCAACCTCCGCCTAAACCGTCTGCACTATCCGCTAAACCATCCTCGTGAAAAGCGCCGGTAAAGTATATGGTAGCGGCCATGCTGAACAAAACCGCAACCGCATCAGGTAATACATTAATACTAAGTTGATAAATAAAAGCGCCCAATAAACCTACCACAATGCCAATTAATGGAAAATATTTGGCGGACTGATTTAAGTCAGTTTCCTTAAAATCCGCAAAACTCGGCACATGAATGCGTGTAAAAAACTGCAATGCCAATAAAAAATTACGCCACTCTTTGCTGATAAACTTTAGCATTTCGTATTCATATCTTTGCTAGTGCTTACGCCTGCAATCTCAAAAGAAGCCATCTCATTTAAAAAATTTACTGCTGCTTGTAACAGAGGATAAGCCAGCACCGCACCAGTGCCCTCACCTAAACGTAAACCCACATCTAACACTGGCCTCGCCTGAAATTCTGCCAGCAGACGTCTATGACCAACCTCACCCGAACAATGTGCAAATACGCAATAATGAAGAATCTCCGGCTGTAAGCGCGCAGCCACCAAAAGGGCAGCAGTTGCAATAAAACCATCTATCAGCAGCACCGCACTATTCTGCGCGGTTGCCAACATCGCGCCTGTCATCATTGCGATTTCGAAACCACCAAATGTTGCTAATACTGCAAATGCATCCTGTTTGTTTAATGATGAATGGTGTTGCAAAGCCTGGGTCAGCACTGCAGTTTTATTAGCCAGCCCAGTATCATCCAAACCAGTGCCTCTCCCAACACAATGTGCAATGGGAATATCACACAATGCGCTCATCAAACAACTGGCAGCCGAGGTGTTACCTATACCCATTTCTCCAAAAGCCAAGACATTGCTGCCAGCTTCTATTTCTTGCTTGACCAAAGCTGCGCCTTTACTGAGCGCCTGCTCGCACTGTGCCGCAGTCATGGCGGGTTGGTATAAAAAATTTTGTGTCCCCATACCCACCTTGGCATGTACCAAATCTGCATGATCGTCAAAGGCGTACTTGACTCCGGCATCTACCACGCGCATTGCAAAGCCGTGCTGACGCGCAAACACATTAATGGCAGCGCCCCCACGGAGAAAATTCAACACCATCTGCGCAGTAACGATTTGCGGATATGAACTAACTCCAGCATCTACCACGCCGTGATCGCCTGCAAATACGAGCAGTGCGGGCCTTTTTAATTGGGGGGTTAATGAATTTTGAATCAAGCCAAGTTGCAAAACTAAAGGCTCCAATAAACCTAATGCTCCCAGAGGCTTGGTTTTAGTGTCAATTTTGTGAAGCAATGCAGATTTTAAAATCTGGGTTGGTGGGTAAATTACATAGTTCATAAACTCGATTTTACATGCTTATTTAAATGAATTTACTGTGATAAATTGTTGGATATTTTTATCAGAAATACTTTTAGTTTGCTATATTACTTTACTTGTAACACTAATCATATTCGCTAAACGCCTTAATAATGACCAGGTAACTCAGCCGGCAGCGCTACAAAATAAGCTCTTAAAAAAATCAAATTTTTTTCTTGCCAGTTACGAGATAGAAATAAAAAAATTTGTGTCACATTTAAATATCGAAATGATTTGCAGGTTAAAATCAATAATTTAACAGTTTATCTTTTGATGAAACTGCTTTTCGCATTCGTTTTAAAGCTTCTTCAAGATAAACCTTCGGTGTCGCAATATTGAGGCGAACATGATCCGGTTGATGAAACATAGACCCTGGTTGCATAGCCACTCCATTTTGCAAAAATAACTGACTAGGATTATCCTCTTTCAAATCTTGGCATGAATATCTTGAATAGCCTTCTTTAAGGTTGCTACATCTAGCTGATCGAAAGGTAATTGAATTAATGCTTCAATATTTTTTTTTAATCCTAACAATATTTTTTGAAATGCTTCACGTTTAATAGCATCAGTTCCTGTTACGCTCGCAGGATCTGGAAATCCCCAATGAGCTGTTGATGGATTACCAAGCCAAATAGGACAAGTTTCATTTGCGGCGTGATCACATACCGTAATAATAAAATCCATTTTAGGTGAATCGGGCAAACTATACTCATCCCAATTCTTAGATCGGAGTTTATCTTTTGGGTATCCCATTTCTATTGCTAGTTCAAAAGCAAAAGGATTGACTCGACCTAGTGCATTAGATCCTGCTGAATACCCAATAAATTTACCATGACTCAAAGTAGTGATCAGTGCTTCAGCCAAGATACTGCGCGCAGAATTGCCGGTGCAGAGAAATAATACATTGTAGTGCTTCATAAGAAAATTATAAGGGATGATAGGCGAAGAAAATGTGACACTTTCCTCTGAAGTTTAAATGTCATTTGAAAGGTTATTTGAAATTATGAATTTAAGTGCCTAAAGCTTTGAAGGTTGAAATAATAATTTTCAATTTACTGTATAAAACTGAGAAGTTTGATACGCAAGTAATAAATTGCCTAAATTCATTTATGAAGCCATGTCATTAAACTGTAATATATGTCATATAGCCTATTTTGATATGTGCCATAGAGCATATTAATATATTTTCAAACAACTTTAAGATCTGCGCAAACTTAAAACAACTTAAATAGTATAAAGTAATCAGAAGAATAGATGCCTTGTCGATGAAATATTGATAGAAATCATCTGCAAGTATTGATGAACGAGTGCATCACCAAGAAGAATCTGACATAAATTATTTGATGGTTGTTTTAGCAGAGTGCTTTACCAGAACGGATTAAAGTATTCTTTTTATAGACAGTTTACGGAGTAAAACAATGTTTAAAAACCTCAAACAGGATATACCAGCAAGCATTATTGTATTTTTTATCGCGTTGCCATTGTGTTTGGGTATTGCCCTAGCATCAGGTGCACCACTCTTCTCCGGTATTATTGCAGGTATTATTGGAGGCATTGTTGTTGGTTACGCGAGTGGATCAGCATTAGGTGTGAGCGGTCCGGCGGCAGGCTTAGCTGTGGTAGTATTTTCTGCATTGCAAACATTAGGAGGTAGTTGGGAGGCATTCTTAGTTGCAGTGATTATTGCAGGTGTTGTGCAAATGATACTCGGTTTTGCCAAAGCGGGTTTTATCGCCTATTTTTTTCCATCCTCAGTGATTAAAGGCATGCTAGCTGGCATAGGCTTAATTATCATAATGAAGCAAATTCCTCATGCAGTTGGATATGACGCCACTTTTGAAGGAGATGAAACACTGCCCTCAGTCATTCATGATAACGTTTGGCAAATCATTCTCTCTATTTACGAAAAGTTAACTCCAGGAGCTTTATTGATCGCTGGAATTTCAATGGCGATTCTTATTTTATGGGATGTTTATCTAACCAAAAAAAGTAGAGTTTTCCAAATTTTGCAAGGTCCAATGGTTGTAGTTGGTTTAGGTATTTTATTTTTTAATTTATTCAAAACAAATACTCTACCTTTTGCGCTTGATGCGGAACATTTAGTTCGACTTCCAGTCAGCAATAACTTATCTCAGTTCATTCAAAACTTTTATTTCCCTGATTTTTCAGTCCTAAGTAATCCAGATGTTTATAAAATTGGGATTGTCATGGCAATTATTGCGAGTGTTGAAACGCTACTTTGTGTTGAAGCTACAGATAAACTTGACCCATACAAGCGTGTGACGCCGACCAATCGTGAATTGAAGGCACAAGGCTTAGGTAATATGATTTCTGGCTTTCTTGGAGGTTTGCCTATCACGCAAGTCATTGTCAGAAGTTCCGCCAACATCACATTTGGTGCACATTCTAAACTATCAGCTATCTTACATGGTTTATTTTTACTCGTTAGTGTAATTACGATTGCAAACTATTTAAATATGATCCCACTGGCAAGCTTGGCTACCATCCTGATCATGGTTGGTTACAAATTAGCTAAGGTGGAATTGTTTGTGAAATCTTTCAAACAAGGTTATGAACAATTTTTACCATTTATTGTGACTGTTATTGCCATTCTACTCTCAGACCTCTTAACAGGAATTATGATTGGTGTCGTCATTAGTCTTGCATTCACGCTTTACCACAGCTATAAAAATTCTCATTTTATGAACGAACAGTTAAGCGAGGCAAAAGGTGGTAAGTCAATTCACCATATCAAACTAGCACAACAAGTTTCATTTTTTAATAAAGCTAGCATTATTACACTATTAGAAAAAATGCCGGAAAATTGCAAAGTGATTATTGATGGAAGTGACTCAACATTTATAGATCGAGATGTGCTTGAAGTCATTTCTGACTTTAAATTACATGCAGGTTTTAAGAAAATTGAAGTGGAAACAGTAGGTATTAAATTATAAGGATAAATTATGTATAAGCATCCATTACTTAATCGAGACAAAATGACGCCAAAAGAGGCTTTAGATATCCTCATTGAGGGTAATCAACGGTTTATTGGAAATATTGCCTCGAATAAAGATTTGCAGCAATTAGTTCATTTAACAAAAGATAAACAGCATCCATTTGCAGCCGTGTTGAGTTGCAGTGATTCTAGAGCCCCTGTGGAAATGCTATTTGATCAAGCGCTTGGAGATATTTTTAGCGTTCGTTTAGCAGGCAATATTGCTTCTGACGAAGCAATTGGTAGTTTAGAATTTAGTACCAAATATTTAGGTAGTAAAATTATCGTCGTGCTTGGTCATAGTTCATGTGGCGCGGTTAAAGCTGCCTGTGATCATTTTGAAGAGGGCAATATTAGTCAAGTCATTAATATGATTACACCTGCTCTTGATCTTGAGAAGTCGGAATCCGGCCAACGAAATTCTGAAAATAAAGACTTTGTCTCAAAGATTGCAAAGCTTAACGTTGAAATGCAAATGAATGCTATTTTACGTGATAGCGAAATTTTACAAGGTATGATTGCTAAACATGAGATAGGTTTGATTGGCGGTATGTATGATTTGTCTTCAGGAAAAGTAGAGTTTTACAAAGATACAGCGCACTTGTAATTAATAGTTCAAAATGATTTAAAGATAAAAAGGGGCTTAACGCCCCTTTTTATCTTTAAATTTAGGCCGAACACTGTCTCTTAGGTCACCTTCAAGTCAAAAACTTTCACTAATACCCTTGGCATTTGATAATCATGAATGTCAATTTTTAGTTATTTACTTATAAGAAATAAGTATTAAATATTATTTGATAAAACTGCTATATTTCGCAACTTCTTTAGTATGAGAAAAAAAATCAAAATATGAGTCAGCAAAATTATAAAGTCATAGGTAAACAGTTACTGAAAAATTGCTCATACTGTAAGCGCGGATGAGTTTAATCCTATTAATCATTATTGATGAGGCTTAATTAAACCAAATTAAAAAACGAGAAATGATTTAAAGTGCCTTGTAACTTTATTAATTCAATTTTTCATATAACGTTATAAAAATTAAATAGTTCACATCACTATTTCAAATTTATATGGTGATCGCCAATTATTTAACTTAGGCAATAAACATGAATCTTATTAAACTAAAAAATAAATCCTTAGCTAGTCATCTTATGCTCGCTGGGCTTATTTTAAATTTTGACAACTCCTTCGTTCATGCCGAAGACATAGCCGTGGCCAAAGAAAGAAACACAGTTTCAGTAGCAAAAAAGATTCAATTACGTTTGGCGGAAATTGGGGAAGAGACTGGCGCTGCAGACAGAGCAGAAAATAGCTACTACGTTGAGAGAAAAAGTTACGGGACAGCAAAAGAAACGGATCCACCACGATACGTAAAACAGGCCAACAAAACATGGCTAAAGAATTACGAAAACTTTGCTGATAATGATTGGCTGGATTTGGGTCTGGAGCAACGCTCACGCTATGAATACCGAGATAACGACTTTAGACGAAATGATCAGCGGGATGATAAGCGCGGAAGCCAGACTTTAGACGAGCCTTTACTTTTAAGAACGCGTGCTTACATAGGCATTAAAAATATTTTAGACCCATTTAGATTTACATTAGAAATTCAAGATTCTCGTCAAAATCGTGGAGGGTATATTCATGAAGCCGAAACGCGAGATACAAATGATTTACATATTTTACAAGCTTATCTTGAACTCAATTTCAAAGAAACTTTTTTAGGTAAAGATCCATTAGGGAACGATAGGCCCATTTGGATAAGAGCTGGTCGCCATGCTTGGGAGGCAGGTGATCGCCGTTTGATTGCACGAAATGAATGGCGAAATACGACTAATAATTTTTATGGCTTCAGAGCCAATATTGGGGATAAGAAAAATGATTGGCAACTTGAGCTTCATGCAGTCAATCCAGTCCAGAGAGTTGCTGATGGTAATGATCAAACAGATAGATCTCAAGATTTTTATGGGGCAATTTTAAATTACCGTGGTTGGTCAGATATTGTGACTTTCGAGCCAAGTTATTTCTTGTTAAAACAAGATGGGGATAAAGTCACCTTGAATGCTACAACTGGCTTACCACAAACTTCTGCTAATAAAGTAGATAGAGAGATTCACACAGGGGTATTTCGCGCTTATGGTGTGATCCCAGCAACTCAATTTGACTTTGATGGATCCTATAACAAACAGTGGGGGAGGGTACAACGCGAACTCACTAGTGGTGCAAGTAATTACACCACGGTCGATCATGATGCCCATGCATATAATTTTGAAATAGGTTACAACGTAAAGCATCCCTGGAAACCCCGTGTGAGCACTTTTTATGGCATGGCCACTGGTGATAAAATACCTCAGGGTACCGATACAACGTCTATGGAGCGCTTTGAAAGGCTTTTTGGCTTTGCGCGTCCTTGGTCAAACGACGACTATATTCAGATGGAAAATATTCGTACCAATAAAGTCCGTCTTGAATTTGATCCCAAAATTAGTTTTTTAGACAATGTAAAAGTCGACACTGGATTTAGTTGGTACCGTCTAGATAGCGCCACTGATCGTTGGAATGCCGGGGGAGATGTAAGAGATGAGACAGGAGGAAGTGGTAGAGATTTAGGTAAAGAATACGATTTACGTGTCCGTTTCCCCATTAACCAATACACTTCTCTTAACCTAGGATATGCCTATTTTTGGGGAGGTAATTTTGTAACCTCGCCAGCAACATTCAGAGCTTCTAATTTGGGCACTCCAAATCGTAGTTCTGAATCAGAATTCTTCTATGCAGAATTAACGTTATTAGGTTTTTAATTGAATGTATATGTGAAAGAAAATAGAAATTTTAAGAACAATTATGTAGGCTAGCACACATCTAAGAAGTAGATTTAAGAAGATTTGAAAAGCAAGCGTCACTTGACTAGACGCTGATAGAACCCTGGATTAACCAATCTCTGTTAGGGGGAAGATAAAAAGGGCTATTTTTGCTATAATTCCGCTTCTTCACGGTTTTTGTTGTGAGGTTCTATATGGCCAGGTAACTCAGCCGGCAGCGCTACAAAATAAGCTCTTAAAAAAATCAAATTTTTTTCTTGCCAGTTACGAGATAGAAATAAAAAAATTTGTGTCACATTTAAATATCGAAATGATTTGCAGGTTAAAATCAATAATTTAACAGTTTATCTTTTGATGAAACTGCTTTTCGCATTCGTTTTAAAGCTTCTTCAAGATAAACCTTCGGTGTCGCAATATTGAGGCGAACATGATCCGGTTGATGAAACATAGACCCTGGTTGCATAGCCACTCCATTTTGCAAAAATAACTGACTAGGATTATCCTCTTTCAAATCTTGGCATGAAATCCATGCAAGGAAGCTGGCTTCCATAGTATACAAATGAAGTCTTGGCATCTTTGTTATAGCACTAGACAGCAACTCATAATTAGTTATTAGATACTCCATCATTGCTTGCCGCCAGGGCTCCCCATTTTTAAGAGCAGCTTTTGTCGCTATATAAGAAAATATCTGTGGGTCGGGAATGATAGTACCAAAATCCTTACTTGCTTTTTGCCTTAAAGCAATATTTTTACATACTAGCCAGGCTAATCCTGTCCCAGGAATATTGAAAGTTTTATTGATTGACATTAATGTAATAGTTCTATTAGCGGCATCTTCAGACACGGAGGCAATAGGGATGTGCTGTTTACCTGGATATACCATACCGCAATGAATCTCATCGGAGCAAATAATTAGATCTTTTTGCTCACAAATTCTTGCGATTTCAGAAATTTCGTCAAATTTATATACTGTGCCCCCAGGATTATGAGGATTACAAAAAAATAACATCTCACTATTAGATTTTGCATAGCTTAAAATCGACTCAGAGTTTAATGCTAATCGTTGATTATCTTGTGACAACGGTATTTCGGTATAGTCTCTTCCAGAGTTTTTTGCGGCATTCAAAATATGATGATACACAGGTTGTAAAGTCAGTATATGCGCTTTGGGATGCGTGACATTTATTGCTAGGGAGTAAAGGCTAGAAACTAGGCTTGGCACAAAAACAATCCAGTCGGATTCAATATGCCAATTGTAATGACTTGCTAAATAATCAACGATATCTTCTTTCAATCCCTCAGGGGCGTGAGTATAGCCAAAAATTTCATGATTCATACGATCTTTAAGGGCCCTAATAATACAAGGGGGCGAGGCAAAATCCATATCAGCAACCCATAAAGGAATTACATCTCGGTTATATTTATTCCAACGAACAGAGTCAGTATCAAAACGATTGATCGGTTTATCAAAATTAAAAGTTTGCATGAAAATGAGGGAGCTGAAAAAACTATAATCTACAATCTTAAAGCTTATAACGTCAAACTTATTATTTTTGCTATAATTTCGCTTCTTCACGGTTTTTGTCTTGAAGTTCCATATGGCCAGGTAGCTCAGTCGGTAGAGCAGCGGATTGAAAATCCGCGTGTCGGCAGTTCGATTCTGCCCCTGGCCACCATTCAAATATTAAGTACGATCTAATGTTAGTCGCTGATTTAAAAAAACCCGCTTAATGCGGGTTTTTTTATTTCTCTAAAAATACTCAGTTACTTTGAGATTGGTGAACTTTCTTATATCATGCCTACCTAAATAGAGCATGTGTATATAAAAATACTTTTAACTTCAACATAATCAAGAAGGAATCATAGATGGAAAACTCTGGCACTTTTAAAAACATCATCATTGCAATCTTAATCGCAGTAGCAGGTTATTTTTCGTATAGCGCTTATAACGCTGAAGATCAACTAAGTGCACAAACTGCAGAAATTAAAAATTTAAATGGTCAAATTACAACGCTTAACCAAAAAGTGACTGACTATGAAAAAGCTGACGCTCAAAAGAAAGCTATTTTGGCTGACTTAGAAGCAAAAGTATCAGCCCAAAGTAAGGATCTTGAAGATCTTAAGGCTCAACTTGCAAAATCTATGAAGCCTACAAAAGCAAAAGAAGCTCCAAAAGCTAAAAAAGTAAAATAACTTCGTTTTTCACACATAAGAGGCATTCATCTTATGTGTGATTTTCTTTTTTTAAGTCCCACAAAACGTTCGATAAAATTTATCTTCCTCTAAAGGTGGCTCACTAAATACCTTGGAGTCCTCGTAGGGTTTTTGAAGTGCTGCAATAAAATCATTTAAGAATCTGTAATCTTGATCTTCTACTGCGAGCGACAATGCTTTCTCCACCAAATAATTACGAGGAATGATGGCTGGATTATGTCTTAACATCATAAGCTTTGATGTCTCCTCACCTTCTTTTTGTTTTTGAATACGGTAAAGCCATTTTTTATACCAAGCTTTAAATAGTTCATCTTCAAAAATAGCGTCCTTCAAAATTGCATCTGACGAAAGATGTCTAAATGTGAGGGTATAGTCAGCTTTATTTTTTTGCATGTGAATTAGAAATTCATTGATTAAATCTATATCACTTGTATCCTCATTAAATAAACCTATTTTTTGTCGCATGCCTTGTAACCATGCTTTTTGAAATTGATCTGAAAAACTATTCACTGATTGAGACGCTAATTGAATAGATTTATCAGTATCTTGATCAATAAGTGGAAGGAGTGTCTCCGCAAATCTTGCAAGATTCCACTGTGCAATGGGTGCTTGATTGGCATACGCATAGCGACCCTGACGGTCAATCGAACTAAATACAGTTTCAGGGTGGTAGCGATCCATAAATGCACAAGGACCATAATCAATCGTTTCACCACTGATCGACATATTGTCTGTATTCATGACACCATGAATAAAACCCACATGCATCCATTGGCTTACGAGTGAAGCCTGTCTTTCCGTGACTCTATTTAAAAAAGCGAGATAGGGATTAGCTTCTTCTTTACATTCTAAAAAGTGTCGATCAATCGTGTAATCAGCGAGTATTTTTAATTGATTGACATCGTTTAATGTGGATGCGAATTGAAAAGTACCGACTCGAATATGACTTTTTGCAACTCTTGTGAGTATTGCGCCAGGTAATGCTTCTTCCCGCATGACAATGTCTCCGGTGGCTACCACTGCCAGACTTCTTGTCGTTGGGATATTTAACGCATGCATCGCTTCACTAATGATGTATTCACGAAGCATAGGACCTAATGCAGCACGGCCATCGCCACGTTTAGAATAAGGCGTTTGTCCTGAACCTTTAAATTGAATATCAAAACGTTCGCCATCTGGACTAATCTGTTCGCCTAATAGAACTGCTCTTCCATCACCCAATTGAGTGAAGTGTCCAAATTGATGCCCTGCATATGCTTGTGCTATAGGGTATGCTTTTTCAGGAATTTCATTGCCAGAAAAAATATTGGCCCAAGCTTCAAGACTCAAACTTTCTTTATCCAGTCCTAAAGATTTTAATAAAGACACATTGAGCAAAATCATTTTGGGATTGGATACTTTTATTGGGAGCTGCTCCACAAAAAAATCTTTAGGAAGCTTTATATAGGTTTGATCAAAATGCCAACCCACTTTTTCTGACTGTTGCTTATTCATTGAATGAATCTTGGGAAGGAAGACATGTGGTCTAGATTGAGCATGATGATTTACTAATATTTTAATATGTTTATTATAATAAATAATCCATTCATCTTATAGGAGACCGTGATGTCTAAAATTATTGTTGAAAAAAATCCAAGTGAAGAGAGGCTTAATGCTTTAGGTATAAGGTCATGTCCCACATGGTCAAAAGAGCCATCCACTTTCCCGTGGAGTTATTCGGAACAAGAGATTGCCTATATTCTAGAAGGTGAAGTGACAGTCACCCCTGATGGAGGCGAGCCTGTTAATTTTGGTCAGGGTGATCTTGTCACTTTCAAAGAGGGATTGTCTTGCACTTGGCATGTTAAAAAAGCACTGAAAAAACATTATCACTTTGGTTAATAAAAAAGATTCAATCAGTTAAGGCTTCTTTAAGATATATCATCACATCAAAAATAAATTACGATACTTTATTTAGAAATGATGCATGCCATACATGCATAGATTTGATCATTTAATAACTAAATGTTATTTGCACAAAATTTCTAAACTGTAAGGCAGGCTTGTTGATTTATCTACAAGAGTATAATCCTTTGGACATAACTTCTCTGCTTTTGCATAACAAGCATCCCAAAAAGCACAGTTGATAATATAAGTTTGACTTGCATTCGATAGTTTACTCTGATTTGTGTAAGTCATCATGCTGCAACTTGAGAGCAAAACAAATAGAAATAAAACTGTCATCTGTTTCATATATATTTTTTTAAACTTTGTTCATTCATTATAGTAATGATTTAGGGATTCATTAAAGGTTTATGTAACATACGATAGAATTCAATATCAACTTTAATTGGACTATAAAGTAATGTTAGAAAAATTAATCGGATTATTGGCTGTGTGGATTATGAGCGTCATATCCAGTATGGGATATGGAGGCATCGTCCTATTGATGGCCATCGAGTCAGCTTGCATTCCATTACCCTCAGAAATTATTATGCCTTTTGCGGGGTACCTTGTTTATAAAAGCCAGATGGTGCTTTGGATCGTAGCTTTCATGGGTGCACTAGGATGTGTATTGGGCTCTATACCTGCTTATTATATTAGTAAAACAGGTGGAAGAAATCTTGCTGAAAAATATGGTCGCTTCGTACTTATCTCTAAAAAAGATTTAAAGATGGCGGATGATTGGTTTAAAAATTATGGTGAGATCATTATTTTTATAGGCCGTCTCCTTCCTGCAGTGAGAACTTTTATAGCACTTCCTGCAGGTATTGCAAGAATGAATATGACGAAATTCATTATCTATACGTTTGTAGGTTCCTTTATATGGTGCTGGACACTCGCATATATTGGTATGGTATTTGGTGAACAATGGGACACATTAAAATTTTACTTTCACAAATTTCATTATGTGATTGCAGCTGGTATAGCGATCTTTATCGCCTGGTATATCAGACGTCATTTTCAAAATAATTAAATGGTCTCCAATTATCATATTGGTATTGATTTAGGTGGTACTAAAATTGAGGTGGCTGTATTAGATAGTCAGGATAAAATCCACTTTCGAGAAAGATTATTCACTGAAGCGCATTTAGGAAGTGAACATATCTTTGATCAAATGCATACTCTCTACTCAAAAGCAGTGATATCAATACAAAATAAATCACACACACTCGGCTTAGGCACGCCTGGTTCTATTTCAAAAAAAACACATCTACTAAAAAACTCCAATACCCTTTGTTTGAATGATTTGCCAATACAAGCTTTGCTTGAAGATAAATTAGTGCATGATATCGTCATTGAAAATGATGCTAATTGTTTTGCACTCGCAGAAGCAATAATGGGTGCAGGTAAAGGATATCCTTCGGTGTTTGGTGTCATTATGGGAACAGGTTGTGGGGGTGGCATCGTATTTGATGGAAAAATTAGACAAGGCCCACAAAATATTGCGGGTGAGTGGGGTCATATGGTGATTGATCCTCAAGGGTCGCCCTGTTATTGCGGCGCAAGTGGTTGTGTTGAGAGTTTTATATCAGGAGGTGGCTTAGAAAAAAGAATTAAAAATACAACGGGCAACTCGATCTCAGCAATGGATTTTTTTAGAATCCCATTAAAAGATGAGTCTTTAAAAAAAATTAAACAAGATTTCTATGCTCGTTTTGGACAAGCCTTAGCTAATCTTATTAATATTCTGGATCCTGACATTGTCGTCTTAGGTGGCGGACTTTCCAATGAAGGAAGTTTATATAAAGAAGGCATTGAAGAAGTTTATAAGCGTATTTTTAATGATGTGCCTACAACACCTATCGTTAAGAATATATTAGGTGATTCGGCAGGGGTCATTGGTGCAGCCTTAATTGGTAAGCGACTTACTCAGTAATTGTTTTTTCTTTTTCAATTCTATAGTGACAATTTGGCAAATGATTTTCAAGTAAACCGTTAATTTTCACTGTATCTATTTTGCAATATTTACATTGGTAGGCATGTAATGCATCGCCCTGATGCTCTTGAGGATAGTGGATATAAAAAATTTGCCGTTTCATAGGTAGATTATATTACTTGAAATCTCATCTCAAAATAAAAAGTTATTCCCATTTGTCTTTTTCTTTTGACTCTTCTAAAGTCTGCCATTGCATATTAGATGCATCATCTAATCCACCTCGCTTTAAGGGAATGATGTGATCAATAATGTAGCCAGGATAAGCTCCAAAAGATTTCCCTGTAGATGGGCACGGCTGCATTTTTTTAAAAGCTTTTTTTACTTCAAGACTTCTTTTAATCCGGCCATGATTATCTCGCTCACAACTCACGCAATAATCTGAATGAACTGCAAAAAGTGAGCTGCTAAAAAAAGTATAGTTATAAAAAATAAAAATTTCTGCATAAGTCAAGAATTATAAGGTTTTAAGTATAATTCTCATAAATGATACAACAGCTCACTCTTGAATGGCTTAATTCTGAATCGCAAATTCCGCAAGCGCTCTGGGATAATTGCTTCCCAGCGCCATACGAAGGTCAATGGTGGTATCGATCCCTTGAATGCTCTCATCTTGAAAAACAATTCACTTTTACCTACGGACTGATTTCCTATAATGGTCAACCCGTCGGTATAGCGCCTGCCTTTGTTATGGATGTGCCTATCGAACTTTTTACGCCCCCCCTATTTTTTCCTTTAGCGAAATTAATAGGCAAAATCATCCCATCCTTTTTATATCAACGTACTTTTTTTATAGGAAGCGCCTGCTCTGACGAAGGATATATCGGAATTGATCCGCAGTTTTTAAAAAATAACGAGGTCACTCAAGATGATATTTTTCTTTGCGTTCAAGAGGCTGCTGAAAAACAAGCAAAAAAATATAATACGTCTATGTTGGTATGGAAAGATTTTCCAGAGGCATCTCATCAAACACTCTCAAAAATTTCTACATCTAAAAATCTATTCCCGCTTGTAGGACTTCCGTCAACGCTACTTAAGCTTGAAGGAAATGAAACGGAGGACTACTTTGCATCACTTAAAACATCGCAAAGATATCAACTTAGACAGAAATTAAAAAAAGGTCTCTCGGCTCCGCTCGATGTCACCGTCATTCATTTGCCAGACAATCAGACCCTTCATCAACTTTATCGCCTATTTAAAAAAACCTATTTAAAAGAAAAAAATAGATTCGAAGAGCTGACACCAGAATTTTTTGAGTTTATTTCTCGTGAGAAAGAAGCCCACTTTATTATTCTGAGACATCAATCTTCAAATGAAATAATTGCTTTTATGCTATGTTTTCAATTAAACGATCATGTGGTTAATAAATTTATAGGTATTGATTATGAAGCTCCTCAGGATTGGTTTATTTATTTTCGATTATGGATTGAATGTATCAACTGGTCATACAAAATTGGTGCCAAAACTATTCAAAGTGGCCAAGCAGCCTACCCTGCTAAAATTGAAACTGGTCATCAACTCATTTATTTAACAAATTTTTGTAAGCATCGAAATATAATCATTCATAAAATTTATAAAAAAATGGCTAGTTTCCTAAACTGGGGTGCGCTCGATCAGGATTTAGCGACTTACTTAAAAGCTTACCCTGACGAAAAACTAAATCTAGACTTTTTAAGGGAAGAAAGGCAATGATGTGGATTTTATTTAAACTTTTAATGACCTCAGCTATGGTGGTTTTAATTTCTGAGGTAGCTAAAAAAAGTGACCGATTGGGCGGACTCATAGCAGCCCTCCCTCTCGTGACTGTGCTTACTTTAATTTGGCTCTATATAGAAAAACAGCCGGAATCTAAAATTGCAAATCATGCTTGGTATACCTTTTGGTACGTCGTGCCCACGCTCCCCATGTTCTTAACGTTTCCTTTTTTACTGAAGCGATTTGGTTTTTGGCCAACGCTCGGTATCTCCGTTGTCATTACTTTGATCGCATTTTATGTTTTTGCAAAAATTGTAAAGCTGTATGGTATCGAACTTTTATAAGTGCTCTCTATGAACTTTATTTTTAAATCTATTCTGATGGCGCTCCATTTACTTTTAGCAGTAATTCTTTGTATCGCTATGATTATGCTTCCAAGAAAGATCAGAAGTATTCTTATTCAACACTGGGCGAAACGTCTTTTACGTATTTTAAAAATAAAAATTACGCTTTCTGGAGAAGTTTTAAATTTTTTAAGTAAAGATAGTTATCTTGTGGTTTCAAACCATATTTCATGGCTTGATATTCCTGTGATCTTTTCATTAAAACCTATCACGTTTATCTCTGCATCTGATGTCAAAACGTGGCCCATTATTGGAATGCTCGCTAAAATTTCTGGGGCCATTTTTGTTGATCGTAATCGCAAATCAAGCTTGCTTGAGGTGATTCAGGCAATGAATCATCATTTCAAAAATCAAAAGCAGTCGATATGTATTTTCCCTGAGGGCATTACGTCAAACGGATATCAAGTGCTTCCATTTAAGAGCAACTTATTTCAATCAGCTTTCGAAGCAAATAAATTACTTCTACCCCTGTCGATTAAATACAAAGAAAATAATGTGATTACAAATCGTACAAGTTTTCATGGTTCGATGACTTTATTTCAATCCTTTAAACGTATTGCCAAATCAAATCATATTGAAGTCTTTTTAGATATTGGACATCCAGTCAAACCTACTAAATCAAGAAAAGACTTATCAGTCAAACTTCAGGAAGCTATTGCGCTAAGAGTTAGTAGATAACTTTTTAAAATTCTAAAGGGTCAATATCTACTACCCATTTCACTTTTTGACCTAATTTATTTTCACGTAGAAAAGATACCCATTCGTCAAGTAATTTTTGTAATGCAACACGAGAGCTTGCTTGTAAAACTAATTGCGCTCTTTCCATGCCTTTTAATCTTTCCATGATAGGTCGGACTGGATTATAAACAGTCACGTGATGACTTAAATCCTGCGCTTTTTGCATAGCCTCATTTAAAAACTTCATCACATGGGTCAATTGATGCGCTTCCGCTTTTAAGAGCACTAGAAACGCGAAAGGACTTAGCTCTGCTAATTCCCTTTCTTTTAAAAGCTCATTCGCAAAGCGCTCAAAGTCATGCGTTTTTAAAGCTTCAAATAAAGGGTGATTTGGAAATGCGGTTTGAATATAGACTTCACCTTTTATATTGGCACGGCCAGCACGGCCACCCACTTGTATCAGCTGCGAAAATAAGCGTTCGCTTGCTCTAAAGTCGGGGCTATATAAAGCCTGGTCCGTATCTAGAACACCAACTAAACTTAAGTGAGGGAAGTCGTGACCCTTAGAGAGCATTTGAGTACCAATTAAAATATCGATCTCACGATTTTTCATTTTTAAGAATAAATCATTAAGTGCTTCTTTAGTTCTTGTTGAATCTCGGTCTATTCTTAAAATATGCGCTTCAGGAAAAAATTCTTTTAAAGTTTCTTCAATGCGCTGTGTACCTAAACCTGTAGGATATAAATCTGTGTTGCCGCAGGAGGGACACTGTTGTGGCATTTTTTCATCATGGCCACAGTGATGGCAACGTAATCTTTTTTGATTTAAATGCACCACTAAACGACTACTGCAACGATGGCATTGTCCTGTCCACTGACACGAGGGGCATAAGAGGACGGGCGCAAAGCCTCGTCGATTAATATAAATAAGACTCTGTTCTTTTTTGTTTAAACGATCACGAATAGCTTCAATAAGATAGGGTGAAAAACCTTTGGTAACTATTGACTTTGAAATATCAATACACTTAATTTCAGGGAGTGATGAATCTTGAACTGCGCGCGAGGTTAATTTTAGAAACCCAAATTTTTTTGCATCTTTAGTTTGAGTCGCATTAAACCAGGTTTCAAGAGAAGGTGTAGCAGTCCCCATGACTATTGGAATATTTTCAGATTTGGCACGGAAGATGGCAACGTCTCTCGCATGATAACGTAAACCCTCTTGTTGTTTAAAAGATGCATCATGCTCTTCATCGATAATGATGAGAGATAGATGTGGCATCGGTGTAAAAATACTTAATCGTGTTCCAATGATAATTTGGGCAGCCCCCTCTTTAGCCAGTCGCCAATGGTTTAAGCGCTCGTTATCCGTTAAGTGGCTATGAAGGGTGACAAGCGTATATTTTTCAAAACGCGATCTAAATCGATTCTCGAGTTGCGGTGTTAAATTAATTTCGGGAACGAGTACAAGTACCTGAGCATGTTCTTTTTTTAATGTTGCCTCAATTAATCGAATATACACTTCCGTTTTTCCACTGCCAGTAATTCCATAGAGTAACCAAGGTATAAATTTTTCATTGGTCTCTAATATGGAATGAAGTGCCCTTTGTTGATCGCAATTTAAAGATGGAATAGGGGCTTCTTTATACACTTTGCTGTCTAATGTCACTTCATTTTTATCAATCCAGCCCATTTCATCTAACGTTTCGATTGATTTTTTCCAAGTGCTGCTGATCGAACGAAGACTCGCTTCATCGAGTTCTTTGGCATCAATGAAAGCCGTGAAGATACGTTTTAAAATGGTTTGCCGAGGCGGCAATTGATCGACACCTAATTGCATGGCTTTCTTTGTCAAGCGATACAAATACTTTTTTGTCATCGCCTTAGTATTTATTTTTTTTAGTCGAGATGGCACCGCGGACAAAATCGTTTGCCCAAGAGGATAGTGATAATACTGACTACAGAATTGAAAGAGCTTAAAACTTTGCTCATTAAAAATGACTTCCGGGTCAAGACGTATAATAGACTTTAGTTTTTGAGATTCGATTGAGCTGGTATCAGACACACCCACTACAACACCAATCATTCTGCGGGCACCAAAAGGTACCACCACATACTGTCCAATCTGAGTATTTGGATTCTCAGTCTTATAGTCAAATACCCGATCGAGTGGCACATCGAGGGCAACTTTTAGAATATGAAGTGCATCAGTCATAGTGTTAGTTTTTAAGGGGAGTCCATCAATTCTAAGTTAAAATAAACGCTTTAAACGTTACCTATCATTCTAAGACTTGAAATCGCATCTTTTACAATTATTATTGCCCGTCGCACAATCCATACATCCTGAGATTTTAGCGAATTCTATTCAATTAAATCGTCCTAAATCGATCGAGCATGGTGATTTTTCAACCAATTTAGCTATGATGCTCGCTAAACCTTTGAAAAAAAATCCACGAGAATTAGCGGCCCTCATCATTGAGAAGTTACCTTCTTCGCCTTTTATTGAAAAAGTTGAAATTGCAGGTGCGGGTTTTATTAATTTCTACTTCAATGAAAAAGCACGCACCTTCATTATCCATGAGATTTTAAAAAATCCTGAGGCTTACGGACAAAATACTTCGGGTCATGATGAAAACGGTAAGCCTCAAAAAATCCAAATTGAGTTTGTATCCGCAAATCCTACGGGACCCCTTCATGTCGGTCATGGTCGAGGTGCTGCCATTGGTGATTCCTTAGCGAGACTTCTAAAATTTAATGGTTGGGATGTGACGCGCGAATTTTATTACAACGATGCCGGTGCACAAATTGATAACCTTACAAAATCAGTCCATGCGAGATGCCACAATATGGATCCATCAGATCCTGCATTCCCTGAAGATGGCTATCGTGGTGAATACATTGTCGAGATTGCGAATACTTTTTTAAATAAAGAAAGTATTGAGTGCGAAGGTAAAACAATTAAAGCGTCCGGCAACATCGATGACTTAGAGTCCATTCGCCAATTCAGCGTTGCGTATTTAAGGCATGAACAAGATCAGGATTTAAATGCATTCCAAATTAAATTTGATGTCTTCACGCTTGAATCTTCTTTCTACCAAAATGGCCAGATTGAAAAGGTTGTAGCGTCTCTGATTAAAAATGGTTTTACTTATGAAGAAGACAATGCGCTCTGGTTAAAAACCACAGCGTTTGGTGATGACAAAAATCGTGTCATGAAAAAATCAGATGGCAGTTATACCTATTTCATTCCTGACGTAGCTTATCACCTCAATAAATGGGAGCGGGGTTTTAAGCGCGTCATTAACGAACAAGGTTCGGACCATCACAGCACCATTACGCGAGTAAGAGCAGGGCTTCAATCATTAAAACTTGGCATTCCTGAAACCTATCCTGAATATGTGCTTCATCAAATGATTACCGTGATGAAGGGTGGCGAAGAAGTGAAGCTTTCGAAACGGGCTGGTAGTTATGTAACACTTCGAGATTTAATTGATGAGGTGGGTTGTGATACCACGCGCTATTTCTTGGTGGCTCGTAAACCTGACTCGCAACTCGTGTTTGATATTGACTTAGCCAAAACTCAAAATTCGGATAATCCTGTGTATTACATTCAATATGCGCATGCGCGTATTGCCGGAGTTTTAAAACAATGGGGCGGAGATATCGATCAACTAATTAAAGTGAATGTAGATAATCTTAAATCTTCGCAGGAATTAATACTCATAAAACGCTTAAGCGAATTTCCGGAAATAGTTTTACATGCAGGTGTTGAATTAGCTCCCCATACCATTGCAAACTATTTAAAAGACTGTGCGGCAGATCTTCATAGCTATTATAATGACACTAAGTTTTTAGTTGAAAATGAAGATGAAAAACTAGCGCGCTTAAGTTTAATTCGAGCAACACAGGTGGTATTAAAAAATGGTCTAGATCTTCTTGGCGTCAACGCTCCGGAAAAAATGTAGCTTAATAAGGTGAATATGGAAAAGGGTAAATCAGGTAGTTCTTTTGTGAATGGCCTTTTTATGGGCATTTTAATGGGCATTGGCTTATCGATCGCTATTACTGTTTTTATTACCAATGGTAAAAGTCCTTTTGTAACTAAGGATACAAATGGTGCTTGTATAGAAATCCAAGGAGCAAAGCCTGAGGGTGAAGCGACGAATGACGCCATTCAAGACCAGCCGACTAAATTTGATTTTTATAATATATTGCCTAACGGTGATAAAGATATCTCAGATCGTGAAACAACACAGGCTTTAAAAAATCCAGCAAATATTCCACAAAAAGAAGTGTACTTTTATCAAGTAGGCTCATTTACAACAGATAAAGATGCAGATAATACCAAAGCAAAATTGGCACTTTTAGGATTTGAAGCGGTCGTACTGACTGCACCGTCTCAAAATAATGAAATAGTACATAAAGTAAGGGTGGGTCCTATTACTGATGACGCACAAATTATGAAAATAAAAAATGATCTCATTAAAAATGGCTTTAAACCGATCTTAGTCAAAGCAACACTTAACAATACAAACTCGAATAATTAAGGATATCTTCAATGAAAAAAATCTTATTCATTTTTTTAATGCTTTTTACATCCATTTCTTTTGCGGCGGCACCTGAAGCTGGTGTTAATTTTGATAAAACAGTACAAACTGTTCCCACAGATAACAAAGATAAAATTGAGGTCATAGAGCTCTTTTGGTATGGCTGTATTCACTGCTACCAAATGGATCCTATGCTGAGTGATTGGGTAAAAAAATTACCTAAGGATGTTTACTTTAAACGTATGCCAGCTATTCCACGTCCAGATTGGGCGCCGATGGCCAGAGCATTTTATGCAATGGAAACTCTAGGTGTAGCTGAGAAACTACATACAGCTATATTTGATGCGGTTCATAAAGAACGTACCCTTAACCCAGCTGATGAAAAAGCGATTCTACAATGGGTGACATTAAAAGCAGGCCTTGATCGTAAAAAAGTAGAGGATGCTTTTAATTCATTTTCTATGAATGCATCCTTAAATAAAGCTGCGCAGGTTTTTAGGGCATCAGGGGCGACCGGTGTGCCTACACTGATGATCGATGGCAAGTACATCACATCAAGCACGATGGCTGGTGGCAATAATGAAGCGCTTCAGATCGCCGACTTCATCATCAGCAATGTCAGAAAAGACCGCAATAAAAAATAAACCTCTCAGTGGCTGCATTTATTGCAACACTTATTTGGAAACTTTTTCCATAATATATACATTAGTCAATCAACATTAAGGATAGCAAATGGAATTTGATCAAAAAGAAGAGACCCCCTTTAACATTCCCGAAAAAAAGAAAACGGATAAAAAGACTCTTTTTATTTATATCGCGACCGGAATTATTTCTGTGAGCTCACTCATTTACGGTTACGCAAGCTATCAAGCGACCTACTTTAAGGACGCTGAAATCAAAAAGCTTAAATCTGATTTAGAGGAGGCTAATACAAGATTGCAACGCATTGATGTCCTCGAAAATCAAGTTAAAGAATTAGAAGCTTCGTTAGCAAAAAAAGCTGCTGAAAAACCAGTACCAAAAAAAGAGATAAAGGCACCAGCTAAAAAAGAAGTTAAAAAGGCTGTCCCTAATAAGAAAGTAGCAAAAAAAGCAAAAGCACCAGCAGCTAAAAACAAAGAAAAAAAACCAGTTAAAAAATAATCACTTCTGGGGATTAGCTCAAAGGGTCTAGCAGCGCTTAACTCAGAGGACGTTATTTGAGAGTTACCCATCGATTACATAAATAAAAAAGCCACTACAAAGAGTGGCTTTTTTATTAAAAATCTAAAACGTTTTATTTAATTAATCTAATTGCAGCTTTGGCATGTAGGTCGTATTTCACACAGCGAACTATTACCTAACAACATGGCACCGCAAGCGCCTTCAGTGATCAGGGCAAATGTAAAGACATTTAATAGCAAAGGTTTGGTCGATGTATCCGAGCCTAAAGCGTTAGAGATTCACGAAATTAAATCGCTCGCACAACAATATGCAAAAGCCACATTGAACGCACAAAAAGCTGGATTCGATATGATTGAGGTGCATGCAGCAAACGGATATCTCATTGATCAGTTCTTAAGAGATAAAACTAATCATCGTGACGATATGTATGGTGGCTCGATTGAAAATCGCGCGCGCTTTTTATTAGAGGTGATTGATGAAATCATCAAAGTCTATCCAGTGAATTTAATCGGCTGTCGAATTTCACCTGCATCTACATTTAATGATATTGATGATTCAGATCCACAAAACTTATATAGCTATGTAGTTACTGAACTAGGCAAACGAAAATTAGCATATCTTCATATCATTGAAGGTGAAACAGGTGGGCCACGCGATGCTAATCCTAAAGTTAATTTTGCTGAATTAAAAAAATTATTTAAAACACATGGTGGTATGAACATTATAACAAACAATGGCTATAACAAAGCCATGGCTGAGCGTGCTATTGAAAATAATGAGGCTGATCTTGTTGCTTTTGGTGATCCTTTTCTTGCTAATCCAGATTTAGTAAAACGACTTGAAAATAATTACCCACTTAATACGCCGAATCAAAGAACTTTTTATGGCGGCACTGAAAAAGGTTATATCGATTACCCTTTTTATAGCGATTAACTAATTTTATTTTTTGTAGACTTTTTTGCTGCAGGTTTTTTAGGTTGATCACCTAAATGAAGATCGATACCTTTCACTAAATTTTTAAACTCATCTGTGTAAACAATTTTTTTAGGTATCTTTTTTTGGTCATAAAGTGAAATACCCAAAAAAATAAGGGAATATAAGAGAATGACAGTGACAACTACGGTGGTCTCAAAAAAATAATCGCGCACTAAGGTAAGAATCGGGTCTAACCATAACCAACCCTCTTTAACTTGATACTCTAGATTGTCTATCCAGACTGATTGAACCTTATGTAAATACTCAAATAAAGCCGTCATGTTGAACCTTTCTTAATATTCTTCAAATTATAAGTGAAATTCGCATCCAGAAAAGACAAGCCTTAAATAAAAGGGGTAAAATATAGCTTTAAATTCAATGAATTATTATGAAAATCACAGTTATTGGTACTGGTTATGTAGGTTTGGTCGGGGCTGCGTGTTTAGCCGAGGTCGGTAATCATGTTTTAGGCCTTGATGTGAATCCAGAGAAGATTCACATCCTCAAAGAAGGTGGTATTCCTATTCATGAACCTGGTCTTTTAGACATTGTACGTCGTAATGTTGAAAACGGACGACTTGCTTTCACAACAAACCTCGAAGAAGCCGTTCACTTCGGTGAAGTTCAATTTATTGCGGTAGGTACTCCACCTGATGAAGATGGATCAGCTGATCTTCAATATGTCACAGAAGCTGCACGTAATATTGGTCGCTTTATGACTTCGGAAAAAGTGATTGTAGACAAATCGACTGTGCCGATTGGCACAGGTGACAAAGTTAAAGCTGCTGTCGCTGAAGAATTAAAGAAAAGAAATATCGACATTCATTACAGTGTCGTCTCAAATCCTGAATTTTTAAAAGAAGGAGCTGCGGTAGAGGATTTCATGCGTCCTGATCGTATTGTCATTGGTACTGAAGATCCAAGAGCGATTGAAGTCATGAAACAAGTGTATGCGCCTTTCCAAAGAAATCACGAGAGACTCGTGATCACTAATTTAAGAAGTGCTGAACTCATTAAATATGCAGCTAATTCTATGTTAGCTACGCGTATTAGCTTTATGAACGAATTAGCAAATTTAGCTGAAATTGTGGGCGCTGATATTGAAATGGTGAGACAAGGTATTGGTTCTGATCCACGTATTGGTTATCACTTTTTATATCCAGGCTGTGGTTATGGCGGCTCCTGTTTTCCAAAAGATATAAAAGCTTTAATTAAAACAGCTAAAGAGGTCGCAGATTTTGATTTGAAATTATTGAAAGCGGTTGAAGAGGTAAATGATCTTCAAAAATATGTCTTATCTAAAAAAATTAAAAAACAATTTGGTGATAATTTAAAAGGCAAGCATTTTGCATTATGGGGTTTAGCTTTCAAACCCAATACAGATGACATGAGAGAAGCTTCAAGTCGCGTTCTTATTAGTGAATTGATTAATGCGGGTGCCACAATCACTGCTTATGATCCAGTTGCTATGGATGAGGCTAAACATATTTTTAAAGATGAAAAACATTTATCTTTCGTCGACACACAAGACGATGCGCTCAAAAATGCAGATGCGCTTATTATCGTCACTGAGTGGACAGAATTCAGAAGCCCTGATTTTTCTTTGATTAAATCCTCGCTTAGAGCACCTTTCATTTTTGATGGTCGAAATCTTTATGATCCTAAAGTGATTCGCGCGCTTGGATTTGAGTACTTTCCTATTGGACGTTAAATGAAAATCTTGGTGACAGGTGTAGCTGGTTTTATTGGCATGCATAGCGCCAAAAAGCTCCTTGATGAAGGCCATGAGGTTATTGGTATTGATAATCTCAATGACTATTACGATGTCACCTTAAAAGAAGATCGGCTTAAATTACTAGAAGGCTATAAAAATTTTCGATTTTTAAAACTCGACATTAAAGATCAAAAAGATGTAATAGATCTTTTTAAAAAAGAATCGCCTCAACGTGTTCTACATTTAGCAGCTCAAGCAGGTGTGCGTTATTCCATTCAGAATCCTTACGTCTATATTGATGCCAATATTCAGGGCTTTATTAATATCTTAGAAGGCTGTCGAGCAATTAAAACTGAGCATCTTATCTTTGCAAGTAGCTCAAGCGTATATGGTGGCAATACAAAAGTACCTTTTAGTGAACATGATAATGTTGATCATCCTGTGAGTCTTTATGCAGCGACTAAAAAAGCTAATGAATTGATGGCACACACTTATAGTCATCTTTATCAAATTCCTACAACTGGTTTACGGTTTTTTACAGTCTATGGCCCATGGGGCAGGCCTGATATGTCGCCCATGCTATTTACGAAAGCTATCTTGGCTGATGAACCTATACAAGTATTCAATCATGGCGATATGATGCGTGACTTTACTTATATTGACGATATCGTAGCGTCTGTAAATGAAACACTATTTAAAACGGCCACGCCTAATAGAAATTTTGATGGACAACATCCAGATCCTGCAACAAGTCATGCACCTTATCGCATCTTTAATATAGGAAATAGTCATCCTGTGCCATTGATGCAATTCATCGAAACGATTGAAGATGCATTAGGTAAAAAAGCGATTAAAAAAATGATGGGTATGCAAGCAGGTGATATCAAAATCACATCAGCAGATACTTCGGAATTAAATCAGTGGGTCAATTTCAAACCGAATACCTCTATCAAGGAAGGTGTTACAGGATTTATAGACTGGTATAAAACTTACTACTAGATTATTCTACTGTCACAGACTTTGCTAAATTTCTGGGTTTATCGACATCAGTTCCTTTAATTAGTGACACATGGTAAGCAAGTAACTGAACTGGAATGGAGTGAATAATCGGCGACAGAATGCCTGCATGTCTTGGTGTTCTTATTACGCGAACACCTGGACTTTCCATAAAATGGCTATCAGCATCTGCGAATACAAAAATTTCACCACCACGCGCTTTTACTTCCTGCATATTCGATTTTACTTTTTCAAGTAAATTATCATTCGGAGCAATCACAACAACTGGCATGTCATTGTCAACTAATGCCAATGGGCCATGTTTTAGCTCCCCTGCTGGATAAGCTTCTGCATGAATATAAGAAATCTCCTTTAATTTTAATGCGCCTTCCATGGCAATCGGGTAATGAATGCCTCGACCTAAGAATAAAGCATGATGCTTATCTGCAAATAATTTTGCCCATTCTTTAATTTGTGGCTCTAAATTAAGTGCTTGTTGAACACTTCCTGGCAACTGTCTTAAATTTTCTAGATAGCTTTTTTCCTCAATCTTATTAATGAGTTTTTTATGTTGCGCAATAGTTACAGCTAGGCTAAATAGAGATACCAGTTGTGTGGTAAAAGCTTTAGTCGATGCTACTCCAATTTCTGCACCTGCTCTCGTATATAAAACTAGATTTGATGCTCGTGCAATCGCACTTTCTTGCACATTACAAATGGCTAAACTTAAATTTTGCCCTAGGGACTGAGCATGCTTTAAAGCTTCCATCGTATCAAGCGTTTCACCTGACTGAGAGATAGTTAGAATTAATTGATTTGCATTAGAGACTGAGTCTCTATATCGATATTCACTTGAGATTTCAACCGTCGTAGGTATTTTAGCAATACTTTCTAACCAATATTTTGCAGTGACTCCTGCGTAATAACTTGTGCCCGCTGCTAAAATTAAAATACTATCCATTTTAGAAAAATGTTCTAGAGCATTTTTTCCAAATAGGCTTACATCAAAATGACCTCCATCAATAATAGCTTCAATCGTGTCTGTTAAAGCTCGAGGCTGTTCATAAATTTCTTTTTGCATGAAGTGATCATAAGGACCTAACTCCATGGAAGATAAGGTCACATCACTGATATGTATTGCACGTGTAATTGTTTTTTTATCTTTATCGAAAATTTGAATGCCATCTTTTCTTATTTGTACGACATCACCATCTTCTAGATATATAAATTTTTTGGTGGTGGCTAAAAGTGCTGAAATATCTGATGCAATAAAATTTTGCATATCGCCAAGGCCAATAATGAGCGGGCAGCCTAATCGAGCGCAAATCATTTCGTCAGGATTTTTAAGAGAAATCACGGCAATTGCAAATGCACCTCTTAATTCTTCACCTAACATTTGGATTGCTTCTAAAAGTGATTGGTTGTGATGTTTTATAAAATAATGAATCAGGTGTGCGATGACTTCAGTATCTGTTTGTGATTCAAATTCATAGCCTAATTTTTTAAGACGCTCTCGTTCTTCTTCATAATTTTCAATAATGCCATTATGAACAACCGCGATTTCACCTTGCGAAATATGAGGGTGCGCATTCAATTCCGTGACTCCGCCATGTGTTGCCCATCTCGTATGGCCAATACCTAAGAATCCCTCTAGCTTTTGATCTCTCACCATCGTTTCAATCTCAGCCACACGACCTACTGAGCGCACACGTTCAATACCCTTTCGAAGAATCGCAATACCGGATGAATCATAACCCCGGTATTCGAGACGACTTAATCCCTTGATTAAATGTGGAATGATATTTTGATTTGAAATTGCACCTACAATGCCACACATAGTTAAATTCTCTTTATTTTTTTGTAGGTTTAGTCCAGCCAGAGATGCTAGTTTGTTTTGATCGAGACACCGTGAGTTCACCCGGTGGTGCATCTTTCGTGATCGTAGACCCTGCAGCAATAGTCGCACCCTTACCAACTTTAATAGGGGCGACTAATGCCGTATTTGATCCTATAAATGCATCGTCTTCAATTGTAGTCGGATGTTTATTAGCGCCATCATAGTTACAAGTAATCGTACCAGCACCTATATTAACTGATTTGCCAACTAGGCTATCCCCAACATAACTCAAGTGATTTATATTTGTTTCATTATTCACTTCACTATTTTTAATTTCAACAAAATTACCAATATGCACTTTGTTTTGAAGTTTTGTACCGGGTCTTAATCTAGCAAAAGGTCCAATGCGACAATTTTCGCCAATGACACTTTGGACAATGTGTGAATAAGGCTCGATCGAGGTATGATCACCTATAACGCTATCTTTAATATGTGAGTATGCAGCAATCTTCACATGATTACCTAAAATAACTTTTCCTTCAAAAATACAACCTACGTCAATCAAGACATCTTGACCTGCCGTGACTTCACCTCGAATATCAATTCGACTCGGATCAATAATGGTGACGCCTTCTTCCATCAATTTTTTTGCTGTCATAAGTTGATAGTTTCTTTCCATAGTTGCTAATTCAAATTTAGAATTAATGCCGGTAATACATACTTCATTATCCGCAGATTCACTTAATACTTCAATGTTATCTGCAATAGATAACCCTACAATGTCTGTTAAATAATATTCTTTTTGTACATTCTGATTATTGAGTCTTTTGAGCCAATTTTTTAAAAGATGATTCGGGGCACACATGATGCCTGTATTAATTTCTTTAATATTTCTTTGTGAAGCATCACAGTCTTTTTCTTCTACAATTTTTTGTATATGGTCATATTTTCTTACGATCCTGCCATAACCTTTTGGATTTTCTTTTAGGTAAGTTAAAACAACCAAATTTTTTTGACCTTTTTTAATTAAACGTTCAATCGTTTCTTGATCAATCAATGGTACATCACCGTAAAGAATGAGTGTGCAACCCTCATCTTTGATTAAAGGAATCACTTGTTGAACGGCATGGCCTGTACCTAATTGTTCTTTTTGCTCTACCCATTGAATATGTTCTGAAGGAAATGCTTTCTTAACAAGATCACCTCCATAGCCGTAAACTACTATAAGCTGACTTGGATTAACTGACATGGAAGCATTAATGACATAACCTAAAAGCGGTTTATGAGCGAGTGGTTGTAAAACTTTAGGTAAATCAGAACGCATACGCGTTCCTTTTCCTGCAGCTAAAATCACAATAGATAATGACATCTTCGCTATTTTATCGCCTATTTGTTACCACATGACATAAAAAAAGCAGCTTTTAAGCTGCTTTTAATGATTTTGCAAATATTGAAAATTAGTGGTTTTGACGGAGTTTTTGAATCGCTTGAATTTGTGCAATCGCTTCCGCTAATTCAGCTTGGGCTTTTGCATAATCCACATCCGAAGCACGATTCTTCATCGCTTCTTCAGCCGCTTTTTTAGCTGCATTCGCTTGCGCTTCATCAAGATCATGTCCACGAATCGCTGTGTCTGCTAAGACGGTCACGACACCTGGTTGCACTTCTAATATACCGCCTGAAATATAAATGAGTTGCTCTTCATTTTTATCTGCTAATTTAATACGAAGCGCACCAGGTTTAATCGATGTAATCATCGGTGCATGACGCGGATAGATACCGACTTCACCCATTTGCGCAGGTGCAGCAATAAACTCAGCTTCCCCTGAAAAAATAGATTCTTCAGCACTGACTACATCAATATGAACTGTGGCCACCATGTCGTTTTTACCTAATCAATTAAGATAATGTTTTAGCTTTTGCTACCGCTTCTTCGATGCTACCTACCATGTAGAACGCTTGTTCTGGTAAGTGATCATATTCACCACTTACGATCGCTTTAAAGCCTTTGATCGTATCTTTGAGTGTCACATATTTACCAGGAGCGCCTGTGAATACTTCAGCGACGTGGAATGGTTGTGATAAGAAACGTTGAATTTTACGTGCGCGACTTACTGCTAATTTATCTTCTGGAGATAATTCGTCCATACCAAGAATCGCAATAATATCTCGCAATTCTTTATAACGTTGTAATGTCGATTGAACTGAACGTGCCACTTGATAATGTTCTTCCCCCACAATTTGTGGATCAAGCTGACGTGAGGTTGAGTCGAGTGGATCCACCGCTGGATAAATACCAAGAGAAGCAATATCACGCGATAACACAACTGTTGAATCCAAATGTTGGAATGTTGTTGCAGGCGATGGGTCAGTCAAGTCATCAGCTGGCACATACACCGCTTGAATCGATGTAATCGAACCTGTTTTAGTTGAAGTAATACGTTCCTGTAGACGACCCATTTCATCCGCGAGTGTTGGTTGATAACCTACCGCTGAAGGCATACGACCTAGAAGCGCTGATACTTCAGTACCTGCGAGTGTATATCGATAAATATTATCTACGAAGAAAAGAACATCTCGACCTTCGTCGCGAAATTTTTCAGCCATCGTTAAACCTGAGAGAGCTACGCGTAAACGGTTGCCTGGTGGCTCGTTCATTTGACCAAATACCATCGCTACTTTCGATTCTTCCATATCATCTAATTTAATAACGCCTGCATCTGACATTTCATGGTAGAAGTCGTTACCTTCACGTGTACGCTCACCCACCCCTGCGAATACCGATAAACCTGAGTGTTGTTTAGCAATATTGTTAATGAGTTCCAGCATGTTCACTGTCTTTCCTACACCCGCACCACCAAAAAGACCAACTTTACCGCCTTTAGCGAATGGACAAACCAAATCAATCACCTTAATACCTGTTTCAAGTAGGTCGACAGAGGGCGATAGATCTTTAAAGTCTGGGGCTTTTTGGTGAATGGGGCGAAATTCTTTAGATTTGATCGGGCCTAATTCATCGATTGGGCGACCAAGGACGTCCATGATGCGACCGAGTGTGCCTGAACCCACTGGCACATTAATCGCAGCCCCTGTGGATTTAAATGAAGTGCCGCGCGCAAGTCCGTCAGACGAACCCATCGCAATCGTTCTCACAATGCCATCACCAAGCTGTTGTTGCACTTCAAGTGTCAACCCTGCTTCAGCTTGTGAGTCTTTATCATCTATGATTAATGCATCAAAGACCTTTGGCATTTGATCGCGAGGAAACTCGACGTCAACCACCGCACCGATACATTGCACTACTTTTCCGATTTGTTTACTAGCCATTTTTTTATCCTTGAAGACTCTAAATAATTAATTCAACGTTATGCAACCGCAGCTGCACCACCCACAATTTCTGAAATTTCTTTTGTAATTGCCGCTTGACGCGCTTTGTTATAAATCAACTTCAATTCGCCAATCACATTCTTCGCATTATCTGAAGCTGACTTCATCGCCACCATACGTGCTGATTGTTCTGAGGCCATATTTTCTGTGACGCCGTGATAAATCAATGACTCAATATAACGTGTCAATAATTGATCAATCACACTTTGTGCATCCGGCTCATAGATATAATCCCATGGGCCTTCTGGACTTCCAATTTTGTCGCCTGAGAGTGGTAACAATTGATCCACCACAGGTTCTTGTTTCATCGTATTAATGAATTTGGTATAGCAAATAAAGAGCTGATCCACTTCACCATTCACATAAGCATCTAACATCACTTTGATGGCACCAATGAGTTTTTCGACGTGCGGTGTATCGCCTAAGCCTGTGATCTGTGATTTCACATTCGCATTAATACGCGTCATAAAACCTAAACCTTTATTACCTAATGCGCTGACGTATACTTTTTTGCCTTGTGATTCCCATTCTTTCATTTGATTCACAGACATTCTTAATACGTTGGTATTAAGACCGCCACATAAACCTTTATCCGAAGTCACCACAATCAAACCAATATTTTTAATTTGATCTTTTTTAACTAAGAATGGATGCTTGTATTCAGATTGTGCATATGACAAGTGTGCTGCTACATTTCTGATTTTCTCGGCATAAGGTCGCGCTTGACGCATACGCTCTTGCGCTTTACGCATCTTAGATGCTGCGACCATCTCCATCGCTTTGGTGATCTTTCGTGTATTTTCTACACTCTTGATCTTGGTTCTAATTTCTTTACTACCGGCCATAATGACTCTTTATATTAGTAAGCATTACTTGATTTGAAATCTTCAATAGCCTTCTCAAGTGCTTTTTCATTGTCACCTGATAAGTCCGTTGTTTTTTCAATGTCTTGCATAATCTTCTTGTATTTAGAATTCATGAAACCATGCAATGCATTTTCAAATACCAACACTTTATTGGTTGGAACATCATCAAAGTAACCTTTGTTTGCTGTGAATAAAGTCACAGCCATTTGCGAAACGCTTAAAGGTGCATATTGTGCTTGCTTCATAAGCTCAGTAAACATACGACCGCGGTCAAGTTGTTTACGTGTCGCTTCATCAAGATCCGATGCAAATTGTGCGAACGCTGCTAATTCACGATATTGAGCTAACGCTAAACGTACACCACCGCCTAATTTTTTAATGACTTTAGTTTGAGCAGCACCGCCCACGCGAGAGACAGAAATACCTGCGTTAATCGCTGGACGAATACCTGCGTTAAATAAGTCTGTTTCAAGGAATATCTGGCCGTCGGTAATCGAAATTACGTTTGTCGGCACGAATGCAGATACGTCACCTGCCGCAGTTTCAATAATTGGCAATGCAGTCAGTGAGCCTGTTTTACCTTTCGCTTTACCTTTGGTAAATTTTTCTACATATTCTTCATTCACACGTGCTGCACGTTCAAGCAAACGTGAGTGAATATAGAACACGTCACCTGGATATGCTTCACGGCCTGGTGGACGACGTAAGAGTAATGAGATTTGACGATAAGCAATCGCTTGTTTGGTTAAGTCATCATAAATAATAAGTGCATCTTCGCCGCGATCACGGAAATATTCGCCCATCGTACAACCTGCATAAGGCGCTAAGAATTGGAGTGCGGCTGAGTCTGATGCTGATGCTGCCACCACAATGGTGTATTCCATCGCACCATGCTCTTCAAGTTTTCTCACTACGTTAGCGATCGTTGATGCTTTTTGACCAATCGCTACATAAATACAGGTCATGTTTTGACCTTTTTGATTAATAATCGCATCCGTTGCGACCGCTGTTTTTCCTGTTTGACGGTCACCAATAATCAATTCACGTTGGCCGCGCCCGACTGGCACCATCGAGTCCACAGATTTCAAACCTGTTTGAACTGGTTGAGAAACAGATTGACGTGCAATCACGCCCGGTGCAACTTTTTCAATTTTATCAGTGAGTTTTGTTTTGACTGGGCCTTTACCATCAATCGGTTGACCAAGCGCATTCACCACACGGCCAATCAATTCTGGTCCCACAGGCACTTCTAAAATGCGGCCTGTACATTTACATGTGTCACCTTCAGTAATGTGTTCGTAATCACCTAACACCACAGCACCCACTGAATCTCTTTCAAGATTCAACGCGAGCCCATAGGTGTTGCCTGGGAACTCGATCATTTCTCCAGACATCACATTTGACAATCCATGAATTCGCACAATACCGTCGGTCACTGAAACCACCGTACCTTGTGTTCTCGCTTCAGCATTTGTCGAGAAATTCTCTAATCGACTTTTAATGAGTTCACTAATTTCTGATGTTGATAACTGCATTACTATCTCCTGATAATGATTAGCTTTAAGCTTTCAACGCGTAGGCTAAATTTTTTAATTGCTCACGAACTGAGGCATCAATGACGGTATCGCCCACAATCACTTTCGTACCACCCATGATTGCTTCATCGATTGTTACTTTTGCATCAATTTTTTTATTAAATTTTTTTTCTAAACTTTTTACTAATGAATCGATTTCTTTATCTGTGGGTTTTGACGCCACAATAATTTCAGCTTCTAATGTGCCTTCATCTGTTGCTTTTAATGCCTCAAATGCCGCACTAATTTCAGGTAACAAGTTAAGTCTTTTATATTCTATTAAAAGCTTAATAAGATTTTCACCATATTGATTAAATCTTTTTGCTGAAATTTCAATAAGTGATTTTTCTCGATCTTCATCTGACACTTTTGAATCATTAATAAACGTATGCATGCGCTCATCTTGAGAAACTTGCGCTAAAAATTCCAACATCTCGGACCATTCTTGAAGTGCTTTTTTTTCTTTAGCAAGATTAAATGCTGCTACAGCATAAGGTCTTGCAATGGTGGAAATTTCTGCCATGGTGGTCTTATAGTTCTTTCGCTAGTTTATTTAACATGTCGCTATGTGCTTTCTTATCAATTTCTTTTAATAAGATTTTTTCAGCACCAGCAATCGCAAGTGATGACACTTGTGCACGCAATGTTTCTTTAGCGCGATTTACTTCTTGATCGATTTCAGCTTTTGCACCAAGAATAATGCGATCGCCTTCTTCTTTGGCTTGATTTTTTGCATCTTCTAAAATTTCTGAAGCTCTCTTTTCGGCTTGTGAAATAATTTCAGCTGCTTTTTGTTTAGCTTCACCTAACGATTGCGCAGATTTTTTCTCAGCGATTTCTAAAGAAGCTTTACCCTCTTGAGCCGCTGCTAATCCGTCAGCAATTTCTTTTTGACGTTTTTCAATGGCGCCTAAAAGTGGTGGCCAAACAAACTTCACCGTAAACCAAATCAGAATCGCAAAAGCAATCGCTTGGGCGATTAACGTAAAATTAATATTCATTTCTGCTCCTTGTTCAAGTTCAGTTTTAAGAACCTAAACAATTATTTTGTAACGACGCTTAATAATGGATTTGCAAACGCAAACATCATTGCTAAACCAACACCAATAATGAATGAAGCGTCGATCAAACCTAATAGTAAGAATACTTTTGCTTGTAATTGTGGAATCATTTCAGGTTGTCTTGCAGCACCCTCTAAGAAACTTGCACACATAATACCAATACCGATACATGCACCAAGCGCACCTAATCCAATTATCAAACCAATACCAATACCTGTATAAGCTTGAATCATTGCTAAAAATTGAGTTGTTTCCATGTTTACTTTCCCTTCAGTTAAAAATTACGTTAAAAATTAATTAATGGCCTTCGTGTGCCATCGCTAAATAAACCACTGTGAGCATCATAAAGATAAAAGCTTGAAGCACAACAATTAGAATATGAAAGATAGACCAACCTGCACCCAGTAATGCTCCAAAAAAAAGTCCTGATACACCCGTCGCAGCCCATAAGCCTAGAAGCAAGAAGATAACTTCGCCTGCATACATGTTACCGAAAAGTCGTAGGGAGTGAGATAGAGGTTTTGAAACGTATTCAATGAGATTAAACAAAAAGTTAAACGGCCAAACCCAAAATTTAGTGCCAAATGGGGCCGTATAAAGTTCATGCAACCACCCACCTAATCCTTTAACTTTAATTCCAAAATAAATCATGAGAAACCAAACTGCGAGTGCTAGGGCAAAAGTCGTATTGACATCGGAAGTCGGGACGCTGCGCCACTTATGAATACCTAAGAAGCCATAGACTGCAGCCATAATATCGACCGGTAAAAAGTCCATCGCATTCATCACAAGCACCCATACGAATACGGTTAATGCCGCAGGCGCTATAAATGTGTGGCGATTGCCATGAAAAATATTTTTAACTTGATCGTCTACGAAATCAAAAATAAGCTCTAAGAATGCTTGAGCCTTTGAGGGAACGCCAGCAGTAGCTTTTTTAGCTATCATCCAAATCAAACCCATGGCAATTAAACCGAGAATGATTGACATCACAATGGTATCAATATGAATCGTCCAAAATGACGCTTCTGCACCTTGTGTATTAAAACTTAGATGATGTTCAATATACTGCGATGGTGAACTTAATGTGCCTTCATGTTCCATCAAACTATCCTAAATTCATCTATCAATTTTATTTAATTTAATAATTGAAGCGCCTGACAAAATCGCTGCAACTGCAAGTCCAACAATCAAAGCAAGAGGAACGAGTGCTTTGTAGAATTTAAAAGCAACCCATAACACTGTGATCACTACTATGATTTTAACTGCTTCGGCTTTAAGCATATTTATCACTATGCCGAAAGGCTCTTTGTTTTTTGAAGTTCTATTGGCTATGCGAGAACCTATAATCATTCCAGAGACAACCGACATTATGCCAATCAAAACTGAAATACCTGCGTCTAAACCAAACAAGATCGCTACAAAAACTGTTAAAACAAATGACGCTTTCATTTGCCAATTAATCGCGGTTGGCATCATGATTTTATTGACTTTATGCCTGCGTCAGAAAACACGTTATTCTCTATGGATTTATCCTTTTCGTCAAGGATAAATAGGCATTTATCGTTTGATTTTTTCAAGGATTTCATCCAATTGCTCCAAATTGCGATAATGTACTTTTAAGATACCTGAGCCATTCTTTTTAGCATCAATCGTGACCGATACGCCTAGCGTTTCAGCTAAAGATTCCTCAAGCTGACGGACATCCGCATTCGTCTTTTTAGGAGACGATGTCGATTTATCTTTTTTGTAACCATTTTGTAAGTTTTTAACTAGCGCCTCGACCTCACGTACAGAGAGATTTTTTTGAATCACTTCCTCGCACAACATAATTTGTTGGCTACCTTCTAAACCGATCAGGGCTCTTGCATGACCCATATCAATTTTGCCGCTTAACAATCGATCTTGAACGGGCTTGGTTAACGTTAAAAGTCTTAATAAATTAGATACGGTGACGCGTGATTTACCGACCGCATCGGCAGCTTCTTCATGCGTCATATTAAATTCATCAATTAAACGTTTAATACCGATGGCTTCTTCTAAGGGATTTAAATCTTCACGCTGAATATTTTCAATGAGCGCCATCGCCAGTGCTGATTCATCAGGAATATTTTTAATGATGACGGGCACTTCATTTAAGTTTGCTAATTTAGCAGCGCGCCAGCGTCTTTCCCCTGCAATAATTTCATATTGATTATTACCAATCGGTCTCACAATAATTGGCTGCATGACGCCTTGTTTTAAAATGGATTGTGAAAGTGCATGCAAAGCCTCTTCTTGCATGACGCTTCTGGGCTGATATTTACCTGGCTTTAAATCGCTAATCGATAAAGTTTGTAAAGCACCTTCGTTTTTGGGTGTATCTTCATCGGCACTCGACAATAATGCGTCGAGTCCTCGACCTAATCCTTTAGGTTTAGCCATGTAACTTCCTCATTTCTTTTTGTATGATTTCTTCGGCAAGTTTTAAATAAGCAACCGCTCCTCGCGATGAGCGGTCATATATTAAGACAGGCATCCCATGACTTGGGGCTTCTGCCAATCTTACATTTCTTGGAATAATCGTTTCATATACCTTGTCGCCAAAATGCGCGGTCAATTGATCCGATACTTGTTGTGCCAACATATTACGACTATCAAAAAGTGTTTTTAATAATCCCTCAATTTCAATATGAGGATTTAAATGACTTCTCACTTTTTTAATCGTACCGACTAAATCTGATAAACCTTCTAGCGCATAATATTCACACTGCATCGGAATGAGCACAGCATCGGCCGCTGTCAGCGCATTCACTGTAATTAAATTAAGTGCGGGCGCACAATCTAACAACACATAGTCATAATCTTTTTTTAAATGTTTTAATGCTTCTTTTAATCTTGTTTCACGTTTGCTTTCATTCACAAGTTCGACTTCAGCACCTGCAAGATTTCGATTTGAGGGTGCTAAATCAAAACCACCACGCTCACAATGAATCACAATATCGTTAAATAATTTCCTTTGAATGAGCACATCATAAATTGATGTTTTGATTGTCGATTTATCAATACCTGAACCTGTCGTCGCATTACCTTGTGGATCAAGATCAATGAGAAGCACCGATTTATTTTTTGTTGCTAAGCTTGCAGCCAAGTTCACGGATGTCGTCGTTTTACCTACGCCACCTTTTTGATTCGTTACCGCTAATATACGCATGTCTAAAAATTATCTTTCTTTAAGATCACTAAATATCGTTCTGCACTAATAAAGGGCACTTCAAGTGGAATCAGTGTGTATTGATTCTTTTCAAATCCTTCTAATTCTTCCTTAACATCTTTTGATTTCATCGCTAACCACACACCTTCTTTTTGTAAAGTGTGTTGTGTGAGTGACATCATATTTTTTAAATTCGAAAACGCTCTTGATGTCACCGCTTCAAAAAGTGTTATCGGTTGATAATCTTCAACGCGACTATTCACTACATCTAAATTCTTAAGTGATAATTCACTTTTCACTTGTTGCATGAATGTCGTTTTTTTATTGATCGAATCCATCACTGTGACTTTTAATTCAGGTTTTGTAATCGCTAATACAATCCCTGGAAATCCAGCGCCACTTCCAACGTCTAATAGTTTCGTCACATGCAAGTGATTTAAAATAGATAAGCTATCAAGGAAATGCAATTTAATCATTTCATTGCGCTCGCGAATCGCGGTTAAGTTATAAACACAATTCCATTTTTCTACTAAATTTAAATATGTCATCAACTGATCAATCACTTGATCAGTTAACTTCAAATCCATGCGCTTCAATCCCTCGATCAATAGATCGCGGTCTTTTTTTTCCATCCCATTCATGCTGCTTTTTCTGGGCGATTTGTGGTCACTTTTTTAGGCTTATTTTTTCGTTTAATAAACACTAAAAGTAATGATATAGTCGCTGGGGTAATGCCGGAAATACGTGAAGCTTGTCCTAAATTTTCAGGTTTATGTAAATTTAATTTTTGTTGCGCCTCAACACTTAATCCATGCACTTCTTTGTAATCAAGATCGATAGGCAATGCAATATCTAATTGATCTCGACTTCGATCCACTTCTTCTTGTTGTCTTACAATATAGCCTTTATATTTTGCTGAAATTTCAACTTGTTCTCTGACCGCAGGATCAATTAAACTTGCATCTTCTTTCATTAATTCTTTAACGCCTTCAAAACTAACTTCAGGGCGTCTTAACAAATCAAACAGGTTATATTCGTGATCAATCGCTTTACCGATAATCGTATGTTGTTTTTCAATCGAAATATCTTGAGGCCTCACAAAGAATTTTTTTAATCGCGCTTCTTCTGATTGAATAGTTTCTTGTTTTTCATTGAACATCGCCCAGCGATCATCATCAACCAATCCTAAATTGCGACCTATTTCTGTAAGTCTCAAATCAGCATTATCTTCTCTTAACATCAATCGATATTCAGCTCGACTTGTAAACATTCTGTAAGGTTCGGAAACACCTCTCGTAATAAGGTCATCAACTAATACACCTAAATAAGCTTCATCACGCTTAGGGCACCAGGATTCTTTATCTTGTGTCATTAAAGCGGCATTTGTTCCAGCCAACAATCCTTGCGCTGCAGCCTCTTCATAGCCTGTCGTGCCATTGATTTGGCCTGCGAAAAATAAGCCTTGAATCGATTTAGTTTCCAAACTGGATTTCAAGTTACGCGGGTCAAAGTAATCATATTCAATAGCGTAACCCGGTCTTAAGATGTGGGCATTCTCTAACCCATTGATTGAACGGACTAATTTGTACTGTATATCAAAAGGTAAGCTCGTTGAAATACCATTGGGATAAATTTCATTTGTATTTAAGCCTTCTGGCTCTAAAAAAATCTGGTGGGAATCTTTATCTGCAAATCGATGAATTTTATCTTCAACCGAGGGACAATAGCGAGGGCCCACTCCCTCAATCACACCGGTATACATGGGGGAACGATCTAATCCACTTCGAATAATGTCATGGGTCGATTCATTGGTATGTGTAATCGAACACGACACTTGTTGTGGATGTGTTGTTTTCTTGCCATAAAAAGAAAAATAAGGGGTCGGAGTATCGCCCGGCTGTTCTTGCATCACAGCATAATTAATTGTACGTCCATCAATTCTTGGAGGTGTACCAGTTTTAAGTCGGCCCACAGGTAAGCCAATTTCTCTTAAACGATGCGCTAAAGAAATAGAAGGTGGGTCGCCTGCACGACCTGCTTGATAATTCTTTAAGCCCACATGAACGAGGCCGCCTAAAAATGTACCCGCAGTTAAAACGACTGTTTTAGATTTAAATTGAATGCCAATTTGTGTCACCACACCGGCGACACGATCTTTATCTAAAAGAATGTCATCAACTGCTTGTTGGAAAAGCCAAAGATTAGGTTGATTTTCAAGGCGATGACGAATTGCAGCCTTATATAAAATACGATCTGCTTGAGCACGAGTCGCTCTGACCGCTGGCCCTTTGCTACTATTTAAGATACGAAATTGAATGCCAGATTCATCGGTCGCAATGCCCATAGCACCCCCTAAAGCGTCGATTTCTTTAACTAAATGGCCTTTACCAATGCCACCAATGGATGGGTTACAAGACATTTGACCCAAAGTTTCAATGTTATGGGTTAAAAGCAAAGTCTTTTGTCCCATGCGTGATGAAGCCAAAGCTGCCTCCGTGCCGGCATGCCCTCCGCCCACTACAATCACATCGAATTGATTCGGAAATTCCATGATTTTACGTCTGTTAGAAAAGGTGTAATTTTACTTTAATCTGGTCAGAATCACTATAAAAACCATTGTTTCACGTGAAACATTTACTTAAAAAACCGAGGTGAAGTGTTCCACGTGGAACGAAAGAATTATTTACCAATACAAAAACGACTAAAAATTTCACCCAAAAGATCGTCTGGGGTAAATTCCCCCGTAATGGAGGCCAATGAAGTTTGAGCTTGCCTGAGTTCTTCCGCGACCAACTCGGACGACTGAAGTTGATGAAGCGATTCATTCAAATGTTTTGAGACATTATCAAGTGCATCTAAATGCCGTTGTCTCGCCATAAAAACACTTTGATTTCCGTCCTTACTAAATTCAACGCCAGCCATTTGTAATAAAGTCATTTTAAGCTGGGCTAAGCCCTCACCATTTTTTGCAGAAACAAAAAGATGGTGCTCCCCGTCAACCATTTCGGATGACGCCTTTTTAGATAACAAATCAATTTTATTGTGAACCCATATCTTAAAAACGTCTTTTGGAATACGATTTAAAATGATTTTCTCGTAATTGGTAATACCCTTACCAGCATCCACTAAAAATAATGCGATATTGGCCATTTCTATCGAAATCCATGTTTTTTCGATACCCATTTTTTCAATTTCATCACTTGTATCTCTTAATCCGGCGGTATCAATTACATGAATCGGTATGCCATCGATTTGGATTTCACTTTTAATAGGGTCACGTGTTGTGCCAGGAATAGAAGTCACGATTGCCTGGTCATTGCCGGACAATTGATTAAGCAAACTCGACTTGCCCACATTGGGCTGCCCCACCAATACGACGGTTAAACCTTCGCGCAATAAAAGGCCTTGTTTAGCAGATGAAGTCACTTCATCCATGCGCACCTTTAGACTTAAAAGCTTTTCTTTGACCTTGCCAGTCGTAATAAAATCAATTTCTTCCTCGGGGAAATCCAAGCAAGCTTCAATATACAGACGTAAATCGATGAGTTCTTTTAGTAAGTCATTGATTTTATTTGAAAAATATCCGCTTAAGGATAACATAGCACTTTTTGCGGCCTCAGTTGTTGAAGCATTAATTAAATCTGCAACTGCTTCTGCCTGGGCTAAATCAATTTTATCATTGAGATAAGCTCGCTCGGTAAATTCTCCAGGTTTCGCCAGTCTTGCGCCACATTCAATAGCGCGTGCTAATAAAAGTTGCATCACAGCCATGCCGCCATGGCCCTGAAGTTCTAGAACATCTTCGCCAGTATATGAGTGAGGTGATTTAAAAAAAAGTGCGATGCCACGATCAATCACTTGACCGTTCGGATCTAAAAACGGAAGGTAGGACGCTAAACGATTTTCAGGACAAACGCCTAAAATATGTTTCGCAACATGACTTGCTTTCGGACCCGAAATTCTCACAACCCCAATGCCGCCAGCACCCGAAGGTGTCGCAATGGCGGCAATGGTATCTGAGTTATTTGCGAGCTGCATTGCCTTTCTTAGCTAATGCTGCTGCATGAATGGATCGATTAATCATCCATTGTTGAAGAATGGACAAGAGATTATTAATCACCCAATAAAGCACTAGACCTGCTGGGAAGAAAAAGAAAAATATACTGAATACAACTGGCATGATCATCATCAATTTTGCTTGCATGGGGTCCGTGGGAGCTGGATTAAGTTTTGTTTGGACAATCATGCTGATACCCATAATGATAGGCAAGACATAGTATGGATCTTTCAGAGAAAGATCAGTGATCCATAAAATAAAAGGCGCATGTCTTAATTCAACAGCGCCCATCAACACCCAGTAGAGCGAAATGAAAACAGGGATTTGAATAAGAATAGGTAAACAACCACCCAATGGATTAATTTTTTCTGTGCGGTAAAGTTCTAACATGGCTTGTTGAAATTTAACTTTATCATCACCAAATTTTTCCTTCATGCTTTGCAAACGCGGTGCAAGTTCACGAAGTTGTGCCATAGATTTATAGCTTGCTGCAGAGAGTGGATAAAAGAGTAGCTTAATCAACACCGTAAGAAGAATAATGGCACTACCCCAATTATTCACTAATTTATAAATCCAACTAAGCACGACAAATAAAGGTGACGCAATAAAAGTTAACCAACCATAATCCACTGTATAAGTTAAACCTGGTGCGGCTTTTTCTAGTTGTTCTTTAATTTGTGGGCCTGAGTAGAGTTTAGTTGAAAATTCTTTTTTCTCGCCAGGTTCAATAGAAGAGAGTTGTGTTATCACGCCTGATGAATAAATATTATCTGCAACTTGTTTTGTATAAAATTCTCGCTTTTGATTAACCGGTAAAATCCAAGCGCTGGCAAAGTAATGTTGAATTACACCAACCCATCCATCAACAGAAATAAGAGATAGGTCATGTTTCTTCATATCTTTAAAATTAATTTTTTTAAATTTATCTGCTTCAGTATAGTAAGCACCGCCTGTAAATGTGGGTGCTAAGCTCGTACCTTGATTAGATTCATCATCATGTAACAACTGGAAATATGCTGATGGTGTAATAGCCAATTTACTATGATTAGTAATTTCATAACGGACGCCTATTTGATAACTGTCACGATCAAAAGAAATAATTTTGACAACCTCCACATCTTGATTTTTGTAATTTAATTTAATGTCTAAATGATTTTGCCCACTCTCTAAAACGTAATTTATTTTTTCGGATGTGAACACAGATTTATGTGTTGGCAAATCATTGCCGATGAGTCCTGATTGTGCGACATAAAGCAAGGGTTTCTTTGCATCATCTAATAACAGAAATTTATCCTGCTCGTTATCAGCTAAATGATCGTTTAAAAGCAAACGTCGAATATCACCGCCAATTGTATCAATTTCAATTTGATACAAGTCGGTTAATACTTTGATACGAGATGCTGTTTCTAATTTAAAATTAGAATCAGGAGATATTGTTTTAGCATCTGTAGTATTTAATTTTTGAGAAGATGGAACACTCGCATCTTGTTGCGATGTCACTTCGCTTACTGGAATATTTTTACGTTGCCATGTATCCCATAATAAAAGAATTGAAAAAGAAAATACAACAAACAGTATTAAACGCTTTGTATCCATAAATTATAAAATTCCAAAATTAACTAACGGGGTCATGACCCCCCTTGCACCAGGGATGGCATTTACCTATTCGTTTCATTAATAAAAAAATACCTTGTGTTAGGCCTTTTTTTTGTATCACCTCTATCGCGTATTGTGAACATGTCGGTGAGAATCGACATTGTTGACCAAAAAAGGGACTAAATAATAATTGATAGCCTCTCAAAAATAATATTGCGATTGATTTCATTTCTTTAATTTTGCAATCATCTGATTCACTTCTGTTTCAATCTCAATAAAATCGTAACGATAAAACGATTTTTGAATGCGTATCACTATATCAAAATTTAAGAGCTGTTCTTGTTTTTTTCGCATTAATTCGCGCAAGACACGCTTCATATAGTTGCGCTTCACAGCCAATTTCTGTGTTTTTTTGCCTACAACCATGCCTAAACGAAATAAAGATAAAGTATTAGGCTGATAATGAAAACTTAAATACTGAAAGGAAAGTCGCCTACGGAAATTAAAAACGGATGAAAATTCATCCGTTTTTGTAAGTTTGGTTAATTTAGTTTGCAAATTGTGGAGAATTTGCCAGATAGGTCTTTATAGGCCGATACGAGCACGGCCTTTAGCACGGCGTGCTGATAAAACAGCGCGTCCTGCACGAGTCTTCATGCGTACTAAAAAGCCATGCGTGCGTGCACGTTTTACTTTTGATGGTTGATAGGTACGTTTCATTGTGTTTCTCCAGCTATAATTCGTTAAGAATCGCGCAATTTACCGCACATGCCGCCAAGTGTCAACGATTATTTATGCAAGAAATCTAAAAACGCTTGTGGATAACTTTGAGAGGTTCAGTTAAGATGATTTCCGTAAAGCAATCATTCCCAAAAGGCGTTTTTACACCGTTTCGGTTCTCTAAAATGCCAAATCAAGAAGAAGTTGTAATTTTAATACTATATATTTTGGATTTTGCCGTTAATGGAAAATTTTTGGACTCATTGTCTCGAACGCTTTAAAAAAGAACTATCCGTTCAGCAATTCAACACCTGGATTAAACCGCTAAAGTTCGAACACGAACAACATAAAATTAAAATATTGGCGCCCAATAAGTTTGTTCAGCAATGGGTCAAAGATCGCTTCGCCCAAAAAATTGAAGTATTGGCCAAAGAACAGCTTCCCGATGTTACAAAAGTTGAATTTGCAATTCGCGTCATCAAAGAATCGATACTGCCTAAAAAAGAGGCTGTTTTATCAAAAGCTTTGACGATTTCACCACCAAATAATACAGCTGAGGCACCAAATCATGAAACAACCAAAAAAAGTGCGGGCGGTACATTAAAAGAAGCCAAAGCTTCAGGCCTTAATGCTAATTTTACATTTGAAAGTTTCGTGACAGGTAAAGCTAATCAATTAGCTTGCGCTGCAGCCATGCAAGTAGCTGAAAATCCAGGTAAGGCATATAACCCATTATTTATTTACGGTGGTGTCGGGTTAGGTAAAACACACTTAATTCAAGCCATCGGTAATCATTTAAAACATATTCAGCCCGATGCAAAAATTAAATATCTTCATGCTGAACGTTATGTATCTGATGTGGTTAAAGCTTATGAAAATAAATCATTCGATGCATTTAAAAAAAATTACCATTCATTAGATTTACTATTGATAGATGACATTCAATTCTTTGCAAAAAAAAATCGTACCCAAGAAGAATTCTTTTATGCATTCAATACACTGATTGAAAATAAAAAACAAATTATCATTACTTGCGATAGTTACCCAAAAGAAATAGAGGGTGTAGACGAACGCTTAAGAACACGATTCAGTTGGGGCCTTACAGTGGCAATTGAACCACCAGAGCTTGAAATGCGCGTTGCCATTCTGCTTAAAAAAGCAGAAGAAAATAAAATGAAAATTTCTGAAGAAGTTGCATTCTTTATTGCAAAACAAATTCGATCTAACGTACGGGAATTAGAAGGAGCACTAAACAGAATATTAGCTATGTCTAATTTTACAAAGTCAGCTGTTGATATTCAATTAGCCAAAGATGCACTTAAAGATTTAATTGCGGTTCGTGGGCGTCAAGTAAGCGTCGAAAATATTCAAAAAACAGTGGCTGAATATTTTAAAATTAAAATCTCAGATATGTTAAGCAAAAAACGTTCGCGTAATTATTCTAAACCCAGACAACTTGCAATGGCATTAACAAGAGAACTCACCAATTTAAGTTTTCCTGAAATTGGTGAAGCTTATGGTGGAAGACACCATACAACAGTGATGCATGCATGCGAAGAAATTGAACAATTACGATTAAACAATCAATCTGTTGCACAAGATTTAGGAATATTAAAACAAGTCCTTAAGGGTTAATTAAGGCCTGTGGAAATATTGTGGATGAATTGTGGAAAAGTAAGGTTTTATAAAAATATGTGTTTGTTATGCACAAATTATCCACATGAAATTACAAGACAAATGCATAGTTATTCACAAGACAACTAATTGTTTATATTAAAGTTTATAGGGTTATCCATAGAAAACCTTACCTTTATTACTATTATTAGATTTATATATAAAAAACATTAAATAAAGAAGAAGAGTATGAATATAAAAATTAATCGAGACGTATTACTTAAACCACTCGCTAATGTTGCAAGTATTGTAGAACGTAAGCACGCACTTCCAATCCTTTCAAATATTTTAATTCAAGGAAAAGATGGTCAAGTGCAGCTCACAGCAACTGATTTAGAAATGCAAGTATCTTTAAGTTTTAAAGCAGATCTAAAAGAAGAGGTTGCCACTACAATATCAGCAAGAAAGTTTTTTGATATTACTCGATCATTACCTGATGATTGTGTAATTGATATTGCAATTAAAGATAATCGAGTGTCGGTGAAAGCAAATAAGAGTCGTTTCGCAATTCAATCATTACCTGCAAAAGACTATCCAGTGATGACAAAGTCTTCAAGTGAGGCTGTTGTAATTACCATTTCTCAAATTCAACTTAAACGTTTATTAAAGCAAGTTGAATTTGCGATGGCGCAACAAGATATTCGTTATTATCTAAATGGTTTGTTATTTGAAGTAAATGGCAATCAATTAAATATCGTAGGCACAGACGGACACCGTTTGAGTTTTACTTCAATCCACCTAGATCAAAACTATAATAAAACAGAGGTGATTCTCCCAAGAAAAACAGTGATTGAATTAATTAAACTTCTGAATGATTCAGAGGAGTTAGTTTCTGTTGAGCTTTATAAAGGCCAGGTAAATTTTGGCTTTAATGATATACAGCTTATTTCTAAAGTGATTGATGGTAAATTTCCTGATTACACACGTGTTATTCCGGAGGGACATAATAATCAATTTACAATTGACCGCATACAATTTTTAACTTCACTTCAACGTGCATCTATTTTATCGAACGAGAAATATCGTGGTATTCGTATGATGATTGCAAATAATAATTTAAAGCTCATGAGCACAAATACAGAACAAGAAGAAGCGGAAGAAGAGCTGGAAATTCAATATCAACAAGATCCTATTGATATTGGTTTTAATGTGACATACTTAATTGATGTGCTTATAAATATACAAGATGAAAAAGTTAACTTAGCTTTTCTAGACACAAATAGTAGTTGTTTGTTTACGGTACCCAATAACAATAATTACAAATATGTAGTGATGCCAATGCGCATTTAATTCAATTAAGAAAAAAGAGAAACTCATGGCTCAAAAGATAGATAATCAAGAATATAACTCAGACAGTATTAAAATTTTAAAGGGATTAGATGCAGTTCGAAAAAGACCGGGCATGTATATCGGAGACACATCTGATGGCAGCGGTCTTCATCATATGGTTTTCGAAGTCCTTGATAATGCCATTGATGAATCCTTAGCGGGCCATTGTGATGATATTAAAATTATTATTCATCCAGATAACTCCGTTAGCATCTCTGATAATGGTCGGGGTATTCCGACGGATATTAAAGAAGATGACGAATTTAAACGTTCTGCTGCAGAAATTGTTATGACTGAATTACATGCAGGTGGGAAGTTTGATCAAAACTCTTACAAAGTATCGGGCGGTTTACATGGTGTGGGCGTTTCTGTAGTGAATGCCTTATCAGAATGGTTACGTTTAAAAATATGTCGTAATGGCCAGGTTTACCAAATGGAGTTTAAACGCGGTGAACGTGTGGCACCATTAACAGAGATGGGTACGACTGATCGTCGTGGAACAGAAGTTCACTTTTTTCCATCAGCTGAAACATTTGCCAATATTGATTTTCATTATGAGATTTTAGCAAAACGCATACGTGAACTATCGTTCCTTAATAATGGCGTTAAAATGGAATTGATAGATCAAAGAACAAATAAATCAGAAAACTTCGCATACTCAGGCGGTGTAAAAGGCTTCGTCGAGTATATGAATCGATCTAAATCTGTACTTCATAAAAAAGCATTCCATGCATTTGGTGAAAAGGACGGTATCAGCGTTGAAGTCTCTATGCAATGGAATGACTCATATGGTGAAAATGTTCAATGTTTTACAAACAATATTCCTCAAAGAGATGGCGGCACACACCTAACAGGCCTTCGTACAGCAATGACTCGAACCCTAAACAATTTTATTGAGCAAAATGATCTTGCTAAAAAAGCAAAAGTAGAAACAACTGGTGACGATATGCGAGAAGGGCTCAGCTGTATTTTGTCAGTGAAAGTACCAGAGCCTAAATTTTCCTCGCAGACGAAAGATAAATTGGTATCAAGTGAAGTACAACCCGTAGTATCTGATGTAGTTGCATCTAAACTTGCTGATTTCTTAGCTGAGAGCCCAGCAGATGCAAAAGTTATATGTAATAAAATTATTGATGCTGCTCGAGCACGCGAAGCAGCAAGAAAAGCGCGCGATATGACGCGTCGCAAAGGCGCTATGGATTCTATGGGTCTTCCAGGAAAACTAGCAGACTGCCAAGAAAAAGATTCCTCCTTATGTGAAATTTATTTGGTCGAAGGGGATTCCGCAGGAGGCTCTGCAAAGCAAGGACGTGATCGCAAGAATCAAGCAATCCTTCCGCTAAAAGGAAAAATTTTAAATGTAGAAAAAGCCCGCTTCGATAAATTATTATCTTCACAAGAAATAGCAACACTCATAACAGCTTTGGGTACCGGTATAGGTAAAGATGATTTTAATGCTGAGAAGTTACGTTATCACCGTATCATTATCATGACCGACGCGGACGTCGATGGCGCACATATTCGGACATTACTTTTAACATTCTTCTATCGTCAAATGCCGGAGCTTGTCGAACGAGGCCATATTTATATTGCTCAACCCCCACTTTTCAAGGTGAAGCAAGGTAAGCATGAACAATATCTAAAAGACGAACAAGAACTTGATCAATATTTACTTGAGTCCGCTATTAAAGATGCAACTTTGTTAACTAAAAAAAGTGGCACTCTTTTAACTGGGGATGGATTAGCTGAGATTGCAAGACAAATGGTATTAACAGAAGCAGTGATTCGCCGTATTGCCCCTTACTATGATGAGGCTGTTCTACGAGCAATTCTTCATGTAGGCGCTATAGATTTATCAAGTGAAACTAAAGCCGAAAAAATTGCACAAGCCATTAGAGAGCGCCTTATTAATAAGAGCACTGAAAAATCAGAAGTGATTGTGTCCTTTGATGAAGAAACTAAATCTTATAAATTGGCGGTAAATAAATTTGTACATGGTAATTTAGAAAGTTGTGCCATCGACGCATTGTTTTTATCAAGTGGCGATTATCAACAATTAATAAAAACATCACAAATATTAGATGGTCTTGTGGCTGAAGGTGCTGAGATTCAACGCGGTGAAAAATCACAATCAATTTCAAATTTTAAAGAAGCGCTTGACTGGTTGCTAGATGAAGCTAAACATAATTTAAATATACAGCGTTATAAAGGGTTAGGTGAAATGAATCCTGAACAGCTTTGGGAAACAACCATGGACCCCAATGTGCGAAGATTACTTAAAGTTCAAATTGAAGATGCAATTTCAGCTGATGAAATATTTTCAACGCTCATGGGCGACCAAGTAGAGCCTAGACGAGCGTTTATTGAAAACAATGCGTTAGGAGCAAGTAATCTCGATATTTAGTTTACTTAATTTATGACTCTAAGTGAACTAAGATTTGTGGTGGCTGTAGCTAAAGAAAAAAACTTTAGACGCGCAGCAAGTAAATGTTTTGTGAGTCAGCCAGCATTAAGTTTGGCTATTAAAAAATTAGAAGAAGAACTTAATGTTTCATTATTTGAAAGAAATCGGACCGAAGTTACTATTACGGAAATTGGCGAAAGAATTATTGCTCAAGCCAATATCATTTTAGACGAAGTTGAAAAAATAAAATCATTCGCCAAATCTGGCGGAGACCCTTTAGATGGATCAATTAAAGTAGGTATGATTCATTCAGTCGGACCTTACTTATTACCCCAAATTATTCCTATTTTAAGAAAACTAGCACCAAAAATGCCGTTAGAAGTCGAAGAAAATATCACTGCAAGCTTTGAATTACAATTAAAGAGCGGACAAATTGATGCAGCAATTGTAGCTCTGCCATTTAATATTGCAGGTATACAAGTCACGCCTCTTTATAAAGAAGAGTTTGTAGTTGCTGTGCCGAACAATCACCCTTGGGCAGCTAGAAAAAATATTGACCCGAAAGAATTAAGTGATGAAAAAGTATTACTTTTAAATAGTGGGCATTGTTTTAGCCTACAGGTAGTGGAGGCGTGTCCAGATTTATCTAAAAAAGGTGAAGTGCTTCAAGGCAATTCACTTGAAACAATTCGTAATATGGTAGCATCTAATCTTGGTATTACCGTATTACCAAAAAGCGCAACATCAGATCGCTATCAAAATCATTTAATAAAGGTGATCCCTTTTATTAAACCTATTCCCTCAAGAACCATTGCAGTAGCTTATCGCAAAAGCTTTGTTCGAAAGAAGGCTTTGGATACTATCTCAGAGTCGATACGGTTGATTAAAACAGATACGATAGAAATGATTTAAGAAAGAAGCGTTATTGATAGATAACGCTTCTTAATATGGATAAGCGATTAACGTGCTGCGCGTCTTCTTTTTGGAGCCGCTTTACGTTTAGCAGCTGGTTTTTTAGCAGCCGCTTTACGAGCTGGTTTACGTTTAGCTGGTTTTCTTGCCGCAGTGGATCTTGCAGGTGCTTTATTAGAACCAAGACCTAAAACAGATTTGACAGGACATGAAGTTAAAACACCAGAGCCTAATAAATATATGCCGACGATTTCATCAACCATGCCATATTCAAAAACAGAGTAACCACCAATTGCTTGGCCTAATACAGCAGCACCAACAGCAATACGAACTACTCTTTCTAAACCTTTAACGTTCTTCTTCATTTACTAATCCTTTTTGTTAAGAGGAGTTTGCATCATAAACGAATTAAAAAATTTAGGAAATACTTTTTTTCGTACCTGACAAGAGGACCCAGCCTTCGCGTTCAATTGGTTTGTTTAAATTAAACCATACACTATATATTTCAGTCAGCATTTCAACTTGTTCTTTTAATATACCAGATAGCGCAATTTTTCCTTGAGGCCTGCAAGACTTGACTATGACGGGTGCTAAGACCGAGAGTGTGCTAGATAAAATATTTGCAACAACAATGTCAGCTTCAAATTTTAATGATGATTTTGAATTATAAAATTGAATACTGACATGATTTTCTTCTGCATTATTCGTACTTGAAATAATTGCTTGTGGATCAATATCTACACCTACGACTTCTTTTGCACCACATTTCTTTGCTGCAATCGATAAAATACCTGATCCACATCCGTAATCTAAGACACAATCGTTGATCTTTACTTCTTTAACAAGCCACTCTAAACATAAATGTGTTGTAGGGTGACTTCCTGAACCAAATGCTAATCCAGGATCTAAAATAATATTGATAGCGCATGGATTAGGTGTTGTATGCCAGCTCGGTACGATCCAAAGTTTATTTAAAATGCTAATTGGTTCAAATTGTGATTGTGTTAATGTGACCCAATTTTGATCTTCCACTGACTCAAGCGTGTAATCAATATTAGATAAACCCGTCATAGTTTTAAGTTCATCTATCACAGTGTCAATAGATATAGAGTCATCAAAAAGGGATTCAATGTTGTTGTGTTGCCAGATCGTATTGCCAGGTATGTTGGGTTCGCCAAAAATAGCCTCTTCATTTTCGCTATTGAGATACAAGTCTTCGATAGATGATGAAAGTGCGCCGAGTTCGATTAAAGAATCACTAATGATGTGTGCATATTCTGCACTTGCTCGGATTTTAAGATTAATCCAAGCGGCCATTTATTTTTTTTGTATACCGAGTTTTTTTTCTAAATAATGGATGCTGACACCACCATTGTTGAACGCGAAATCAGCCATGAGTTCTGAGTGTAAGGGAATATTTGTTTTAATACCTTCCACAACCATTTCTGATAAAGCCACACGCATTCTTGCTAGAGCTTGATCTCGTGTATCACCATAAGCAATTAATTTGCCAATCATAGAGTCGTAATTGGAAGGCACAGTATAGCCTGCGTAAGTATGTGTATCTATGCGAATACCAGGACCGCCAGGCATATGGAATGTAGTTACTTTACCAGGTGAAGGAACAAAGTTATAAGGATCCTCAGCATTAATACGACATTCAATCGCGTGACCCTTAAATACAATATTTTCTTGTTTATAGGGTAATTTTTCACCCGCAGCAATTTTGATTTGCTGTTGAACAATATCAATACCGGTTATAAATTCTGTGACTGGATGTTCAACTTGCAAACGCGTATTCATTTCAATGAAATAAAATTCATTATTTTCATATAAAAATTCAAATGTACCAGCACCTTGATAATTAATTTTGCGACAGGCTTCGGCACAGCGTTCGCCAATTTTCTTTCTAAGTTTTGCAGATAAACCAGGAGCCGGTGCTTCCTCGACAATTTTTTGATGGCGACGCTGAAGGGAGCAATCGCGTTCACCAAGATATACTGCATTACTGTGTTGGTCTGAGAGGACTTGAAATTCGATATGCCGAGGTTTTTCTAAAAACTTTTCCATGTAAACTGTTGGATTGCCAAACGCTGTTTGTGCTTCTTGTTTGGTCATATTCACCGAGGTAATAAGAGCACCTTCAGTGTGGACCACGCGCATGCCTCGCCCACCTCCACCACCAGCAGCTTTAACGATTACCGGGTAACCAATTTTTTTAGCGATAGTAATTATTTCTTTAGGGTCTTCAGGAAGTGCCCCATCCGAGCCTGGTACACAGGGTACACCAGCTTTCTTCATTGCATTTTTCGCACTGACTTTATCACCCATTAGGCGAATAGTTTCTGGACGAGGACCAATAAATACGAAGCCACTTTGCTGAACGCGCTCAGCAAAATCTGCATTTTCAGATAGAAAGCCATAGCCAGGATGAATTGCTTCTGCATCTGTTACTTGGGCAGCACTAATTACGGCTGGAATATTTAAATAGCTTTGTGTGGAAGGCGCTGGGCCAATACATACAGATTCATCAGACAGTTTGACATATTTTGCATCGCGGTCTGCTTCAGAATGCACAGTGACTGTTTTAATGCCAAGCTCACGACATGCACGCAATATCCTGAGCGCAATTTCGCCACGATTGGCGATTAGTATTTTTTCAAACATAAAGTTAGTTAGTCAATAATAAAGAGAGGTTCGCCGTATTCAACGGGCTGGCCGTTCTCAACCAAGATTTTTTTAATCGTACCAGTTGCATCTGCTTCAATTTCGTTGAGTAATTTCATAGCTTCAATAATGCAAAGCGTGTCACCTTTAGTAACTCTAGAACCGACATCAACAAAAGCTCTAGCATCAGGCGAGGGTGAGCGATAGAAAGTTCCTACCATAGGCGAATTAACCGCATGACCTTCTATTTTTTCTGCAACAGGTTTAGTTTCTGGAACGCTTATGTCTGATGGAGCCGTCATTTGAGGCTGAGGCGTTTGAATATAATGCATCATAGGCGCGCTTTGATTCATAAGTTGACGACTAATTTTGACTTTTTCTTCACCTTCGGTGAGTTCAAGTTCAGCGATACCAGACTCTTCAACCAAGTCGATTAATTTTTTAAGTTTTCGTAAATCCATAATGACCTCTTTTTAAAACTTTAAGCGTTAATTGCAAAATTAAGGGCTGCTATATAACCATCCGCACCTAAGCCGCTAATCACAGCAACAGCGATATCAGAAAAATAGGAGTGATGCCTAAAAGGCTCCCTTGCATATACATTAGATAAATGAACTTCTATAAATGGTACTTTCACAGCTGATAATGCATCGCGCATCGCCACAGAGGTGTGTGTATAAGCTGCCGGATTAATAATTAGAAAATCAATGTTATCTTTGTGAAGCGATTGAATTTTGTTTACTAAGTCCCCTTCACTATTGCTTTGCATGACTTCAAGTTTAATGGCCTTTGCTGATGCCATGGTTTTTAAGACTTGATTGATGTCTTCTAAGGTTTGTTTGCCATAATGCTCTGGCTCGCGCTCGCCCAGGAGGTTTAGGTTGGGCCCATGCAAAACTAAGATTGATTTTGTTGACATGCGTTTTTTTCTTAAGGCTATGGGAATTAATTTTGCCGAAAATAACGTATTTTGTCTACAAATTAGACGAAATTAAGGAAAATTAAAGACTTTTAGAGGGTTGCAATAAAGGTTTGAGTATGGCATTCAATTGGTCTTGATGAATACGACCAGGAATGGTTTTTTGAATGATCCCTTGCGCATCTATGATTACAGTATAAGGCAAAATACCTTCATTGTTTCCTAAATTTTTACCCAGAACCACTCCTTTATCCTCATCTACAAGAATAGGGTATGTTACTTTTGTGCTTTTAAGATAAGACCTCACGGCCTTTTCTTCATCAATTGCAATCCCTACTACCACAACGTTTTTAGGTTGATTCTCAACATAGATGTTAGATAATTCAGGCATTTCTTCGCGACATGGCTCGCACCAAGTTGCCCAAAAATTAAGCACAATGATTTTATGCTGAAATTGTTTGAGGTTTTGAGGCTTGCCATAAGGATCATTTATGACCGATGCAAATAGAGGGGCAGACGAGAGATTGTTTTTTTCTGCAGGCTTTAAAAAAATGCGAGAAAAGGAAAATCCTAAAAAAATAATGGTAACCACATAGATGGTCACATGAAGTTTAGTTTTATTGATTTTCATGTTGGAGCGTTTTGAGGTGATCTAGCATTTGTGATGGATTCTTAAAGCCTACAATTCTAAAATTACGTAATTCCTTATGTTGTTTATCGAAAAATAATATGGCTGGCGGACCATAAAGATTGAAATTTTTTAATAAAGCTTTATGTTCTGCATTATTTTGAGTGACATCAACCTGAAGCAAGCTATATTCTTTGAGGCGTTCTTTGACCTTTGAGTTATTGAAAGTAAGTTTTTCGTATTCTTTACAAGATACACACCAATCTGCATAAAAATCTAGCATGATTATTTTGTTGTCGCGCTGATTTAGTTCTCTAGATAAATCATCAAGACTTTGAATTTGTTTAAATGGTAAAACAGAGACGTGATTAGACTTCGTGGCAATAGAAATATTTTCATTAGCAGATAAATCTATTTTTTGAAGTGTTAGCCCAAAAAGTAAGACGGAAGCGATGAGTGTCACAAAAGCCAGCAGATGCACCCAAGATATAGATTTATATTTGAAGCGACGAACTGCAAAAAATAAATAAATAGAGAGTGCAAGCAATAAAGCGCTGTAAGCAATCTGATCGATATTCTCAGGGAACAATGGGCTCATAATAAATAGGCCCATGGCAATTAAGATAAAGCCAATTAGCTCTTTAACAATAATCATCCAGTGGCCTCGTTTAGGTAGCCATTGATCAGAAAAGATGCCAATAAGAAGGAGCGGGATACTCATGCCAATAGAAAGTGTAAATAAAGCTAAGCCACCCAAGACAAAATCTCTTGATTGATTGATATAGATGATTGCTCCTGCCAGAGGTGGCGCAATGCAGGGACTTAATACAAGAGATGAAATCATTCCGATAATAAATACATTAAGATACTTACCCCCTTCTACGCGAAGGATAGATGTCACAATAAAATTTTCAATGAAGTGAGGTAATTTAAGCGCATATAGATCAAACATAGAGAGTGCTAAAAGAATAAAAACAACCCCGAGAACAACCATCAGCAAAGGGCTCTGAATGCTTGACGTAATTAAATTTCCTGACAATCCTGCAAAAATACCTATGAAGGTATAAGTAAAAGAAACGCCACCCACATAACTAAAAGACAGAAAAAAATCCTTTAAGCGTGTTTGATGAGAGGGGCGTTTATGTGAAGCAAAAATAATGCTTGATAAAATCGGAATCATGGGAAGAACGCAAGGTGTTAATGAAAGTAAAAGTCCTGCAATAAAAAATCCTAACAAAATAAGACCAATGTGTTGTGACTGCAATAAAAATTGCATCGTATCAACTTCAGAATTCGAGCTGATCGCGTTTAGGTTTTGAGTTTGAATACTGTCGTAATTAAATTCTTTTGTAATGGGCGCATAGCAAAGGCCTTTTGAACTGCACCCTTGATATGTCAGGCTAATTTTTTTTGGTGGATGATTTGGATCGTGTGGAATTGAGGCGTTTAAGGTGCCATGGTAAATTTCTGTTTTTCCAAAATGAGGGTCAGTTTTAATTTCGCCCGCTGGCAAAAGCATTTGATTTTGAGGAGTATGATCAAATTCAACTTTCAATTTGTTGCGATAAAGATAATAGTCTTTCGCAATAAAAAAAGCTGCCTCGATAGATTGCGAATTTTTTTTGATTGTTAATTGAAAAGCTTTGTCAGGCTGTAGAAAAGTATTTTTATCATTTAAAAACAAAGATTCGTTGGCATTTGCGATATTGATATATAAACTGATAAAAAATAAACAAAATAAAACTGTTATTTTTTTTGAAAAAGAAAAAATACAGCTAAACATGAATAATGACCTTAAATGTATGAGAAGTTAGTTTATTTGAGTTAAATCATTACAAAAACGTTCCTTAAGTATGGTTCAATCAAGCTCTTAAGCACAACAATCATTTATTAAATATAATTCAATTAAATTAATAGAATAACCTAATGCGAATACTTTTTACTATTCTTTTATTATCTTTTCCAATCATAGAGATATGGGGGATCTTTAAACTAAGCGCTCTTTATGGGCGGTGGTTTTTTCTTTATATGATTTTAGTCACTTACCTTGGTTGGAGATTAATCAAAGAAGAAAAACAATTAGTTTTTGCAAAGCTACTGGGCACAATGAGTCAAGGGGGTAACCCAATTAAAGCCATGATTGGAAGTGCACGTAATTTTTTTGCAGGCATCTTATTTATTATTCCAGGCGTGATTACAGATTTTTTTGCAATTATATTCCTCTTAATACCTATTAAAGATAAAGCTTCTCAAAATATTAATCCAGAAAATGAAGATGTTATAGAAGGTGAATATCGTCGAGATGATGAGCTTTTAAAATAATGAGTTACACCATAAAACTTTTACCCAGTGGACATACCTTTCAAGCTAAGGGAAGCCAAACAATTATAGAGGCAGCAATTGATGCGGGCGTTCATTTACCCTATGGTTGTCGAAATGGGGCATGTGGCGCATGCAAAGGTAAAGTTGTGGACGGGAAAGTACATTTAGAAGACTATCAATCAGCCATTATCTCAGAAGAAGAGATTAAAAATGGTATGACATTGTTTTGTCGAGCAATGCCAATAGAAAATTTAACTATTGAGATTAAAGAATTGGGAAGTTCTAATAACATTAAGCCTAAAATATTTCCAGTGCGTGTTGAGGCTCTAGAGAAACTTACATCTGATGTCATGTTAATGAAATTAAAACTCCCAAGCACTGACAAACTACAATTTGTAGCAGGACAATATTTAGAGGTTTTACTTAAAGATGGAAAGCGTCGAGCATTTTCGATTGCAAGTCCGTCATATGAATCCTCTTTACTCGAGATACATCTTAGATTAATTCCAGGTGGGAAATTTACAGAATATGTATTTCAAGAAATGAAAGAAAAATCTATTTTGCGCGTGGAGGGCCCCTTTGGAAATTTCTTCTTACGCGAAAATTCTTTAAAGCCTATTATTTTTGTAGCAGGTGGAACGGGCTTTGCACCCATCAAAGGCATGATTGAAGAATCTATTCAAAAAGGCATGAAACGACCTATTAAACTTTATCGTGGCGCAAGAATATTAGAAGATTTATATATGGATACGTTATGCAAAAAATGGGCCCGCAAATTTTCACACATCCAATACATACCTGTTTTATCTGAGTCGCTCGCAGAAGATAAATGGCAAGGACGTGAAGGCCTGGTTCATGAGGCCGTATTGAAAGACTTTATAAGTTTGAATGATTATCAAATGTATTGTTGTGGATCTCCGCAGATGGTAGAAGTTGCACATAAGGCATTCACTGCACAAGGACTTCCAGAAAATGAATTTTATTCAGATGCTTTTACATTTGCAGCGCCTATAAAAAAATAGAAAACAAATAGAAACAAAAAAGCGCTTAAAGGACCCTTTTCTTTGAAATACTAAGAACTAGTTACCTTGTAGTTTTTGCAAAAAATTAATGATCAATTGTTTCTAAAAGTTTTTTCATCATAGATTGATCAGAAGGCTCATCTGACGAAAAAGTCATAAAAGATTCTCTTTCAAGCACACTCACCATTCTTGGATGATTTACAATAAAAAGAACATCTTTTAAAAAAGTCATTTCTTTCAAACGGCTTAAACGAACAAATTCTTTGCATGCTTCAGAGCTTGTAATTAGCACTGCTGAAATATGAATTTTTTCGGAAAAAGCCTTAAGTAAATCTAAATTGCTCTGAGGAAAAGTACGTGTATAACATTCCGCATAAGTAACTTCAGCGCCACGAGACTTTAATGTTTCTGCTAAAGTTTCTCGACCGCCCTCACCTCTAAAAATTACAATTTTTTTATTTTTAACATCATTCATTTCCTTTGTAGCAAGTAAACCTTCACTATCAAAGCTTTCATTTGGGATGAGTACGTTATTTACATCAAATAATTTCAATGCTTTTTGAGTAGATGGCCCAATAGCTGCAAATTGGGTTAACTTAGGCAATGTGTGAAATGCCTGTTTTACAACTGGCATACCAAATTGAACTGCATTTGAGCTAATAAAAATAGCCCAATTATAATTATCTAATTTCAAAACAATATTTTGAAAAATTTCATTTTGGCTTTTTGACTTGATTTCAAGCAATGGAAATTCAATTGGATGTCCTTGATGCTCGTTCACTAAAGCTTTAATTTCCCCTGTTTGATGAGAGGGGCGTGTAATTACAATACCTGTTTGATGGAGTTCTTTTTTGCTCATATCGCAAGACTTGCTAAAATTTTATCTGCACCTTGATCAAGAAGTTGCTTAGCGAGTTTTTCGCCAAGCTTTTCAGCGTCTTTAATGGAGCCTTCAACTTTATCTTTGACCATTTCTTTTCCATCAATAGAAGCTACAAAGCCTTGTAGTTTAAGTAATTTATTTTCAATAATGGCATGTGCACCCAAAGGCACAGTGCAACTACCTCCTAAAGTTCGACTCATTTCTCTTTCAGCTAAAACACACTGAGCCGTCTCATAATGATGAAGTGGCTTTAATAGCTCAACAAGATCAGCTCGTACTTTTAATATTTCAATAGCAAGCGCTCCTTGCCCCACTGCAGGAATTGAATTTTCTGGGGACATATATTGTCGGATGCGCGTTTTTAATTTGAGTCGAATGAGTCCAGCCGCTGCCAAAATAATTCCTTGATATTTTTTTTTATCGAGTTTTCTTAATCGGGTTTGCAAATTACCTCGTAAAGGCTCAATAATAAGCTCAGGAAACCGTCGTTGTAGTTGACTTTGTCGGCGAAGACTTGAGGTGCCTACAACACTTCCAGGAGGGAGCATCTCGAGCGCTCCAAAGTCATTAGAAATAAACGCATCTCTTGCATCTTCTCGCTTTCCAATTGCGGCAATCATGAATTCATCACTTAAATGCATGGGTAAATCTTTGAGAGAATGCACAGCAATATCAGCTTCTTTATTTTGTAATGCGACTTCAAGCTCTTTAATAAAAAGACCTTTACCACCAATTTTAGAGAGTGTTTTATCACCTTGAGTTGTCATACCAAGAATACTCACTTCTAATCTCGGATATAAAGATAAAAGTTGTGACTTAATATGTTCGGCTTGCCAAATTGCAAGCTCACTTTCGCGTGTCGCGATGGTTATGTGTTTAGGCTGGGTCATAGTTGAAATTAAAACGAATAAGTCATTTTATCATAAGCTAGGCCATTGAAAATTTAGAAAATCATAAGCTTTAGCTTATACTTTCACCTATGGCTAAAAAAGAGACAAAAAAAGCGAATTGGTCAGGCAGATTTAATGAGCCTGTGACAGAACTCGTTAAAAGATTTACAGCATCGATTAACTTCGACCAGAAATTAAGTCTTTACGATATTGAAGGATCCATGGCACACGCTGAAATGTTATCTGCACAAAAAATTATCACACAAAAAGATTTAAAAGCGATTCAAGATGGCTTACAGAACATTCAAAAAGAAATCTTAACGGGCACCTTTAAATGGTCAGTCGATTTAGAGGATGTACATTTAAATATTGAAAAAAGATTAACGGATAAAATTGGTGTGGCCGGTAAAAAATTACATACAGGCAGGTCAAGAAATGATCAGGTCGCCACTGATTTGAGGCTATGGTTAAGAGCGATTACAGTTGAAACGATCCAAAAAATTAGAACGCTTCAGTTGTCCGTTGTTCAGTTAGCAGATAAACATCAAAAAACAATCATGCCTGGCTTCACACATCTTCAAGTGGCCCAGCCTGTCACATTCGGCCATCATTTGATGGCTTACTATGAAATGTTGCA